>Ga0265297_10001224_pt1 | contig 62433 bp, 59 predicted proteins | sample Munlanlwell13791_FD_192502 | JGI IMG/M metagenome (GOLD analysis project Ga0265297, IMG submission 192502) | Leachate microbial communities from a municipal landfill in Southern Ontario, Canada - Leachate well 137-91 | ecosystem: Engineered > Solid waste > Landfill > Unclassified | place... | reverse complement strand
TTGACCTGTGGGACAGCCACAGGCCAAGCCAAGGAAAATGCAAAATGGGTCGCCACCGAAAATCCCGCCACCAAGCTTTGGAACTCCGCTAACCCGAGGGGATTTTATCCCCTATGGGACGGTAGTGAACCCGAAAACAAACTTCGGGAAAACACCCGATTCAGCGCGAACTAATGAGACTCGTCACCGCTGTGCGCCGGGGCGGCCGTGCGGAGTCCGCACCCAACCAGTGCCGGCGCCGGGGAAAACTCCGCTTCGGTGTCAGGTGGCTGACGTCCGCTTAATCGCCGCCTTAAAACACGCCAGTTCCGCGGCATCGTAAGCCGTATGGTCCGCCCGGAAAAGATCATGTTGCCAGAGCTGGGGTTCGGGCTCACCGGGGAGATGTCCCCAACCCAAATGCGTTTGCGTTTTGCCGTTGACCAGGCCCCAGTGCAGGGCGCCGACGCCTTCCCGGGTGAAGATCGGCAGGCAGGCCGCGACGGTGGAGCCGGTGCCGCGGTTCAGCCATTCGGTGCAAATCACGGGACGGCCGCCGCGCTTGATCTGCTGAATGCGTTTTTCCAAGGCCTCCGGCGGACCGTAATGGTGGAACGTGTTAATGTCGCTATGCGCAAGACATAACTCATTGAGCTTCGCGTTGTCGTTCCACGCTCCCACCGTCAGCGGCTGCGGTGGCCCAATCTGGCGCGCCCAGGCGAAAACCTTTTCCACCAGCGCCAGCGAGATGTCGCCCAGCGGCAAATAGAGCTTGCCGATGGCCACGCCATTGGTCGGCTCGTTGTATAAATCCCACACCCACACGCGCGGATCGTCACGAAATGTGCCAAGGATATCCTTGACGTATGGCTCCAGCCGGGGCCACGCCTTTGGCTCACGCACAATGGCATGGCCGGGGGAAGGCGTCCAACCGTTGCCATACCAGCCCGGGATCACCTTTGGCTGCGGTCCGAACACCGGATCCGCCATGGGGCCAAAGGCGCAGTCGTCGAACAGCGCGGGCATCACGCGAATGGAGCGGCGGTGACAAATTTCGAGGAACCCCGCAAACCGGGACTTGAACGTGTCCGGTTCCCGTTCCCACACCACAAACGGCAAAACCACGCGCAGGCAGTTAAAGCCAACATCCTGGGCCAGCTTCAACTCCCCAGCGATCAACGCCGGATCAAAACAATCAGCCATCCACATTTCGGTATAGCTGATGGCATTGGCTGGGATGTAGTTGAAGCCGCAGGGCCAGCCCTGGCCGCGATACCAGTTCCAAGCCTCCTCGACTGACCACGGGTTCGTCGTCATGCGCCGCTTTCTCCAATTACTCAAACCACAAGGACATTCGACCTTGCGCGGCCGACCCTAACCTTGCCGCGCGGTCAAGCTTTTCAGGAACTGGATCTCCACGGGGAGATACGGCGTGCCGTCGGCGCGGAAGATGTCATGGAACCACAGCGGCGGCTCTGGCGGGGAGGGGTTCTGCCAGGAATCCCAGGGGAAGTTGGTCTGGGTCTTGCCGGCGACGAGGCCCCAGTTGTAGGCGGCGATGCGCTCTGCCTTCAGATAGGGCAGGACGGCGTGGAAAGTGCTGCCTGTGGGGCGCGACAGGTATTCAGTGCAGAGCAGGGGGCGGTTGAATTGCCGCAGTTGCTCGGTGCGGATCCGCAGAGCGGGCAGGGCATCATAAGAATGATAGCTGATGACATCGGAAAGCTGGGTTTGCATAGTGGCCAGGGGGGAAAGCGGCATGGAGAAGTCGCCATTCCACACGCAACTGGTGAGCGGTTGGGTGGGGCGGGCGGCGCGGGCCCAGGCGAAGACGTGTTCGAGGAGCGGCCGGACGACCGCCGCCTTGCGCTCGCCGAGGTCGCGCGGGGCGTAGGAGTTGGCATTGGGGTTTTCCGGCTCGTTCCAGAGATCCCAGACCTGGACGCGGCGGTCGGCGCGGAAACGGCTGACGACGCCGGTGATGTAGGGCTCGAGGGCGGCAAAGCGGGCCGGATCGCGGATCACGGCCAGGCCGGGGCTTTGCACCCAGCCGGAGTTGTGGACGCCCGGCTCCGGCTCGGGCTGTCGGCCCAGCCGCGGAAAGGGATGCCAGCAACTGTCAAAGAACACCAGCATCGCGCCGATGCCGTGTTTGTCGGCAATCGCCAGGAATTGGTCGAGCCGATCGAGGAATCCGGGCGCGTCCTGCGTCCAGAGCAGGTCGTGGAGAAACACCCGGACGCTGTTCATGCCCAGCTCTGCCGCCCACCCCAACTCCCGGTCGAGCACTGCGGGCGCGAAGGTTTCGGGCTGCCACATCTCGAGTTGATTGATGGCGCAGCTTGGGATGAAGTTGCAGCCCAGCAGCCACGGTTGGGCGTCGTACCAGGCGTTGGCGCGCTCGGCGCTCCAGCGGTCCGACTTCGCGGCCGCCTGCGGGGTTTCGGGATTCATCTCGCTATGCATCCTCTCATGGGTGGGGACAATTTGGCGCGCAGATTCACTGGGCATTAGTGTATAAGGGCGTTGCGCAAATCCAAGCGAAAAACCTTGCTCCCAAATGACCACCGCTTACGTCAAAATGACTTGCCGGCCGCTGCGGGGAAAGGGTGGGGCCGCCAGGCCTGAATTAGTCCAGGGGAGAGTCTGGCGCCGGTCTTTGTGGGGCCGGGACGCTTCAAGCTCCAAGTGCCGCGGCATGGGCCGGCCGATCCGAAGAATTGCCGCCCGTCTCAAGCCATGATATCTTAACGGCGTTTAACGGATTGGAACTCCGGGGTTATCCCAGCACCGGCCGGTTGTCATATGCTCCAGGGCCTGCCCGAAACCTACGAGATTGGCGCCCGGACCCAGGAATGGCTGGTGGATCCGCGGGCTTGCCCGGCCATGAATGCCTATCGGATGCGGCTTGCCGGGCTATCGAAGGCGGTCAAAGGATTCTGTTGGGTTCGCCATCAGCCTGACATGAGTCAAGTGGCGGTCTGCTACGAAGGCTGGGGGGAGATTCTGCTCAACGGTTCCTGGCAGCGCTGCGAAGCGGGCATGGCCTTCCTGACGCCGCTTCACGTGCCGCACGCCTATCGCGCGGTGGGCAATTCCTCGTGGGGCCTGGCATGGGTGGCTTACGAGCACTCCCAGGTCGCTTCTGAGGCCGTGGTCTTGATGCCCGCCGACCCGTGGCCGCTGCGCCACACGATCCAGGGGCTCTACCGGGAAACCCGCCATGCCGGGGACACGGCGGCGGCCTGTCAATGGCTGGAACTGGTCCACGGTTATGCGCTCCAACTCGCCGGTCCGTTCCCCCGCCCAGCCCGGCTGACGGCCGTGTGGGCGGCGGTGGATGCCGACCTGCGACACCGGTGGACCGGCGGAGAGCTGGCGCGCCTGGCGCACCTGGGGAGCCGGCACTTGTGCCGCGTCGTGTGGCAGCAATACGGCCGAAGCCCCATGCGGCAGGTGACTCACCTGCGCATACAGCGGGCCGCGACGCTGCTCTCCCGCACCGAGCAAAAAATCGAAGCCATCGCCCTGGCCGTGGGTTTCGCCAGCCTCCCCTCCTTTTCCGCGGCATTCAAGCACCATCTAGGCGTGTCACCGGCGGCTTTCCGGTCCCACGCTGAAGCGTGAACTCCAGCGGGGGCGCTGGCGGCGGCGCTCGGGGCTGGGGGGCACGCCAGAGGCCGGTGTGGCGCAGGATTTTTTCGCTGGCGACGAAGAATTCATGGCGGCAGGCGGGGCAGCGGATCCGGGCGAAGCCGCACCGGAGGTCGCCGCAGGCCAGATAGTCGCGGACGGTCCGGGCGATGACCGGACGTCACCACCCACAAAATGCCATGCATCCCCACGAGCCTCCGGGCATTGCGCCGCGCGGCGCCGGCATTATGTTGCCAACGCCAAGCTTCAGCCGGCCGCGCCGCCGGCGGGCGCTCGTGGGCATACGGAACGTTTGGAGGCTGCGATGAAACACCGGATCCTTTTCGGCTGGCTGATCCTGCTCCTGGCCGGGCTCGGCGCCGGCGGTGCCCGGGCCCAGGCCCCGCGCTGGCTCAACACCAATTCCTGGACTGGTGGTGCTGGCGTGCGCCAGACGGAACCGGTCTGGCTCAACGGCGAAAGCTGGCTCCTGCGCCACACCCACAGCGGCGCCGGCGAACTCAAGGTCGAGGTCTACGACGGCGCCGGCAAGCTGTTCGACACTCCCGTCAAGACCCGGCGCCCCTTCACCGGCGTCTCCTACATCCGGGGGCGCGGCCAGTACTATCTCCGGGTTTCCGCCCCGGCCGCGTGGACGCTCGACCTCGACCAGAAGCTCTCGCTGCCCGACGAATGGCACCTGATCCAGTTGATCAAGGCCGCCGCGCCCCGCAAGCCGGCGACCATCCTGGCGACCTGGACCGGCGAGCAGGGGGTGGCCACCTACGACCTTACGGTGGCGGCGCCCCGCTGGAAGGTGAAATGCTACAACTTGGGCGATGGCCAGGTGCGCTTCAGCGTCCAGGACCGGAACTCCAATGCCATCGAACTGGATTGCACCAGCCGCACGAGCGAGGAGTTCGAGGGCTGGATCCATCATCCGGGCGAGTTCCTGGTCAAGGCCGACGCCTTCAACAGCGAATGGAAAATCGAAGTCTCCACCGAATGATCCGGGCGGTGCTATTCGATTTGGGGAACGTGCTGGTGGGGCTGGACTACGCCGCCGGCGTCCGCCGGCTGCAGCCGCTTTGTCCCTTGCCGGCCGGCGAGGTGCTGCGCATCCTCTCCGGTTCCGCCGCGGTCCGGCTGGGCAACCTCGGCGAGCTTGCCCCCCTGGACTTCTTCCAGCAGGCGCGGGAGCTGCTGCGGCTGGAGCCGGGCTGCGACTTCCAGCAGTTCCGGGCCGGCTACAGCGGCATCTTCCAGCCCCGGCGGGAGATGGGCGAGCTGCTGGCCGAGCTGGCGCCGCAGGTGCGCCTGGGGATCCTCAGCAACACCGACATGATCCATTGGCACGCCATCCTGGAACAGTTCGACTATGTGCGGATTCCGCCGGTGCGCGTGCTCAGCTACGAGGTGGGGCTGATGAAGCCGGATCCGCGCATCTACCGCCTGGCCGTGGAGCGGCTGGGGGTGGCGCCGGCGGAGACGCTGTTCATTGATGATCTGCCGGAGAACGTCGCCGGCGCGCGGCAGGCGGGGCTGCGGGCGGTGCCGTTCACGACCCGGGCGGAACTCTGCCGGGAACTGCGGGACGCGGGGCTGGCGGCCACGGGGTGAGCGCCGCCGGGGCCGGCACCTTCTGGGAACGTTGCCGCCGCCGCCGGGTCTGGTAAAGGGGGATTTCCCCACGAAACACACAAAACCACACAAAAAAAACCGTCGCTCGGGCTTCGTGCCCTTCGGGCGTTGACGCTTCGCTGCCGCCCTTGGCGGCACGGGCCGCTCTCGCGGCGCTCGTGGTGAAACATTTGCGCCATCCGCGGCGAGAATTTGAAACTTGAAATTCGGCCTTCGGCAATCGGCAATCGGCAATCGGCAATCGGCATTCGGCAATCGAAAATCGAGTTGAGGCTGCGGATGGGTGGAGAAGCCATGGACTACGACGTCATCATCATCGGTGCGGGCATGGCGGGGCTGGCGGCCGGCGTGCGCCTGGCGCATTTCGGCAAGAAGACCCTTGTCTGCGAGCGGCACGCCCTGGTGGGCGGGCTGAACTCCTACTACCGCCGGCACGGGATCGAGTTCGACGTCGGCCTGCACGCCATGACCAACTACGCCGAGCCCAAGCAGCGCTCGGCGGCCCTCAACCGCCTGCTGCGCCAGCTTCGCCTGGACGTCCGGGACTTGGATCTCCAGCCCCAGCGCTTCTCCCTCATCCGCTTCCCCCAGGAGACGCTCCGCTTCAGCAACGGCATCGCCGAACTGGAAGACTCCATCGCCCGCACCTTCCCCGGCGAAATCGAGGGCTTCCGCAAGCTCGTCGCCCGCATCCAGAAGGAGGACGTCTTCGGCTGGAGCGCCAGCGACCTCTCCGCCCGCCAGGTCATTGGCGAGTACCTGCATGACCCGCTGCTGACCGACATGCTGCTCTGCCCGGTCATGTATTATGGCAACGCCGCCCAGGGCGACATGGACTTCACCCAGTTCTGCGTGATGTTCATCAGCATTTTCCTCGAAGGCATGGCCCGCCCCGCCGGCGGCATCCGCCCCCTGCTCAACCTGTTGCTGGACCGCTTCAAGGAGAGCGGCGGCGAACTCCGCATGAAGTGCGAGGTCTGCGCGATCCGCAGCCGCCCCGGCGGCGGCAAGGAGGTGGAGCTGGGCGACGGCTCCGTGCTCACCGCGCAGTCGGTCATCTCCACGGCGGGCGCGGTGGAGACTTTGGCGATGTTCGACCCGCCGCCGCCGCTCGAGGCGGCCCATCCCGAAGGGCAGCTCGCCTTCGTCGAGACTATCCTGGTGCTGGACCGCCCCGTGGCCGACCTCGGCTTCGAGGCCAGCATCCTCTTCCTCAACGAAGCCGACACCTTCCGCTTCCAGCGCCCCACCAGCCACGTGGATGGCCGCAGCGCCGTCTTCTGCGCCCCCGGCAACTTCGGCGGCGCGGCCTACCAGCCAGGGCAGGAGACGCTCCGCATCACCCAGCTCGCCGACTACGAGCCGTGGATGCGCATGGACACGGAAGACTACCTGGCCGCCAAGGCGGCGGTGCTCGAAAGCCAGTTGGCCCTCGCCGAACGCTTCGCCCCCGGCATCCGCGACCACGTGGTCTGCACCGACATCTTCACCCCGCGCACCGTCAAGCGCTTCACCGGCCACATCAATGGCGCCGTCTACGGCTCCCCGCACAAGATCAAGGACGGCCGGCTCCCGGTCGAGGGCGTCTACCTCTGCGGCACGGACCAGGGGTTCCTCGGCATTGTCGGGGCCATGCTCAGCGGCACCGCCATCGTCAACCAGTACCTGCTGAAATGACGCCCTCGCCGCCCCTGCCGCCCGCCGCTGCCCCGCCGGAACCACCCTTGCCGCAACCGCCCACGGCCGGGGCGGAGCTGGGGGACGCGGCGCTGCGCGGGCTGCTGCTGCTCGCCCTGTTCGCCACCTATCCCCTGGCCCTCTTCTGCCCCATCCGCACGGGGCCGGCGCTCGTCTTCTATTTCCAGCTCCCGGCCTTTTTCGCGGCCGCGCTGGCCGCGACCGTGTGGCTGCTGGCCACCGCCGGGCAACGGGCCGCGGCGCCGCCGGCCGGCGGCGGCCTGGGGCTCGGCCAGCGGCGCTGGGCCGGCGCGGCGCTGGCGGCCTTCGCCGCCGTCGTCGCCTGGACGGCCCTTTCGGCATTCGCCAACCGCACGGCGGAGCTGCCCGCCGCGGTGGAGACGCTCGGCTTGTTCGCGCTGCCGTTGCTGGCCGCGCTGCATCCCCGCCTCTTCCGGGAACGGACGCTGGCGCGGCTGCTGGCCATGCTCTGGCTGCTCCATGCCGGCCACGCCCTCTGGCAGGTGGCCGTCGGCTACGACCAGACGGTCGGCCTGGCCGGCAACCGCAACTGGCAGGGGACGATGACCGCCGCGCTGCTGCCGTTCGTCGGGCTGGCGCTCTGGCCGGAGCGGGGCTGGCGGGCGAGCACCTCCTGGCGCCGGACAGCCTGGCTGCTGCCGGTCGCCGCCGCGGCGGTGGCGGCCATCTTCCTCATGGTCAAGGCCGAAAGCCGCGGCGCCTGGCTCGGGCTGGCGGCCTACGGGGCGTTGGCCGGCTTCCACAAGCTGGGCTGGAAGCTCCGCCTGCCGGCCGCGGCGGCCGCCCTCGGGCTGGCGGCCGTGCTCTGGCTGGCCGGGCGCGACTACCTGGCGGGCGCCGCCGCGGCGGACATCCGGCCGCCTTTGTGGCGTGGCACGGCGGCGATGGTTGCCGCCCACCCGCTGGGCGTCGGCCCCGCCAATTTCCGGCGGGAGTATCCGCTCTACAAACCCTTGGCGCACAAGGCGCGGCCGGTGGCGGCCGAGGTCACCGAGCATTCGCACAACGAGCCGCTGCGGCTGGCCGCCGAACTGGGCGTGCCCGTGGCGCTGCTCTGGCTGGCGCTGCTGCTGCCGCTGGCGTTGCCGGCGCCGGCGGGCGGGTTCAACCGGGCGGCGCACGTCGCGGCGTTCCTGGCCGTCGCCCACGCGATGTTCGACAAGACGCTGGTGCAGCCTCCGCTCTGCGTCGCCGGGCTGCTCCTGCTGGGCTGGCTCTGGCGGCCCTGGCTGGCGGCGGCCCGGCCTTCGCCGCCGCCGTTGCGGAGTCCGCAATCCCGGGCTTGGCTGAACGCCGCCGTCCTCCTCCTGGTGGTTCCCGCGGCCGGTTGGGGGCTCTGGGCGAGCACGCGGCTGACGCTGGCGTCCTGGTGGTTGCGCCAGGGGCGGCTGCTGGCCTACGACCGCACCCGGCCGGAAGCGGAATATGCCGCCTTCCGCCGGGCCGCCGAATGGACGCCGGAGTCCGTGGAGGCCCAGACGCGGGCCGGCCTCGCCGCCCTGCACGGCCCGCGGAGTCCGCAACGGGCCTTGCCACATCTTCTCCGCGCCCGTGACTTGGAGCCGTATTTCGCCCACGTCAACGGCGAGATCGGCAACGCCTTGGGCAGCCTTGGGCGGCCGGCCGAGGCGCAGCCCTTCTTCCTCGTCGATGTCGAGCAGTTCCCCTTTTCGCCCCTCGCCCGCCGGCGGCTGCTCTTCGCGGCGCTGCTCAATGGCGACCTGGCCACGGCCCGCGCCCAGGCCGGCCACCTGGCGGAGCTGGATGCCCGCTTCGCCCGCATCCGGAATCCGGAGCTGCTCCGGCGGCTGCCGGCGTGGGATCCCGGCGCCGTGGCGCCAGGGCCGGCGCTGGCGCTGGCGGCGGCGCTGGAACCGCTGCTGGCCGAGACGCTGCCGGATCCCCTGGCGGCGCGGCTGGCGGCGGCGGGGCAGCTTCCGCCCGGCGTCGCCGTGGGGGCGCTGACGGCCGCGGACGCCCGGCGCTGGCGGGCGCTGGCGGCGCTGCGGGGCTTGCTCCCGGCGGCGGCTGGCCTGGCGTCGCCGGAACCGGTGCTGGCGGCACGGGTGGCGGCCCCGGCGGAGCTGAAACGGCTGCCGGCGTGGCTGTGGCTGCTGGCGGCGGATTTCGATGTGCTGGTCCGGCGGCCGGAAACGGGCGGCGGCGAGTGGCTGCTGGCGCGGCGCGGCGGCGAGTTTTGGCGCATTGACCCGGCGGCGGCGGCGGGCGAAGCGGGCCGGGTGGCCTCTTGGGTGCCGCGGGCGGCGGATGCCGCGGGCGGCGGCTGGGCCTGCCCCGTGCCGGTGTCGGCGCTGAGCCAGCCCCTGGAGCTGCTGCGGCACCTGCGGCGGACGGCGGCGCCCCCGCTGGCGACCGACCTGCCGGCCGGCCTGGACGCCTGGCCGTCCCTGCGGCTGCTGGCCTGGCGCCAGGAACTGGCCCGGCGGCTGGCGCTGCCGCCGGCGCAGGTGCCGCTGGCGGTGGAAGTGGCGGACTGGTGAGGGCGCCCGGGCCGCGGCCGCCTTGGGTTGGGGGACAGGCAAATCCGGTTGACTATTCGCATACGAAGCGGTGCATGTCAATCCGGCCCGCCAAGATTATTGGCAACCTGCTGAAACCCAAGAGGAAATGGGTTGGCCTGCCCGCCGGCTGGGGCGGGCGCGCGAAGTGCTTCGGCGGAACCGCCGAAGCCGGCGAAATTCCGGCAAACACCGCGCGCCCCGCCCCGCCCGGAGGCTTGCTTTTCCCCGGGCGGCGGGTATAATCCCCGCTGCCGGCCCGCCGCGGCGGGAACCGCCGGCCCAACCGGTTGTGGAAGAGGCTGGGCGGCGGCTGGCCGCCCAGGCCGCCAGTCGCCGCCGCGGCCGATTCGGCCGGCAAACCCGGAAAAACCGTTGAATAACAAGTTCGATCCATGAGACCGGAGAAAGGACGGTGTGCAGTCACAACCACAATGAGTTGGGATGGTCATCTGGTTGTCTATTCACGAAAGGAGAAAACAGGATGAAGAAGTCATTGGTAGGTCTCGCAATTGCAGCTTGTGTCGTGTCCAGCGTGTTCGCGGATGTTTCGGGCTCATTCAAGGGCGTGTCCTTCTGGGCAACTGACGGGGGACGCAAGTTCGTAGTTTCCGGCGGCACGGGGGTTCTGAAGAACGAAAAGGGGGAAGTCGTGGCAGAAGGCACCCTGAAAACGGTGGAAGGATGCCTCACATTGGCTGGCAAGAAAGGATCGACTTTTGCCTACAAAGCCAGTGCGGAGGCGTTTGCCAACGACGCATTCCCAAAGGAGCCGCCGACAGCCTTCGCTGAGGTCGAATACACCGAGGCCGGAACGTGGGTAACCAAGGATGCGAAGTTCCTCTTTGTTCTTGAGGTTCCGGCACTCAACGCTCCTCAAGTCAAGGTCGAGTTGGACAAGAGCCTCGCACGTGCATCTATCATAGCCCTAGCAAAGGGGAACTATACCCTTTGGGGCAACGTGATCGAAGTTGGAGAGGGTGGAGGGAGCGTGAAAGTGCAGGGCGGTTCTGTGGTGGAAAGCAAGAACGCAAAGGTCGGCAAGAAGGGAAATTGAGACCGAACAACGGCGTGGTGCCTACTCGGTGCCCGCAGCGGGCACCGAGCGGCACACGCCGGGCGTTGTGCGACAGAGTAAAGGAACAATCGAAGATGAGAAACCACAACACGATCTATGCGCTCATGATGGGCTTGCTGCTGTTGTTTGCAGGCTGTGCAACACCTCCTCGCACCCCGGTTCAGGAACAAGTATCTAAACCGGCCATCACTGTTCAACAAGTATCTAAACCGGCCATCACTGTTCTTGGAGAGTGGAAGGAATACTGGGGAACACCGGATGTCACCTATAACGACCTGTACCGGGTTACCCAAACGAGTGGTGGCAACGTGAAGGTGCAGATACTCAATAGGAATCAGAAGATCTACGACGAGCAACTTGAAGGCATGATCCTCACATTCACGCAGCACACAGACACATTCGTTGTCCGATACTCGCTGACTCTGCAGCAAGATGGCAGATGGATGGTCGGCACTGCGAGAACCCCTAAACAGGTTGTCAATGTCAAGTGGGAAAAGGCGAAGTAAGGCGAAGATGGGTCGAAGATGGAGCATCGCCCAACAAGGCACTTCATTGGACGGGGATTTCGCTGCGCTTCATCCCCGCCAGTGAGTTTGGGCGTTGTGCCGGAGAGGGAGAGATGAAGAGTCGACTTCTGACGGTCGGCCTGATAGCGGTGGTCGCAATAGCGTCGCGGACGGCCAATGCCGATGAGTGGCAGACCAAACTCCAGTCGGTGATCCGACAATTCGACACCAATGCCGTCGTCACCGCCGAGAATAATGCCTATGTCTATCGCTATCACACGCAGACGTTCAAAATCCACACGATCCATAAGACAGGAGCCATTTCCGAGACGGCCCATGACGCGGAAGGCCCGAACGTAGACGGCATATTCTTGGAGGCCACCCTCCAAGATGATCCGTATCAAGGAGCAGCGGAGATCCCTCAAGATCTGAGAAGGCCATACTGGACCACGTTCATTAACGCCTATCCGGTATCGGGCGGCAACTACCTATGGCTCAGCCTGTCCTACGGCAGCCGCGCCGACAAAAAGCTGATGGAGGCGGTCAAGACCTGTTTCGGCCCGGTCCTGCCACCCGAGCCGAGAGCAATCAACCAGACGATTGAGAAGGCGCAACCACCGGCTGGTGGCGACGGGAAGCCCGCGCTACAGCCGTAACGTTGGCCGTCGCAGTGCCGTACAAGAAAGGAGACGAAATGAACTGGGAAACGTGGTTGCACCAAGGTGTGGCGTGGATCAACATCGTAATCTTCGCCGTCGCCGTGGGTTTCAGTGCTTCATGGTCAAAACGAAAGGGCAAGGCTCTGCTCGTGACGTCTGTTGCGCTCTCGCTGGCAATGCTCTTGACCTTCCAGATCCTGAACTTGCTCATACGAACCGACACCATCGAGTGGCGGTCGCCGGTGACTCATGCTATTCACATCATGGCCATGCTCGCAGGTCTTGCATCCAACGCTCTGCTTCTTTCGTACATCTTCACCGAACGAGGAGTCGGATCCACGGGGCCGGAGAATATGCCTGCAGTGGCAGACGCATACCCACCGGAGCCTATGACAATCGGGCGAGCGCTATTCTCCTTTCAAGGCAGGATGCGACGGCGTGACTACTGGCTAAAGGGCTTTCTCGTACTTCTTCCCCTTGGCATACTCAACAACATCCTTGCCTACGGTGTCGATGATGACGGTGCGCGTGTCGTGGCGATGGTCATCGGCATAGCCAGCATGTGGCCCGGCTTCGCACTGGTTGTGAAACGTCTACATGACCGCAATCGTTCCGGCTGGTTTGCTGCAACCCTTCTGATCCCGTTCGCAAATATCGTCTTTGGGATTTGGATACTGATTGAGGTGTGGTTCCTCCGCGGGACTGTGGGACCGAACCGCTTCGGCCCAGACCCCGTGCAATAGAAGACAAGACATGGCCAACAAACGCATGGAGAGCGCAAGTGACGTTGGGCAAAAGCCCGGAAAGGAAGAGACGAATGAAGAAGAGAACGAGTAAGTCGGTAAAGATCGCTATGGCCTGCGGCGTTGGGTTCATTCTCGCCGGTTGCATGACGACGGGACGAGACTGGGAGAACGCGCGACGAACGGACACGCCGGATGCCTATCGTGTGTTTGTCCAAACTCATCCCGGTACGCAACAGGCTCAGGACGCCACGAGGCGAATCGCGGAACTGGAGGCCAACGCCGCTTGGGACACCGCGCAAGCACTGAACACAATCGATGGTTTGTCGGCATTCATTCGGTCCCATCCGCAGTCGAAACAAGTAGGCCTAGCACGAACACGACTTGCGGAACTGGAATCGGAACAGGCTTGGATAGCCTCCAAAGCGGCGAACACGATCACGGCGTACTCGGGTTATGTTGAGAAGTTCCCCGCGTCGCGATGGACAGCGGAGGCCAAACGCGCACTTGAGACACTTGAAGCTGAACGCGATTGGGAAGCGGCACAGAAGGCTAAAAGCGGTGCGGCCTTTTCGGAGTTCCTGCAGAAGCACCCGTCGTCGAGTCATGCCGAAGATGCTTCAAAGGAACTTGTGCTTGTCAAAGCGGCCACAGCTTGGCAGGAGGCAATAACCGCCAATACTGAACAGGCATGGGTGGACTTCATCGTCAAATATACGGAGAGTCCGAAGGTTGACGAAGCCATCGCACGGCTCAAAACCCACAAAGCATGTCGCGTGGGCGACGTGATTCCATGGGGCAGCCTTGGTGGCATGAATTGGTCACAACCGCGCGACGATGGTTTCTCCAATTTCGGGGCGCTATCAGTAAAGAAGGTCATCATCGCAAATCTCGACAGACTCATTTTCAACTGCAGTGCGGAGACCGAGTTTTACGCTGGCGCTTGGGTCAAACTGAACAAGGTTATGTGCAAAGGGCATCTTGTGGGCACGTCCGACGGCTTACGCGTTGACGAGGGCATGGCGTTGATCCCTCTCATCAAGTAGGTCGGTTACGAGATCCACAACTTTGAATAGGGAGCAGTAGTCGGAGCCCAACCACGGTGTGCTGCCTACTCGGTGCCCGCGACGGGCACCGAGCGGCAGACGCCGGACGTTAGGCAGAGCGAACCAATCAAGGAGGCATGTGCCATGTCGAAGACACACTTAATCGGACGTCGGACGATGAACGTCTCGACGATCCTCTTGCTCGCACTCTTCATGTTCGGGTGCGCAACGACCGCCAAGCACTGGGGGGAATCGACCAGCGCCAACACGATCGCCGCCTACGAAGACTTCGTTCAGCGTCACCCGAAGTCCGAGTACGTGGCCGAAGCAAGGCAACGCCTCGAGATCCTCTACGCCGAGCGGGACTGGGCAGCCGCAGGCCAGGCGAACGACACCAAGGCCTACGAAGACTTCGTTCAGCGTCACCCGAAGTCCGAGTACGTGGCCGAAGCAAGGCAACGCCTCGATGTCCTCTACGCCGAGCGGGACTGGGCAGCCGCAGGCCAGGCGAACGACACCAAGGCCTACGAAGACTTCGTTCAGCGTCACCCGAAGTCCCGCCACGTCGGTGATGCCGAGTCGCAAATCCGCCTATTCGAACAGTACCGTGAAGGTTGGGAGAGACTGCAGCAGAAGCCCACTGCGCAGAGCTTTAGCGACTACTGCTCTCAGAATCCTGGGAGTCCCTATCTGTCGAGAGCCAGGGCAGCCATCGCGGACATGGAAGGACGCGACATTGTTGACCTGATCGCGGAGAAGAAGATTGAGATCGAGGCAAAAGGCAGCGGGATTCAGAGTGTGCGCTTGCGTATCCGGCGCCTGGTGCCATATCCCATCACGGTTCGCGTTCCTGTGGGCAGTTACCTCGTCGCTTCTAGGCGGTATGCGCAGAACATGGTGACTACCGCAGAAGGCAAGGTCGTACTTGCTGCGGAGGACTGGCGAAGTGTCTCCGTGGCTGCTGCGTGCGCCAATAGGCCGAGAGACATCCCCGGAGGAGGCGACACATTCTCCGTTCAGCGCTCCCCACACCAAGAGGAGTTGGCTCAGTTGATGCCCGTGTTGGACAAAGCAGGCGTGACCTACGCCACTCGACAGGCTGCCGTCTGGATTGTGACGGACAACGCGTCGTACTCTGACCTGGGCATTCTGGTTACCCGGTCACAGTTTCAAGCGTTCGGCGGGACTCGCACGATTCGTGAAACTGAGACAGCACGAGCTATGAAGATCTGCACGGAGGCCGGGATTGATGTCACCCGCAAGAGAATCTGGAACGACAGAAGCACAATTTTTCAAGGACTGGCTGATGGCGACTTGAGGAAGTGGTTCGAGGAGAAGATGCGATAGGGACTGCCTAACGACAGCATGCAGACGGACGGCGCTTCGCGCCGCCGCTGATGCTGAGCGTTCGGCCGATCCATGGAGGGGCATGGATCACTTGCCGAGATGACAACCAATGCCCCAAGAGGAGAACGAAGGATGAAAAGACAGATGTGTGTTGCCCTTGTCGGAACGATGGTCGGTTTGTCTTTGTGTGCGTTCGCGCAGGAGAGCCAACAGTCTTCCGCGCAGATGAAGGATGCATCAGGGTCAGGCAACTCAACCAATAGTGCAGACGAGAAACGATTCGGTGACCTGTTCCTCAAGGCTCAGGCATCCGAAAGAACGTCATTCGATGCGATTAGCACGGAGGCAGAGAACGGCAACCTGCACGCGGAGTATTACCTTGGCGTCTGTTACCGAGATGGTGTAGTCGTTGAGAAAGACCCTGTAAGGGCTGTGGAATGGTTCCGGAAGGCTGCGGACAAAGGTGATGATGTAGCGCAGGTCAACCTCGGTGTTTGCTACTCAAAAGGCAACGGGGTTGCTAAGGACGACGGTGAAGCGGTGAAGTGGTACAGGAAATCGGCACAACAGAAGAACGCAAGAGCCATGAACAGCCTGTTTGTTTGTTTTAGCGAAGGCAAAGGCGTTGAGAAGGATCCAAGAGAAGCGTTCAAATGGCTTCAGCAGTCAGCGGAACATGAGGAGCCGGATGCTTGGTTCTCGCTGGCAAAGTGCTATTACATTGGATATTCAGATGCGGGTGTCGCCAAAGATTGCGACAAAGCTTTCAAACTAATGCTCAAAGCAGCAGAGAGCGGACATGCGGAAGCTCAATACAATGTGGGAGTGTTCTATCGCGATGGTATCGGTGTCACCCGAAACATCAATGAGGTTTTAAAATGGTATCGTTTGTCTGCGGAACAAGGGTTTGCTATGGCTCAGAACAATCTCGGAGCCTGTTACGACGGTGGCCGTGGTGTGTCAAAGAATATGGGTGAAGCAGTCAAGTGGTACCGTAAAGCTGCAGAACAAGGTAATGCTGATGCGCAGTATAATCTTGGTGGGTGTTACTACAACGGAACGGGCGTTGCCGAAAATGAAAGTGAAGCGATCAAATGGTTTCGTAAAGCCGCCCAACAAGGCAATACAAATGCCAAATCAGTATTAAGACAATTGGGGCTTAACTGACCAAACAGGACGGGGAAGACTAGACTGAGCCGAACCAAACGGTGAGGCGACGGGATACCGCTGCCTCACCGTTGACGTTGGGTAAAAAATATTACGCCACGCCAAGATTCACCACCGTAATAAACCAAAAGGAAAAAATACCGATGTCAGAAAAACAAGTCATCATTAGCCCAGAAACAGCCGAAAATATAAGAGGACGGTTAGTCGATCCAAGAAATATCGAATCTATTGTTTTCGTAGCCTCATCTGACGATTCTCCAATACGAGGTTTCCCCGAACAAGATACTATAGCAATCTCGATGTGGGGAACGCTTATCAATCAAACATGTTTTAAAATTTTAAATCAGCTTCCTTTGCCTCCATATTACGTTCATATGGAAAGCGGTAAGGCGGCGGTCATCGCAGGAGGCTATGTTACATCATTGATAGCTAATCGTCCCAGTGATAAATCCAAAATGCTTATTTTTTTGCAACCCAGAAAGGTATTGCAGAATCCACCAGGGTATTGCTTCCCAAAAGAATTCTCCCTTATTACGATATGCTCGAATCCAAAGGGAGCGGAGCATGACGTTCGCATATTGGAGGAGGATGACATCTTGCCGGAATGCGACATTACCGGCAACGAACTGTTTGAATTTCGCAATCAGAAGAAGCTTTGGTGGATGTTTTGGAAATAATGAACATAAAACTCGCCCAACAAGCGGCCAGGCAACTTTGACATTGTTGTTTTTGCACCCGGCGGGATGCGCGTTGAGCACCTGCCGTTGACGTAGCCAGCCGCACATTTGCAAACTGACAACCAACCAAAAGGAATACACCTATGCAAGAACGAGACTACGGTTCAGGGATTAAGTCCTACTCGATGACGGGGGACGAAGCACTGAAACTCCTCGACCAGCTAAAAGGAAAAGCGACGGCGCGGGATTCAGTCAATGAAGGCGCGCAACTGTTCATGGCAGGCGACTACACTGCGGCAGAAGCCAAGTTCAAAGAAGCCATAGCCACAAACCCCCAGAACGCAGTTGCCCACGGAAACATCGGCAACATCTATTTCAAGAGGAAGCAATATCAGGATGCCATTCTCTGGCTTGAGAAAGCACTGGCGCTAGACCCGAACATCGAAGGCGTCGCTGACTGTTTGAGAGAATGCCGAGCACAGATACGGCCATCACCAGTAGTGCAGCCGAAGCCTTCGCCTCAACCCCCATCACAAAAGAAAGCGTGGTGGCAATTCTGGAAATGACGAGGCCCAACAAGATCACTGGAGCGAACAGCCACCCCGCTTTGCAGTTCGAGAGTCGCGAGCTTCGGCGACGCGCTTTGGTTGTCGGGAGTCACAGGCATTATCACCGCGGGGCGGCTGTCGCTCAGTTCTGGCGTTAGATTTTTTGGAGAACTCTGTGGAGAAATCTTGGAAAGAAGCCATAAAGCGAGTGCTACGGGAATCTGACGCACCTCTGCACTACACAGAGATTTCCGAGCAGATTCTGGCGCGTGGCTATTACTCGACTGATGGCGCAACCCCAGCCGCAACCGTAAACGCCGAGCTATCATCATCGGTTAAACACGATGGCGAAAAATCCACGTTTATCCGCGTAGGGAAAGGAATATTTTAGCTTCGTGGCGCACCTACCCCAGCAGCGGTGCCTACCAGCAAGCCAAAGGCGCAGCCGCCCGCAATCGAAGCAGAAGATGAATCATCAGATTCAATCATTCATTCTTTTGGCATGTACTGGCAGCGAGATCTTGTGGTTTGGCGCAACGACCTGAAAATGTACGGCAAACAACAAGCGCTTTCCAAGCCGGTGGATTTCGGGAAGCAAAAGGGCATTTACATTCTCTACGATCACCACACGGTCGTGTACGTCGGGCGCGCAATTGACCGGCCGTTGGGAAAGCGATTGTATGAACACACGGTGGACCGACTTGGTAGCAGATGGAATCGGTTTTCTTGGTTTGGCCTTCTCGATGTAACTCAAGAAGGCAATCTCCGCGAAACCCCATTCAATTCCTCACTTGCGGCGGTGGTCGCAACACTGGAAGCGCTTCTCATGACGGCAGGAGTTGCTATATTCGGGACGTTTACTGCATCCGTAGCATCATTCTTTCTCGAAGAAGAGCAGGAGCAGGATGAGCAGCGGGACAACGCCATATTGGCAGAGATTGGAATAACTAACACGAGAGATTTCTGAACTGAAACAACAGATAGGAGGAGATACAGATGGCAAACATTCCAAAGAAGGTGGCTGAACGTTTTGTTAAAACGGTTCCGAAGTTCCAGAAGGTACTACAGATTGCTAAAGATCGTGACCTGAACGAGTCCGACACAGTCGCAATCCTCAATGATATATTTGGCGATGTTTTTGGTTACGAAAAGTATCTCGAAGTCACGACTGAACTCGCCATTCGGGGAACATACTGTGACCTTGCCCTACGGATTGAGGACAAGGTTCAATTCTTGATCGAAGCCAAAGCAGTCGGGATCGATCTCAAGGATTCTCACATGAAGCAAGCCTGTGACTACGGAGCCAATCACGGCGTGCAGTGGGTTGTTCTGACCAATGGAATAGAGTGGAAGATTTATCGGATCAGATTCGAGCAACCCATCAATTTCGATCTGGTCTGCACATTTGATTTCCTTGCACTCAACCCAAAAAGCGAGAAGGACCAAGAAATCCTGTTCCTTCTCTCCAAGGAAGGTCTGCCAAAGAACGCCCGAGACGATTTCTATGAGAAAGTCCAGAGCGTCAACCGGTACGTGATCGGCAACCTAATGCTTGCCGAGCCCGTTCTTTCGGTAGTCCGACGCGAGCTGCGAAGGCTCGCAGACGGAATGAGGATCGACGTTGACGAAATTGAGACCATCGTGCGTACGCAAGTGATGAAGCGGGAGATTGTGGAAGGTGATGAAGCCGCAACTGCACAAGCTCGTGTAAACAAGTTTTACCGCAAAGGGACGACTCCCCGCCGGAAGAAAGAGACACAGGCACCGGAGCCTCCGGCTCCGTCACCTGCTCCCGAAGAATCGATGACGGACAGACTCCTTCGAGAAGCAAGGGAGACGGAGGCAAGCCAACAAAGCAATCCAGGCAAAAAAATGCTCGCGCATTTTTAGCCTGGTTGCAAACGTCGGGCCGCGGCCAGCGGGGCGCGGGGGCTGGCTGCGCCTGGCGGTGGCATTGCCGAAAGCCAGGGTTGCTTTTTGCGCCCGGCGGGCGGCCCCGCCGGCGGGGCGGGGGTGGCAAGCGGGGCAACGGCGGTTACATTGGGCATTCCATGACTCCGGCAGCAACCAACTCCAGCCAGCCACCCCCGCCCGCGACCGTCGTCGAGGCGGTGGGGTTGACCAAGATCTTCCGCGACTTCTGGGGGCGGCCGCGGGCCAAGGCGGTGAACGGCATTGACCTGCACGTCCGCCAAGGACAGGTCTTCGGCCTGCTCGGGCCCAACGGCGCGGGCAAGTCCACCACCGTCAAGATGCTGCTCGGCCTGCTCTATCCAAGCCGGGGCAGCCTGGCCATCTTCGGCCAGGCGGCAACCTCGGTCGAGGTCAAGCGCCGCATTGGCTACCTGCCGGAGGAGTCGTACTTCTACAAATACCTGACGGCCTGGGAGACCCTCGACTTCTTCGGGGCCCTCTTCGAGATCCCGCCCGCCGAGCGGCGGCGGCGCTGCGACCAGCTCCTGGACATGGTCGGGCTCACCGCCGCCCGCAACCGCCCCGTGGGCGAGTTCTCCAAGGGGATGGCCCGCCGCATCGGCCTGGCCCAGGCGCTGATCAACGACCCTGACCTGGTGATCCTCGACGAACCCACCTCCGGCCTCGACCCCATCGGCTGCCGCGAAGTCAAGGATCTGATCCGCCTGCTCGCCGCCCGCGGCAAGACGGTCATCCTCTGCAGCCATCTTCTCGCCGACGTGGAGGATTTGTGCGACGAGGTGGTCGTGCTCTACGGCGGCCGGATCCAGGCCCGCGGCCCGCTCAAGGAGCTGCTGACCATCGGCGACCGCACCCGCATCCAGTTGCCGCGCCTCGCTGCCCCGGTGCTGGATCGCGTGCTCACCCTGCTGGACGAGGCCGTGGGCGCGCCGGGGCAGGTGACGGTTGACCAGCCGACCATGGACTTGGAGAGTTTCTTCCTCGACGTCGTCCGCCAGGCGCAGGCGGCCAGCCTCGAGACCGCCGGCGCCGCGGCGGGCGGCCACGTGGCCGACTATCTCCGCGGCGGTGCGGCGGCCGCCGCCGGCGAGGCGCTGTTGCGGCGACTGGCCGGAGCCGAGGAGGCGCCGCCCGCCCAGCCGGTGGCGGCGGCCGCCCCGGCCGTGCCGGCGGTGGACGTGGTCAGGCTGGCCGCGCTGGCGGACAAGGGTGAGGCGGAAGCGGCGCCGCCGGCGGCGCCCGCGGAGTCCGCACCCGGCGCCCCGTCCGCCGAGGAATTGCAGAAGGCGAACGAAAAGCTCCAGCGGCTGCTGGGCGGCTGAGCGTTGCGGCGCGGCCATTCCGAAAACGAACCTGAATTATTCACCGCGGAGGTCTTGGGAGTTGGCATTCCCAAAGTTGCAAAACATCGAGAAGTCGCTATGTTGGAAGTGAAAGCCAGAACTGGGAATGGGGTGTTATGGCTGAACTGAAGAAGAGATTCCGGGTGAAGCGGATGGCGGATCGGGAGGGGCCGCTCCGGATTTTGGTCTTGGATTTGGGCGCCAATTCCACGCGCGTCGTGGAAATGGAACGGCTCCGGGGCGCCGTGGCGTGGACGCAGGCCTTGGAACTGGCGCCGGCCAACGAGGACTACACCTTTGGCGCGGAGCGCAAGACGCTCAACCAGCTTTTTGGCGAGCATCACATCCATGGGGATTATGTCGCGGTCTTGATTGGCACGGGCGCCGGCATGTTCCGCCTCATCCATTTCCCCGGCCGGCCGGCCGACGACGCGATTTTGCTGCAACAGGTGCGCCAGACCATGGGGGTGGCGGACGACCAGGAAGTGCGGTGCCGGTTGTTGCCCCCCCCGACCCAGCCGGAGAAGGCGGGCAAGCCGGAGTTCGCGGTCATGGCGGCAGCCATGCCTGAAGAGGTGGTGCGCAAGACGTACGACTGGCTGATCGGGAGCGGCCTGACGCCGGTCAGTCTCCAGGTGCCGGGAGTGGCCGTGGCCAACTTGGTGGGGGCGGCGGCCGGGCAGGTTTCAGCCCAGCACAGCGTTGGTTTCCTGGAGCTCTCGACCCGAACCTCGCTGCTCATGATCCTGGATGAGGGGGATCTGGCCTTGGCGCGCCAGTTCAAGTTTGGGAACGGGGTGGTCTTGGAGAAGCTCAAGTCCCAGTTCGAACTGGATCAGGGGACGGCGCTCAAGTTCTATGAGAGCGGTTCCTTTGACTTCAGTGCCGACGTGAAGCCCTTGATGAATCCCTGGCTCCATCAGCTTTCGATCAGCTTGGATTATTTTGAGCGCCGTTCCGGACACCCCGTCAGCAGCCTCTTCCTCTTTGGCAGCGGCTCCTGCTCCAAGGTGGTGGAACAAATCCTGGCCGAATACATCCGCCGGCCGTTGGCGGCCTGGGAGCCGTTGTCGGCGTTGCCGGCCGGGCTGGCGTTGCCCGCCCACGCGCAGGTGGCGAAGCCGGCGGTTTTCGCGGCGGCGGTGGCGGAAGGGTTGCGGCTGATGCGGGTGGGAGGGGCTTGATGCAGTACGACCTGAATTTCTGGACGGAACCGGACTGGGTGCGCGAAAGCAGCATGGATCCGCGCTTCCTGCTGGCCAGCGTCCTGCTCATGGAGGTGGTGTTGCTGGCCGGGATCTTCAGCCTCTTCCATAACCGTCAGGAAGCCCACGCCGGGCGGCTGGCGCAGGCGGAGACGGAGAACCTCAAGTTCGCCGCGGCCACCGCGGATTTGGAGCGGATGGTGGCATGCACCGAGTACTGGCAAGGGATCGAGGCCAAGACCGCGGCCAGGGCGGAGCGGCGGCTGCCGGTCAGCCTGCTGCTTGCCGCCTGGGCGGAGGCGACGCCTTCGGACGTCTTCTTCACCAACCTCTCCCTGCGCTCGGTGCCGATCTGGGTGGAGCCCCCGGTGGCGGCTGGCGCCAGCGGCGGGACGGCGGCCAAGGCGAAGCGGGAAAGCCGCCTGCTCTATGACATCACCTGCCAGACAGTGGCCCTTGGCACCAACGCCATGCCCAAGCTGACCGACTTCTCCCGCACCATCCTGCTCAATCCGGCCATTGCCTATTGGGTCGAGGCGCGCAGCGTCAGCCTGGCGGGCGGCTTGCAGCCGGAAGCCCAGGTGTGGAAGGGGATGCCAGGCGCCCGCACCACTGTGGTCGCCAAATTCAAGCCGTTGGACTGGTATGATGAATCAGCAGCAAGCGAAAAACGTACGCGCTAAAGAGTACATGAAGTTCGGCTTCATGGGCGCCGTGGCCGTGGTCGGGCTGGCCTATTTCGCCTGGTCTTTTCTCCTGGCGCCCCTGCGGGGCGAGGCCATGGGGCTGCGGCAGAAGGCGGACCAGCAGGAGACGCTGCTGGCCAAGCGCCGTGGGCTGATGCTGCGCAAGGAGGCCATTGAGGCCGACTATGTGGCGGCGCGGAAGAGCTTCCGCGCCATCTTGGAGAGCCGCATCCCGCCGGCCAGCAACGTCGTGGCGTGGGCGCAGGCGGTCATCAGCCAGGTTCCCGTGAATCTGCGCCTGACCAACATCCGGGATGGTGGCGTGCGCGGCACCCCCGTTGCCAGCGGCAAGCGGGGGGAGGGGGGGAAGCCGCCGCTGTTCGAGGAGGTGCTGGTCAATTGTGAAACGGAAGGGACCTTTCTGGAGCTGGGGAAGTTCCTGGCCGCCTTTGAGGATCTCAATCCGCTGGCCCGGGTGGCGGCCGTCGAGGTGGCGGCGGCGGATCCGGGCACCGGCCGCTCCAAGATCCAGTTCACGGTGGCCTTCCTGCGCTACAATGCCTTGTGCCTGCGGCCGGAGGAGCTGCCGACGGCGGAGCGGCCCGAAGTGAGGAAAACGGTGGCGGCCGGCGCCGCCTCCACCCCCGCCAAGGCAACGAAGGGGAGGGCGAAATGAACCTGCGGGTGCGATTGGCGGTGTTTTTTGGGGGCGTTGCCCTCGTGGCCTGGGGGGCGGAGCCTGCCCAGCCGGCGGAGAAGCCGGACTTCCGGAAGCCGGGGTTTGCCACGGCGCGTAATCCGATGATGCCGCTGGAGGGTGCGCCGCGGCCCCTCCCGCCGCCGCGGGTTGCGGCGGTGCCGGCGGATCTCCGGCTGGCGGGGCTGCTCCGCTTCACGGGGGTCATCGCCAGCGGCGGGGAGCGGTCCGCGTTCATCAATGGCGAGACGGTGAAGGCCGGCGCGACCTTGCCGGTGCAGCATGAGGGGAAATTGATCGAGGTGAAAGTGCTTTATGTCCAGGCCCAGCCGTCACGGGTGATTGTGGAGGTGCAAGGTCGGCAAATGACTTACACGTTGGATGAATGAGAGGTTGCTGCCGGGGATTCAGAGTGAACCAGGATCGCAAACGGAGCCTGTTCCAGGCTACGCAGAGAGGAGACCGAACATGAGTAGACACATGCGGAAGATCAAGGCGATGGCCATTCCGGCCGTCATGGCTCTCGGAACCGGATTGCTCATGGCCCAGGAGCCGGCGGCGCCGCCTCCGGCGGTGCCCGAGGTTCCGGCGGCGACGACCCCGGCCGAGGCGCCGGCAGCGGCGGCGGACCGGATCACGGCGGACTTCAAGGACGCCGACCTGCGCAATGTCCTGCGGTTCCTCCAGAACGAGCGCAAGGACATCCGCCTCATCTATCCCCAGGACTTGGCGGAGAAGGTCACCATCTCCCTCGATGGCACCTGGGAAGACTCGCTGTTCTGGCTGGCCGAGTCCTGCCGGCTCCAGGTGGTCAAGGATGCGGAGAACGTCTACCGGGTGTTCCCCGCCCCCACCGCCACCAAGGCCAGCATCAACGTGGAATTGCTCACCGCCATGGACATCGGCAAGCTGCCGGATGAAACCGTGCTGCGGCTCGCCAGCGCCCTGCGGCCAGGAATCTCCTGGACGGTGGCGGACGCCCGGGCGGAAATCGACCGCAACGCCTCCCGGATCGTCAAGAGCCTGGCGGCGGACAAGCAGCCGGCCATTGACGTCATCAACGAGCTGGCCCGCAAGGCGGGGCTGAACTACGCCTTCGCCGGTGCCGCCGCCCCCGCGGCGCGGGTGGCCGGCAAGCCAGCCCCGGTGGCGGTGGCTCCCGGCACCATCCCCGTCACGATGAACTTCACCTACCTGCCGGTGGAGGACGCCCTGAAACTGGTCGCCGCCCAAGGCAACCTCCAGTGCATCCAGCAGAACGGCGTCTGGACCATCAAGGCCTTGCCGGCCAAGGCGATCGACCAGGAGCCGCTCAAGACCGAGACCATCCAGGTGCGCTTCCTGCCGATTGACGATAACTTCCTCAAGACGCTGAAGCAATACCTCACCGAGCGGGGCAAGATCAGCTACAACAAGAACCGGCTGATCGTCCGCGACACCGCCGAGAGCATCGAGCAGCTCCGCAAGATGCTGGCGGCGATGGACGTGGCGACGCCGCAGGTGACCATCGAGGCGCGCTTCTTCGAGCTGAGCGAGGGCGTCTCGAAGGCCTTGGGGCTGGACTGGGGCGTCCTTGGCCCCAACGCCTCGCCCGCGTTCACCATCACCGGATCCGGCGCCGCAATGGATCACACGGCCGCCACCAGGCTGACCAGCGCAGCAGTGCTGCAGTCCTATGAATTCGACTTGGTGCTCAAGGCGTTGCAGACGAACACCGGGGTGCGCCAGATCTCGAACCCGAAGGTCTTGGTCAGCAGCGACCAGCAGGCGACCATCCGCATCGGCGAGCAGCGGCCGATCGTCAAGGCATCGTTGAGCAGCACCAGCATCGGCGCCCCGATCGCCACCTATGAGCTGGACGGCGACTTTGGCGGCGAGACCAAGGAGGAGGTCACCCTCCTGCCCACCGGCGCCACCACCCGCGCCTCCACCCGCACCTACACCGAGCGCAAGGGGTACCTCGACCTGGGCACCCGCCTCACGGTCGCCCCCTCGGTGAAGACCGACGAGGAGATCTACATCAAGGTGCTGCCCGAGCTGACCACCTTTATTAGGGACATGACGTTCGGGTCGGCCGGCTATGAGATCAGCTATCCGCTCCTGAACACGACGACGGTGCGCACCGAGTTCACCATCAAGAGCGGCCAGACCATCGCCATTGGCGGCCTGGTCAACACCAACAAGCAGAAGATCACGAAGAAGGTGCCGCTGCTCGGCGACATCCCCTACCTCGGGCGCTGGCTGTTCACCTATGACCTGGATGACAATAAGACCACGGAGACGGTGATCTTCCTGACGGTGAATGTCATGCCCGCCGAGAAGCTGCACACCACTTCCGGCGTGCCCATCCGCTCCGGGTTGTTGGGGGACGAAATCGAGCGGATCAAGGCCGAGGACGCGGCTGGGGGCGAATTCATGCCACCGGCCAAGGCGGAAGCCGCGCCAGCCCCGGTGCCGGCCGTCGAACCCGCCCCGGCCCCCGCTCCCACGGCCGAACCGGCCGAACCGGCCGAACCGGAAGCCGCGGTGGAGGCGGCCCCGGCGGAGGAGCCCGCTCCCGAAGCCGCTCCCGCGGAAGAGCCCGTAGCCGCGCCGGCCGCGGAGGAGCCCGCTCCCGAAGCCGCTCCCGCGGAAGGGCCCGTAGCCGCGCCGGCCGCGGAAGAGCCGGCCCCGGTGGAAGCTGTGCCGGCTCCGATGTAACCACCACCTCGCGCCGCCCGGATCTTTTCCGGGCGGCCGTTTCCCTCTGCCGACGCCGCCACTGGGATGACCAGTGGCGGCGCCCCATTTTTTGGGTGCGGGAGGGGACGGCGCTGTTTGAGTTTATGAGCGCATCCCTGATCGAGCATCCGTGGCGGCTGGGCCCGTCGGCGAATTCGTGATGGCGACGGACTGCCGGTTTGCGGAGATCGCCGCGGCAGTTCCTTGGGCGCCGGCCGGGGCCGGGGTGGGCGGCCTGTGCCACAATGGCCCGGCCCGGCGGCGGCCGGCGGCGGGGAAAAAGAAAGGCAAGCGCTTTTCCGGGAAAGGGTTGAGGGTTTTTGGGTGACTTTGGAAGAGGATCATGCTATTTTGAGCCGTGAATTGCCGGAAACGGATTGTGGGCTGGCCGGGCCGGCCAAGGAGGATGACATGAACCTCGAGCGTTTCACCCAGAAGTCGCAGGAGGCGTTGGTTTCGGCGCAGCAGAAGGCGGCGGCGGCCAACCACCAGGAGCTGGTGCCGTTGCATTTGCTGGCGGCGTTGTTGGAGCCGGAGGAGGGGGTGGCGGGCGCGCTGCTGCGCAAGTTGGGCGCGGATCTGGGGGCGGTGCGCGGCGAGGTCGAGCGCCGGCTGGAGCGGCTGCCGCGGGTCAGCGGCCCCGGCGCGGGCCAGGTCTACGGCTCGCGCGCCTTCGCCAAGGTGCTGGAGCAGGCGGAGGCGGAGGCGAAGCTGCTGAAGGACGAGTATGTGAGCGTCGAGCATCTGTTGCTGGCGATGCTGGAGGCGGATCCGGCCTGCCAGGAGCTGTTCCGCCGGCTTGGCCTTGACCGCGGCCGGCTGCTGGGCGGGTTGCGGGAAGTGCGCGGCAGCCAGCGGGTGACCTCGGCGAACCCCGAGGCGACCTTTGCCGCGCTGGAGAAATATGGGCGCGACTTGACCCGGCTGGCGCAGCAGGACAAGCTGGATCCGGTCATCGGCCGGGACGAGGAGATCCGGCGCGTGATCCAGATCCTCTCCCGCCGCACCAAGAACAACCCGGTGCTCATCGGCGAGCCGGGGGTCGGCAAGACGGCCATCGCCGAGGGGCTGGCGGTGCGGATTGCGCACGGCGACGTGCCCGAGGGATTGAAGCGGCGGCGGCTCGTGGCCCTGGACATGGGCGCGCTCATTGCCGGCGCCAAGTACCGCGGCGAGTTCGAGGAACGGCTCAAGGCCGTGCTCAAGGAGGTGACGGAGGCGGGGGGCGAGGTCATCCTGTTCATTGACGAGCTGCACACGGTGGTCGGCGCCGGGGCCGCCGAGGGGGCGATGGACGCCAGCAACCTGCTCAAGCCGATGCTCGCCCGCGGGGAGCTGCATTGCATCGGCGCGACCACGCTCAACGAATACCGCAAGCACATCGAGAAGGATCCGGCCTTGGAGCGGCGGTTCCAGCCGGTGCTGGTCGTCCAGCCGACGGTCGAGGACACCATTTCGATCCTGCGCGGGCTGCGGGAGCGCTATGAGATCCATCATGGCGTCAAGATCCGCGACGCCGCGCTGGTCACCGCCGCCACCCTCTCCGACCGCTACATCGCCGACCGTTTCCTGCCCGACAAGGCGATTGACCTGATCGACGAGGCGGCCGCCAAGCTGCGCACCGAGATCGATAGCCGGCCGGTGGAGCTGGACGAGGCGCTGCGCCGGCAGATGCAGACCGAGATCGAGCTGGCCGGGCTGCGCCAGGAGAAGGACGAAGCGTCGCAGGAGCGGCTGCGCAAACTGGAGCGGCAGCTTGCCGATCTCAAGGAGAAGACGACGGCGCTCCAGGCCCGCTGGGAGGCGGAGAAGGGGGCCATCGGCAAGCTGCGCGAACTCCGCGAGAGCTTGGAGGTGGCGAAGGCGCGGTTGGCCAAGGCCGAACGCGACTATGACCTGGAAAAGGCCGCCGAACTGCGCAACGGCACCCTTCCCCGGCTCCAGGCCGGGCTGGCGGCGGCGGAGAAGGCGATGCAGGCCAGCGCCGAAGCGCGCCTGCTCAAGGAGGAGGTGGACGAGGAGGACGTGGCGGAGATCGTCAGCCGCTGGACGCACATCCCGGTCAGCCGCCTGGTCCAGGGCGAGCGCGCGAAGCTGCTGCACCTGGCCGACCGCCTGCACGAGCGGGTCATCGGCCAGGAGGAGGCGGTCGCCGCCGTGGCGGACGCCGTGCTCCGCGCTCGGGCCGGGCTCCAGGATCCGCGGCGCCCCATCGGCAGCTTCATGTTCCTGGGGCCGACGGGGGTCGGCAAGACCGAGCTGGCGCGGACGCTCGCCTTTGCGCTGTTCGACGACGACCGCGCCCTGATCCGCCTCGACATGTCGGAATACATGGAGAAGCACACGGTCGCCCGCCTGATCGGCGCGCCGCCGGGCTACGTCGGCTATGACGAGGGCGGCCAGCTCACCGAGGCGGTGCGGCGCCGCCCCTACGCCGTGGTGCTCTTCGACGAGATCGAGAAGGCGCATCCGGACGTGTTCAACGCGCTGCTCCAGATCCTCGACGACGGGCGGCTCACCGATTCCCACGGGCGCACCGTTGACTTCAAGAACACCGTCATCATCATGACCTCCAACATCGGCAGCCGGCATTTGCTGGAGGCGGCTGGCGCCGGCTTCGAGGCCATGCGGGAGCGGGTGCTGGCCGACCTGCGCGGGCACTTCCGCCCCGAGTTCCTCAACCGGGTGGACGACATCGTGGTCTTCCGCGGCCTGACCAAGGAGCAGCTCCTGCGGATCGTTGACATCCAGCTCAAGCGTTTTGCCGCCCGTTTCGAGGGGCTGCGCCTCGGGCTGGAGGTCACCCCGGCCGCCCGGGCGGCGCTGGCGGAAGCGGGGTTCGACCCGGTCTACGGGGCCCGGCCGCTCAAGCGGGCGATCACCCGCGAACTGGAGACGCCGCTGTCCAAGAAACTCCTGGCCGGCGAGGCGAAGGAGGGGGACACGGTCGAAGTTGATTACCAGCGGGGCGGGTTTGCCTTTGCCGTCAAGGAGGGCGGGGGCAAGGCGGGCTGACGTTTGGGGGCAGGGGGGGCGGCCGGCCCGGAGGCGTCAGGGTTTTTCCGCCCACTGGCACTCGTACCAGGTCACGTTGTATTCGGTGCGCAGGTTGATGCCGGTGGTGTCCTGGATGAGCTGTTCCAGTTCCTTGAAGGCCCAGAGCAGGTTGAGATAGGCTTCGCTTTCGCCGGTATCGACGGGGAGGCTGCTGCCGGCCCGCTTGTCGGCCTTGCAGACTTCCTTGTAGCGGGCGACGCCGTCCAGGATGGCCATGAACAGCAGTAGCCGGCTGGGCAGCTTGCTCAATTGGGCCATGAACCGGCGCATGCGCCGTTGGGCCAAGGTTTCCGGTTCGGCCGGTTCCACTGCCGCCGCCGGCAGCTCCGCCTCTGGCGTTCCATTCAGCAACGCCTTGTGGCGGGTCTCCGTCTGGTTGGCCTCCCGCTGGTCGCGGGCCGCTTCGGCGCGGCAGCGGGCGGCAAAGGCGAGGACGCCGATGGGATTGACCTGGATTTCCTTGGCCGTGGCATCGGTCAAGTTGAGCCAGTCGGGAAAGCTTTTGCCTTCCGACTGGGCGAAGCGGATCTGGAGATCGCCCAAGTTGGGATAGGGTTCGAGCAGCAGCCGGGCCAAGGCGTTGACGAACTTGGAGTCGTTGGTCTTGTCCACCAACGTGTTCAGCTCCTCGACCACCGACTTGGGGGCCTTCTTCTGGAAATAGCGTTCGGCGAGTTTCTCGAACTGCTTCCAGGTGGTGTTGAGGGTTCGTGCCGCCATTGTGTTCCCCTTCGGATACGAGCCCATAATATACGGGGATGGCGGCTTTTGTCAAGGATGACGTTCGGGCATTGGGCTGCAACCACCTTCCGGTCAAAGCATTATGAAATCATTGCTTTGCCATGGAATAGTAATTGGCCTTTTTCAGGAGGCGGGCCGCGCCATAGGCGACGAAGAACAGGCCGATGACCACCAGGAAAAGGGTGGCGGGGTTTCTGGAGAGGGCGAAGGGGAGGATGCCAAAGAGGCCGAGCACCAGCCCCAGCAGCAGGACGAACCAGCCGGAGGAGCGGACTTGGCGGTTGGCCGCCGCGAGGATCTGCTGGTTGCTGTCAATGATTTGGTTGATCAGGGTGACGCGCCCCTCGCAGGCGTTGCGGCAGGCGAGGCCGTTGGGCAGCTCCGCGGCGCATTCGCCGCACAGCCCCTTGCAGCAGGATTTGCAGAAGCCGACCGCCGGCCTCTCCGGGTGGTTGTAGCAGTTCATCGTTTCTCCCGTTTTGGGTTGGACTCTTCCCGCGTCATCCCACCGGCCCCCTTGGCGGAAGCCGAGCCGCTCTTCGCACGGAGTTCGCGGAGGTGGAGCGTTTTTCCCGAACCGCACGCTGAAGCGTGAACTCCAACCCGAGCCGGCCGCCGCTGGGGTGGAGCCCCGCGGCCCTGGTCACACCGTAGGAGAACAGCGTGTAGCTGCCGAGCTGGGCGGCCACGTCATCAGCGCCGCCAGGGCCAGGGCGTTCTGCCGTAGGGTGCCGTTCCGGGCCGTGGCCTTGAGCGTGTTCTTGTCGTGCCGTGGTGCCATGGCGCCGCCTACTTTTGCGGTTCTTTCTCAAGAGATGGCAAAAAAATATAGCGTAGCGGGTGAAGTGTTGAAATCAAGGCCTTTCCGGGATTTTTGGGGGGGCGGCGGGGACAGAGGGGCGGCGGGGACAGATGAAGATGGCGCTTTCCGAGCCCACGCTGAAGCGTGAACTCCAGCGGGCTGGCTCGCCACCAAGCTGGGGCACGGCGATCCCAGGGGTGCCGGCCTTGGAGTGCGGCGGGGGACAGATGGTGGATAACTCGGGTGGGGATTCGTGGGGTTGGCCGGCGGGGCGGGTCAGCCCTTCAGCAGTTTCTTCTGGACTTGCCGGGCCTTGGCGGTGGCGCCGGCGTTTTCGCAGGCCTTGAGCAGCAGTTCGAGGAAGGTCCGTTGTTGGCCGGCGGTGACGCTCAGGCCGCGGCCGGCCTGCTTGAACATGGAGTTCAGGTAGGGCTCGAGGAAGCGCAGCGCCTCCTTCTGCTGGCCGGTGCGCTGGGTCAGGTCGAGGTAGGCCTGGATGAGGGGCAGCGCCTTCTGCCCTTCCTTCTGGTTGTCCTTGAGGAGTTGCTCCAGGCGCCGGCGGGCGCTGGCCGGGTCGGCCTTGGCCAGGAGCGCCTCGACTTCCTGGAGGCCGAGGTCGGCGGCGAGGTCGCCGCGGCCGTCGCTCTTCAGGGCGCGCGCCGTCTTGGCGAGCAGGGCCTGGGCTTCCTGGCCGCGCCCCAAGGTGCGGAGGAGCTGCGCCTCTTCGAGCCGGGCGTCGGCGACGAGGTCGGGGAATTCGCGGAAGGCGAGCAGCTTCTGGCGGCAGAGGGCGAGGAGCCCTTCCCGGTCGCCGCGTTTTTCCAGGATCCATTTTTGTAGGTTCCAGCCGGCGGGGTTGAGCTTGGCGGTCTGGGTGATCCGGCCGGCGAGCTCGAACGCCGCCGCTTCGTTGCCGGCCTCCAGCAGGATCGCGGCGAGGTTGGCCCAGGCGGCGGCGAGCTGGTAGGCGGGGAGGTTGAAGGCGCGGTTGCAGAGGAACTGCACCTCGTGGTTGCTCATCGGCTGGCGGGTCTGGGGGTTGACGGTGTGGCCGATGGCGAACTTGTCGAAGGTGTAGCGGCCGATGTCCAGCTCCCATTTGTCCTCGCCGCGGAGGTAGGCGAACCAGGCGTGGCCGCCGCGGCGGCCTTCGCCGGTGAAGATCATGGCGGGGATGCCGAGGGCGCGGGCGCTAAGGGTCGCGAAATAGGCTTGGTCAACGCAGATTCCGCCGTGTTCGCGGATGGCGGCGAGGGTGTAGGGGCCGTTGGGCCAGTCGAAGCTGTTGCTGGCCAGGCGGCCTTGGTCGTAGCGGATGCCGGTGTAGGCCTTGTCCCAGGAGGCCAGCGACCAGCGGCATTCCTGTTGCGCCCAGGCCAGTTCCTCGACCGGCACCGGGGTGGCGACCACGAAGACGAGGGCGGCGGGGGTGAGCCGTTGGTAGTTGAACTTGGCCTTGTGGCGCTGGTAGAGGTTGCGGAAGTGCTCGTAGCGGCGCGGCAGCTCGGGCTGGAAGGGGAGGGGCTGGTATTGGCCATGGAGCGCCTTCGGTGGCTGGTCCCAGACCACGGCCAGGGCCAGGATCAGGTTGAAGAAGGCGTCGCGCCCCTGGGGGTCGAGGTCGTGGAGTTCGCCGAGGATGCGGAAGGCTTCGGGCAGGTTGTCGGCCGGGGAAAGGGTGTCGTTGACCAGGGCGAGCCGTTGCGGAGTCCGCAGCAGCCAGCGCAGGGTTTCGGGGCGGAGGGTGGCGCCGCCGGCGGCGGCTTGCCGGTAGCGGTCGAGGAAGATGCGGGCCTCGGCGGCGGCGGCGAGGGTTTGCAGGGTGGTGCCGGTGGGGGCGGCGGCGGGGGTGTCCAGGGAGGCGCTGGCGAAGTGGCGGGCCACCAGCCCGGTGAGCGCCGTCCGGGCCTCGTCGAGCCGTCCGGCCGCGATGGCGGTGGCGGCGAGGTCGCAGAAGAAGGTTGGCGCGGCTGGCCGGAGGCGGACGGCGGTGGGGGCCTCCTGGATGGCCTGGAGCGCCGGGTCGAGCGGTGGGGGTGGGGCGGTGGGTGCCGCGGCGGCGGCGGCGAGGAGGCAGCCGGCGAGGGGGAGGAGGCGCGCGTGGCGGCGGAACATGGTCAGACTTCCGAGAGGAACTGGCGGATGAGGGGGAGGATTTGGGTGGCGGCGTCTTCGAGCACGTAATGGCCGGCGTGGGCGAAGCGGTGGCAGGTGGCCTTCGGGAAGAGGTTCCGCCAGCGGGCCAGGAAGCGGTCGTGGAAGCAGAAGTCCTTGGCGCCCCAGACGATCAGGGCGGGCTTGGCGGCGAGGCTGGGGAGGGCTTGTTCGATCGTTTCGAGGGTGCGCCAGGTGGGGTGGCCGGGGTTCATGGGGATGTCCTGGACGAAGCGGAGGACGGCGATGCGGTCGTGCCAGGAGCCGTAGGGGGCGGCGAGGCCGGCGCGGGCGGTGTCGCTGAGGGGGGTGGCGGCGGCCATGCGCAGGGCGGCCTTGACGAAGAGGTTGAGGCCGCGGACGGCGAGGGCGCCGAAGCCGGGGATGCGGCAGAGGCGGATGCGCCAGGGGCAGTCGGGGAGGTGGAAGGCGGCGGTGTTGAGGATGACCAGCTTGTCGATCCGTTCCGGGTGGCGGGTGGCGACGCCCATGCCGATGGCGCCGCCCCAGTCGTGGAGGACGAGGGAGAACTTTTCCAGCTTGAGGTGGCCGATGAGCAGCCGCTCCAGGTTCTCGATGTGGCCGGCGAGCTGGTAGGGCCAGTCCTGGGGCTTGTCGGAGAGGCCGCAGCCAAGGTTGTCCGGGGCGATGCAGCGGTGCTCGCCGTTGAGGGCGCGGATGAGGCCGCGGTAGTAGAAGGACCAGGTGGGGTTGCCGTGGACCATGACCACGGGGGTTCCGGCGCCGGGCTCATCCACATAGTGCAGGCGGTGGCCGCCGGGGAGGGTGAGCCAGTTGGGGGCGAAGGGGTAGTCGGTGCGCCAGGCTTCCCCGGGGGGGTAGGTCTCTTCGGGTGGCGGGAGGTCGCCGGGGATGAGGTTGAGGGGCATGGGGCGGGCTCGGGTGGCGGGCGTTGGCGGTTGGGGTTGCGTGGTATAGTATCCCACTTGAATCAGATGGCGCAAGCGAAGGGATGCGGATGGCCGAAGGGAATCTGATCGACCAGGTGGTGCTCTGGCTGGAGCGGCAGAAGGCGCAGGGGCGGCGGCGGGTGTGGCTCTCCGCCGCCAGCCGGCGGCTGTTGCGGTCGCCGCCGCCGGCGGCGCTGTGCCCGGCCAAGGGTGGTGGTGGGGGGGGGCCGGCGGCGGTGGCGGTGGCGCCCCGGGAAGCGGCGGTTCCGGCGCGGCCGGCGGCGGTGGCCGCGGCGCGGTCCGTCCCCGTGGCGGTGCCGGCCCCGGCTCCGGCCGCGGCGGTGCCGGGGCCGGCCCCGGCCGATCTTTCCGCTCCTGACTTGGCGGCGTTGGCCCAGGTGGTGGCTGGCTGCACCCGCTGCCGGCTGCACGCTGCCGGCCGCCGGCAGACGGTCTTTGGCGAGGGGGCTCCCCGGGCCCGCCTGATGTTCGTTGGCGAAGGGCCGGGCGAGGAGGAGGATGCGCAGGGGCGGCCCTTTGTCGGCGCCGCCGGGCAGTTGTTGACGAAGATGGTCGAGGCGATGCATCTGCGGCGGGAGGAGGTGTACATCGCGAACATCGTCAAGTGCCGGCCGCCGGCGAACCGCCCGCCCGAGCCGGACGAGGGGGCGGCTTGCCTGCCTTACGTGGTGCGCCAGATCGAGCTTGTCCAGCCGGCGTGCCTGGTGCTGCTTGGGGCGACGCCGTACCTGCACCTGCTGGGGAAGAAGGGGATCATGAAGGGGCGCGGGACGTGGGAGGCGTTCCGGGGGATCCCGGTGATGCCGACCTATCATCCGGCGTTCCTGCTGCGGGTGCCGGCGCGGAAGCGCGAGGTCTGGGCCGATCTCCAGGCGGTGATGCGGCGGCTGGGGTTGTGATTTTCAATTGTACCGGTCAAGGAGATGCGGCAGATGGCGAACGGTTCGAACCAATCCACCGGCGGGGTCTGGCGCCGGTTGCGGGCGACCCTCGGCGGGGTGGCCCGCGGCCTGCGGCATTCGGCGCTGACCCGCCAGGTGCGGGGCAAGCTGCGCCGCTGGTGGCTGGTGACCTTCCGGCCGGGCTATGTCCGCCGGCAACTGGCGCGCCGGGAGGGGGAGTGCGGGCAGTGTGGCGTCTGCTGCGGCTTGGGTAACACCTGTCCCGTGCTCCACTTCAAGAAGCACTGCCTGATCTACCATGGCTACCGTCCCCGCGCCTGCCGCTTTTTCCCCATTGACGAACGGGATTTGCGGGATGTGGAGCTGGCCGGCGGCCACTGCCAGTACCGTTTCCGGCCACCGGATTCGGCCGCGGGCTGAGCTGGCCGCGCTGTTCCGGGCATGCAGGGAGCCTTGATGCCAGCAGTCACCCTCAAGGATGTGGCGCGCGAGGCGGGGGTGGCGCTCACCACCGCCGCCGTGGCCTTGCGCCGCGACTTCCGCATTGCGCTCAAGCCGGCCACCCGCCGGCGCATCCTGGCCGTGGCCCGCCGCCTCGGCTACCGCCGCAACCAGCAGGCGGCCGCCCTGCGCACGGGGCGGAGCGACTGGGTCGGCGTCCTGGCCGGCTCGCTGGGGATGCCGGTGGGGCTGCTGAAACTGCGGGAGATTGAGCGGGGGTTGCGCGAGCATGGCTTCCGCTGCCTGGTGCGGGAAACTGGCGGCGACCCGGAGCTGGAGGCGCGGTTCCTCCAGGAGTTCACGGACAGCCGGGTTGCCGGCCTGGTGGTCAGCGACTGGCCCTCGCCCGCCTTGGCCGCCCGGTTGGCGCCGCTGACGGCCCACGGGCTGCCGGTGCTGGCGCTGGAGCCGTTTGCGGAAGGGCAGGCCGGCATCGCCTGCGTGACGGTGGACCGCTTCTCCGGCGGCGAGCAGGCCGGCCGGCATTTGGCCGCCCTCGGGCACCGGCGGATCGCCCGCCTGGCAGGGCGGGTGGGCGACGCCAACGCCCAGCGCCGCTTCGCCGGCCTGGACGCCGCCTTGGCGGCGGCGGGCATCCCCCCGCTCCTGGAACTGGAGGAACCGGTGGCGGAGCATTCCTTCGCCGGCGGCTACGCGGCGGCGACGCGGCTGCTGGCCCGGCGGCGGGATTTCACCGCCCTGTCCTGCGTCAACGACGAGGTGGCCATCGGCGCCATGCGGGCGCTGCGCGAGGCGGGGCTGCGGATTCCGCGGGACTTGTCCGTGGTGGGGTTCGACGACATCCCCGTGGCGCCGTACGCGCCGGTGCCGCTGACCACGGTCGCCCAGCCGGTGGGCGAAGTGGCGGCCGAGGCGATCCGCTGGCTGCTGCCGCGCCTGCAACGGCGGGCGGCGGCGCCGGCGGCCGCCGTGGCGGTCATCCGCATGCCGATGCGCCTGGTGGTGCGGGAATCGTCGGCGCCCCCGCCGGCTCTCGCCGTGCCCGGCTGAGCCGGCCCGTGGCCTGGGCCAGGCGTTTGGCGTGTTCGACGGCCAGGGCGTGGAATTCCTGGAGCGCCGGGACGTCGGCCGGGAGCCGTTCCAGGCAGAAGGCCTTGAGCCGGGCATAGGGCAAGGGCGCGGCGAGGAAGCCATGGTGGAGCAGGACGCGGTTGGTGTAGGCGTCCACCACCAGTTCCGGCTGGCCCCAGGCGTAGAGCAGCATGGAGTCGGCGGTTTCCGGGCCGACGCCCCAGGTGGCGAGGAGCTGCCCGCGGCTGGGCGGCCGGCCATCAAGTTCAAGCCACAACTTGCTGAACGCTTGGAGCTTGCGGCTCTTGGCCCGGTAATAGCCGGCGGGGCGGACGGCCGTTTCCAGCCGTTCCGGCGCGGCCGCCAGGATGGCCGGTGGCGCGAGCAGGCCGGTGGCGGCGAGGTTGCGCAGGGCCCGCTCGACGTTCGGCCAGGCGGTGTTCTGGGTGAGGATCGCGCCGGCGCAGATTTCGAACCGCTGCCGGGCGTCATGCGGGAAGGAATAGTCGCCCGGATGATAGCCGGCGCCGCTGCCGCTCCGGGTCGGGTTGCTGCCGGCGTGCCCGAGCAGCGGCCACCAGCCTTGCGGTCCATAGGCGGCCAGCAGCGCCCGTGCGAACTCCGCAAGTGTGGCGGGGGTGCCGGGGGGCGGCGGCCAAGTGGCGGGGTTGGCGGCGGTGGTGCGGGTCACGGCATAAAGGAATGGCCCCTTGGCGATGGCGATTCCATTCCCAGGGGGCCGGGTTCAATTGCGCTTCCGGTTGGTTGGCGGTGGGCGGCGGGTCACTCCGCCTTGCCGGCTTCCAGGCAGTCGCTGCGCCAGCAGCAGGCGAGCTGGCCGCAGGTTGCGCCGTCCTTGCCGAAGCAGGGGCTGTTGCCTTCCGCGACTTGGATGGCCCGGATGACGTCCACCTTCTTGGCCGTCTTCGCCACGTCGAGGCCCATCTCCCGGGCTTTTTTGCGCAGGACCATGACATTGAACTTGCTCATAAGCGCGACCCTTTCGCCACCGTTTCGTCAGCCGATTGTGTACCAAATCACCAGCAAGGGAAATTCCGTCTGGGGCAAGGTGGCCCGGTGTCACCGAATGTTGCCCCCCGCTCCGGGGAAGGCAGAGCGGTGCGTGAACGATGCGAGTATCATAGCTTCAGGCGTGCCGGTTTTCAACTGGGGCGGAGATGGGGCGGCCGCGGCCTTCTCGTAGCCGCCGTTTTTCTCGCTTGAATGTACGGGTCAAAGCAACGGGACAAACTCGTAATTCGTCAGAGCTGGCCCGCCGCGGCCCGGGGTGCCGGCTTGCAATCTTCTGATAATGGGTTATCATTACTGGCGTCCGCCGCCGGGGACGGCAAGTCCCGGCAGCCACCCACAACCAGCCACTGCCCCGCCCGCCCGACAGGAGTGACCTCCAGATGTGCAACTGCGCCCAAGCTTGTCCCACGCCTGGCAATTGCCCCCGCCAAGGCCGCACCGCCCACCCCTTCATCGCCGGCGGCCATCCAGAGGCCCCCGGAAAGGCGCCGCCGGAACAATCGTCCACCCTTGCCGGCTGCGCCGCCGGCTGCCCCCGCCGGATCGTCGCCATTGCCGGGGATGACGCCTTGCGCCTGCGGCTGGCGGATCTGGGGCTGTTCCCGGAGCAGGTGGTCGTGAAGAAAGGCGCCCAGTTCTGGCGCGGCCCCGTGCTCGTGCGGCTGCCGGGCGGGGCCGAACTGGCCTTGGGGCAGCGGTTGGCGGCCCAGGTCGCCGTCCGCGAGGAGGAGTTGCCGCCGCCGGCGGCTTGCCCAGCCCCCCTGATTTCCGCGTCCGCAGCATCGTGAACGTTTCCAATCCGCGAGAACCGAACTCCATGCAGCCTGCCACCACCACTCCCGCGTCCGCCGCGAAAGCCGGCCCGAAGAGGGTCGTCCTCATCGGCAATCCCAACGTCGGCAAGTCGGCGCTGTTCATGCGCCTGACCGGCATCCATGCGACCATTTCCAATTATCCGGGCACCACGGTCGCTTACCAGGATGGCATGGCGCGCCTCCATGGCGAGAGCGTGGAGGTGCTCGACACGCCCGGCACCTATTCCTTGGCCGGGGGCAACCCCGCCGAGCAGGTTGCCGCCGACTTGGCCGAACTTGCCGATGTGGCGGTCTGCGTGGTTGATGCCACCAACCTTGAGCGCAACCTGATGCTGCTGTTGCAAGTGCTGGAGCGCGGCCTGCCGACGGTGGTGGCGCTGAACATGGCCGATGACGCGCGGCAGAAGGGGATCGGGATCGACACGGCGGCGCTGGCCCGCCGGCTCGGGGTGCCGGTGGTGCCCACGGTGGCCGTCAGCGGCGAAGGGATCCACGAGCTGGGGGAGGCGATCCATGCGGCGTTGCGGAGTCCGCGCGGGGAAGGGTGTGAGGCGCGGGGCGTCGAGGCGCGCTGGGCGGCGGCGGGGGAGATCGCCCGGGAAGTGCAGACGCTGGCGCACCGGCACCCGACCTTCCTCGAGCGGTTGCAGGATTGGTCGGTGCATCCCCTTGGCGGCGTCGGAGTTGCGGCGTTGCTGCTGGCCGCGATGTTCGCCATCGTCCGCTTCCTCGGCGAAGGGCTGATTGCCTGGGTGTTCGACCCTTTCTTCCAAGGCCCCTACCGCGCCTGGGTGATCGCGCCGCTCGAAGCGGGGCTCCGTGATGGGTCGGTGCTCTACCATCTCCTGCTCGGGTCGCGGGTGCCGGTGGAGGGGAGCTTGGTGATTGACCTGAAGCAGAGCATGGGGCTGCTCACCACCGCGCCCTACGTCGAGTTCGGCATGGTGCTGCCCTACCTGCTGGCCTTCTACCTGGTGCTTTCCGTGTTGGAGGACGTCGGCTACCTGCCGCGGCTGGCCGTGGTGCTGGACCGGGCCATGCACCAGCTTGGGCTCCACGGGTTCAGCGTCATCCCCATGCTGCTGGGCTTCGGCTGCAACGTGCCGGGGATCTTGGCGACGCGCTCGCTGGAGACGAAGCGGCAGCGGTTCATCGCCTGCACGCTGATCTCGATCGGGGTGCCGTGCGTGGCGTTGCAGGCGATGATCATCCAACTGGTCGGGGTCCACGGCCTGCGCTACGTCGCGGCGGTCTATGCCTTCCTGGCCGGCGTCATTTTCATCCTGGGCCGGCTGTTGCGGCGGCTTTGCCGGGGCGGGGCGATGCCGGAACTGCTGCTGGAGATCCCGCCCTACCGCTGGCCGGTGCCGCGCCTGGTGCTGCTGAAGCTGTGGCGGCAGGGCAAGGGGTTCCTGCTGGAAGCGACGCCGCTGGTGCTGCTCGGCGTGCTGCTCATGAACCTGCTGCTCTGGCTGCGCTGGTTCGACGGCATTGCGCGGCTGGCCGGCCCGCTGGTGCGCCAGGTCTGGGGGTTGCCGGCCGAGGCGGTTTTGCCGGTGGCGATCGGCGTTTTGCGCAAGGATGTGGCCGCCGGGATGCTGCTGCCGCTGAAGCTGGCCCTGCCCCAGCTCATGACCGCCAGCGTGCTCCTGGCGCTGACCTTCCCCTGCATCGCCACCTTTGCCGTGCTCTTCAACGAGCTGGGCTGGAAGGACACGCTCAAGAGCGTCGGGATCATGGCCGCCGCGGCGGTCATTTTCGGCGGCCTGGCGAACCTGCTGTTCACCGCGCTGCTCTGACGGGGAGGGGGGCGAGGCGCGCCGCGGCGACGGGACGGAAAGTGGGGGCACCGTCCCCGGTGCCTCCGCATGATGCAACCGGGACTGGATGACGCCGGGAGGAACACAGGGACAAGAGGGGCTCCAGGGCTGGGGCTGGTGTCCTTTCTGTCCCTAACTTCCTGGACGGCAAGTCACTGCCGCCTTCACCCCTGGCCGCGGCAGTCGGCGCAGAGGCCGGTGAGCGTGATGTCATGCCCCTCGACCTGGAAGCCGGGCGGCGCGAGCGACTGCACGTCGGCGTGGGTGCCTTCCATGTCGAACACCCGGTTGCAGAGGCGGCAGCGGCAATGGTGATGGTGGCGGCGGCGGGCGAGTTCGTAGCGGGCCGGTTCGCCGGGAAGGGCGACTTGCACGAGCCCACCCTCCGCCAGCAGCGCCTTGATGGCCCGGTAGACGGTGGCGATGCCAACCCCCGGCGCCTCCTCCTGGGCGGCGGCCAGCAGTTCCGGCGGCGTCAGCGGCCGGGCCGCCGCCGCCAAGGCGTTGCGGATGGCGGTCCGCTGGCGGGTCTGCCGTTCCGTGGCGGCGCTGGCGGTTGGGTTGCGCATGGATGCACCTTGTGGCGTCGGGGCGGGCGGGATTGGCGGCGGCCGGGGCGGGAAATATAACGCCCCGTGAATGCCGGCAATGGCACGCGCGGGGCGGGGTGGGGGCGGCCAGGGCCACGCGCGGGGCGGGCATTGGCCGGAACCCGGGAAACTCACTCGCCCGTTTCAGCCTTGGGTGGCTTCTCCCCCTTCGGCTTCAGCGGCTTCAGCCACTTGCCGTCCTTGCTCTCCTTCACCATGCCGGTGATGGTGACTTCCTGCCCTTCGGGATATTCGGCCAGCGTCTTCTCGTTGGGCGGAAGTTTCAGCAGGTATTCGCCGTCGGCGGTCACCAGCTTGAGCTGTTTGACCTTCCCCCGCTTGTTCGTCTCATAGGCGATCTTGCCCGTGACTTCCACCGGCTTCTCGACTCCTTTCCCTTTTCCGGCCTTTTCAACCTTCTCGGTCTTCGCGTCCTTCCCGCCGTTGGCCGCGATGGTCGCGGGGGTAGCGACGACCAGGCCGGCAAGCGCGAGGCCGGCAACCAGGGTGCGCGTCTTCATGACTGGGAACTCCTCTCTGAGGAACCTGCCCTGGCGGCCGCGACACGCTCCGGCGGCATCGCCGGCGGGCGGGCCCAAGGCATGGGGAATAGCATACAAGCGCTGCCGCGGTTTGGCAATTGCCCCGTGGGGCAGCCCGCAATTCGCCGGCGCCGGGGCGCCGCGGGGAGTCACTGGACTTCGCTGAACCGCTCCTTGCCGACGCCGCAGATGGGGCACTTGGCGGGCGCGGCGCCGGAGACGGTGTTGCCGCAGACGGCGCAGACGAAGATGGCCGTGGCGGGCAGGTCCTTGTCGGCCGCGGCCGCCGTCCGGGCCTCGGTGTAGAGCTTGTGGTGGATTTCCTCCACCGCCATGGCATTGCGGAAGGAGGTCGCGGCCGCCTGGTTGCCTTCCGCCTGCGCGGTGGCGACGAAGCCGGGGTACATGGAGCGGAATTCGTGGGCCTCGCCGGCGGCGGCGGCCTCCAGGTTTTCCACGGTGCCCTTGACGCCACCCAGGACGCGCAGATGGGCATGGGCGTGGACCGTCTCCGCCGCGGCGGCGGCGCGGAAGAGCTTCGCGATTTGCGGGTAGCCGTCGGCGTCCGCCTTCTGGGCAAAGGCGAGGTAGGTGCGGTTGGCCTGGCTTTCGCCGGCAAAGGCCGCCTTCAGGTTGTCGAGGGTGGAGGGCATGGCTTGGGTTCCTTTCATTCAGGGGTGGCTGGGGCGGCGGTGGGGGTTGGGGACTGGGGCTGGGGACTGGGGCTGGCCGGCCGCCGCGTCGCGGCAGGTCCGGCAGCGGCCCCGCAGCTCGATCTGGACGGACTCGACGGTGCCGATTTCCGTCCCGGCCAGTTGCGGGGGCAAGTGGGGCAGGGTAGTGGCGGGCAGGTCCAGGACTCGCCCGCAGCGGGTGCAGAGGAAATGGGGATGCTCGGCCGTGTTGGCGTCGAAACGCGCCCGGTCGGCGGTGCCGGCGAGCTTGAGGACCAGCCCCTTTTCCTCCAGCAGCCGGAGGTTGCGGTAGACGGTGTCGAGGGACAGCTCGGGGATGCGGGCGCGCACCCGTCGGCAGAGGGTCTCGGCATCGGGATGCTCGCTGGTGGCGGCCAGCTCGCGGAAGATTTCGCTGCGCTGGTGGGTGGCCCTGAGGCCGAGTTGGCGGCAGGCCTGCTGGAACTGGGCCAGCCGCTGCTGGGGTGTGGGGTTGGGGTTGGGTTGGCTGTCGGTCGGGTTCATGGTGAGCCAAGGAATAATTGGAACTTGCTAAGAACAATAACTGACATTCGCCGGAAAGCAATTGCCGCCGGCAAAAAGGGGGCTACGTTTCGCCTCCGGGACGATCCCTCGCCCTCGCCATCCAACCCCGGCCATTCCACACGCCAAGGTTCCCCATGACCACCTACACTCTCTCAGCCCGCAACCTGCCGCTCGACGATTCCTGGGATGTCATTGTGCTGGGCGGCGGCCCCAGCGGCTGCGCCGCCGCCGCGGCGGCGGCCCGCGAGGGGGCACGCACGCTGCTGGTCGAAGCCACCGGCGCGCTCGGCGGCATGGGCACCGGCGGCCTGGTGCCGGCGTGGTGTCCATTCTCCGACAAGCAGACCATCATCTACCGCGGGCTGGCGCAGACCGTCTTCGAGCGCTGCAAGGCCGGGGAGCCGCACGTCGCGCCCGACGCCCTCGACTGGGTGCCCATCGCCCCGGAACTGCTCAAGCGCATCTACGACGAGCTGCTGGCCGAGGCCGGCGCGCAGGTGCTTTTCAACAGCGTCCTGGCCGCGGTCGAGCCCGCCGCCGCGGGGGAGGGCGGGGGCGTCGGCACGGTCGTGGTGGCCGACAAGCGTGGGCTGAGCGCCCTGCGCGCCAAGGTCTACATTGACGGCACCGGCGATGCCGACCTCTGCGCCTGGGCCGGGGCCGAGTTCCAGCAGGGCGACGAGACCGGCGACCTGATGCCGGCCACCCTCTGCTTCAGCCTCGCCAACGTCGACGAGTATGCCTACCGCCATCTCTACCGCGGCGGCAACCGCCTGCACAGCGGCAACCCCCAGAGCCCCATCTACCGCATCCTCGAGTCTGGCCGCTACCCGCTCATCCCCGACGCCCACCTCTGCAACAACCTCATCGGCCCCGGCACGGTCGGCTTCAATGCCGGCCACCTCTGGAACGTGGACAACACCGACCCCGTGGGCGTCTCCCGCGCCCTCGCCCAGGGGCGCAAGATGGCCGCCCAGTACCGCGACGCCCTCGCCGAGTTCTGCCCCGAGGCCTTCGGCAACGCCTTCCTGGCCGCGACCGCCAGCCTCATGGGCATCCGCGAGACCCGCCGCATCGTCGGCGACTACGTCCTCACCCTCGACGACTATCTTGCCCGCCGCGGCTTCCCCGACGAGATCTGCCGCAACTCCTACTTCATTGACATCCACCACTCCAAGAAGGAGGTCGAGGCCCACACCCGGGCGCGGTCCGAAGGGCTGCACCTGCCGGTGCGCTACGCGGCGGGCGAAACCCACGGCATCCCCTACCGCTGCCTCACCCCGGCCGGGCTGCGCAACGTCCTGGTGGCCGGCCGCGGCATCTCCTGCGAGCGTGCCGTGCAGGGCAGCATCCGGGTCATGCCGGTCTGCCTGGCCATGGGCGAAGCCGCCGGCATTGCCGCCACCCAGGCCCTCCGCGGCCACGCCGGCGACGTCCATGCGGTCGTCCCCGACCGGCTGCGCCAGCGCCTGCGCGAGCTGGGCGCCTACCTGCCGTCGCCCTGATGCCGGCCGCCAGCCCCCAGCCCCCAGCCGCCGCCGCCGGTGCCGGCGCCGGGGGCGATGACGGCCGCGCGGTAGGCGCGGGTGGCCGGGAAAAGCGCCGCGCGGGCGGGGCTGGAGGATAAATGGCTCCCCAGGAACAACCCCAATCCAACCACTCTCGGTCATCGCACCCGTCCACCGCCCTCTGCGCGACCAGGTTGACCGGTTCCGGCGGCATCCTGGCCGCCGGATCGGCCTCGCCAGCCAGCCTGAACCCGCCAGAGAGTCGCCAAACCGACGCTCCGGACGCCCGGTTTGACCACGCCGCCGGGGTGATCATCGACCGGAAGACTTACCGCCTGCCGGTGCCAGACCGGCGGAGAGGCCCATGACGAGACCCATGACGAGACCCATGACGGCACCAGGTCGGTGAACTTGCGCCAGATCGGGGCCCACTCAAGGGCCCAGTCAGAGGCCCAGTCAATCGCCGTGATGAAGGCCGTCCTCGTCCGTCCTATGTCCGCCAACGGTCTCATTCAAGCCCTGGGCATGAAGAGCAAGACCGGTGCGTTGAAACGTACCCTTGCAGAACTCATGGCGGATGGATTGATCGAGTACACCATCCCCGACAAGCCCACGAACCGACTGCAGAAATACCGGCTGACCGACAAGGGCCGTAACGCATTCGAGGAGCACCGATGAGGGAGATACTCGGCAAGGCCAAAACGATCCGCGAGCTGCTCAGCGGCGCGAAGGAGTAGTATGGGCCAGTTGACGCTTCAACAACTGAAGTCGCACCTCTGGAACTGCGCGGAAATCCTGCGCGGGAGCGCCGGGGGCGATGACGGCCGCGCGGTCGGCGCTGGTGGCCGGGAAAAGCGCCGCGCGGGCGGGGCGGGAGGATAAATGGCTCCGTACAAACACCCCGTCGCGCCCGCGTAGAGCTTATTGGGCGATGGCGGCCGCCGCCGCGAAAACGGAATCGCCCTCGAAAGCACCGTCGCCACCGCCTCTCTCCGGCTCTCGCGTTTCCGCGTGCCCGGCAAGCCGTCGTCGCTCTCGGCCACGAGGGGAGCCGCAGACTTCGGCGATGAGGAAACGAGGGCCTTGTTCGGCAGTGTCTCGAAGGGGATCGGGCATTCCACCTTGACAACATCTGCCAACAACTGATATTATCCGCACACTTTGAGTCCGCTCGGGAATTCCGAACCGGAGGTTGCCGACCATGAAAAGAGAACCCGACGAGGTGATGTCCATCGGCGAGCTGGCCGAGTACCTGAAGATCTCGCGGTCGACACTGTACAAGCTGGTTCAGGAGGGCCGCCTGCCGGGACAGAAGCTCGGCAAGCGCTGGCGCTTCCACAAGGACGCCATCGACGAGTGGCTGAAGCAGCACCCGGAGAACACACGGCCAGGGGACGGGAAATGAGTATGGCAAACGGGACAGGAGCCAATCTCGGCTTTGAGGACAAGCTGTGGGCCGCGGCGGACAAACTGCGCGGCACCATGGACGCGGCGGAGTACAAGCACGTCGTGCTGGGGCTGATCTTCCTCAAGTACATCTCCGATGCCTTCATGGAGATGCACGACCGGCTGGCCGCTGACGACAATGCAGATGCCGAGGACCGCGACGAGTACCTGGCCGAAAACGTCTTCTGGGTGCCGCCGGAGGCGCGCTGGCCCCACCTGCGGAAGAGCGCCAGGCAGGCCAGCATCGGCCAGCTTGTGGACGATGCGATGAAGGCCATCGAGCGCGACAACGTCCAGCTCAAGGGCGTCCTGCCCAAGGACTACGCGCGCCCAGCGCTGGACAAGACCCGGCTCGGGGAACTGATCGACCTGATCGCCACCATCGGCCTGGGCGACGCCGAGAGCCGGAAGAAGGACATCCTCGGCCGCGTCTACGAGTACTTCCTGGCCCGGTTCGCCGAGAAGGAAGGCAAGGGCGGCGGCGAGTTCTACACGCCCCAGTGCGTGGTGCGGCTGCTGGTGGAGATGCTGGAGCCCTTCAAGGGGCGCGTCTACGACCCCTGCTGCGGCTCGGGCGGCATGTTCGTGTCGGCCGCCAAGTTCGTCACCGAACACGCCTCCTCCAACGGCAACCTGTCGGCGCCTGCCTGTCGCGTCCGCGACGCAGACAGGTCCAACGGACAGGCAGGCGGCAAGAGCAAGGCGCAGACCCAGCGCCTGATCTCGATCTTTGGCCAGGAGTCCAACTACACCACCTGGCGGCTGGCGCTCATGAACCTGGCCATCCGGGGCATCGACGCACACATCGAGTGGGGCGACAGCTTCCTCGACGACAAGCAGAAGGACCTGCGCGCCGACTTCATCCTCGCCAATCCCCCGTTCAACATGGAGGACTGGGGCCATTCGAAGGTGGCGGACGACGTCCGCTGGAAGTACGGCACGCCCCCCAAGGGCGGCGAGCGCAAGCAGAAGGACGGCTCGGTCATCACCGTGGACGGCGGCAACGCCAACTACGCCTGGATTCAGCACTTCCTTCACCACCTGGCCCCCGACGGCACCGCCGGGTTCGTGCTGGCCAACGGCTCCATGTCCTCGAACACCTCCGGCGAGGGCGACATCCGCAAGGCCATCATCGAAGCCGACCTGGTGGACTGCATGATCGCGCTGCCCGGGCAGCTCTTCTACACGACCCCGATCCCCGTGTGTCTCTGGTTCCTCACCCGGCAGAAGAGCGCCAACCGGACCAAGGGGTACCGTCCGCGCCCCGGCGAGACCCTCTTCATCGATGCCAGACGAATGGGCACACTGGTAGACCGAACCCACCGCGAGCTGTCCGACGACGACATCGCCCAGATCACCCGCGCCTACCACGCTTGGAGAAGTGAGAATAGTGAAGAGGGAAGGGTGAAGTATGGAGTCTACGAAGACCAGCCGGGCTTCTGCGGCACGGCCACGCTCAAGGAGATCAAGGAGCACGGCTATGTGCTGACGCCCGGCCGCTACGTCGGCACCGAGGCGGTCGAGGACGACGGCATCCCCTTCGAGGAGAAGATGGCCGAACTCACGGCGGCCCTCTACGAGCAGATGGCCGAGTCCATCCAATTGGACGACGCGATCCGCGCCAACATGGAGGCCTTGGGCTATGGCGAGTGATCCCTACCAGCCGCCCTACAGCCTCACCCCGGCCATGTTCCGAATGGTCGAGGAGATCGGCGAGGCGTTGGGCCGACTCCGAGCCGGAAGCGGCCCCGTCGAGCCCCACCTGCGGCGCGGCAACCGCATCCGCACCGTCCAGGCCTCCTGCGCCATCGAGGGCAACACCCTCAGCGTCGAGCAGGTCACGGCAGTGCTCGAAGGCAAGCGGGTGCTGGGCACGCCCCGCGAAATCCAGGAAGTCCGCAACGCCTTTGTCGCCTACGAGCACATGGCCGAGTGGTCGCCCCATTCCCGCGATGACCTGCTGGCCGCGCACGGCGTCCTCATGGCCGGGTTGGTCGACGAACCGGGCCGCTTCCGCTCCGGCGGTGTCGGCATCCAGCGCGGCGAGGAGATCGTCCACCTTGCGCCCCCCGCCGACCGCGTGCCCGCCCTGGTCGCCGATCTCCTGGCCTGGCTCAAGGCCACGCCGGAACACCCGCTCATCGCCAGTTGCATCTTCCACTACGAGTTCGAGTTCATTCATCCCTTCCAGGACGGCAACGGCCGCATGGGCCGCCTTTGGCAGACCCTCATCCTCAGCCGCTGGAACCCCCTCCTCGCCGCCGTCTCCGTTGAGACCCTCACTGGCGAACACCAGGCCGACTACTACGCCGCCCTGAACGCCAGCAACAAGGCGGTCGCCTGCACCCCGTTCATCGAGTTCATGCTCGCCATGATCCGCGACGCCCTGCGGGAACTCATCGCGACCGAACAAGTAAGCGAACAACAAACCGAACAAGTTGCGCGCCTCCTGGCGGTGATGGGCGGAACGCCCCTCTCCGCCCGGGAGATCATGACGAAGCTGGGGCTCGCACACCGCCCCACCTTCCTCTACTCCTACCTGCAACCGGCCCTGGCCGACGGGCTGATCGATATGACCCGGCCCGACGCCCCCCGCGCCCGCAACCAGAAATACGTGCGGCGGCAAATGCCCGCCGCACGCCCTCACCCCAACCCTCTCCCACGGGGAGAGGGAGCGGAAGCCACGAGCCGCCACGCTTCACCCTTCAATCTTCCCCCTTTACCCTTCGCGCGCAAGAAGGGAGGATGACCATGAACACCACGGAACAACAACTCCGGGAATTGATTCGCCAAGGCGAGGGCATCTCCGCCGAGTTCAAGACCTGCCGCAGCCAGCTCAGCCGGGATGTGTACGAATCCGTCTGCGCCTTCCTCAACCGCCACGGCGGGACGATATTGCTGGGCGTTCAGGACTCGGGCGAGGTCGTTGGCATCGAACCCGGTTGCGCGCCGCAAATCAGGAAAGACTTCGTCACCGCCATCAACAACCCGCAGAAGCTGCAGCCGCCCGCTTACTTCTCGGTGGATGAGATCGCGCTGGATGGGAAAGCGCTCCTGCACATCTTTGTCCCCGAAAGTTCACAGGTGCATCGCTGCAGCGGCCGCATCTACGACCGCAACGAGGACGGCGACCTGGACATCACCGACAATACCGTGCAGGTTGCCCAGCTTTACCGGCGCAAACAGGCCACATACAGCGAAAACCGCGTGTTCCCGCACTTGGGATTGGACGATCTCGACCGCGACTTGATCGCCAGGTGCCGCAAAATCGCCAGGCTTCGCTGGGAAGATCATCCGTGGAAAGACATGGACGATCTGGAACTGCTCAAGAGTGCTCAACTTTACCAGACAATTCCGGAAACCGGCGTCAGCGGCATCACCTTGGCGGGAATTCTGCTCCTGGGCAGGCAGCTCCCGCTGCTGAACACGGTTCCCCATCACCGCACCGACCTGATTCTGCGCAAGGTCAACCTCGACCGCTACGACGACCGGGACTTCGTCGATGTGAATCTGGTCGAGAGCTACGACCGCATCATGGCGTTCGTGCACAAGCACCTGCCGGACCCGTTCTATCTGGAAGGCACCACCAGCATCAGCATCCGCGACGCCATCTTTCGGGAGGTCGCCTCGAACCTCCTCATTCACCGAGAATACACCAACGCCTTCCCCGCCAAGCTGATCATCGAGTACGGCCAGGTCCGCACCGAGAACAGCAGCCGCCCCCACGGATTCGGTCGGCTCGACCCCGAGAACTTCACCCCGTTCCCAAAGAACCCCGTGATCGCCAAGTTCTTTCGTCAGATCGGGCGTGCCGACGAACTCGGTTCCGGCATGCGCAAGATGATGAAGTACAGTCGGGCCTACGGTGGCGCGGATCCGGAGCTGGTCGAAGGTGACGTGTTCAGAATGACGGTCAAGGTGCCTGAATTCAGCGAGAGCGCGGAACCAGTCACCCCGCAAGTCGCCCCGGAAGTCGGGGCAGAGTCGGGGCCAGGGTCGGGGCCAGGGTCGGGGCCAGGGTCGATCCATGATCGCGTTCTGCGCGCCCTGCGAACCGGTGAGATGGCTAAGGCCAAAATTGCCCGGGCGATTGGGCAAACCAGTATATCGGGAAAGCTGAACCAGCGAATCCGTGAAATGCTGAACGCCGGGTTGCTTGAGTACACGATCCCTGACAAGCCCAACAGCCGACTCCAGAAATACCGCCTCACCGCCACCGGCAAGCGCCTGACCGACAAGGAGGGCACCGGCCATGGCGAATGAGTGGCGGTTAGCAGCATTCGGAGACTGCGCTGAGCTTGTTCGGGAATCCGTGCAACCTAATCAGTGTTCAGGTCAACCCTACATCGGACTGGAGCACATTGGGCAGGGAACCCTACGTCTCGAGGGTATCGGAACCGGAGACGATATCAATAGCCTGAAGTCGAAATTCGAGGCCGGAGATGTTCTCTTTGGAAAACTACGCCCATACTTCCGCAAGGTGGTTCGCCCTGATTTCGCTGGAGTCTGCTCAACTGACATCTGGGTGGTCCGGGCAAAGCCAGGATGCGACCAAGGGTTCATCTTCTACTGGATGGCATCGCCCGAGTTTGTCGCCCTTGCCAACTCTGCCTCGGAAGGCACGAAGATGCCGAGGGCGAAATGGGATTATGTTGCGAAGCACCAGAAGTCTGTCCCCCCTCTGCCCGAGCAGCGCGCCATCGCGCACATCCTCGGGACGCTGGACGACAAGATCGAGTGCAACCGGCGGCTCAACCGCACCCTCGAAGGCATCGTCCGCGCCCTGTTCCAGAGCTGGTTCATTGATTTCGATCCCGTGCGTCGGAACGCCGCCCGGGATCAAAATCAACCCTCACCCCCGGCCCCTCTCCCAGGGGGAGAGGGGATGCGGGGCAATTATCGAGGCGGGTATGACTTTGCGGGATTGGTCGAGACGGCCCGTGAGTTGAGGAAGAAACAGACGTCGGTGGAGGTGATGTTCTGGGAGTGGGTGCGGGATCGACGATTCATGGGCCTGAAGTTCAGGCGACAGCATCAGCTTGGCGATTACGTCGTCGATTTCTACTGCCACGAACGCCGCCTGGTGATCGAACTTGATGGCGTCATTCATGCCTCGAAACGGGCGAAAGACCACAAGCGCGACGCCTGGATGCAGGCGCAAGCCTTCAATGTGCTGCGATTCCCCAACGAACAGCTTCTGGATGATCCCGAATCCATCCTGATCACTATTGCTGACACCGTCTGCGGACTCGAAAGCCCTCTCCCATGGGGAGAGGGTTGGGGTGAGGGTTCGGTCGAAGCATTCGACCGATTGTTCCCTGACACGTTCGAGGACTCCGACCTCGGCCCGATTCCGAAGGGGTGGAAGGTTGGATCGCTTGGCGATGTGGCGGACAGCCCCCGGCGTGGCGTCAATCCCTCGGACGTGCCGCCGACCACACCATACATCGGACTCGAACACATGCCGCGCCGGTGTATTGCCCTGGACGCCTGGGGCCGCGCGGAAGACGTGGCCAGTGGCAAGTCACAGTTCAAGCAAGGGGAGATTCTGTTCGGCAAGCTGCGGCCCTACTTCCACAAGGTGGGCGTCGCGCCGATGGATGGCGTCTGCTCCACAGACATCGTCGTGGTGACGCCGAAGGCGTCGCACTGGCACGGCTATGTCATCTCGCTGGTGTCGAGCAAGGCGTTTGTCGACTACACCGACTCGCACTCGGCGGGCACGAAGATGCCCCGCACCAACTGGAAGGACATGAGCCGCTATCCGCTGGCTCTCCCCCCCGTGACCCTTGCCAAGGCGTTCCAGGAGCATGTCGCCTCTTTCCACCAGCGAATCATCCTGAACGTTCGCCAGAACCGCCGCCTGGCCGGTCTGCGCGACACGCTGCTGCCCAAACTCCTGAGCGGCGAGATCGAGCTCCCCGCCGCCGAGGCCGTCGCAGAGGAGGTCACCTGATGGCTAAGACGACACGAGTCAGGCGCGCCTTCTCGGTATCCGGTGAACTGCTCACGAAATCACGTGAGGCGGGCATGGCGGAGCTGTTCTAGGTCAAGCCGCAGAACATCACCATCCATCTGAAGAACATCTACGCCGAGGGGGAATTGGCGGAAGCGGCAACTTGTAAGGATTTTTTACAAGTTCAAACTGCGAGCCAACGCTGGCAGGGAAATAGCCCAGCACAGGCATGAGGAAGTTCGCATGAGTGCCAATTACCGCCAAACCACAAGACCGGGAAAGTAGCCCATGCCCCATCGCGTAACAGAACTGCATTCGATCATGCCGATTGCGAACATCGCATCGGTGATGGCGCACGGTATATTGTCGCATGAGAAAGCAGCGCGTTCGGATCATGCGGACATATCGCTTCCGGACGTGCAGGATCTGCGGGCGCGGACAACGGTGCCCGGCGGTCTGCCTCTACATCAGTACGCGAATCTGTACTTCTGTGCCCGTAATCCGATGATGTACCGTCTGAAGGGCGAGCGGTTACGGCTCTGCGTGTTGCAGGTTGATCGGAAGGTGCTTGATTTGCCTGGCGTGGTTTTGACCACGGGCAATGCCGCCAGTAATTATTCGCGTTTCCTGCCATCCCCTGCGGGACTCCGGGCGATTCCTTTTAATGATGTGTTTGCTGATTACTGGACTGACGACAATCCCATCGAGCAGATGCGGAAGAAGTCTGCGAAGTGCGCAGAGGTGCTGGTGCCGCACTGTGTGCAACTATGCTTCATTACCGGCGCGTACGTTAGTGACTCGATTGATCAGAGTGCATTACTGACGGCAGGATTCCACTTGCCAATCACGATAAATGCCAAGATGTTTTTCTGCGGAGGTGCAGATTTATGATCAAGATTCTAATAGGCGACATGTTTGAAAGCCAGGCCCGGACGCTGGTGAACACGGTGAACTGTGTCGGAATCATGGGCAAGGGCATCGCCAAAGAGTTCAAGAAGCGGTTCCCGGAGATGTTCCGCGACTATGCGGGGAGGTGTGCCAGCAAGAGCGTGCTGCCCGGCGTTCCCTATCTCTACACAGATTTGCTGGGTAATTCCATCATCAATTTCCCCACCAAAGACCACTGGCGTTCGCCGTCGAAACTGGAGGACGTAGTTCGTGGCCTTGATATCTTTGCAGAAAAGTATCGTGAATGGGGAGTCAAGTCGGTGGCGTTTCCGCCTCTCGGTTGCGGCAGCGGGGGATTGGAGTGGCGCACAGTTGGGCCCATTATGTACCAGAGACTGAGCGAACTCGATCTGGAAGTGGAAATATACGCTCCCTTCGGGACCCCGAGAAAGGAGCTTTCCATTGAGTTTCTTGAGCAGCAGGCAACCGCGCCGGCCAACACCAAGGGGGCCGTTCAGAGCAAGATGAAGAAGGAGTGGGTGCCGCTGCTTGAAGTGCTTTGGCAATTAGAGAGGCAGCCCTATGCTGCGCCCGTTGGCAGAACCATCTTTCAGAAGATTTGCTACGTGGTGACGGAACAGGAGATCGATACAGACTTTCATTTCAGCCAGGGAAGCTATGGTCCGTTCGCCCCGGAAATCAAAGAGGCGCTTTCGGTATTTGCCAATGCAAACCTTGCCCAGGAGCAGTTGCTTGGGCGCATGACGGCTTTGCGTACCGGCCCGGATTACGAAGCACTGCGGGAGAAATATGCCGACTATCTGAAATCCGTGCGTCGGGTGGTCACGAAAACGGTGGATTTGTTCTGCCGCATCAAGGACACGGAGCAGGCCGAGGAAGTTGCTACGGTTTTCTATGCCGCACGACAGGTCAAGGCTGGTAAACCGCATGCGACTGAACAGGATATTTTCAACTACATCGCCGAATGGAAGAAACAGTGGAATACGCCACAGAAACGAGAGGCGGTTGCGTCCGCAATCCGTCATCTCGTGATGCTCAAGTGGGTTGGCGCTGAGTTCAGCCAATCATTGCCAGTCGAAGAGGACATTTTCTGATGTCCGGCATGACTGAAGACCTTCTGGAGACGACGGCGCTGGCCTGGTTCGCCGAACTGGGCTACCAGACCTTGCACGGGCCGGACATATCGCCGGGAGGCGATACCCTCACCCCCGGCCCCTCTCCCAGGGGGCGAGGGGAGGATTGGGACGGCTCCGTCTCTGGCATCTCCCAGCGGGAAAGGGCCTCGTTCAGGGACGTGTTTCTGGTCGGACGCCTGCGCCAGGCGCTCGAACGCATCAATCCGGGCGTCTCCGCCGAGGGGATCGATGATGCCATGCGGCGGATTCTGAACATGCCGTCGCCCGATCTGATGACGAACAACCGGGCGTTCCATCGTCTGCTGACCGACGGCATTCCGGTCGAGGTCTCGGTGCCGGCAAGCTCCTCTCCCACTGGGAAAGGCGGGGGTGAGGGTTTTGTGTACGGTGGAACCGAGCACAAAATAGTCTGGCTCTTCGACCTGGATGACGTGACAAACAATGAGTTCCTGGCCTTGAACCAGTACACGGTCATCGAGGGCAAGAAGAACCGGCGCGCGGATGTGGTGGTGTTCGTGAACGGGTTGCCGCTGGGCGTGCTGGAACTCAAGAATCCGGGCAGCGAGAACGCCACGATTCGGCATGCGTTCAACCAGTTGCAGACCTACAAGGCGGACATCCCGTCGCTGTTCACCGCCAACGAGGTGCTGGTCATCTCCGACGGGTTGCAGGCCAGGCTCGGGACGTTGAGCAGCGGGTGGGATCGCTTCATGCCGTGGCGGACTATCGATGGAACGGACGTGTTCCAGCGACCCTCACCCCCGGCCCCTCTCCCAAAGGGTGAGGGGAGCTTCACCACAGGCAAGTCTCAGTTGGAGGTCTTGATCCGAGGCGTCTTCGAGCCGAGGCGCTTCCTCGACTACGTGCTGAACTTCGTCGTGTTCGAGGACGACCTGTCCGCGCGCGGCGCGCAGGCGGGCGGCGCGAAGGTGATCAAGAAGGCGGCCGCCTATCACCAATACTGGGCGGTCAACCGCGCCCTGTCCTGCACGTTCTCCGCGTGCGGCATCGACACCGACGACACGCGCCTCATCGGGCGTTTCCCGGCCTTCAATCCCAATGGCGAGCTGGCGATTGGCGAGGGGACGCGCAGGTACGGCAAGGGCACCACGCATTTCGGCGGCCACCGCATCGGCGTGATCTGGCACACCCAGGGCAGCGGGAAGAGCCTCTCCATGACGTTCTACGCGGGCAAGGTGATCCGGCACCCGGACATGGGCAATCCGACCCTGGTGGTGATCACCGACCGGAACGACCTGGACGAGCAGCTCTTCACCACGTTCGCCAACTGCCGCGAGCTGCTGCGCCAGACGCCGGTCCAGGCGGCGAGCCGGGCGCATCTCAAAGACCTGCTGAAGGTCGCCTCGGGGGGGCGTCATCTTCACCACGATCCAGAAGTTTATGCCTTCGGCACCCTCACCCCAGCCCTCTCCCAGTGGGAGAGGGAGTAAGGCAAGCGTCGAGGAATGGCCGCCCTCTCCCGGCGGGAGAGGGAGTAACGCCGGCTCCGACGGGAACCTCCCCTCTACCTCTGGGAGAGGGAGTAACGCCGGCTCCGACGGGAACCTCCCCTCTACCTCTGGGAGAGGGAGTAACGCCGGCTCCGACGGGAACCTCCCCTCTACCTCTGGGGGGGGGGTCGGGGGAGAGGGTCCGCTATCGCCACGAACCAACATCGTGGTGATAGCGGATGAAGCGCACCGTTCGCAGTACGGCTTCATCGATGGATTCGCCCGGAAGCTGCATGAGGCGCTGCCGCACGCCTCCTTCATCGGCTTCACCGGGACCCCGGTTGAGTCCAACGACCGGAGCACCCCGGCGGTGTTCGGCGACTACATCGACAAGTATGACATCCTGCGCGCCGTCGAGGATGGCGCGACGGTGCCGATCTACTACGAATCCCGCCTGGCGAAGCTGGAGCTTGAGGAGTCGGAGAAGCCGAAGATCGACCCCGAGTTCGAGGAGATCACCGAAGGTGAGGAAGAGATCCAGAAGCAGCGCCTGCGGACCAAGTGGGCCGCGCTGGAAGCAATGGTCGGCACGGAACGGCGCGTCGGCCTGGTGGCCCGCGACCTGGTCGCCCACTTCGAGAAACGCCTGGAGGTGCTGGACGGCAAGGCGATGGTGGTGTGCATGAGCCGCCGCATCTGCGTGGACATGTACAACGCCATCGTGGCGCTGCGCCCCGCCTGGCACAGCCCCGACGACGCCTGCGGCAGGGTCAAGATCGTGATGAGCGGCAGCGCCTCCGACAATCCGTCGTGGCAGCCGCATATCCGCACGAAGAACGCCCGCGAGGATTTGGCCAGGCGCTTCAAGAATCCCGGCGACGAACTGCAGATCGTCATCGTGCGGGACATGTGGCTGACCGGCTTCGACTGCCCGTCGATGCACACCATGTACGTGGACAAGCCGATGAGCGGGCACAACCTGATGCAGGCCATTGCCCGGGTCAACCGGGTGTTCCGCGACAAGCCCGGCGGCCTGGTCGTGGACTACCTCGGCCTGGCGGACTCGCTCAAGCAGGCGCTGGCCAACTACACCGCGAACGGCGGCAAAGGCAGCGCTGCCATCGACCGCGAGCAGGCCATGGCGGTGTTCCTCGAGAAGTTCGAGATTGTGCAGCAGATGTTCCATACCTTCGACTATCGGGCGGTCGTCACCGGCCCGGCCTCGGGCCGCATCGCCGGCATCGCGCAGGCCATGGAGTTCATCCTCTCCCTGGAGGGCCTGCCTGCGTGCGGCGCACAGGCAGGCGGCAAGAAGCGTTACCTTCCCGCCGTCTCCAATCTGTCGCGAGCTTTTGCCCTGGTCGTGCCCGACGAGAGGGCGTTGGCCCTGCGCGACGACATCGCGTTCTTCCAGGAAGTGCGGGCCGCGCTGGTCAAGGCCACCGGCGACGAGACCGGCAGGAGCCAGTACGAAGTCGAGGCCGCCGTCCGGCAGCTCGTGTCAAAGGCGGTCGCGTCCACCGAAGTCGTGGACATCTTCGCGGCGGCGGGCATGGACCGCCCGGACATCTCGATTCTGTCCGACGAATTCCTTGAGGAAGTCAGACATCTGCCCCAGCGGAACCTGGCCCTGGAACTCCTGAAGAAACTCATCAACGACGAGATCAAGGGCCGCTCCCGCAAGAACGTTGTCCAGGCGCGTTCCTTTGCCGAGATGCTCGAGTTGGCCGTGCGCAAGTACCAGAACCGGGCCATCGAGGCGGCCGAGGTCATCCAGGAGCTGATCGACTTGGCCAAGAAGATTCGTGAGGCACAGGGGCGGGGCGAGAAGCTCGGCCTGAATGACGACGAGATGGCCTTCTATGATGCCCTGGCGGACAACGGTAGCGCCCGCGATGTCATGGGTGACGAATCGCTCTGCCTGCTTGCCCAGGAGCTGGTGAACCGCGTCCGCGACAGCGTCAGCATTGACTGGCAGATGCGGGAGAACGCCCGCGCGCAGATTCGCGTGCTGGTGAAGCGCGTCCTGCGCAAGTACGGCTACCCACCCGACATGGCAATGCGCGCCACCGAACTGGTGCTTGAACAGACCGAAGCGCTTTGCCGGGAGTGGACGCCATGACGCCCCCGACTGAAGGGCACAGGGGATGCCTGTGATGTAAACACGCGGAAGGATGCCACCGTTCCATGGGACACACGCGACTTGGACAACTGCCGAGGACCAGAAAGTGGCGACAGGTTGTGACCTGAAGTGAACCCCTTGTCAAGCACAACTTGACAAGGGGTTCACTTCACCGCAACCCGCGAGGCGATCATCTCCCGCTCGAACTCGGCGAAGGCCGCCAGCGTGTGACGCAGAAGGCGATTGTGCGGTGTCGAATCCAGATCCGGCTGATGCACGAGGCGGAGTTCGACGCCAGCCTTATCGAATTCGTCGAGCAGCAGAACCGCGTCAAGCATGTTGCGCGAGAGGCGGTCGAAAGCGACGGCATAGACCAGGTCAAGCCCTCCCAGAGCGATCACCTTCCGAAGCCTGCGCATCCCTGGCCGGTCCAGCGTCGAACCGGAGTAGCCCTCGTCTTTGAAGTGGTGGCTTTTCCTGAAGAGCAAACGCTGTCCGGATTGTCTGGCGTACTCCTGGCAGGTGCGAAACTGGGCATCGCAGGAGGAGAAGTCGAAAAGCCCCTGATTCGACTGCCGGGTGTAGATGGCACAACGGATGGTCGCCTTAACCGCCATAACGTCTTTCCGGACCGATGGGATTACCTGTTCAGATGTGGCTCAGAAAGGCGCGAGGTGTGAGCACCTCGATACCCCGGTATCCGGACGTTCGCAGCAGCGCCTTGTCTCCGCTGACGATAATACGACTGCCACCAGCGATGGCGCAGGCCAGAAACATGTCGTCCGTCGGGTCCGTACAGACGACTTCGGGCAGGGGTGAAGCCTCCACCAGTCGCGCATGGACGGCCAAGAGTTCCAGGGGTGGGCCGGGATCGACAGCCGGGAACTGCTCGGCCAGTTCGTGCATCACCCGCCGGTACTCATCCATGATCGGCGGCGACACCACGAGCGTAATGCGTCCCTCGCGCCAAGCGCGGAGGATCGTGGCAGGCGGCCCCGAGAAGAAGACACCCGCGAGGAAGACGTTGGTGTCCAGAACGACGTTCACGCCCGCCCCCGCACCTTGGCGACGGCCCTCGCTATGTCAGACGGCTTCATCCCGGCCGCCTTGGCTTGCCGCCGGGCACGGGTGACGATGCCGTCGAACTCCGACATCGAGGGCGGCGAGATGGCCTTAAGGATGACCACATCGTTCTCGCCCATCACGATAAACTGCGCACCGGTCTCCAGCCCCAGACTGTTGCGCACTTCCTCCGGGATCACGACCTGCCCCTTCGAAGACATCCGCGTGGTGGCTACCGTATTCATGGCAATAGCTTCCTTTCTTTTTGTCTTACCAGTAAGAATGTAGCACCTGGCCGGGGTGCACGCAAGCGCGATCTGCATAGTCGGGCGACGCTTTCTTGAAGAGCGAGCGCGCTCCTGGAGAGAGTTCGAAATGGCGCTGGGGTCCGGTCCGAACGAGCCTGTTAACCACTGGCGAGCTGTTCACCAGAGAGTCCGAGAGTTTTGGGGGTTGCTCTCGGGGTCCGAGAGCAAACGTATACGTTATCGCTCGGATCCCATCTTCTCCATTTCGGAACAGAGAATCCGCCCGGCGCGGCTGGATCGCCGGAACCCTTTGGAATCAACGGAAAACGCAAACGGCCCGGCCAGATGCCTGGTCGGGCGTTCGTGTTAACTGGATGGTACGGAAATCTTCCGCGAAATAAAATGGCTCGGATGCCGGGCACGCCCGCAGCATGCTGGAGAGCATCAAGGTCGAGTTCGAGACCAACGAGCGGCTGCTCGATGACTATCCCGAGGCGGTCTTCCCGATCCACGCGCTCGAGCGGATTCACAACCGCGCCAAGGGCCAGCTCTGCGGCGGCAAGGCCACGCGCATTGTCTGGACGGCGGACGAGATCGTGCTGCCGACCATTACGGGCAGCAAGGCGTCCGGCGCGATCATCCGCGTCGCGGGGATCGAGAGCCGGATTCGCGGCATGAAGTTCAAGCGTGCCGACGGCCGCGCGGTGCGCCCGTCGCTGGTCGTGCTCGACGACCCGCAGACCGATGAGTCGGCTCGCAGCGACATGCAGGTGCGGGCCCGCATGGAGACCCTGAACGGCGCGATCCTGAACCTGGCGGGACCGGGCCAGAAGATTTCGGGGATCATGCCCTGCACGGTGATCCGGCCCGGCGACATGGCCGACCAGATTCTCGACCGCGACAAGCATCCGGCCTGGCAGGGCGAACGCACCCGGCTGGTCTACGTCTTCCCGACGAACGAGAAGCTCTGGGACAAGTACGCCCAGATCCGTGCCGACAGCTTCCGCAACGACGGCGACGGCCACGAGGCCACGGAGTTCTACGGCAAGCATCGAAAGGAGATGGACGCGGGCGCGGTGATCGCCTGGCCCGAGCGCCACAACAAGGACGAGCTCTCGGCCATCCAGCACGCCATGAACCTGCGCCTCCAGGACGAGCGGGCGTTCTGGGCCGAGTACCAGAACCAGCCGCTGCCGCAGGAAGAGGGCGAGAGCGACCAGCTCAACGCCGACGCCATCGCCGCCAAGACCAACGGCATGCAGCGCGGCGTCGTGCCCATTGGGGCCAGCCATCTGACCATGTTCATCGACGTGCAGGGCAAGCTGCTCTTCCACGCCGTGGTCGCCTGGGAGGACGACTTTACCGGCTACGTCGTGGATTACGGCACCTATCCAGACCAGCAGCGTCCGGTCTTCACGCTACGCGAAGTGCAGAAGACACTCTCCCGCGTCGCGCGGGGCACCGGGCTGGAAGGCTCGATCTACGCTGGACTGGAGAAACTGACCGACGCGTATCTGGCCAAACGCTGGCGGCGCGACGACGGGGCCGAGATGCGGATCGAGCGTTGCCTGATCGACGCCAACTGGGGCCAGTCCACCGACGTGGTCTACCAGTTCTGCCGCCAGAGCGCCCACGCCGGTCTGATCATGCCCAGCCACGGCCGCTACGTCGGCGCATCGAGTGTCCCCTTCAGCGAGTACAAGCGCAAGAAGGGCGAGAGGGTCGGACTCCACTGGCGCGTGCCCACCGTTCAGGGCCGCCGCCAGGTGCGCCACGTCGTGATCGACACGAACTACTGGAAGAGCTTCGTCCACGCCCGGCTCGCCGTGGCGATGGGCGATCCCGGCAGCCTGTCGCTTTTCGGGCGCAAACCTGGCGAACACCAGCTCCTGGCCGAGCATCTCACCGCCGAGTACCGCGTGAAGACCGAGGCCCGGGGGCGTGTGGTCGACGAGTGGAAGATCCGCGCGGGCGGGCCCGACAACCACTGGCTCGATTGTCTGGTCGGCTGTGCCGTGGCGGCGTCGATCCTGGGCGCGGTCCTGCCCGGCACGGACGCCAAGACCGCACCCGCGCGTGCGCCGATCCGGTTGTCGGAACTGCGGAGGAGCAAGCGATGAAGCCTTCTGCCGATAAGAGGGAACCCGCGCCGAAGCGGGGACTGGAATGTCCCGGCTGTGGCTGCGCCCATTTCCGCGTGCTCTACACCCGTCGGGCTTTGGGTGGTCGCCTCCTGCGTCGGCGGGAATGCCGCCACTGCGGGCGGCGTGTGACGACGTATGAGGCGGCATCCGCCTGAGCGGTGGTCACAGCCGTACTTCTGCCGGAAGTCGCTGATCCAGTCCGCATGCCGTCCTGAGTCAGCAATGTGCCTGGCCAACGTCTGCATGCTCAATGACGCCACCCGGCTTCTCAACCCATCGGGAACGAACTGCATCACAAAGGGCATGATGCCGCCGGAATCGGAACCCGTGTCGCAGTGGAAGACCGGACTTCGCTCGTCGTGCAACAGGACAAAGATGCCGCCATACTCCAGCGCAAAAAGCAGTTCCCGGAAGAACTGGTAGTTCAACGCCAGGACGCATTGGCGTTCGCCCTTCATCAAATCGGCGAGCCCGTGCTTCTCGGCCAGCGTCCAGTATCGACGACCGATGTGATGAAGGTAGCAGCCCGTCTTCGCGGGCAGCGGATTCTTTCCGGCACAATCGCCCATGCCGAGGACCGTGCAACCGCCGAACTCAGCTTCCATCATCATTTCAGGCACTGAAGCAGCGATGCCGCCCGTTCTTGAATGATGTCAGCCACACGTTCAGCCATCGCGAGGTCGTTGCTCGCGGCCAAAACCTCTTTGCTCTTCAACCCCTCGATCGTCTTGCCGCACAGGTCCGCAATCCTTTCGCGCAGCATGGGCCAACCCACGCGGCATTCCTGGGCCATCTTTTGCCAGTGCGCGGGCGTGATCGTCTCGATGGATTCGCTCTTCCCGATCTTCATGGCCGGGGTCTTGGAGAGTTCCGGCCAAGCCAGCGTGCAGACCAGATCGTAGAACGGCGCAATCCGCCGGTCGCCCTTCCGGTAGAGGATCGAGTAGTTCTTGCCGTGCGCGTCGGCATTTCCGATCAGCACATTGAAGACCAGGCCGTCCAGGAAGTCCCGGATGTCCAGCGCCGCGACGGTGGACCACTCGCGGAGCAGACCGATGCAGTCGCGCAAGAGCGGGCCGCCTTCCTGCTGGTACTTGCGCTCCGGGGGAAACCCCAGCGCCTGGCAAAAGTCCTCTTGGTGAACACGCGTGACCGAGCCGTTCGCGTCGATGAAGCGGTCGTATCGCTGGACGACGATGCAGGGCTTGTTGCCGACCGGACGGTTGGACACCGGAGGCACGTTCAAACCGACCGCCCTGGCCAGCGTCATACAGAGAACCTCATTGGCCACCAGTCCGGGGAATCGCTCGGGCTCCGGCTTGATGATGTGCGTGCTCGGTGTGTTGCCGAGAGGCAGGGCGATGGTCGCCTCCCGAATCAGGACCGGCAACTTCGACTGCGATCCGGCCAGCGAGAGGCGCAGCCCTTCCCGGCCCGCCATCAGCGGGCGGCGGGGCAGTTCCGTGACAATCTCCTCCAACTCCCGCTCGCTCAGTTCACGAACGCGAGTCTCGCCCACGGTGGGGGACGGCGCGTCTTCCGGCAGGAGGCTGACCGCTCCCGCGCATTCGCCGCCGATTCGTTCCAGCATGGCGAAGTCGTTGCGCTCGCTGATTCCGAGAATGGCGGCGATCTGTTGCCTGGGCCCCTCGTCGGGGAGGATACCGGCGAAGAAAGGACGCGCGTGCTTTCCCCGGAACGGTTCGCTCTGCAGCGGCAGCGACCGGGAAAGAGGCATGGCATCCGACCTGCCCGTCCATTCTGAGGCATAGCGGAACTCGAGAAGTCCGCTGTCATCCTCGTCCAGAGCGCCGACCCGCTCGCCATTCAGGTAGACAATCAGCCTCTTCATGGCCGCCCGCCTCCGGCATCATCGCCGCTGAGGGGTGTTGTCTCGATGGCAAGTCCAAGCGCCTGCAACACCTGGAGCGTCTTGCCGATCTGGCAGGTGGGCTTTCCCTTCTCCAGATCAACGATGAACCGCAGCCCTGTGCCGCAGGTCATGGCCAGTTCCTTCTGGGTGATCTTCATCTGCTTGCGCCGCGTTCGGATCGCTGTCCCGATCTGTTCTGTGGTTTTCATCTTCATAGTTCCCGAGCGGTAATATCGCACACCGAAAGAGATTCGTCAACCGGTATTTTACCGTTCGGGAATATACAGGCGCGTCACATCAACCCGTGACGATATATTCCCGCTCGGTGCATTTTCGCGCCTGGCTTAGAGCTTATCTACAAATAATGAGTTGGCGAGCCATAGTATTCATGCACTGCAAGCCAAATTGGGAAGGCGGTGCGTGGAGAAACGATGATGGGACGCACGAAACCGTGGGAAGTGAGTGATTCCTTCTGGAGCCTGGCCGAACCGCTGGTTCCAACCGGGCCGCGGGCGGGAAGCCTGCGCCAGGATTACACCCGCAAGCCCGGCGGGGGCCGCAAGCCGACGTACACCGCACGGCAATATTT
>Ga0265297_10001223_pt1 | contig 62442 bp, 52 predicted proteins | sample Munlanlwell13791_FD_192502 | JGI IMG/M metagenome (GOLD analysis project Ga0265297, IMG submission 192502) | Leachate microbial communities from a municipal landfill in Southern Ontario, Canada - Leachate well 137-91 | ecosystem: Engineered > Solid waste > Landfill > Unclassified | place... | reverse complement strand
CGGGTTCTGATGGATCTTCTTATCTTACGTACAAATTGATAGAAACCAATTAATTGGATATATTGTGATAATGAATTGTGGAAGTAAAAACGCTGAAGATGGGATAGTTAAAATAATAAAGCAAATGAAAAGTAAATACGGCAAGTAACAATAGTGTATACATCATGCGGGTTTCAGAGGTTTTTCAAGTTCAAAGCTCGCTGGCAAAGGTAGTAACTGTGGATAGTGAAGTGGACATGAACTCTTCGGCTGAGCGGCAAAGCATTTGCCGCCCGGAATATAGCGGGAAGTCCCGAACGGGATGCAAATGAAAAAATGGAGCCGACCCCGTTAGGGTTTTTAACCCTGGCGGGGTTAATTTATAAACATAACAACCAAAGGTTTCGATAAAATAAAAAAAACCGTTGGATAATCTGGATATTTAAAATTTATATATTTGTGAAAAAAAAGAATAACTAATTACGAAATAACCGCCATAATGGTGGTTATACAGACGTTATGCTTAAGTGTAAAAAATGAAAAACATACTAATATTTCTGTTGATACCTTACATGACTTATTCTCAAACTCTGACCGAGAAAGAATCATGTGATATTTATAATTCATGCTTGATTGATTTTACAAAGGATTCTACTGGAAAATTTTTAATTCGCGAATCAACTGTTCACTATAATTATGACTGGAAAGGCAGCGAATTGAGCAAAATGAAATTTAGCCGATTTAATGAACAACCACCTGTAGACTCAAACTTCATTGATTTGTTTCAAAAATTCAAGCAACTTGACACGAGCATAATTGACCTAAATTACTTGACTAAATGTAGAAATACAAACAGTATAAATATTTTCAAGAATAAACAATATCAATCATTTTTCAAGGTAAGTAGAAATGGATTTAATAAATTTCACAAATGCTTTAAAGATTACAATTGCTTTTATGAATTTTCAAAAATAGCTATCTCTGATAATCACAAGTTTGCAATACTGTACATGAGTCGCAATTGTGACTCGAAAGCTAGTTCAGGACATCTATTATTATGTTTTAAAGAAAAAGATGTTTGGGTTGTCAAACATTCTATTTTGCTATGGATATCATGATAACACCTAAGCATAACAGGCGTTTGGCACAATGGCGGATGACGTGGTTAATTCAAGTAAAGTGCTCCTATTGGGCATTTTTGCAGGCTGACAGTTTTATGCTTTTAAATCCGCCACTGCGCCAAGCGCCAAAACGTTGGCACCAATTATAAAAACTGACAGATAGCGAAATATGAGAAATAGAATTACATTAATATTGATTTTTACTTGCGGGATAATTTATGGGCAAGAAGAAAATAACTACACTCGGATTTATACAAATGTTCTTCAAAATATTGATATTTCACATCCATTTGCAAATATTGGTATTGAAAAAGACTTTAATGGTAATCAAAGTCTATCGTTTGGACTTGGTTTATATTACCGTAATTGGATGTACAATGAATCAACTAATGGTATTAACTTAGGGCTTGAATATAAAAGATTTGCAAATGAAAAGCTTTATTTTTCTTTAGGTTTTAGTGGCGGTAAATTAAACTATAATACCACAGGTAGCTTTAAATATGGAGATTTGGATTCAATATATTCGGAATCTATTAAGATTGATAAAATAGTATGTGATTTCTATTTGAAAGTTGGATTTAGAAAGGATTTGGGCCAACATTTTTACTTTGATTATTTTGCTGGATTAGGAGCCAGATATAAGGAAACTGTTCACAAAGAAAGAACAAGACCGAACGATGAATATCAACGCGGGTTCTACCTTGTTGATATTCGGGATAATCCTGGGAAATTTTTCTATCCTGTATTAAAACTTGGAATTGTAATTGGATTAAAGATATAACAAATAACTGGTGCCAACACAGTGTATACATCATGCGGGTTTCAGAGCAATTTGCAAGTTCATAGCTCGCTGGCAAAGGCAGTATCGGTGGATAGTGAAATGGTCACGAACTCCTGCACGCTGCATACACTCAACGTTGTGCGCCATGCTAAGAGACTGAGCCAATAGTTTTACAAATTATGAAAACTGTAAAAACGACAATTGATAAAATCAAAAAATATCGGACAGATTATTTGAACTCATTACCTGAGTTTCAAGAGTTGTTCATTGAATTAATGATATGTAATTCTGATTACTATATTTTTCAAGCGGAAGATAATGAAATTGGTTATGCGATTAGGAACAATGATGGCGTTTTGATTGAGTTTTATGTATTAGACAAATACATACCTGACAGTAATGAATTTTTCGGACAACTTTTGAAAGACTTATCAATAACGGATATTTACTGTAAATCATTTGATTCACTTTTATTAAGTAACTGTTTATTAAAGAAACTTCCATATTCGATTCTTGGATTATTGTATCGTGATTATTTTGAACCATTGATAAAAAAAGACTTGACCATAAAGATGAAAAGGGCCGACCTTTTATCAGTTGAATTATTACTCGGACAAGATGAATCAATAAAGGAACTTTTTGAAACAGAACAGCAATTAATTGATTTTATAGAAAATGAGAATGTTTTTGAATTTTACAAAAACGAAGAATTTGTTGGTTGTGGAATGGTAATAAGGACACATCCGGATTGGAGCTTTTGTGATTTGGGAGTGTGGGTTAATCCTTCAAAAAGAGGAAATGCTATTGGTTCACAGATTATTTTGAACCTGAGAGAATTCTCTATTAATAACAACTTAAAACCAAGTTGTGGATGTGCAATTGAAAATCAAGCATCACAGAAAACTATTGAAAAAAGCGGATTTGTAAGTAGATATAAACTGTTAAATTTTATGATAAAATAAAGCACGAACGCACAACAAGTGCTATATGCAATAAGGGTTTCAGTGGGTTTTCAAGCATTCTGCCCCGCTCAAACTTCGGTGTCGGCAGACAGGAAAGTAGCCCGCAATCCCTTACTGGTCATACCGCAACCGTTATCGGTCATTGGTAAAAAAGAGTCTATGGCAAAACCCGAAAAGCCACGTAACAGAGTAGGGAAAACATTAATATTCATGACTATGAAAAAATCAATTTGTTTTGTTTTTCTCATTTCTTGTTTGATGCTTATATCATTTGCAAATGCACAGAATTTTAAATCTATTAAAATTGGTAACCAAACTTGGATGACTGAAAATCTTAATGTTGATACATTTCGAAACGGGGACTCAATACCACAGGTTATTACGGCAGAAGAATGGGACAATGCAGCGAAAGCAAAAAAACCAGCCTGGTGTTATTATAATAACGATACTGCCAATGGAGCCAAGTATGGCAAACTCTACAATTGGTATGCAGTTAATGACTCTTGTGGCTTAGCCCCAAAAGGTTGGCACATTCCTACAAATAAAGAATGGAGGGAATTAACTGATTATCTTGGTGGATGGAAAGTTGCAGGAACAAAACTGAAGAATAAAGAAGGGTGGTTTGAAGAGGGTAATGGCACAAACGAAAGCGGTTTTTCAGGACTCCCTGGTGGACGCCGTACTTGCTATGACAAAAATGTATACACTTTTGTTGCCATTGGTAAGTGGGGATACTGGTGGACTTCAACAAAATTCACACATAAAACTTCCAAAACCCGCTCAATGTACTACAATGGAACGTTTCAATGGCTTGATTGGGACAAGGGAGAAGGTATGTCCGTTCGATGTATTAAGGATTAAAAGTATAATGCAGGTAAATTTTATCATTTAATCTCAAACTAGTAACGCCTGAAACGTAAAGAATGATTTGTGTTAAAAATATAGCCAACGAAACGCTAACAGGCGGTATAGTTTATTGCCGAGACAGTGCGGGTTCCAGCGTTTCTGCATCTAATAAACTTTCGTGTAACTTGACAGATTTATGCTTCGAAATCTGCAACAAAAACATACCGCCAAACGTTAGCGGTAATTTTATAAAAACCAAGAATATGAACAGACTGACATTATTGACATTGACTTTATTGCTACAGAGCGTAACCCTTATTTCTCAAAGTACCTGTGAGTGTGACTCTGTTTTTAAACAAATAGTCCAAAAAGTTGAGACCGAATATCCCGGATTTGGTGAAAAAACTAAAGATATTACCGGTTATAATAGTTTCAAAAATTCATTGTTTAACTCTGTTAAAACCAATTCAAATATAAAATGCCAACATTACCTCGAACAATATTGCAACTATTTCAAAGATGGTCATTTAGTTTTAGTTTTAAAGAATCAAAACAAATCTGAAACTGTTACGACTAATGTTGAAATAATGCCAATTGAAATTTCAACTTTTAAGAAACAACTGCTAAAAAGCAAAGACAAAATTGAAGGCATTTGGATTTCAGGCGGATATAAAGTTGGAATTAAAAAGCAAAATGACACTTATCTTGGCTTTATTATCAGTTCAGAGAACGAATCTTGGAAACCGAAAGAAATAAAGTTTAAACTACTAAAAAGCAACGAAGCGACTTATTATAAAGGGAATCACTCGGAAATAAAAGAAACATATAGTTTGCATTATGATTGTGTTTTGAATTTTGAAGGAGTCCAGGCAACTTATATTAAAGAACAACCTAATCCTGCACTTTCGAAAGATTCTATTGCAATAATTATAAATGAGATAGAAGGTTTTTATATAAAACCAGTTAGTGAAAAAACCTTATTATTTCGAATTTCAAGTTTTGACTATGAATATGTTGATAGAATAAAGGAACTTCTTGAATCAAATAAATCAAAAATTTGTTCATACGAAAACCTGATAATTGATTTGCGTGGTAACGGCGGTGGAACAGACAATGCATATAAACCCTTGCTTCCGTATATTTATACTAATCCAGTTAGGTACCTGAGCGGAGAATATCTTGTGAGTAAAACGCTTATTGACAATTTAGAAAGGTGGGCTAATACGGCTGACACAGCAAAGAATTCTGAAGAAATCTTTTCAGTTAGAAAAGATATTGAGAGAATGAAGCCGAACATTGGAAAATTCATACCGTATAGCGAAAACGAAAATTTTGGATTCACAAAACAAGATTCAATCTATCCTTACCCAAAAGAAGTTGTGATATTAGTTGATAAAAAATGTGGCAGTTCAACAGAAAAATTTGTTCTTAATGCAAAACAAAGCAAAAAAGTCAAAATAATGGGAACAACCACTTATGGTGCTATTGATTATGTCTCTGTTATGGAATTCAAGATTGATTGCCCAAATTATTCATTATATATGCCAACTGTGAGAATGATGAGATTGCCTGACTATCCGTTAGACAATATAGGAATTCAACCCGACATATTTTTGGATAGATTTGTAAATGACTGGATTGAATATGCAAAAAATTATTTGGAACAATGAAAAACTACCGCCAATAAAGGCTATATGCAATAAGGGTTTTAGTGGTAATTTAAACATTCTGCCCAGCTCAAACTTCGGTGTCGGCAGACAGTGACGTTCTCCGCAATTCCTTTCTGTCCATATTGCCACCGTTATAGGCAATCCCCCGGCTCAGCGGCAAATGTTTTGCCGCCCGGAACATAGCGGTTTTGAGAATACTCGGGATGCATTTCTGCAGGATAAAAAATAAAAATTAAAAGCAATATAAAATAAATGAAAGCAGAAAATTTGTATGACTATTACATCCAAGAAAAAAAGGTGTTAGCTCAGATTTTCAATTGACTGTTAACAACCTTAATAAAAAATACAATGAGATAATTCCAAATACATTGAAACAGATTAGTAAATACATACGAAATAATTATAATGAATTTGTTTACTTTACTGATTAATAAAAAACATAGCAGAAATTGTATTTAACTATAATATAAAAAAAAGAAGAGTATCATGAAAATTGAATTAAATAAAGTTATTCTGACAGTAATTTTTAGCTTAATCTCTTTCTTTTCATTTTCACAATCCGAAAATATTGACATAACATTTATTGGAAATTGTGGATTTTTCATGACTGATGGGAAAATGAATATTTATGTTGACTTTCCTTATAAATCAGGTGCTCATGATTATATGACTTATGACTTTAAATTGTTAGACAGCATTCAGGACTATTCAATATTTTTATACACACATGCACATGCTGACCATTACAGCAAAAAACTTTTTAAAAAAACAAATCAGAAACTATATGGACCATGGCCTATTACACTTTACTTATCAGGTAAGCAAAAATATAAATTGAAAGCGATTAATGACTCTATACCAAGTTTTTTTATTACAGAATTTAAAACTAAACACAGTTTTTCATTCAGAAATTGTTCTTATTTAATTGTATGGAATGGCAAACGAATTTATATCTCTGGTGATGCAGAAACCGCTGATAATGTATGCAAAATGAAGAATATAGATTTAGTAATTACCCCGTATTGGGTGATTATGGATGCCTTCAATAGAAATTTAAAAATTGATACCAAAAAAATAATTCTATGTCATCATAAAACCAGGGATAATATTACTACCGAGGATGAAAAAATAATAATACCAAGTCAAAATCAAAAAATTGAACTAAAATGATCCTATGGCTAATATGCCTGTAAAACCAATGCTGATAAGGATTTACTGCTTAGCGAAAGGTATTACGGCATATGGTTCTACAAGCAACACATTATCGTATATGCATCAACTTAACGAGGGAAAGTTATTAAGATCAATTTGTTGAAAAAATAAATTAAAAAATAAAAAAAGAATTTGAATTCCACTCCGCATCCATTATCTTTCAACCTACATCAGACCCCATAACCGTTAGCAAATAATAACTGGTTTTTGGGATTGCGAATGTTCGTATGTGAACAATACACAGTTGTATATGAACATATTTTTTAACATTTTTGTAAAATAAAAATGTAACTATCTTAAAAACAATAAATAGGTAATATTGGCACAATATTAGAGACTTATAGAAAAAAACTTTACATGGACAGAATCATAGAGAAAAAGAAGTGGACAACAAACAGAATACTCATTCTGAGCGGAATCGGAATCTTTTTATTTTTTATTATTTATCTTATCTTTCTGCGTGATAAAAGCAGCCGTTTGTACATTGATAAGGAACAGGTAACCATAGCAAGGGTTGAAAAAGGGAAGTTCCAGGAATTTATCCCGGTTGATGGGATAGTGTACCCGGAAAATACTGTGTACATTGATGCCGTACAGGGTGGAATTGTGGAAAAAGTGTATGTGGAGGATGGAGCCATGCTGAAAAAAGGTGACCCCATTCTGAAGCTGTCGAATACAGAAATGGAACTCAGCTATATGGATCAGGAAACCCGTATGTATGACGCTATAAACAACCTTGCCAATACCAAAATCAGCCTGGAACAAAACAAATATAACCGCCAACGCGAAATAACCAGTTTGCAGTACGAAATTGATAAACTTGTCCTTGATTTTCAGCGTAAAGATGGGTTTTACAAACAGGGACTTATCTCGCACAAGGAATATGAAGATGCAAAGAGGGATTACGAGTTTTCACTCCGCCAGATGCAGATTGCGCTGGGCTTGCAGCGTCTCGACTCCGTTTCGGGAGTCAGTCAAAGCAAACAAATTCATTCTTCAATGGAGAGAATGAATTCCAACCTGGGACTACTGCGGTGCAACCTCGAAAACTTAGTAGTTAAGGCTCCTGCCGACGGTCAGCTTTCTTCATTCATGGTGGAAATAGGCGAAACCAAACAGCCGGGCGAACACCTGGGCGAAATTAATATCCAAGGTGGCTTTAAACTTCGTGCCAATATTGATGAAAGGTATATTTCGCGGGTTTTTAGCGGACAGGAAGCCGAATTCGACCTTGACGGGAAGTTGTACCTGCTGAAAGTACATAAAATTTACAGCAACGTTACCAATGGCTCGTTTCAGGTGGACATGTTTTTTACCGATGATACACCCAAAGACATCAAACGCGGACAAACTATCCAGCTTCGTCTCAAGTTTAGCAGCCTTACCGATGCCATCATCATCAAACGCGGCGGATTTTTCCAGGAAACGGGAGGAAACTGGATTTATATTCTTGATAAAACAGGAAATACGGCTCTAAAACGAAATATTAAGCTGGGCCGCCAGAACACCAACTTTTACGAAGTACTCGAAGGACTTGAACCCGGCGAACAGGTGATAGTGTCGTCGTACGACGGTTTCGGCAATAAAGACAAACTTATACTGAAATAAACAAAATATTTATAAAAGACTGTTATGATTCGAACTGTAAATTTATCAAAAATTTTCCGAACCGATGAAGTAGAAACTACTGCACTCAACAATGTATCATTCGAAATTAAAGAGGGTGAATTCGTTGCTATCATGGGTCCCTCAGGGTGTGGGAAATCTACCTTGCTGAATATTTTAGGCTTACTCGATAACCCTACTTCGGGGAAATATTATTTCCTCGAAAATGAAATAGCCAAGGCATCAGAAAAACAAAGGGCTGGAATGCGTAAACACAATATCGGTTTTGTTTTTCAGAATTTTAATCTCATAGACGAACTGAATGTGTATGAAAATGTGGAGCTTCCACTTATTTATCTGGGGATGAGTGCCTCCGAACGCCGGAAAAGGATAGAGGATGTGCTGGAACAAATGCAAATCATGCACCGGAAAAAACATTTCCCACTGCAACTATCGGGAGGACAACAGCAAAGAGTAGCTGTTGCCCGTGCTGTGGTTGCCAAGCCTCACCTGATACTTGCCGACGAACCCACCGGCAATCTCGATTCGGCACATGGCGAGGAAGTAATGAACCTGCTCGACGACCTCAACCGCAAAGGCACCACCATAGTTATGGTAACGCATTCACAGCGCGATGCAGAATATGCACACCGGATTGTTCGTTTGTTCGACGGACAAATCATCAACGAAAATATCCGATCTTCTTTTGTTGAAACGATTGTTTAGACGAGAGATATGTTCAGGAATTATTTAAAGATTGCTCTTCGCAACCTTGCCCGCCAGCGTTTTTATTCTCTTATCAATATCATAGGACTTACCTTTGGTATTACCTCGTTTTTACTCATCACGTTGTATGTGCAGCACGAAACAGGTTTTGACAGGTATATCCCGAAAAACGAACGTATTTTTCGTGTTGTGGAGATTCAAAACGAAGAAGGTGTAGGCGAACAGCATGTTGCCATTACCATGGGACCACTGGCTGCTGCCCTACGTTCTGATTTTCCGGAAGTGGAAAACACGGTAAGGCTATTATTAACCGGCAAAATTCCTGTACAATACGGTAGTAAACAATTTAATGAAGATAATTGCTTTATAACAGATGCTTCAATAATACCCATTTTTAATATTCAGTTGCTGGCAGGGAACCGAAATACTGCACTTACTGAAGCCCATTCTGTTATTATTTCCGAAATATTGGCGAAACGTTATTTCGGTTCGGTGGCTGCCGCAATGGGGAAACCTTTACGGATACTCAATAAAGAAACTTTCACTGTAACAGGGGTAATGCAGAATTTCCCGGAGAACTGCCACCTGCAATGTAGCATGTTTATTGCGTTGCGTACGTTCGAAAAGGAAAAAGAATTCGACTGGTTGAAAGACTGGGGTAATAATTCACTGATAACATATGTGCTACTTCGTGAGGGCGCCGATGTAAACCGACTGGAAACAAAACTTCCTGTTTTTATCAAACGGCATATCACCGATAACGACGAGGAGTACAGTTCGCTTGATATGTACTTGCAACCGTTGAAAGATATTCACCTGCATTCCAACCATATAAAATTTCAGATTCAGCATAAACAGGGTAATATCAAGTGGGTACATCTTTTTTCGTTTATTGCTGTTCTGGTGCTCTTAGTTGCATGTGTTAATTTTATCAATATAGCAATTGCACGTTCGGTAAAGCGGTCGAAGGAAGTCGGGATGCGAAAAGTTTTAGGCGCAAACAGGAGCAACCTGATTTACCATTTTATAGGTGAATCGTTGATAATCACAATATTTTCTGTTTTTTTATCTGTGGGGCTTGTCGAATTACTGCTTCCACGCTTTAATGCTGTGCTGGGAACCCATTTGTTAATTGATTTTGTACATAACGGACTGTTCAATTACGGGCTGTTACTGATAGTTATTGTAACAAGCCTGCTTTCGGGTAGCTATCCGGCTTTTTACCTTTCAAAGTTCAGCCCTGCCGTGGTGTTAAAAGGAAGTTACAGGGGGAAAAACAAGGCGAAATTTCTGCAGAAAACTCTTGTAGTTTTTCAGTTCTCTATTTCGGTAATCATGATATTTTCGGTGTTGGTAATTGTAGCGCAATTACGGTTTACTTCGGTAAAAGATTTAGGTTATAATCCTGAAAATGTTGTAGGTATTCCCATATATGAAGCCAAAGCCCTGCAGAAGTCAGAAATCCTGAAAAACGAAATCCTGAAAAATCCCTCGGTTAAGAGTGTGGCATTTTCTTCCAATGCCAATGGAGCCAGTGGTACGCAGGGAGGCGTTTATACCAGTGATTCAATACGTAAACGTTGCATGGTACGTTATGGGTTTGTGGATTACAATTTTTTCAAAATGATGGAAATTCCATTGGTGGAAGGAAGATATTTTCAACCGGAATTTGCCACCGACAGTACGGCTGCTGTAATTGTAAACGAGGCTGTTGTACGGGAATTTGGCTGGGATAAACCACTGGGTAAAAAAATCAAATTTATTGGTGACGAGGTTCCCGATGAGTTCACCGTTGTGGGTGTAATTCGCAATTACCATTACTATTCGCTGCATTCGGTAATAGAACCGGCTGCTTTTTTTATTTATCCTGAAAGGTTTAACACCTTGCTTGTAAAAATAAATGATCACAAGCCTAATGCTACAATTACAAGGATAGAAAATATTTGGAAGAAAAACTTTCCGGAATCGCCTTTTGAATATTTTTTTATTAAACAACAGATACACAGCCAGTACACTACTGAAGAAAATGTGCTAATTGTATTCATTTATTTTACTTTCCTTTCGCTGGTTATCTCCTGCATGGGTTTGTACGGGCTTGCTTCGCTGGTACTCGAACAGCGCACACGTGAGATAGGCATACGTAAGGTGGTGGGAGGAAGTATTTTCCAAATAGGAAAACTTATGATACAGGATTTCTTAGTACTTGTAATACTTGCCGGCGTAATCGGAAGCCCTGTCGCTTTTGTTCTTTCAAATAATCTGCTTAATAATTTTGCATATCATATACAAATTACAGTATTTTATTTCATTTATTCTATATTTTCAGTTTTACTGATAGCTCTTATAACTGTTGGAATAAAAGCTGCTAAGGTTGCATCAGCCAATCCTGTTTTTGCGTTAAAATACGAGTAAATAATATTCTATTTATGCAATTATGCTAAAAAATATTATCAAAATTATCTTTCGGACTTTCAAACGGCAAAAAAGTTATACACTAATAAATATTATTGGGTTGGCAACCGGGTTAGCGGTTTTTATACTTATAGCACTGTTTATTAATGATGAATGGAGTTACGACCGTTTCCATACCAAGGCAGACCGTATTTTCCGTATGTCGGAAAATGTAAACTGGACGGGGAAATGGGATAAAACTACAATGACTTCGGCGCCTATGGGGCCTGCCATGATTCACGATTATCCTGAAGTGGAAGATGCTGTGCGTATTATGCCCTGGTTTAAAGCCACTTTACATTACAATGATAAAAGTTTTAGTGAGTATCCTTATTTTGCTGATGCCAGCATTTTCAACATTTTTACGTTGCCAATGGTGTATGGAAACTCTTCTGCTGCACTCAGGGAAAAAAATACCGTTACACTCTCGCAAACCTTTGCCCGTAAATTTTTTGGAGACGAAAACCCTGTCGGGAAAATCATTTCGTACAATGGGAATATTGCTTTAAAAGTTGACGGGGTCTTTGAAGATGTTCCCCATAATTCACACATGAGCTTCGATGTTTTGGTTTCTTTCGAAACCCTGACCGACACAATGCTTATAGGACAGGAGGGTCTGAATAGTTGGGAATCACATAATAATTATACTTACCTTTTATTAAAAGATGCTGGGAAAGCCGCACAGTTGGAAAAAAAATTCCCAGTATTTATTGAAAAATATTTTGGAAAGGATGGATTAAAAAAATTCCTGCCCTTTCTTGAACCTATAACTTCTATTCATTTAAATCCTCAAAAAAGTTCTTCTAAGGAATTAAGCATTGTAAATCTTGATTATATAAAAATATTTACTTTAACGGGAATTTTTATTCTATTACTGGCATGTATTAATTACATGAACCTGGCTACTGCCCGTTCTGACCTGAGAGCACGTGAAGTTGGTATCCGCAAGGTAATGGGGGCAACAAGAGGGCAAATAATGAAGAGTTTTTTTGCCGAATCGCTGGTGTTCACTTTCTTTGCTTTTATTATTGCGATATCGTTAGCCGAAATATGTTTGCCTGTTTTTCGTAACATCACCCAGAAACCATTGTATTTGCCGGCAATTTTTGAGTGGAAATTTTTACTATTCTTATTGGGAGTTTCTTTTGTTACAGGAAGCATAGCCGGAGCATGGTCAGCCTTTTATCTTTCAGGCTGCCAGCCGGTAATAGTGTTGAAAGGGAAAATAGTATCATATAAAGGACAAAGTGTAATCCGTAAAATATTAGTAGTTTTTCAGTTTAGCGTTTCGGTTTTTCTTATTGTTACTTCGCTCAGCGTTTACCGCCAGTTACATTACATGAAAAATTGCGATCTTGGATTTGATAAAGAAAACATGATTTTCCTGGAATTGAATTCCCCTAATGTAAAAAATAAACTTAAAACATTGAAGCAAGAGTTATTGCAAAATCCTGAAATAAAACATGTTTCTGCCAGTTTTTACATAATCGGACGCGGAGGTGGTCTTTGGAATGTAAAAACACCCAAAATGAAAGAATATACAACGATGGTTACTTACATGGTTGACCCGGATTTTGTCAAAACATTTAACCTGAAGATAAAAGCAGGAAGAGATTTCCTGCAAAATAGTCCAAAAGATTGTGAAACAGCATTTTTATTGAATGAACAGGCTGTCAAAAAACTTGAACTGAATGAAGGTGTGAATGGACAAATTGATATCCAAGACAAGCATGGAATTGTAGTGGGGGTGGTTAAAGACTTTCATTTTGAATCTCTTCATAACACTACTGAACCGCTTATTATTACTTTAAACACTGTTCCTGAATTGTTTCATTTTCTCAATATAAAAATTGAGCCGGGTAATTTTAAAGAAACAATTGCGTTCATTGAAAAAAAATGGAAAGAAATTGAGCCAACACAACCTTTCAACTACCGCTTTCTGGATGCGACACTTGATCGCATGTATGGTACTGAAGAACGGCTTGCAAAAATTATCCTCGTTTTTACTGTTTTGGCTATTTTGATCGGTTGCATGGGTTTATTAGGACTAACCATGTTTACAGTTGAACAAAAAACACGCGAGATAGGCATAAGAAAAATTTTCGGTGGTTCTGGTTATAAAATATTTATAACCATAATACGCGATTTTTTCCCATGGATATTGGTTTCTATAATGATTGCAAGCCCGTTAGCTTATTTTGCAGTATTGCGATGGCTCGAAACTTTTGCCTATAACAAGGCTCCCGATTGGAAAATATTTGTATACACAGCAGGCATAGTTTTGCTCTCAGGAATAATCACCATAGGTTACCAGGTAAACAAAGCCATGAAAATTAATCCTGTAAAAGCTCTCAAGTATGAATAAACTATTCAGTTATCTGAATCCGGTGTTTAATCTGTTTTTTTAGGAAACAATACTGTTTGCTGATAAATTTGCAATTTAATAAGGTATAATATGGTTACAGAAACACAGGAAGATAAATTTACCACGTGGGTAAAAAATGCTGAAACTTTCAGTCAGTGCCACTTTTGCAAACATCCCGAATATAATGCCATGCTTAAAAAGAAAAAAAGGGGAGACTACCTGGGGGCTATAATAGTTAATATCATTATTTTATATGTAATCAATGCTCTGCCCCGTTGGGAGCCCGGTTTTATTACCGGAGGATATACTGCAGCCCTCTGGATAATGAATATCAATTTTGCAGTACGGGTGCTCGGAAATTTTTTCCTGCTGTTGTACTCTGAACGATGGTTCAGAAATCTTGCCAACACTATATTCCATCTCATGGGATTTATTATGCTCATTTCATTGTATGTGATGTACCCTTTTGTATTCAACACCATAAGTATCCATTGGCTCGACAAAATGATTAAAATAATTATTTTTATTTCCATTTTTGTAACGGGAATTCAAACGATAGTGTACTCGCTGAAATTAATTTTAGGAAAAAAAACTGATGTTAAAGAATACTGACAATGGAAATTACAGTTCGTGAAGAAGAAAAAAAAGATTACAATGCTGTATTTGAATTGGTAAGGGATGCTTTTGTAGAATTACCAATTTCCGATGGTGACGAATGCTTTCTGGTAAATCGCTTGCGCAAAAGCCGGTCTTTTATTCCCGAATTGTCATTGGTAGCTGAAACGGAAGGAAAACTCATAGGACACATTTTATTGACAGAAGCTATCATAAAAAGCAATACGTCAACATATCCAACACTTACATTAGCTCCAGTTTCAGTGCACCCCGGTTGGCAGCGCATGGGTGTTGGCAGCCGTCTTATACATGATGTCCTTGAAATAGCCTGCTCAATAGGATTTACCTCGGTTATAGTAGTTGGACATCCAGATTATTATCCCAGGTTTGGCTTTTCTCTGGCATCAACCTTTGGAATTTTTTCCCCGTTTGAAGTTCCTGATGAAGCTTTTATGGCATTGGAACTGGTTCCCGATGCATTGAAAAATGTTTCAGGCACAGTAATATATCCCAATGAATTTTTTAACCCTTAATCCTTATCATAATGAAAAACGTTGTTAAAGACAAAAGCCTTGTTGCTTTTTGCGGATTATATTGCGGAGCATGTAAAAAATATTTAACGGACAAATGTCCCGGTTGCATTGAAAATGATAAAGCCGGATGGTGTTCTGTACGAAGCTGTTGTATGAACAATGGTTACAACAGTTGTGCCGATTGCAGGGAATATACAAATGCAATGGATTGTAAAAAGTTTAATAATTTCATTTCGAAGATATTTGGTTTTTTATTCAATTCCGACCGAAATGCCTGTATTGAAACTATAAAAAAGGTAGGCTACGATAGCTTTGTAACTTTGATGGTAGAAAACGAATGGCAAACAATAAAAAAGAAATGAAAATACCTTTTTTTATTACGGATGTTTTTACAAATGCCCCGTATTCCGGTAACCCGTTGGCTACTTTTTTCGATGCAGACAAATTAACGGATACGGAAATGCAAAACCGTGCAAGAGAAATTAATTTTTCAGAAACAACATTTGTATATCAGGGAGGTAGTGTAAATGATGGCTTTACGGTAAGAATATTTACTCCTAAAGCGGAAATAGAATTTGCTGGGCATCCAACACTGGGAACGGCTTACCTGATAAACAAGCATTTAGTTAAGCAATCTGCTAAACAAATAATATTACATTTAAAAACTGGCGATATCAAAGTAGATTTTCAGGATGATGAATTATGGATGCAGCAAAAACAGCCAGTTTTTGGGAAACAGGTAAATTTTGAATTGCTGGCTACAACTCTTGGGCTCGACGATAACGATTTTGACACAAATTTTCCTGCAGAAGAGGTTTCTACCGGATTGCCTTTTACCATCGTTGCACTGAAAAATAAAAAGGCTTTGGCTAAAGCTACTGTAAATATTGATGCTTATAATGAACTATTTATAAAACAAGTTCATGCTAAGGGTATTTTAATTTTTTGTCCCGAAAGCCATGCTCCCGATCAGCAGTTGGCTACTCGGGTATTCGTACATTACCTTGGAATACCTGAAGATCCTGCTACAGGCAGTGGCAGTGGGTGTTTAGGTGCCTGGTTGGTAAAAAACCGGTATTCCAACACTTCTGCTATTGATATTCGTATCGGGCAGGGTTATGAAATGGGACGTCCGTCGCAATTGGCAGTAAAAGCAGTACAAACGGATTCCGGTATAGATGTTCGGGTGGGAGGTAAGGTGTATCCTGTTGCAAAGGGCTGGTGGTAAAAACCAAGGGCGATTAGGAAATTTTCTGCATGAAATGTTCCTTATTCACAATAAACCGCGCATGGTTGCCTTTCCCGATTAGTCCCGTTTCATCGTATGCCTCGACGTCAAAAAACAACTCTCTCCGGTCGCGGTTGACAAGGGTGGCATAGCAGGTAACTTTTTGACCTACAGCAGTTGCTTTCAAATGTTTAATATTCACTTCTGTACCTACGGTAATAAAACCTTCCGGTAAAAAAGCCTGCACGGCTTCGTGGGCACATTGTTCCATAATGGCAATGAGAGCCGGCGTGGCAAATACTTCGGCAAGACCGCTGTCATAGCGTGTAGCCGTTTTTTCAAAATCAACCGTAGTCTCAATCGTATTTTTCAGGTTTTCAGGGATAGTGAATTCCATATTTCGCATTTTACGGCAAAAATACTACATTGTACCTTATCTTGGAAGGCAACATTGAGACATATGTACGTCGTTCAGATGAAATATTTATAAGAATAATGCTCATACAAACCGAAGATGATATTTTATAGTTATATAATTGTGTTTTTGTCGAAAAAAATCTGGCGATCTGCAGGGTGGGATTCTGATTTGCATTATATAATTTGTTATTTGCAGGGCATATTTGGTTAAAAATTTGTTAAATTTATTCATAACCAGTCTTTTTATTTATTTTTGTTCGATGAATGCGCATATTAAAAAAAGGGCGGTTAATTATATCATTATAATTACGAGTATAGCATTGTCAGGAATGGTTTTTACCCAATCGTACTGGGTAAAAAATGCTTTAAAACTTAAAGAAGAACAATTCAACAGCCGGGTAAAGATTGCAATTAAGACGGTAGCCAATAGGATTTTCATTCATCAGTGTAATAATGAAGTAGGAAGTTCCGTAAATGACCGTTTATTTTCTTGTAATTTGCAACACCATAATATTTTGAAAATAGTAAGCCCTAAATTGCTTAATTCTCTCATCAGCGATGAATTTACCTGTATGCGGATTAGTAGGGATTACGAATATGGAATTTTTGTAAAAAATACCGGACATTTTATATTGGGTAATTATAAAAACCATCAGGCAGAGCTTCTCAAAAGTCCACATAATGTATCTCTTACCTGTTTGTATAAGACTGATGCATTAATTTTGGCAGTGTATTTTCCCCAGGAGCGAAACATCATTTTGCATAGCATTGCTTTCTGGCTTATTTTGTCGGTGATTTTTCTGCTTGTTTTAGTCGTTGGATTTTCGGTTACTGTACTTTCACTCGTAAAGCAAAAGAAACTTGCGGATATTAAAACGGATTTTGTGAACAATATGACGCACGAATTTAAAACGCCTATTGCTACAGTTTCATTGGCAAGCGAAATGCTGCTGAAACCTGCAATAATAGAGTCGGATGAAAAAATACAACGATATGCCCGTATTATATACGATGAAAATCTACGATTGAAAAACCAGGTGGAGCATGTATTACAAGTTGCCCTACTCGAAAAAGGTGAATTTACGCTTATATTTTCTGAAGTAGATATTCATAAGTTACTTGTAACTGTTATCGGCAACTTTGGGCTAAGAATAAAAGAACGCGACGGGATAATACATTTTCAACCGCATGCTCAACACTTTATAATCAGAGCCGATAGCCATCACCTGGAAAATATTTTGTATAACCTACTCGACAATGCAGAGAAATATTCACCTCTTGCACCCGAAATTACTGTAATTACTGAAAATAATGCCAAAGGAATTCTTATTACAATTGAAGACAAGGGGGTAGGTATCAGCCCTGAATACCATAAACATGTTTTCAAAAAATTATTCCGGGTTCCCACGGGTAATCTCCACGATGTTAAAGGCTTCGGATTGGGTTTGTATTACGTGCAAACCATAGTTGAAACCCATGGCGGATATGTTACGCTCAGGAGCGAAATCAGGAAAGGCAGCAGGTTTACCATTTTTTTCCCTTTTGAATCTAATTTTGATAAAAAGCAATGAACATCCCCCGGAAATATAGAATTTTACTTGCCGAAGACGATCCTAACCTCAGTTCGGTTCTTGCCGATTATTTTGAATTGCTTGGATATGATTGTAACGTGGCTCCTGACGGAGAAAGCGGAATACATTTGTTTAACAAACAGCAATTTGATCTCTGTGTACTGGATGTGATGATGCCTCGGAAAGATGGCTTTACACTTGCCTGTGAAATCAGAGAAAAGGATAAAACTACCCCTATAATTTTTCTTACAGCCAAAGGGCTGGAGGAAGACAGGATAAAAGGTTTCCGCTTAGGTTGCGACGATTATATCATCAAACCCTTTAGTAGCGAAGAACTGAGTCTGAGGATAGAAGCTGTTTTAAGACGTTGTTACATTCCTAAAGAAGAAAACATTAGAAATATTTTTCCAATAGGTATATATGCTTTTGATATACAGAACCGTATTTTGGATAACGGAGTAAAGAAGCAGAAACTCACGCATAAAGAAGCATCTCTGTTGCAACTATTGTGTGAAAACAAAAATACACTGGTAACTCGTGAAAACGCCCTGAAAAAAATCTGGGGTTCCAATGATTATTTTCTGGGAAGGAGTATGGATGTTTTTATTGCCCGTTTGCGCAAGTACCTGAAAGAAGATAGCTCCATAAATCTTATCACCATGCATGGAATAGGATTTTTGCTCGAAATACCCGAAAATAATCTTTCAATATGACTTTAGAACAAGCACAGAATATGGTTGACCAATGGATTGCCATAACGGGTGTCCGCTATTTTAACGAACTTACTAATATGGCTCTTCTTACTGAAGAAGTAGGAGAAGTTGCAAGAATAATTGCCCGCCGTTTTGGAGAGCAATCCAATAAGCTTTCTGATAATAACCTCGATCTTGCCGATGAATTAGCTGACGTGTTGTTTGTTTTAATCTGCCTTGCTAACCAAACGGAAATAAACCTAACGGAGGCTTTCCAAAAGAACCTTGAAAAGAAAACTCTTCGCGATGCCCGTCGCCATAAAGAAAATCTAAAATTACAAAGATAAAACTCCAAATTTTGTTAAAAATTTTTGATCTTTTCCTGTACGATATACTAAACCCAATTATTTTATTAGTTCACCCTGCTTCTAATAAATAATTTGAGTTCATTTTACATATGCCGAAAAATCCTTTGGACGCTATCTTAACAATATTGGTTCTTTTGTAACAGCGCAACCATATTATTCATAGTATAATGCCATTGGAACATTTATTAATAACATGGTTATTATTTATCCAAATCCGGCAAAAACAATCTTTATTCAGAGATAGATGCTTTGCTGCAACCTTTATTCTTTGGTTTATTTAGTTTGAGTGGACAAAAAATGTTTGTAGAAATTTACCAGTTAAACCCTTTTTATGTTTTTCTTATTATAACTTCATTAAATTTGTCGGAAATTTATTTTATGAGAGTCATTTGTGAAGATAAAGTATTAACTAATAAAATAATAATAAATTAATGAAAAAACAATTAATCATTTATGTAGTTATTATATTAACTATCTTTTTCGTTTCCTGCTCAAAAGAAGCTGGTGAAGGCGGAAATTCTTCCATTTATGGAACTATTTGGGTAAAGGACTATAATAGCTCTTTTACTGTGCTAAATGCTTATTATTTATCTCAGGATGATGATGTTTATATCATTTATGATGATGATAAGGGTTTTAGCGATCGTACGAGAACCAATTACAAAGGTGTTTATTCATTCAAATATCTCCGCCAGGGTACATACATTATCTATGTGTATTCCAAGGACTCAACGCTGCATAGCCCTTCCGGTATAATTCCAATGATAGATACCGTTAAAATTACAAAAAATAATCAAAATGTTAAAGTTCCGGATATCACAATTTTTAATTAATGATGAAAACATTTAAAATAATTTCTCTTTTATTGCTTTTACCGTTTGTCGTTTTTTGTCAGGGGAAAAAGGACGTTAAAAAGAATAAAATAAAAACAATAACCGTATGGCAAACCGATATTGCAAACGGAGAGAGTACATCATATAAAGAAAGTTATGAGGAATATGATAAAAATGGGAACCCTACAGCACTGATAGAATACGATAAAAATGGAACCGTTACAAAAAAAGAAACTGCAAAATACGATAAATATTTAAATAAAATTGAAGAAACACAATTTGATTTGAAGGATAAAATAAATGTTAAAAAAATATTTAAATATAATGCAAAGAATGAAAAAATAGAAGAAGTGGAGTACAATTCCTTAGGAAAAATTATAAAAAGAACAACTATTACTTATAAATTAAATGGTGATAAAGCTACAGAAACAGTGTATAATGCTTCGGGAGAACTGATTAAAAAAATACAATATAGTTACAATGCCAAACATTTAAAAACGGAAAGGCAAACATTAAATAGCAAAAATGTGCTTAAATCGTTGAAAAAATGGTCGTATGAGTATCATTAACCAGGTAGTAAACAAATGGATGCTGTAAAAAATATTGTTAATCAATTCTCATCTATTACACTTGAAGAAATGGATACCGTAAAGCTTCTCGACAGGATTGATACAAAATATATATTTAATATCAATCAGTTGCCAGAGTTACTGACCATGATTCAAAACCAATACAGGGTGTTGGAAATAAATGGAACAAGGCTTTGCAGGTATGAAACGCTTTATTTCGATACAAGTGACTACCGCCTATATTTGCAGCACCATAATGGGAAAATGAACCGTTACAAGGTGCGTATAAGGAGATATGTAGATGCTGATACACGTTTTTTTGAAATAAAGTTGAAAAACAATAAAGGCAGAACAATAAAAAACAGGATAAAAAGATCCGAAAATAGTAGTGAAGAACTGAATGGAAAAACCAGAGAATGGCTTAATGCTAAAATCCCCGGACTGGCAGATAGGTTACGCCCGGTTTTATGGGTACTGTATTCCCGGATTACGCTGATAAATAAAAATTCTCCTGAAAGATTGACCATTGATATAGGTTTGCACTATAAAAACAAAGAAAAAACAAAATCTTATCCTGAATTAGTTATTGCAGAAGTAAAACAATCAAAATCTGCAGTTTCACCTTTTATTCAGATAATGCATCAACATCATATACAAAAAAAAGGTATAAGTAAATATTGTTTTGGCATTATTTGTACTAATAACACTGTTAAAATTAATAATTTTAAAGAAAAAATAGCATATATAAATAAATATTATCATGATACGAATTAAAACCATTGCTACATTAGTCCTGTTTCTTTTTCTTTGTATCCCAGGACGTGTAAGCATTGCACAGCAAACAGTAGATGAAGAAATACACAGTTTAGAAACTTCAGTAACAGATAAAAAAACTGATAAGAAAAAAGTAAAAGATATAATAGAAATAGATAATACATTTTATATAAACCTTGCTATTAATGTAGTCGCAGTTTTAATAATAATAACTTTAATATATTATCCAAATAATAGGAAAAAAGATTATATATTTACATACTTTATTTTTAATATTATAATTTTTTTATTAACTTATGTGCTAAATGAGGTCAAAATTTCAATGGGGGCGGCATTCGGATTGTTTGCTGTTTTTTCCATGCTCCGATACCGTACCGATGGAATTTCGATGAAGGACATGACCTACCTTTTTATTTTCATCGCTACCGGTTTGCTGAATGCAATACGACTTGAATTACAGGAAACCGGAATCATTAATGCAATTATTGTAGCCAGCACATTTATTCTGGATGGAAATGTATTTATCAAAAGAGAACTTACAAAAAATGTTCAATATGATAATATTGAATTAATTAAACCGGAACAACATGAAGCACTGATGGAAGACCTGAAAAAACGGACTGGGCTTAACATACATCGAATAGCTATAAATAAACTTGATTTTTTAAAGGATACGGCTAATATTCGTATTTACTATTATGAATAAATTTATTAAAATATTTATTGTAATTACTTTTTTTATTTGTAGATTACATACGCTGGCACAAGTAAATGATGCCGGAGCCTGGATGAGTATAAATATTGAGAAAAGTATTTTTTCCGATTTATCAGCCACATTTACTGAAGAACTTCGCTTAAATGAAAATTGTACTGAAGCCGGAACAATACTCAGCGACCTGGGGTTGGCTTATAAAATAAATAAAAATATTAAGATATCTGCAAATTATCGCTTTTCAAATAAAAGAAGGCTTGATGATTCCTATAATAACAGGCATAGATATTATTTTGATATAATATTAAAAGAAAAAATGAAGCCTATTGTTTTTTCTGTCAGATCGAGATTCCAGTCACAATATACCGATTACAATTCTTCTCCAGATGGAAGGATGCCTGCTAATTATATCAGGGAGAAAGCTACTATAAAAATTGATCTTGATAAAAAATATACACCTTATTTTTATACTGAAGTATATTTCCGGTTAAATAATGTCCAATACGAACAATTTAACAGAATACGGTATAGCGGGGGCTTTGAGTACAGTTTCAATCGTTTGCATACAATAGATATTTTTTATCTTATACAGAAAGAATATAACAAGCCCAATCCCCGTACAGATTATATAATGGGTATTGGATATTTTCTGTATTTGTAAGGGGCATACTGTCTTTTGATAATGTTAAAATACAGCAATACATTAGTAGTTAGATAGATGTATTACTATTTATCAAATCATAGTTCCCAAAAACACATAAGTAACCCGTTCATGGGTAAAATCAAACCGTCTTTGATTTTTTTCTGAAAAAGGAGACCATTTTAAATTTGCCTTCAAATACACTGAAAAATAATAACAAATTGAAGCAATAATGTTATTATTATTGATTACATCTAAGTTTGGTAGAAATTCACAATAGTATTATCATCAGAGATAAGTGATTCATCTATAATAATTCTATAGGTGGTTTATTAAAAATTATGTCGAACTTACATTAAGTAAAATTATCTATAAATTTAAATTTCTAAAAAAAGCTATTTCCAAACCTGTTTCCTGCTGAAAATTGTCAAGAAACCTGCCGTTGCGTTGGTAAAGAATAAAAATATTTCGAAAATTGGTGTAAGAAAAAGAAATTGCTTTTCCGAAAGTTGTTTCATGCAATGTCGGGTTATTATCAATTGTGAAATCATGCGAAGCAACAAGGCAAGTAAAACTACATAATAATTGAACCCTGAACACAAAAGCCAGGCGAGAGTAAGAAAAAACAGAAAACGTGTTGACGAAAATAGTCCGAGCACTATTTTATGGCGAGTTTTATAATATCTTCCGGTACTCAAGTGGCGTTTTTTTTGCCGCATCCAGTCACGAAATGATGTTTTGGCTACAGAAATCGTGTGACTGTGCAACGATACTTCCACGCGGGTATTTTTGCGATGAGCAACACGATTTATAAAAAGGTCGTCGTCGCCCGACTGTATGCGGTAGTGAGAGATAAATCCATTGTTTTTATAGAAAAGCGATTTGCGATACGCAAGATTTCTGCCGACACCCATATAGGGTAAGCCTGCCTTTGCCAGTGAAAGGTATTGCATGGCAACCTGCAGGGTGTCATAACGGATTAATTTATTGAGTAGTCCTTTAATACATTCATAACCGCCATATCCCAGCACTATTTCCGTTTTATTATCGAATTGGCTTTGCATTTGCCGTATCCACTGCCGACTTCTGGGATTGCAGTCGGCATCTGTGAGCAGGAGCAGTTCATTTTTTGCCGATTTGATTCCGATAGAAAGAGGGAATTTTTTTCCAGAAAAGAAGTTAAGAGTTTGATTAATATTAACTATCTTAAGATTTTTGTACTTTTCAGCCATGTCGTTCAGCAGGTAAAAAGTATCGTCATCGGAACAGTCGTTTACCACAACAACTTCAAAATCGGGATAATCCTGTTCGAGAATTATCGGCAAATTGCGTTCGAGATTATAATATTCGTTTCTTGCACAGATAACCACAGATACCTGATGGTCAGTAGATTGGAAAGGTTTTTGGCGATGAAATGCCAGCCTGCTGAAAAAAAACCAGTAATAAAACAATTGTACTAAAAAGGAAAACGAAAAAACAAGGGCAATGCCCATAACCAAGGGATCTGACAATTCAATATCAAACAGCATACTACCGAAATTGGACAAACAAAATTATTTATTCCCAAAGGAATATCAACTATCTTTGGCAAAATTTTATGAACATTGGCATTTACCATCCAATATACTGATAACAAAACTTCTGCCCGAACAGGGATACTTACAACAGCACACGGGACCATTGAAACCCCCATTTTTATGCCAGTAGGCACAGCCGGTGCCGTTAAAGCTGTCCATCATAAAAACCTGAAAGATGATATTCATGCGCAAATCATACTGGGAAATACCTACCATCTTTACCTCCGACCGGGGATTTCTGTACTAACGAAAGCCGGCGGTTTGCATCGTTTTTCCGGCTGGGATAAACCAATTCTTACCGATAGTGGTGGTTATCAGGTATATTCGCTTGCACATCGCCGTAAACTTAACCCTGAAGGAGTGGTTTTCCAGTCTCATATTGATGGTTCGAGACATCATTTTACTCCAGAATACGTGATTGACATCCAGCGTGCAATAGGAGCCGACATCATGATGGCTTTCGACGAATGCACACCATTTCCCTGCGATAGGGAATATGCCGAAAAATCGCTTGAAATTACTCATCAATGGCTCGGAAGGTGTATGCAACGCTACAACGAAACTCAGTGCAGTTATGGCTACCATCAAGAATTATTTCCTATAGTTCAGGGTAGTGTGTATCGTGATTTGCGGAAATTTTCGGCAGAAACCATTGCTTCTTACCCTTCCGGCGGTTATGCCATAGGCGGTCTTTCAGTAGGCGAACCTGCTGAAGTGATGTACGAAATGACGGAATTAGTTTGCGGAATTTTACCCCGTGAAAAACCCCGCTACCTGATGGGTGTGGGTACTCCGGTAAATATTTTAGAAAATATTGCTTTAGGTATTGATATGTTTGACTGTGTGATGCCTACACGTAATGGGCGTAATGGCATGATTTTTACAGCACAAGGTATCATCAACATCAGGAATGAAAAATGGAAAAATGATTTTTCACTGCTCGATGAAGAAGATACCTGCTTTGTTGACAGGCAATATTCAAAAGCTTATCTCCGGCATCTTTTTATTTCAAACGAGATGAACGGTCCGATGATAGTTAGTATGCATAATCTTGCTTTTTATCTCTGGCTGATGAAGCAGGCAAGATTACACATTGCTGAAGGTACTTTTGCCAGTTGGAAAACGGTAATGATTAAACAATTATCCACCCGATTATAATGAAAAAACTTGATATATACATAATAAAGAAGTTTCTGGGCACTTTTTTCTATGCCATCAGTATGCTTGCCGTTATTATTATCATTTTCGATTTTTCTGAAAAGGTAGATGATTTTCTTGAAAGGCAGGCACCTGTGCGGGAGATAGTTTTTTCTTATTACCTGAATTTTCTGCCCTACTTTATCAATCTTTTCAGCGCACTTTTTACATTTATTTCGGTAATATTTTTTACCTCTAAACTGGCTGCCAATACTGAAATTGTTGCCATGTTGAACAGTGGTATCAGCTTTAACAGGTTGCTACGTCCCTACCTTATTTCGGCACTGACCCTGTCGTTGCTTTCGTTTGTACTTGCCAATTTTGTAATTCCACATACCAACAAGCGGATGCTTGCTTTTGAAAAAGTGTATATTAAAGATCCGATTCGCAATAAAGACATCAATATCCACATGCAGATTGACTCTGTAACATATGTATTTATAGAATCGTACAATAATCAAACCAATACCGGTTACCGCTTTTCCATTGAAAAAATCAACAAATCGGGCTTGTTTTACCGGTTGAATTCCGACTTAATCCGATGGGACAGTATCCAAAAGAAGTGGAAAATAATGAATGCATATGAGCGGAAAATAAATGGAATGAACGAATCGTTTTCGTACCTTGGCACTTATGATACTACCCTTAGGGTTAAACCTACCGACTTTTCGATGTCGGTGCACGATCTTAAAACCTTTACTTATGAAGAACTTCGCGAGGCAATTGCAAGAGAAAAGTTAAGAGGGACCAAAATTGTTACACAGTTTGAACTGGAAAAGCACAAACGAATTGCATTTCCTTTCGCTACAATTGTTTTGACTATCATTGGATATGCATTATCGAGCCGAAAGGTGAGAGGGGGTATAGGTTTGCATCTGGGGCTAGGTATTACAATCAGTTTTACCTTTATTTTATTTATGCAGATTTTTTCTGTTTTTGCCGCATTTGGTAATATGCCACCATTTATAGCAGTCTGGATTCCGAATATACTCTTCGGAATCTTGGGGTTATACCTGATTAAGAAAGCTCCCAAATAATCAGTAACTCCATACAAAACAGCCAGGAAACAACGGTTGCGGTTGAATTTGTTTTTTAAAAATACCATAAACCGCCGAACCGCTTCCGGCCATGGCTGCAAAAATTGCACCCTGGCTATACAATGCTTGTTTAATCTCGCCTATGACAGGAAATTTTTCTATTACAGGTTCTTCAAAATCATTGAAAAGCATACTCTTCCATTTTTCAATAGGCAACGAAACAACTGCTTCTACCGGAAATTTAGGTTTTTGAGGTGTAATTTGTGAGTACGCCCATACGGTAGTAATATGAACATTGGGTTTCACTATTACAAAATGATATTTTTTAAGATTTACAGAGCAGGGCTGCAACACTTCTCCCTTTCCGGAAGCTAAAGCTGGTTTATTTTCAATAAAAAACACACAATCGCTACCTAAGATGGATGCATATTTTTGCAAATCAAGAATATTTATATCTAATTGAAAAAGATTGTTTAACAGTTTAAGGATAAATGTCCCGTCAGAAGAACCTCCACCCAAGCCGGCGCCAGCAGGTATAACTTTATGGAGATGAATTTTTACAGCAGGAATAGTAAATTGATTGCTTAGCAGTTGGTAAGCCTTTACACACAGGTTGGACAAAGGATCACCATCAATTTGGAGACCACTCATGGTAAAAGTAAAAGTACCATCGGGCGAATTGATAACCTCCAGTATGTCGCAAAGAGGGATGGGATAAAAAATGGTTTCGATATTATGAAAGCCATCACTTCTTTTTCCTGTAACGGAAAGACCAAGGTTTATTTTAGCATTTGGAAAACAGAGCATAAAATTCAAGTTAGAAAGAGGGAAAATCCTCTCCGTTATAGATACTCAGATAATTATAATATCTGGAAGGAAAAATTTTTCCTTCCTTCAGAGCCGATTTTACCGCACAGCCGGGTTCATGAATGTGAGTACAATTACTAAAATGGCAAAGATGCATTAATGCCCGCATTTCAGGAAAACGTTCCGCTATTTCATTTTTATTAAAATCAATTAACCCGAATTCTTTGATTCCCGGGGTGTCAATAATCAATCCTCCTGACGAAAGTGCGTGCATTTCGGCAAAGGTAGTGGTATGCACACCTTTGGCATGGTAACTCGAAATTTCTCCTTCTCTTAGCCCCAAAGCAGGGTCAAGAGCGTTAAGGATGGCGGTTTTCCCCACTCCGGAATGTCCAGAAAAAAGGGTAACTTTATTAGCAAACAGTTGCCGTAGTTGCTGCAGATTGTTTCCGGTTACTGCCGAAATAGAAATACAGGGGTAGCCTACCGTGCTGTAAATGTGAATATATTCATTATGAATATTTTGTAATTCCTTGTTGTAAATATCAGTTTTATTAAAAACAAGGTAAGCGGGAATATGGTAAGCTTCGGCGGTAGTAAGGAAGCGGTCAATGAAACCCTGGGATGTCCGGGGCTGGGCTACGGTAATCACCAGCATTGCCTGGTCAATATTGGCAGCGATGATGTGAAAAACTTTCGATAGATTAGTTGCCTTGCGAATAATATAATTGAAACGGGGGAGGATGTTGTTGATTTGTCCGATATTTGCGTTTCCCGTAACTTGGAATTCCACCCTGTCCCCAACGGCTATCGGATTGGTAGCTTTCAATCCTTTAATTCTGAAATTTCCCCGGAGTTTGCAGGAAATTATGGACCCATCTTCCTGTAAAACATTGAACCAACTACCTGTAGATTTTACGACTACACCCTTCAAAACTGAATTTATTTAAAATTATAATATTTTTTACAGGTTTTTTATTTCCCAAACGCAATGCAATCCATTTTTAAACGTAACAAAATCACCGATTGCCAAATATGTTATCCCATCATCGGTATGAATAGTAATTTTCTCTTCAATAATCAAACATTCTTTCTCTTCAGTATAAGTTGGGGAAAAACGTGAAATTTCTTTTTCCCGTATAAATCAGCTCCTTATGCAACGGCGTTTGATTTCTTCTTTGCTTAATGTTTCTTTAATTATTTTTTTCATACATCGGTTATTATTTATTAGCAATGTTTTTTTTTATAAATTTACCAACAAAATTAACAAAACCCCGCAAATGAGCCCCGTTCCTTTTATAATTATTTCTATTGCGCCTATTGTCGCTTTTTTTTCGTATCGCCTTTTTCATAGTGATCTCAACAAAGAAACACTTTTCTTGATAAGGGTTTGCTACGTAGCAGGTATTGTTGGTTTTGGTTTGGCATGGTTGGCTGAGCAGTTGTTTGCATATTATGATTTAAATACCATCAGAACCCTTAATAGGATTTTGTTCACTTCCTTTATTGTAAAAGCCGGAATGGAACAATTGATTATGATAGTATTATTACAATTGATTTTTTTCAGGCAAAAAGGATTTTCACGGTCATATCATGGTCTTCTTTTTGCTATTATGATGGGGTTGGGAATGGTAACCGCAGAGAATGTAGTAAATGTGATGAATAACGGAGGTAAGGATTTTATTTTACTAAAAGGATATACTTCTGTTCCGGCGCATTTTGTTTTTGGCATTTTATTAGGATTCTTTTTTGGAATTAGCAAATTCAAAAATATGCGTTACGTTTTATTAATGTCGGGGCTTAGTGTCGCTGCTTTTTCACAGGGAGTATATGAATTTTGTTTATATACAAACGATATACAATTGCTCTGGATTTTTTCCATAGGGGTTATTATCATTGCGGTACTTTTGTATGTAAATGCTCTGAAGACATTTTATAATGATCAAACGGCAGAGGGAAATCAAAGCAGTCTGTAAATTTTACCCGGCAGGCTTTTAATTATTCCTTCAAATTCAAGATGCAATAAGGTGGAAGATACTTTTGTAGGTCCCAGTTGGGTTTTTTCGCATAGAAAATCAATCCCGGTATCTCCCTGAGTTTGCAAAATCTGGATGATTATCTCTTCGTCTTTATTGAGACTGATGAAGAGCTCCTTTTGTATTTTTGTATTTTTTTGCAGAGAATTTTTCCATCCTAACATATATTTAATATCATCAGCCGATTGAATAAGTGCAGCTATATTATTTTTAATCAAATTATTACACCCTTCTGAAAAAGTATCCTTAATCCTGCCAGGAACGGCAAAAACATCACGATTATACGAATTGGCTATATTGGCTGTAATGAGGGCTCCTCCTCTGGCACCGGCTTCTACTACCACAACAGCATCGGATAAACCGGCAATGATCCGGTTTCGTTTGGGAAAGTTCTCCCTGTCGGGATTAGTCCGGCTGGGGAAATCGGTTAACAATCCTCCTTCTGATAGCATTTTTTCAGCAAGTGATTTATGCAATGAAGGATATATAGTATCCAAACCATGGGCTAACACAGCAACGGTAGGTACATGGACTTCGAGTGATGCCCGGTGGGCTGCCGAATCAATTCCGTATGCTAACCCACTGACGATAAGTAAGCCATCACATTTCAGCCCTTTAATAATTTCATGGGTAACCTGCTTGCCGTATTCTGTCGCATTACGGGTGCCAACCACACTCAGCACTTTGTGTGTGTTCAGTTGTGCTTTCCCTTTGTAATATAAAAGTATAGGGCTGTCAATGCAGTGTTTTAAGCGGTTCGGATAGTTATCATCAAGATAAAATAAAGTAATAATTTGATGCTTTTCAATAAAAGACATTTCCTCTTCTGCTTTATACAAAACCTGGTTGCCGGTAACAGCTTCGGCAAGTACTTCACCAATTCCCGGAATTTTCAGCAGGTTTCTTTTTTTTTCTTTAAAAACGGCCTCCACACTCCCGCAATAGGCTATTAGCTTTTTTGCGGTAATGTCGCCTATTCCAGGCAAAAAGGTCAATGCAACCTTGTATTGTAATAATGAATTATTCACATTTGAATAATTTAAAATCAGGTAAATTTAAGAAAAAAACATCAATCTATGGGTATAACCCCATTTTTTTCATATTTTTTGAAAACTGATAATTGATTACTACATAAATGTTCAAAACAAGGAAAAACAAATTGTAGTATCTTTACACCTTGTTGGATTCATAAAACCGGGTTGAACTCAAAAAAAAACATTTTAATTTGCCCGCTTGACTGGGGTTTGGGTCATGCAACACGTTGTATCCCACTGATTAATTATTTGTTACTTTTTAATGTCCATGTGGTAATTGCGGCTGGTGGCAGGTCGGGCAAATTGTTGAAGGAGGAATTTCCCCATCTTACCCATATTTATTTTCCAGGGTTCAACGTACGGTATGCCCGTTACAGCCCATTTTTTGTGATTAAAATGGCAATTGCTCTTCCATGGATGTTGTGGAGTATAGTTAAGGAAAACCGCCAGCTAAAAAAAATTATTGAAAAACACGCAATTGATGCCATAATATCGGATAACCGGTATGGACTTTGGTCGAAAAAAATTCCTTGCATATTTATTACGCATCAACTGTATGTTCAACTTCCGATAGCCGTTAAATGGTTACAAAAGCCTGTTGATTCATTAGTTAAATTCCTTATTAAAAGATTTACCGAATGTTGGGTGCCAGATACCGAAGGTTTCTTTAATTTATCGGGCAATTTATCGCACAAGAAACAACCGGACGCAAAGGTGTTTTTTATTGGTCCTCTTTCGCGTTTTTCCCATAAAACGAAGGAAATACATTCCGGAGGTAACGATATTGACGTATTAGCTATCCTGTCGGGTCCCGAACCACAGCGTAGCATTTTCGAAAAAATTATTCTGAAACAAGTTGCTGGAACTTCGCTGCGTACGGTTATTGTACAGGGAATTACGGGTGAAAAAACGATAAAAAATCTACTTCCGCACGTTACTTTATTATCGTTTCAAACCACCACGGAACTGGAGATTTTAATTCAACGTTCACAACTTATTATAGCCCGTGCAGGATATTCAACCCTTATGGATCTGGCTGTTTTTAAAAAACAGGCAATACTGGTGCCTACTCCCGGTCAAACAGAACAAAAGTACCTTGCAAGATACCATAAGGAAAGAATTTTTTTTTATTCGGTAAGTCAAAGTAAATTTTCATTAACTGAGGCTCAACATCATTTGCCGGAATACCATGGAATAGCGTTATCTCCTGACGAAACCCTCCTGTTGCGCCAAATAGCATCGTTAATAGAAAAAATAAGTTAACATCAAATTGCTATTTTTGCATCATAATTCATCTGGTATGTTAAATTACATCGTTTGGAACGTTAATCCCGCAATTTTTCACATCGGGAATCTTGAAGTAAGATGGTATGGGCTTTTGTTTGCTTTTGCTTTTTATGCAGGGTACGTAATAATGTTACGATTTTTTAAAAAAGAAAATGTGCCTGTTAAAGTGCTCGACAGTCTTACTTACTACATGATTTTCGGGACAGTGATTGGTGCAAGGCTGGGGCATGTTTTTTTTTACGAAGCCGACTGGTATCTTAGCCACCCACTCGAAATTATTCAAATATGGAAGGGCGGTCTTGCCAGTCATGGGGCAGCAGTGGGAATTCTTATCGCTTTGTACCTGTTTTGCCGTAAACATAAAAAAACGTATTTCTGGATACTCGACCGCATAGTGATCGTGGTGGCTTTAGCCGGGGTTTTTATCCGGACGGGCAATCTTATGAATTCTGAAATTTTCGGAAATCCGACCGGTTTGCCATGGGCTTTTATATTTATCCGTGATAATGATATACCCCGGCATCCTACCCAAATTTATGAAGCTCTTTCGTATCTTATTCTGTTTTTTATTCTGCTTTGGTATTATTACAAAAAGAAGGGTGCACCCCAATCAGGAATTATTTTTAGTTGGTTTTTAATCGGCTTGTTTTCCGTACGTTTCCAGATAGAATTTTTGAAAGTGCCCCAGGTAGAATTTGAAAAATCGCTGACTTTAAATCTCGGTCAGTCACTTAGTATTCCGTTTATTGCGCTGGGTATAGGGTTACTTGTATGGATAAAGTATCACAAGCCTTCGGCTAAGAGCTAAACGTTGCCCGACCAGTAGATTTCTTTTTTTATAACCGCCGGAGGATTTCCACCGATTACCTGGTTTCCCCCTTCAATTTTTTTGCCAATAACCGTATTGGCTGCAACGACGGTATTATTATCAATTATAGTCCCTTTTAAAATGGTGGAACGGCAACCTATCCAAACATCGTTACCAACTACTACAGCCTTGTCAGGGTTTACCCGGGATTTATTTTTGTCGAAAACAGGGTGAAAATCAGTATCCATCACTAGTACATCCCAGCTTAACAGGCAGTTATTTCCAAAAGTAATTTCCTTTGCGCATAGCAGGGTAGATTCGGCGGTAATGTTAAAATTTTCGCCGACAGTAAGTTTTCCCCGACAGGAAATTTTTGAACCATGTCCGATATTTGCTTTTCCCCTGAAATTTATTTCTCCGCTTACCTGCCATATCGAACGGGAACGACGGCGATCAAAATGACCCACATCGCCGAATCCTATCCGGATCATTGCCATTTTTTTCTCATTAGAAATGGTAATTTTACCCTTCGTTTCTCGTAAAACAACCCTATGAGAAATAAATACTGGCAATTGTATGGCATCTTTCCATTTAAAATACTGAAAATTGAAGTACAGCGTTTTAGGAATTGACCTTAAAATATGTATTGTGTCCCGAATATTCATGAATTGGGAGTTTAACAAATTCAATCAAAAATACAAACATATAAAAAAACCTGTCGTCAGGCAATTTTTATGTCTTTTTCCTGAGGAATTCATGGAAAGTTATTCCCAATGAAAAAGAAAAAGGCTGACTCGAAAAAGCCAACCTTTTCAATATATAATTGCAGAACAATTAATTCAGCAGGGCAATTTTTTGATTGACATAGTCCTCAATCTTTTTACTCAGAACAGTGCGTTTGTTTTCTTTGGCTACCATAGCCAGGCGATGAAGCATGGCTAAGTGCTGTTGTTTTTGGGTATCGTAGTTAACAGAAAATTTAGGAGACAACGAAAAGTAGTAGTTTAAGTTGTCAATATACACTTTTGAGAGTTGTTCGGTAATCCTGTCACCTTTTTCAATGGCACCGGCTTTGTAATAAATTTCAGAAAAAGGAGCCATGTAAATATCGAAAGGAATTTTATTGTTGGGGAATACTTCGAGGCAACGATCGAGAACTTTAATAGCGGAGTCATTTTTACCTTCTTCCACCAATGCCTGAGCAAGCCGCATGAAATTATTCCTCGGGATAAGCGAATTCCGTGAACTTTCACGATCAACATATACATGCGAGTTATTCAGATTTCCCCATTTGCATTTGTTCATCAGAATATCGTAGGAGCCCTCGCTGTCAACACCACCCATTCCCTCAACATAATTTTCGGCTGCTACCGGCATGAATTTATATACCCATCCTTCAAGATGACAATAATTGTTTACTCCGAAAATTTTTTCGGTTGTAGCAGGACTGGAAAAATATAATGGGCGTTTCCACAAATTGGTTGCCAGGAAGTCGAGTAGCATCAGGTCGTTTTTGAATAAATAGTTGGATTTAATATCCCATTCAACCGTTTTTACAATTTTGTTTGCGAACCGTTTGGGTACAATTCCATTGGCAAGTACTGCCGCTGAATCAACAGTGAGTTGTACTTTTTTTGAAGGGAAGAAAGCCAGTAGTTTGCCATCTTGCAAGGAAAGTTTACTGTCGGGATTGTCGCTAGCTATCAGGTCAATCATGTCTTTTAACTCCACCCTTTCGGAAATTCCTACGTCGTAGAACGCTACATATTCGTTAATTCCTTTATTGTACTGTTCAGGCGAAAGTGTAAATGGAATTTTATCCGATTCATAAGTTTTTCTGCCTAACTGATGGATGTACCAATCGCCAGAGGCTAACATATAACATACTACCCTCACGTCGCGACGAATACCTTCTACTTCCTGTGCATACCACAGAGGGAACGTGTCGTTATCACCGTTGGTAATAAGTATGGCATTGGGTGCGCATGAATTTAAGTAATTGGCAGCGTAATCAAGGGTTGCGTATCTTCCTGAGCGGTCGTGGTCGTCCCAGCCTTCCTTTGCCATAATTGTCGGAACAAGTAACAGGCAAACCAAAGTTGTAAAAATTGCTGCCAGCTGGGGCTTCATCATCTTTTTAACATATTCGTAAATAGCAAGCACACCTATTCCTATCCAGATGGCAAAGGCATAAAACGAACCGGCATAGGAATAATCTCTTTCGCGTGGCTGGAGCGGATATTGGTTAAGGTAAACTACTATTGCTATACCGGTCATAAAGAATAATAAGGCAACAATGGTGGTATCCTTGTGATTACGGTTTAAATGAAAAATAAAGCCGAGAAGTCCTAAAATGAGCGGAAGAAAATAAAATGAATTGTTGGCATGGCTTTGCATACTCTGGGGAAGATTGTCCTGATCGCCTAATCTCCAGTTATCCAATATACTAATACCACTTTTCCAGTTTCCCTCATCAAAAGACCCCTGGCTTTCAATTTCGTTTTGGCGTCCAACAAAATTCCACATGAAATAACGCAAATACATGTGTCCTACCTGGTAAGTAAAAAAGAACCGGAGGTTTTCGCCAAAAGTTGGCTTGTACAGGGTTTGTGTGTTGCCGTTGTTGTCGGTGGTACTTACAGGAATTCCATGAATTTTCCCATATTGTTTATAAAGATTGATATGGCTTTGTTTCTGATTACTCCACATTCTGGGGAAAATTGTACAGAATTTGGGGTCATACACCGAAATGGATTGTTTCCTGTCGTCGGTGATGATGTATTTCCCTTTTTTTACGTCTTTTACATAAACGGGAGATGCATCTTTGTATTCAATAATCGGTGCATTGTAATACTGTCCGTAAAATATGGGCCAGTCGCCATACTGTTCTCTGTTAAGATACGACAGCAGGCTGATGGCATCATCGGGATCGTTTTCGTTGATGGGAGTATTGGCATTAGCCCTGATAACTAACATAAAAAAAGATGAATACCCGATGAGAATAAAAGTGAAACACAACAATATGGTATTGGCAAGTACTTTTTTTCTTTTTTGGGTAAAATAAATACCCCAGGCAATGCCACTAATGAGCAGGAGAAAATAAATAATTGTCCCTGAGTTGAAGGGCATTCCAACAGTATTTACAAAAAATAATTCAAAATTCCCGGCAATTTTCACTATCCAGGGAATAATAATATACATAACCGCAGCCAATAAGAACAAAGAGGTTAGTGCCGTAATGATTACTCCTTTAGTGCTGACTTTGTATTTTTTAAAATAATATACAAAGGCAATAGCCGGAATCGCAAGAAGATTGAGCAAGTGAACACCAATAGAAAGTCCAATCTGAAATGTGATAAACAGTATCCAACGGTTAGCATGTTTTTCTTCCGAAACCGCTTCCCATTTCAATATTGACCAGAATACCAAAGCGGTGAAAAAAGATGACATGGCATATACTTCACCTTCCACTGCTGAAAACCAGAAAGAATCGGTAAAAGTATAGGCTAATGCACCCACTAAGCCACTTCCTAAGACTGCCCATTTGTTTCCTATTGGCATTTCTTCGCCGTTGGGTGCTGCGATTTTTTTTGCGATAGCTGTAATAGTCCAGAAAAGAAATAAAATTGTAAAACCACTTGACAATGCCGACATGGCATTAATCATGAATGCCACTTTTGAAACATCGCCAAAAGCAAATAAAGAGAAAAATCTTCCCAGCATTTGGAAAAACGGGGCTCCGGGAGGATGTCCCACTTGCAGTTTATATGCCGTTGAGATATACTCTCCGCAATCCCACCAGCTTACCGTAGGTTCGGCTGTAAGCAAATATACCGTCGAGGCAATAGCAAAACTTAACCACCCTAACAGATTGTTTAACTTTCGGTAGTTGTTCATTTTTTAATATTTATTTGAAATTAAGTTTTTTAAAAAATTTTCAGCTTTCAACAAGCTTTTGGAAACAAACAGCGAAATTAGTAATTTCCTGTAATTTTGCGTATAGTGAAGGATTATTTTTATTATTTGCTAACAAATTAAGGTTTTTGAAAGTGTTTATACTCCCTTACTGACCCTCGCGGTATTTTGCAATGGTCTTAAATTAAGTTATGTGTAAAAGACTGATAAAAAATTAAATAAAAAAAGGAGTTCTGATAAGAGCTTCTTTTTTAGTTACTTTAAAAATTTATTTTAATACCTAGGTGTAGAGTTCTTGGTGAGTCATAATAAGTGGGGTTATCCAAAGCATTTGCATAAAGCAAACGGTATGTATCAGGAGACAATTTCTGGCTAATCTTATATTGATTTTCAGGGGCTGCTAAATAACCATCATCATCTACTTTTCCGGTGGATGAATATACATTAAATGTATTTTCCCTGTTGAAAACATTGTTTACCTGCAAATAAATGGTAAGGTATAAGGGACTTTTTTTATACAAAACCATTGTTTTTTGAATCTTAATATTGGTAGAATAAAAATCATCCATTTTTGCATAACCTACTAATAATACATTAGCTATAGTTTCCATATAAGGTATTCCGGAACGGTAATGTTCCGTAAAAGCAATGCTTAAACCCTTTGACCATTTATCAAAATTTATCATTGCAAAAAGATTGGCAATATTTTCGGAGGTCGTCAGATAATATTGCTGTAATCCATTCTTTTTAATATCTTTATCATACCATCCATGGGTATAATTTGCTCCAGCCGTAAGAAAACGATCTGGTGTGGTATAACTGGTATTAAATTCAAGAAAAACATTGTTAACAGTTTTGTTCCTGTTTTTGTATCCTATATAAGATGTGGGCCATGCTGGTGAATAATAATATGGGGTAATAAGGTTCTTGATTTGCTGTTCCATAAAACTCAATCCCAATTTCCAGTTTTTAGCTGGCTTCGTATTAAATCCTAAGGTAGATTTGTTAAAAAACATAGGTTTCAATTCGTTTATATAGCAGTTCTGATAATAATATGAAGGATTTAATATCCTATTTTCTAATAGTTCATAATAAGGATGCTTCGTTGCAGATGAATAATCAGCATACAAAAGGAAATTCGGGGTGATGTTATAGCTTATCATTAATTTTGGCAGCAAATAAAATGTATTCTTATCTTTACGGTAGGCATTTTTGCTTATGGTATGATTTTTAAGATATGGAATTACGCCATTCCCATAATCTAATGCATTTGAAGGATCATTAATAACTAATCCATTGTGGTCGTACCATGTATTTTCATTACGATAGCCTGTAACTGCGGTCGGATTTTCGTAACTATCAATATAAACTACGTAATTTTTCCCAATATTGTCAGGATGCGTAAATTCTGTTACTTCTGCTACTGTTTTAATGGGCGATAAAGTATAAGGATCTTTTAAAACATTCAATCCTGCATCATAAACTTCCGCTCTTAATCCTGCTTCTACCTTTAATCCTGGTAAGATATTCCTTTTGTACGAAATCCACGCTGCATAATCTACCGGGGCAAAAGCTGGTTTCATATAAGTATCAAAATAAGAAAGATCGTTACTGCCTGCTTTTACTTTATTGCCTTTATAATCATAGCCATATCCAGATATTAAACGCGACATTTCACTTTCATTAAAAAGATCCAGTGAAAACAAATCTTTTCCAACATTAATAGTATGCTTTTCATAATTTTCGTCATAATAATCTATGGTGTGATTTTTAGCATCATATGAATTAATATCAATCCATTCAGTTCCATTAACTTGCAAACCAAGCTTGTTGCGTAGTTTTTTATCAAACTCTGTTTGTCCTTCAGCATTATAAGCAAAGTGGTAAATAGCACTATCTGTAACTCTTCCATTAATAACTAACAGTGTGGGATCGCTCATATCTAAACTACTAAGCTGATTATTTGTTAGTGGAACCATGCATTGATAAAGGCTAACCGGAGAGATGGAATAATACCTTCTGGTGCTTTTTTCATACGAAAAGCCTAACTCCATATTGTTTTTTCCATAGCTCATGTTTATAACACCCGAAAAATCAAGCCGATTTCTGTTGGATTTTACATATTGATCATACACCGTTCCCTGGCTATTGTACAAATCATAAACATCTTCAGGCATGTATCCATTAGCCAATCCCCTATTGGAAAGAAGCTCATCAATATTATTAATTTCATTAGGAAACATGTTTAAAATTGTTGATGTGTAATTGGCAAGAATCGGGTTTGCTTCACCGGGAGCGAAAGTTAATCCGGTGCTGTACATGCCAACCATCTGATATACATCTTTTCCTAAAACAGGATCATAATTTGCCTGTGAAGAAAATACGGGAACTCTTTCTGTAGAAAATTTCCCTATATATCCATAATCAAAGAGGTTGCCTTTATGATTTTTGTCTTGTAATATGTAATTGTAAGTATAATATTCTGCCTGAAGTTTATATTCTAACTTAAAATCTTTTTTTTCTGCAAGTATATGATTGAAACGGAGAAAACCATTATATTGGTGAACCTTTTCTTCTGGGTTCATGCAATAGTTGAACATTCTGTTTTGCAAAATGTCCACATTATTATTTTCGAAGTAGTAGTAAAGGCCACTTTCCACCTTCATGGCATTTGAAAGTGGAATGCTGAATTTACCGTAGAAACTGCCATTTTTCTGGCTGGTACCTGGCGTAAAACTTACTTCTTCTACATCATTTTTATCAATTACTTCAGAATTTAAGATAGGATAAAAACCATTATTTGAATATGGGTTTGCTACTAATTCGTCATAAACACTACCTTTTACCTTTTGTTTTTTTGCAAAAGAGGGTCCCGAATCTTTACCTAAATAAAAATTGGCAGCAAGAAAAAAATGTGGCCATAGTTTTTTTGCTTTATTCTTCAATGGAATCGGGGTGCTCATATTTAATTCAACCGTTTGATAATTAAATGCAGAATTTTCCAGTACCGGATTGCCTTCTCTGCCGGCAACAAACGGAATATTAGTATCTAAAAAGCCATTAAATACAACTTTATCTGATTCCGGAGTTGTTAATTGAATGATTCCTGCCGGAGAATATCCAAGTGATAGCGGCATATTTTTATTGATATAAGAAAAACTGCCAATACTGTGAAAAGAAAAACCGCTTGCATTTTCCAACTGCATTCCGTCAAGATAGGTGCTATAATTATCAGTAAATATTCCTGAATTACATATTAAATTTCGCCCCAAATAATAATTTCCTGGATATAACAACAACATATTCTGTAAACTATTTACAGGGTATTTGTTAAAATCTGAGTTGTAAATAGTCGTGTTTAGGCTATCAGTTACAACGGATTGCGAATTTGCAATCACCGATAACATCAGAAATAAGGTTAAAAAGGAAAAATAAAGTAATAGTTTTCTCATGCTGTTATAATTTTTATAATTCACAAATGTAGTAATAAAATTTAGATTGCTATCTGTACTAAATTTCATTTTTTATTAAATTAATATTTCGCATATAATGTATATTATTTTAAACAAACAATTAAATTAGTAATTTCATGCAATTTTGCGTATGTCGAAAAATTATTTTTATCATTTGCTAACAAAAAGAAATTTTTAATTTTTTTATTCCAATGTAAATATTGGTTGATAAATTTTAGATATTTGCGTTCAAAATAAAGCAACAAATGAAAAATATCAAAGCTATAAGTATTATATTATTTTATATTTCATTGGTTTTTATCTTTGAAAATAAAATATCGGCACAGGACACAATACAAAAAATAACCGTGATTAAAAAAATGGAACTCCATAAGCACGACCTCGGGTTAGGACTTGGGTTGGATTACGGTGGAATTATTGGGGCTAAATGTGCTTTTATTCCTGTACCTTTTTTATCTGTGTTTGGTGGAGTAGGAATCCAGTTAGGCGGAATAGGCTGGAATACCGGCATTACCTGGCATATTCTGCCCGTGATGTCGAATCATACATTCCGGCCTAATATAAAAATAATGTATGGTATTAATTCTTCCTTTTATATCGAAGGAAAATCGGAATATAACCGTCAATTTACGGGTTTTACTCCTGGCTGTGGTTTGGAAATGCGTTTTGGCAGAAACAAAAAACACGGCATGGATGTTGACCTTAACTTCCCGTTACGTACTCCGGGTTTTTGGAGCCATTACAATACGATAAAAAACGACCCGAACGTAGAAAAACTTAACGAACCTCTGCCGGTTGCCATCTCCATTGGATACCATAAAGAATTTTAAAAGTTAAATAACCAGCAATATCGCATTTCAAATGCCGTAGAATAATTGTTCATTTGCCACAAGGAAAACAATATTTTAAATTTTTGGCAGGTTTGTTTTGAAATTTAAAAATATTTTTACCTTTGCAGTCCTTTTTGGTACAACGCTGTCCGATAGTGTAACTGGCAACACGTCTGATTTTGGTTCAGAAGAGTCCAGGTTCGAGCCCTGGTCGGACAACAGAGAGCCGGTTAAGGCACTTTAACAAGGAGATATGTTTAGGAAAGGGGACTTTTGTCCCCTTTCTTTTTAACGTTTTATAAAAATGGTTGATAAAAACTACATACAACAACTCGTAGATACTTTCCTGGAAGACACAAACTTGTTTTGCGTACATATCAGCATTACTCCCGACAATACCATTTCTGTTTTTATTGATGGAGATCAGGGTGTAACCATTGACGATTGTATCAAGATAAGTAAACACATTGAAAACCATTTTGATCGTGAAGTTGAAGATTTTTCTCTCAATGTATCTTCTTCAGGTTTGGAAAATCCTTTTGTTAATTTGCGTCAATACCGGAAAAACATAGGTAAACATATAGAAATTCAGTTGATCAATGGAGAAAAAATCACAGGTTTGCTTACCTTTGCTGATGCTGATGTTATTGAAATTATATTACCTAAAACGAAAAAAAATAAAACAGAAACTGTGCAACGCATAGATTTTAAAAATATTAGGCAATCTCGTTGCATTATTGCATTTAAATAATTAAAAAATACTAAAATGGAACATATCAATTTAGTCGAAACTTTTTCTGAATTTAAAGAATTCAAAAATATTGACCGTGAAACCATGATGCGCATCCTTGAGGATGTATTTCGCCATATGCTATTAAAAAAATATGGTACCGACGAAAACATTGACATTATTGTAAATATAGATAAAGGCGATCTTGAAATCTGGAGAAATCGTATCATAGTGGAAGATAGTGAACTGCAGGACCCAAATAAGGAAATTGCTTATTCCGAAGCTATTAAAATTGAACCCGACTTTGAAATTGGCGAAGATGTTTCGGAAGAAATAAAAATGGTAGATTTCGGAAGAAGGGAAATCCTTGCCATTCGCCAAAATCTTGTCTCAAAAATTCAGGAATACGAGAAAGATAACGTATATCGTAAATACAAAGACCGTATCGGCGAAATTGTTACCGGCGAAGTGTACCAAACCTGGAAGAAAGAAATTATGGTGTTGGACGACGAGAATATCGAACTCATTATACCTAAATCAGAGCAAATTCCTTCCGATTTTTACCGGAAAGGCGATACAATCAGGGCTGTTGTTTCAAAAGTGGATATTCGCAACAATTCTCCGGTTATTATCTTATCGCGTACATCTCCTGTTTTTCTTGAACGTTTGTTCGAGGCTGAGGTTCCTGAAGTTTACGACGGGTTGATAACCATTAAAAAAATCGTACGTGAACCAGGCGAAAGAGCAAAGATTGCCGTGGAATCGTATGATGATCGTATTGATCCTGTTGGCGCATGCGTTGGAATGAAAGGCTCGCGCATACACGGTATTGTTCGCGAACTAAGAAATGAAAATATTGATGTGATAAATTTTACATCCAACCCTTCACTTTTTATTCAAAGGTCGTTAAGTCCCGCTAAAATCAGCTCCATCCTTATTGATGAAGCCAACAAACGTGCCGATGTGTATATGAAACCCGACCAGGTTTCTTTAGCCATAGGCAAAGGAGGTCATAATATAAAATTAGCCGGAAAACTTACAGGATACGAAATTGATGTATATCGCGACACGGATACAGATAATGAAGATGTTGACTTGGCGGAATTTTCCGATGAAATTGACCAGTGGATTATTGATGAACTTAAAGGCATTGGTTGTGATACCGCTAAAAGTGTTCTTGAACTCCCGGTGGAAGAACTGGTAAAACGTACAGACTTGGAAGAAGAAACTATCCGCGAAGTAATCAGAATTCTTAAATCAGAATTTGAATAAGAATAATCATACCTTTGCAAAAAATTAAAGGCAAGCATTTCAGCAATATCTACACATTAAGCATGGAAGAAGTCAGTAAAATAATGAGATTATCAAAGGCGGCAAAAGAATTTAACGTGGGGCTACCTACCATACTTGAATTCCTTGGCAAAAAGGGTTTTAAACTTGATCATAACCCAAATACCAAGATTACCCCCGAGATGTATGACCTTCTGGCAAAAGAATACCAGAAAGATAAATCAGAAAAAGAACTTGCCAAAAAAATTGAAATAGGTGCACACCACGAAACACTTTCACTCGATGACAAAAAAAGTCGTTATAGCGATGAATATGAATGGGAAAAGGAAACAGAAGAAATTACTGTTCGTACTTCCATTTTTGAACAAGCTGACAAACAACGCGAGGTAAAGAAGCCGGAAAAACCTGCCCCTGAAGTTAGCGTTGTTCCTTTACCCGAAAAATCACAAGCCTTAGTCCTGGACGAAAAAACAGAAGAACCTCCTAAAACTACAATTACCGAAATAATTGCTGAGCCTGTTGCAGAAACTCCACCGGAGCCCCAGCCATTAAAGCAGGAGACAGTCAAGGAAGAACCTGCCATAGAGGTAGTTAGAGATTCCCAGATAAAAATTTTGGGGAAAATTGATATTGAATCTTTTGAAAAGAAGCCCAAAGCCAAAACAAAAGAAACAAAGAAAAAGAAGCCAGAACCTCAAAAAGAGAAAAAACAAAAAGGCGATACCCCATTGCCAGAAGACACTCCTGCTATCATGCCACCGGCTGAAGTTTTGGAAGAAGTTGTTGCTCAGGAAGAAACGCCCATCGAAATTAAAATTCCCGAAAAAGAAACAGACGTTCCTGATGCAGAAATACCCGAAGGAAAACCTTATAATTTTATAAAAACAGAAGTTCGTAAATTGGAAGGACCCACTATTCTGGGTTCTATGAAACTTCCCGAACCTAAAAAACCCGAACCCAAAAAACCGGTTGCTTCCTCTTCTGACGAAATCCTCAAATCTAAAAAGAAAAAAAGGAAACGCATTAAAAAACAAGGAGAAGCTGTTGTTTCTCCTCCACCAGAAACTGCAAAACCCGACAAGGGAAAAGGAAAAGTCAGAGATAAAAAAGGAAAACGCGACATTATTAAACCGGAAATTTCCGATGAGGAAATTCAACGCCAGATAAAAGAAACACTGCAAAGACTAAGCGGAACAGGTAAATCCAAAACTTCCAAATACCGCCGTGAAAAAAGAGCGCATATCAGTCAGCAGATGCTTGAAGAACAAATTAAGCACGAAGAAGACAAAAATATTTTGAAAGTTACAGAGTTTGTTACTGCAAACGAACTGGCAACAATGATGAATGTTTCTGTAAACCAAGTTATTTCAACATTTATGTCTCTCGATATGTTTGTTTCCATCAATCAACGCCTTGATGCCGAAACACTGGTTCTCGTTGCTGACGAGTTCGGATATAAAGTTGAGTTCGTAAGTGTTGAAGTGCAGGAGGCTATCAGGGAAGTAGAAGAGCCAGACAGCCCGGAAGACTTATCCCCAAGAGCCCCGATTGCTACCGTTATGGGGCATGTTGACCATGGTAAAACATCATTGCTTGACTACATCCGAAATGCAAACGTCATTGCCGGCGAAGCCGGTGGAATTACACAACATATCGGAGCTTACGAGGTGAAACTTAGCAATGGAAAAAAAATCACTTTCCTCGATACCCCCGGACACGAAGCTTTTACCGCCATGCGTGCACGTGGTGCAAAAATAACTGATGTGGCAATCATTGTGGTTGCTGCCGATGATACCGTGATGCCGCAAACCGTAGAAGCCATCAACCATGCACATGCCGCAGGCGTTCCCATAGTATTTGCTATCAATAAAATAGATAAACCCAATGCCAATCCTGAAAAAATTAAGGAAGAACTTTCAAAAATCAATATTCTGGTAGAAGACTGGGGTGGAAAATACCAAAGTCAGGAAATTTCGGCAAAAAAAGGAATAAACGTTGACCTTTTATTGGAAAAAGTGCTCCTCGAAGCAGAAATGCTTGACCTGAGAGCCAATAGTAAACGCCCTGCTTTTGGAACCGTTATCGAATCTTCACTCGACAAAGGAAAAGGCTACGTGGCGAAGATTCTTGTACAAAACGGCAGCCTTAAAGTAGGGGATTTTGTTTTGGCTGGATCCACCATGGGGAAAGTAAAAGCGATGTTTAACGAACGTAATCAGCAAATAAAAGTTGCCGGTCCTGCTACACCTTTACTGCTGCTTGGTTTGAACGGCGCTCCCCAAGCCGGAGATACCTTCAACGTGATGACTGACGAACGCGAAGCAAAAAATATTGCAGTGAAACGTCAACAATTGCAACGTGAACAGGGTTTACGAACACAAAAACATATAACCTTAGACGAAATTGGCCGCCGTATTGCCATTGGAGATTTTAAAGAACTGAATATTATTGTAAAAGGTGATGTGGATGGTTCGATTGAAGCCTTATCCGACTCCTTACTTAAGCTTTCAAACCCCCAGGTACAGGTAAATATTATCCACAAATCTGTAGGAGCAGTAACCGAATCAGATGTCCTACTCGCTTCTGCTTCCAATGCTATTATCGTTGCATTCCAGGTTCGTCCTTCGGTAAATGCACGCAAACTGGCAGAACAGGAACAAATTGATATTCGTTTGTATTCTATTATTTACAATGCGATCAACGAAATTAAAGATGCCATTGAAGGTATGCTTTCTCCCGAAATTGAAGAAAAAATTACCTGCAATGTGGAAGTACGTGAAGTATTCAAAATTACAAAAGTGGGTACAGTTGCCGGATGTATGGTGTTAGACGGAAAAATAACCCGTAATACCAAAATACGACTGATACGCGATGGTATTGTTACTCTTTCGGGACTGCTGAGCTCATTGAAACGATTTAAAGACGATGTAAAAGAAGCCGTTGTTGGCCAGGAGTGTGGGCTGAGCATTAACAACTTCAATGATATCAGAGTTGGCGACATCGTAGAAGGATACGAAGAAATAGAAACTAAGAGGAAACTATAAATGCATTCACAAAACAGGTTTCCATAGTTTTATTCACTTCCCTTTCTTTTAATTCAAAAATATTTTTATAGCTTTGTGGGTCATACGACCCACTTTTTTTATTTTTTAACTTACATAAAATCAAAATATAAGATGCAAAAACTCATGTTGCTTGGCGACGAAGCCATTGCCCAGGGAGCTATTGATGCGGGAATGTCAGGTATTTATGCCTACCCCGGAACTCCTTCAACAGAAATTACCGAATATGTTTCTCATTCAAAACAGGCACGGGAATTAAATATCCATTATACATGGGCTGTAAACGAAAAAACAGCCATGGAAGCAGCTCTTGGCATGAGCTATGCCGGAAAAAGGGCTATGGTTTGCATGAAACATGTAGGTTTAAATGTTGCTGCCGATCCGTTTATTAATTCAGCTATAACCGGCGCTAACGGAGGTCTCATTATAGTTTCTGCCGACGACCCTTCAATGCATTCATCGCAAAATGAGCAGGATTCACGTTTTTACGGGAAATTTGCCATGATTCCCGTGCTGGAACCCTCCAACCAGCAGGAAGCCTACGACATGGTACACTATGGTTTCGACCTTTCAGAACAATTTAAAATTCCGGTAATGTTCAGGATAACTACCCGTATGGCACATTCCCGTTCGGGCGTAGTTCGCAAAAAAGAGAAGAGCCAAAACCTGCTTTCGTTACCCAAAAACCTCCGCCAGTTTGTGTTGCTGCCTGCCATCGCCCGCAAACAATACAAAGTATTGCTGCAACAACAGCAAGCCTTCGAAAAGGCATCGGAAACCTCAGGATTCAATACTTACATTGATGGGGACGACAAAACTATGGGTATTATCAGTTGTGGGATTGCCTACAATTATCTGATGGAAAACTATCCCGGGCGGAAAGTTCCGTATCCTGTGCTTAAGATTGATCAATATCCTCTGCCCCGGAAATTGGTGGAAAAAATAGCTTCCGAATGCGAAAGCCTGCTTATTCTTGAAGAGGGGTATCCTGTTGTTGAAGAAGCATTAAAAGGCTATTTAGGCTGGGGAAAAATAATAAAAGGAAGGCTTGATGGAACTCTGCCACTTGATGGTGAATTGAATCCCAACCTTGTTGCAAAAACTCTTGGAATGGAAGATACTCCTGAAATAAAGGTTTCCGGATTAGTTGTAGCACGTCCCCCTTCATTGTGCAAAGGATGCCCGCATACCGATTCTTTCCAGGCTTTAAAAACCGCATTAGGTGAATATGAAACCAAAGGCAATATTTTCAGCGATATTGGTTGTTATACCCTGGCGGCACTTCCTCCTCTGGAAGCCGTAAACAGTTGTGTTGACATGGGTGCTTCCATCACAATGGCAAAAGGTGCTGCCGATGCCGGCTTGTTTCCTGCCGTTGCGGTTATTGGCGATTCTACCTTCACACATTCCGGAATTACCGGGCTGCTTGATGCTGTTAACCAGAAAAGCCCTATTACTATAGTAATTCTTGATAATTCAACTACAGCAATGACTGGGGGGCAGCCTTCGGCTGCACTCGGTAAAGTTGAAGACATCTGCAAAGGAGTAGGCGTCGAGCCCGAACACATCAGGGTACTAAAGCCTTTGCATAACAAGCATGATGAAAATACCGCTATTTTCAGGGAAGAACTGGCTTACAAAGGTATTTCGGTGGTTATTCCCCGTCGAGAATGTATCCAAACGCTTAACAAACGTATGCGTGACAAATTCAAGGAAAAGAAATAGTTTACCCTCCTGATACAGAGATGTGCGGAGCAAGCCAAAGAGACCAGATGTTTGCCGGAGAATAGAAGGGGTTAGAGAAAAATAAGACTAATAACAAATAAATAATAACGAATGAAAAAAGATATAATTCTTGCCGGTGTAGGCGGTCAGGGGATACTTTCCATTGCAGCAGTAATAGGATATGCAGCCCTTGAATCGGGCTTGTACCTTAAACAGGCAGAAGTGCACGGTATGAGCCAGCGCGGCGGCGATGTACAGTCGAACCTAAGGCTTTCGGATAAAGAAATAGCTTCTGACCTTATTCCCTGCGGAAAAGCCGATATGATAATCTCAGTGGAGCCCATGGAATCGCTGCGGTATGTACCAATGCTTTGCTCACAGGGTTGGCTGATTACGAATACTCAACCCTTTGTAAACATTCCCAACTATCCCGAAATGGATAAAATTATCCAGGAAATAAAATCTTTTCCAAGGCACATTGCTTTAGATGCTGATGCCGTTGCTACACAAATCGGTTCGGTAAAAGCAGCAAATATTGTTATTTTGGGTGCTGCGTCGCCATTCCTCGAAATACCGGTTGAAAGGATAGAGAATGCCATTCGGACAATTTTTGGGAAAAAAGGAGAAGAAATGGTACAACTCAACCTCGACGCATTTATTGCAGGAAGAAAATTTGCATTGGAAAACTCCTAATTTTATCAACCCTCTTTTTTATAGCGGAATAATTACGCTAATTCTTTTCATTATTTATTAAAATTACCTGCAAATGAAGTGGAAACGTCGTTTAACCAATATTTTTATTCTTTTTGTAATATCAGGTATAGCATACATAATCATTGATTTCTTTTTTATTCCTGTAAAAACCCTTGAAGAAGAAAAAATTATTGTAGCCGAAAAAACCGAATACGGAATAGTGGTTGACTCGCTTATAGTGGTAAAAGATGTGGTTAAAAGCGGTGAGAATCTTTCGCAGTTGCTTGGCAAATATGGCGTTGATGGGAGTACCATCAACGAAATCCTGAAAAAATCAGACACCGTTTTTGATTTCCGGAAACTAAGAGCCGGCAAACCTTATACTATATTTACAAGCAAAGACAGCCTGAAAAAAGTACATTATTTTATTTATGAAAATTCTGATACTTCATACCTTGCTTACGATTTCCGCGATTCGATGCATTTTCATTTTGTTGAACGCAACGTAGAAAAACATTGTAAAAAAATATCCGGAACCATTACTTCCTCGCTATGGAATGCAATGAGCAGTGCCGGAGCCGACCCCGGACTGATAGTTAACCTCTCCGAAGTGTTTGCATGGACTATTGACTTTTACGGCATACAGGAAGGCGACCAGTTTAAAGTGGTTTACGAAGAACTGTCTGTTGACAAGGAAACTATAGGAGTTGATAAAATACTTTCAGCATGGTTTCTACACAACGGGAAACCCTATTATGCATTCTATTTCCAGCAGGATGATAAAGGAGATTATTTCGACGAAAAAGGCAACAGCATGAAGCGTGCATTCCTGAAAGCCCCGTTGAAATTTTCGCGTATAAGTTCCGGTTTTTCTTACAGTCGCAGACATCCTATTCTTAAAATATACCGCCCGCATCTTGGCGTGGATTATGCTGCCCCGAGAGGCACACCCGTTTACAGTATAGGCAGTGGAACCGTTGTAAGTGCCGGTTTTGCAGGCGGTGCTGGCCGGCTCATTAAAATACGTCATAATGCCGTTTACACCACCTCTTACATGCATTTGTCGAAGTTTGCAGCCGGAATAAGTCGCGGCACACATATATCGCAGGGGCAGGTGATTGGCTATGTCGGCAGTTCGGGTTTGTCAACAGGTTCGCATCTCGATTTTAGGGTTTACAAAAGCGGAAGCGCTATTAACCCTATAAAAATGGATTCTCCGCCGGGCAAACCTGTTAAAAAAGAATGCTTCGACAGTTTTACAATGTTGCGCGATAAAATGAAGTTGCAATTGGATGGTATTAAAATAATGAAATAACCATAAGAATAATACCAATACAAACCGAAGATAGATTCATTCATTTTCCGACATTACAAATATCATTTAGTTCATTACAAATATTTGTTCCACACATATATTATTAATTTTTAATCATACAATAGTATTTTTATACTATTTGATTAATTTTTCTATTCATACGTCTTATTATTTTATAATTTCGACATCTATTTTTAATAATCTGAAATAATATTTTATTTTTAAGGCAATATTTATTGATCATTATACAACTATTTACAAAATATTTATTCTTGGCATAAATATATTAATTAATGACTATTGATTATTTTTTATTATATAATAATCAATATCTTATATTTAATATTTATTAATATATTTATTAATTTATTAATATAAATCTAATTATCTATTGAACAATATCAGATTATTATTGTTTTATATATAAAAAAACAATTCTTAACTATAAAAATCTTTTTAATACCAATGAATCATGAAAAATAAACAAACAAAACGTCTTCATAGAAAATATAACATAAAAGATATTCACTTCAGATTTAAAGCCGACTCTATTATTTCAAAATTTAAAGAGGATATAGATGCTATAAAGGATATAGACCCTTCTCTCAACGAAAATTATCTAACTTTTGCCGAAGAACAAATAAAAAATATAAAAGAAAAAGGATTAGATGAGATTGTTGTATGTGAAACCAAATTAAAGACTACCAATATTAACAGCATGATGGCAGAAGCCCGAAGGCTGTATGGCACTGCAAAATTTTATTTTACCAAAGCATTCCCCGGACAACCTGCCATATGGAATGAGTTTGGGGCTTCGGACTATGGGAAAGTACGTGCCAGCCAGCTACTGATGATGCCTTTTTTAACGCAGCTTATTCTTACCATAAAAAAATACCGGGAGGTAATGTTGCAGGCAGGGATGAAAGCTACACTCATAACGGATCTCGAAGTGATAAATCAAAACCTTAGCGGTGAAAGCACTCTGCAGGAACAAGGGAAAAAAATCAGGCTAAGCGATACACAGCACCGGGTTGCTGCCCTTAATGCGCTTTACGATACCATAGCTCCTATATGCAGGGCTGCCAAGCTTGCATTTGCCGAAGATGAAGCACACCGAAAAATTTACATTCTGTATCATGGAAGAAAAGTAAAGCGGAAAAGCGAAAACAAGCCAAAGGCAGAAGAATAAAAAAAGCCGCCCGGTAAAGAGCGGCTTTTTTATGATTAAGGAAAAAGAAATTTATAGCGGGGTATATTCTTCGTCCATTACCCTGTTTCCTGATGCTCCAACGTAATAATAATGTAGATAAAACTTGCCTGATTCAGGATCATAATATGATCTCTCTGCTGATGGCAATATTTCATACTCAGTACACTCCTTTCAGCATTTTCCGCCAGATAAACCTTAACTTTAACCAATGGACAGGTTGGGATTTTGGCGGATACAATACCTATTATGGCGGAAATGTTAATTTAGGTTCTCAGTTTACCAATTATTGGTGGGCAAACGGGGGTGTAAATATTGACGGGAACAACCGTGATAACTCCATCCTGAGGGGAGGACCGTCAATGTATGTACCGGGTGGATGGAACTATTGGTGGTCGGTTTCTACCGATAGTCGTAAAAAACTTACCTTCGATTTTAATAACTCTGCTTACTTTGATTTCGACGACTGGACTCATAATTACGATTTCGGCATCGGCATCAGTTATCGCCCTGTGGATGCTCTCAGGTTTAGCCTTTCTCCTTCGTATAATATCAATAAATCAGAAATTCAATATATTGACAATGTTCAATATGGTAAGGAAGAAAGATATGACCTTCGACCCCATCTGGTATGTAAAAACTACGGTAGACAGTCTGGGCTGGATAGCAGAATTGAAAATACCGTACCACTGACTATACATTCGATAAACCCGATTTCAAGGCTCTTGATTTTTTATCTAATCTCGTAATCCGTTGGGAATACATTCCCGGTTCAACCCTCTTTCTGGTTTGGTCGCAAAACCGCAGCGATTCATGGAGTAATGGCAATTTTGCCTTCGACAGCGATATGAAGGATGTCTTCAGAATATATCCTTACAATATCTTCCTTATTAAATTATCCTACCGTTTCAGGGTATAAGCCTTTGGCAGGAGTACCTATCAGGAATGGTTTTTTAATGGATAGGAAGGTTTTCTGAATTATTTTCGGGATAAAAATCCGTGTGTTGGTTAAAATTAATAAAAACATGATATTTTAGCCGAAATTACCAGTGCATGTCTGCCAGAGAACTTTTTCGCAGAAAAACCATAGACCGTATCCTGCATGATGCACAGGAAGAAAAAGGCAGGGATACCGGTTTGCGGCGTAATCTTAACGTAAGGGACCTTACTGCGATGGGAATAGCTGCCGTAGTGGGAGCCGGAATTTTTAGTACCATCGGCACTGCTGCAGCCCATGGTGGACCCGCAGTTTCGCTGCTTTTTGTTTTTACTGCCATTGCCTGTGGCTTTTCGGCATTGTGTTATGCGCAATTTTCGTCGGTGATTCCCATCAGCGGAAGTGCTTACACCTATGCCTATGCTAGCTTCGGGGAGCTGATAGCCTGGATTATAGGCTGGGATTTAATAATGGAATATGCAGTGGGAAACATTGCCGTTGCAATTTCCTGGTCCGACTATTTCACCGGTTTAACCAGCGGACTGGGTATTCATATCCCTGAATATTTTACAGTTGATTTTCTTACTGCCTCGAGAGGATATCACCAAACCCTGCAGGAAATGTCAAAAGGAATACCATTCAACGAATTGTCGTTTGCACTTCAGGAAGCATGGCATGCCTGGACCGAAGCTCCGGTAATTGGTGGAATACGCATCATTGCCGATCTACCCGCTTTTTCTATCGTGGTTTGTATTTCTACCCTGGTTTACATCGGGATTTATGAAACCAAGGTTGCCAGCAACCTAATGGTAGCATTGAAACTTGCCGTTTTGCTAATGATTATCGGTGTGGGTTGTTTTTATGTGAAAGCCGAAAACTGGAGCCCTTTTGCCCCAAACGGCATAGGTGGTGTGTTGAAAGGAGTTGCCGGAGTTTTCTTTGCTTACATTGGCTTTGATGCCATCTCAACCACTGCCGAGGAATGTAAAAATCCACGTAAGGATTTGCCTAAGGCAATGATACTTTCACTTGGCATCACCACTGTTTTATATGTACTCATCAGCCTGGTACTTACAGGCATGGTGCATTACAGCGAACTGGGTGTTGGCGATCCTCTGGCTTATGCTTTCTCAAAACTTCATCTTACAAAACTTTCGGGAGTAATAGCTGTAAGTGCCATTATAGCAATGGCAAGCGTGTTACTTGTGTTCCAGGTGGGGCAACCCAGGATTTGGATGAGCATGAGTCGCGACGGATTGCTCCCCAAACGTTTTTCGAGGTTGCATCCGCGTTTCCGAACTCCTGCTTTTTCTACCGTGATTGCCGGAATTTTGGTTGCCGTTCCCTCTCTTTTTCTTAATCTTACCGAAGTTACTGACCTTACCAGCATTGGAACTTTGTTCGCATTCGTTTTGGTTTCAGGTGGAGTTTTACTAATGGATAGCCCTGACCATTCCAATAAATACAAAGGGAGTTTTCATGTTCCTTATATTAGCAGCCGCTTTTGGCTGCCATTGTTGTGGATTATCACTATGGTCATTTTGTTTTCTGTAAATGAAGAAGGTATCCGAAAATATTTTGCCTTTAATCAAAACCAAAGCGATACATTTTTTACCTGGAGCAGCATTAAACATAAAATACCAACTTTAATGTATTTTTGTATTGCTCTTGTTTTAACCATTTTTGCTGTGATAAAATCCTTTTCTCTGATTCCAATGCTGGGCTTACTTACTAACCTTTACCTGATGTCGGAGCTTGGAATTACCAATTGGCTGCGTTTCCTGATTTGGCTTGCCATTGGACTGGTTTTGTATTTTACCTATGGAAACAAACACAGCAAACTCAGGGAGGTACATACCTGATAGTAATTTATTTTATGTGTGCACTCTTGTTATTTCTGCAATAGAAAAATCAGTATCATGGAAAATATTTTCTCCCGGACAAACACTTTTCTCTATATTGAGAACAGGATGCGGTTATTTATAGTTTTAACAATGATTTTATTTTTGCCGGTATTGCACGGCTATGCCCAGCAGGTAAACCCTTATGATGATAGCAGTTTCAATCCGGTTTCCGAACGAAACAAGATATTAAAAAATCATATCAGGAGTGTTAAAGCCATAAACAGTGCAGATAAAAATGTGGCAAAGGAATGGTTTTTCGACGCTAAGGGAAATATTATCAAAAAAACAATATATTCTGACAAGGGAAATACAGAATCGGAAACTCAATTCATTTACGACAATACGATGCGGCTAACAAGCGAACGCACCACTTTTGCCTTAGCCGACACCACGGAAACTTATTACACTGAGTATTCATATGACGAAACGGGTTTGAAAGAAAAAACTGTCCAGTTTGCATCTGATGGAAGTATTTCACTGATTTCTTCCTTTAAATATAACGAAAAGAGATTTCTGATTGAAAGTTATTCTTATTCAGGCGACAGCAGCCTGCAGAATATGACCAATTATAGTTACGATGTCATGAATAATATAAATAAACGCCTGGTGTTTAAATGGTTTGAAGAGGATTGGGTGTTGATAAATACCTATGTTTACTTCTTTGATGCACAAAACAATCTTATCGAAGTCAGCCTGGCAAGGTTAGGAAACCTGTTGTGGACTGACGTTTTCAGTTATGGGAGCAAAAATCTTTTATCTGCTTCTAAAGAACACGACATGCAGGACAGTAAATATATGCGTAACTACATTTATGTGTATGATTTTTATCCGGAAAGTAAAAAATAAAAACTATGTGTTTAGGGGTGAAGCATTATTTACAACCCGGAAGAAAGCTTTTCAATATCCCTTCTTTCTTTTTTGGTAGGCCTGCCAGTTCGCGGGTCGCGAAGGACAAAAAATGTTTCCTTAGGCAATTTCAGCTTGTCGTATTCTGCCTGGGGTGTAAGGTCTTCCAGGTATTCTGGTACTAATTTTGCACCCACTCTGTTAGTCAGCAATGCCAGCACTCGTATGGTTTTTGTTAGCGGAGTAATTTGTACAGTATATATTTCCCCAGGTTTTACTTCGTGCGAAGGTTTGCAGTTTTGTTCTTCCCATTTCACTTTTCCTGCCTTGCAGGCTTCCGTAGCCTGGTTGCGTGTTTTGTAAATCCGAACAGCCCATAACCATTTGTCAATGCGTACAGTGTTTTCCATCTTCAGGGCAAAAGTATTATTAATTATAGTGTTTCATTGCCGGTTTCTGTGAAAAATTGTCCATTTTGAAAAAACGTGCATCAGAATTATTTTTTCCGGAAATAAATTTCCAGGGGCACTCCTGTAAAATCAAACTGCTTGCGAAGCTGGTTTTCGATAAAACGTTTATAGGGATCTTTGATGTATTGCGGCAGGTTGCAGAAAAACACGAAAGAAGGGTAGTAAGTAGGTAGTTGAGTAATGTATTTTACCTTAATCATTTTTCCCTTGTTTATGGGTGGGGGCGTGTCGTGCACTATCGGGAGCAGTAATTCGTTAAGCTGCGAAGTGCTGATTTTCCTGCTGCGGTTTTCATGTACTTTCAGTGCCGTTTCGAGCGTTTTGTGGATACGCTGTTTGTTAAGTACGGAAGTAAAAACAATGGGTACATCGCTGAAGGGAGCTATCCGGCTGCGGATATATTCTTCGAATGACTTGTGAGTGTTGGTTTCCTTTTCTATCAAATCCCATTTGTTTACTACTATTACCACTCCCTTGTGGTTTCGCTGGATAAGGCTGAAAATATTGAGGTCCTGTGCCTCGAAACCCGAAATGGCATCGGTCATCAAAATGCAGACGTCGCTGTTTTCGATAGTACGAACCGAGCGCATCACCGAATAAAATTCGATGTTTTCGTGTACTTTTCCTTTTTTGCGTATCCCTGCGGTATCTACCATCATAAAGTCGAAGCCAAAGCCATTGTAGCGTGTAAAAACAGCATCGCGGGTTGTTCCGGGTATGGGTGTTACAATGTTGCGTTCGTTACCCAGCAATGCATTTATCATGGAGGATTTGCCTACGTTGGGCTTTCCTACAAAAGCAATACGGGGCAGGTTTGTTTCTTCTCCGGGGGGAAGGGCTGAAAATTCTTTCACCACTTCGTCAAGCAAATCGCCGGTGCCACTACCAGTGGCTGCAGATATACAAAATACATTTCCAAGACCCAACCGGTAAAATTCGCCTGCGTCGTTGATACGTTCAGGAGTATCAACTTTGTTGGCAACGAGGAAGGCTTTTTTCTTGCTTTTACGGATTAAGTGGGCAACATCTTCATCCATAGCGGTGAGCCCTTCTCTTACGTCAACCATGAAAAGAATGATGTCGGCTTCATCTATGGCAAGCTGCACTTGTTTGCTGATTTCTTCTTCAAAGATATCGTCGGAATCGGTGATGTATCCCCCGGTATCTATCACCGAAAAATCTATGCCATTCCAGTCCGATTTTCCGTAATGCCGGTCGCGTGTTACACCACTGGTAGGGTCAACAATTGCTTCGCGGCTACCCGTAAGGCGATTAAAAAGGGTGGATTTCCCAACGTTGGGTCGTCCTACTATGGCTACTATATTGCTCATGTGTTGATTTTCACAAATTATTGTAATGGAAACTTATTTGTTTACGGGTATTTACAAACAAAGATACTAACTTTCGTAACCGAAGCGTTTCAGTTCGCGTTCGCTGTCGCGCCAGTCTTTATTTACTTTCACACTTAGTTCGAGAAAGATATGTTTTTCGAGGAAGGCTTCAATTTCTTTACGGGCTTCTGTTCCCAATTTTTTGATGGCATTGCCCTGGTGCCCTATCAAAATAGGTTTTTGCGAATCACGGGCTACGAAAATGGTAGCCGAAATCCGGGTTATTTTTTCTTCTTCTTTAAATGAATCAATTGCTATTTCGGTGCAATAGGGTATCTCTTTTTTGTAAAGCAGGAGTATTTTTTCGCGTATCATCTCCGAAACGAAAAAGCGCATACTGCGGTCGGTAAGTTCATCTTTAGGAAAAAAAGGTGGATTTTCAGGGAGTTTTTCGAGGATTATTTCGAGTACTTTTTCCAGATTTGCTTTATAAAGAGCCGAAACGGGTATGATGTCGGCTTGGGGAAGTTTTTCATGCCATTCTGTAAACTTTTTTTCTACCCCGGCAGGGTCGGAAAGGTCAATTTTGTTTATCAGAACTATCACCGGAATGCTAAGGCTTTTTAGTTTTTCGAGAAAGTCCTGATGCGGAAAGTCTTCGTGCATTTCGGTTACCAGCAAAAACAGGTCGGAATCTTCCATTGCTTTGTCAATGAATTTCATCATTGCTTTGTGCAAAAGATAATGAGGAGTGATAATGCCTGGTGTATCGGAATACACTATTTGAAAATCATCGCCATTTACTATACCCATAATCCGGTGGCGTGTGGTTTGTGCTTTAGAGGTGATGATAGACAGTTTTTCGCCTACTAAAGCGTTCATCAGGGTTGACTTCCCTACGTTTGGACTGCCTAAAATGCTGATAAAACCTGCTTTATGATTCATGGAGCGAAGATTAATGCATAAAAGGCTACTGAAACTCAGTAGCCTTTTTTAGTAGCGGGGGCAGGATTCGAACCTACGACCTTTGGGTTATGAGCCCAACGAGCTGCCTCTGCTCCACCCCGCAGTATATCTTTTATATTCTTGTTTCTGTTTGAGCCCGCAAAAGTAATGCTTTTTTCCGGTTTTCCAAATTTTACTTTAAATTATGTATTTCTCTCAATAGAAATAAATTATAATGAAAAGGTATTTTATTTATAACGAAAAAAAATATTTTTAAAAAAGATATGTCTAATAATCCGGTAACCCGGATAAAATTATTTAATTGATAGAAATAAAAAACCCTCTGTAGCAAGTGCAGAGGGTTTAAAGATGAAAACCAATATTTTAATATACAATCATTTTCCGCACAGCTCTTATAGAAGAATTTTCAATCATTAAATAATAAACACCTTGTTTCAGGTTGTTCAAATTTAATTGTTGTGAAAAGTTTGTGGTGATTGTAACATTTTTTTGCTCAAATACTATATTACCGGAAGTATTAACAAGTCGAATATCTGCAATTTGTAATTCATTTGAATAGATATTTAATTTGAATTCACCATTATTGGGATTCGGATAAATATTTACACCTATCATAGCAGAAGGATTATTAATACCAGTAGTAGAATAGATTTTTACTTCTTTGGCATCGGAAAAAGCACTTTCGCCGCAATCGTTTATGGCTTTAACACTTACTGCTGATATTCCACGGAAATCCTGGTTCCAGGTAACAGTAGCCGTTAAATCCTGTTGAGTTATTGTTCCTGCACTGGCAGGTTCAATCATCCATTCGTAACTTGTGGCATCCGTAACTTCATTTATAGAATAATCGAGGGTAGTATTATAAACCAAATCCAATGAATCAGTTAATACAGCATTAGCAGGCATAGCAGGAACTTCGGGTATTGATTTTACATTTACAGTTGCTTCCCCCGAAACTGTTCCTTCGCAATAATTATCATTTACACTTACAAGTGAAAACAAAGTATTGGAAGTAGGTGTAACAGTCCATGTGTAGGGAGATTCAGTAATGATTAATGTTTGATCATCGGAAGTAATCACCGACCATGGAGCTGAACCCGTAAGTGCTATCTGCAATTCAGCCGATTCACCTGTACAAATATCGGCATTACCATTTATAGTAGCAGAAGGAAGCTGATTAATAGTAATTAGCATATCATCAGTGGCATTTCCGCAATCACCAAAACCGTTTGCTGTAAGATTAAGTGTTACTGTTCCGGCAGTAATATCTTCTGCACTTGGGGTATAAGTCGGATTCAGAATAGTAGCATTATCAAATGTACCTGTTCCGGAAGTTGTCCATTCGATGGTAGAATAGTTGGAGGCAACCGCATCATTGATAAGCACGGTATTCCCTGAACATATAGTTATGTCGGTACCTGCACCGGCAGTTGCAGTTTTATTGATAGTAAGCGTTAGATTGTCGGTTGCGCTTGATTTTCCATTTCCTGTTACACTAAGAGTAAGAACAATTCCACCAGCATCAATATCAGCCTGGCTGGGAGTATAAACAGGATTTAAAATACCAGAGTCATCAAAACTACCGCTTCCTGAAGTTGTCCATAAAACTGAAGCAAAATTGGTAGCAGCACCATTAAGCTGGTAGGTTTCGCCTTCGCATATTGTAGCATCCTGACCGGCATAAGCAGTTGGGGCAGTATTTACAGGAGGAGGCAGGATGATATAATCTACCCATCCGCAATCGCTGCCATTGCTTTGCGAAACATCTTTTGAATAATACCATTTGAAAGTATGTGCTCCTGCTGTTACAGGATAAATTGCTCTCGACCAGCTAACTTCACCACTCCATTCTGCAATTTGTGTATCATCAATATAGAATTGCAGATAATCATAATCAGGTTCGGAAGATACCTTGTAATAAAATGAAATGCTGTCGTCGGCGGCTACGGTATAATTTAGTATCATTTCAGAGCCTTCGTTATCGTCAACATCACCGGAAACAGCGGTATAACTTCCTTCATAAGCACCTGTATTTGCTACTGTCCATGGAGTTCCCAGGAATGTCCATGGATAGTTACTGAAGTCTCCGCTTTCCCAATCTTCAAGGATAAGGCCTGCTGGAGTATAATAAGTTTTATTGTATGAAATGTTTCCATTGGTAACTGTAAGTGAAAAATCAATTACGGTTCCGATTGGTGTTTCTGCATTTACCGAAACATTGAATACCGGAGTAGCATTTCCACCCTGTGGTATGGAAGCAATATTTGAAGTGCCATTGTTAACAGTAACGTAACTGCTTGTGGAAGTAAGTGTAGCGGTTAAATTGCTGATGTCGCTGCTTCCCGAATTGGCAACTATCATGGAAAGATCGGCAGTTTCACCCGGGTCTAATCTTCCGTTATTATTTCCTGAAGGATCGGCAATGGCAAGACTTCCTGCACCTAGAACAGGGGCATGCAGTTTCATGCTGAAGTGAGAAACCCAGCTTTCGGTACCGTCGGTAACGGTAATGTCAAATGTGGTATTATGCTGGTCGGGGCAGTTTTCGCTTACAGTAACGGCAAAGGCTCCGTTTTGTGTTGAGGTTTGCTGGCTGGCAATATCGCCCCAGTTTGCGTTGTCATCCGTAATAGTTACATATTCATCGGTGGAAGCAAGGGTTGCAGAAACGTTTGTAGCATTGCCGTTACCAACGTTTTCCAAAGTCAAATTCAGCATGATGTTTTCGCCATAGTCGGCAAGTTGATTGTTGTTTCCGCTGGCATCGTCAATGGCATATTCATTGTACAATACATAAGGTCCGTCGGGTGAGGCAACTGTTACAGTCCCAATAAATGGTTGACGGTTTTGTTTGGTTACCACTATGTCGGCTGTGCCGGGAACTGTAATGGGAGTAAGGGGTACATCCACGATTCCACTTTCGCCAACCTGAGCAGTGCCATAAAGAACTCCGTCTTTAGAAATAGCAACATAGGCATAAGGTTCGGCATTTACGGTAAAGGTAGTGGAAGCCAATGGCATCAATCCCTGGTAAGTAATGTTCATTGCATCGGGTTGGGAAAAATAAACTGAGAGTGAGGGGTCGCCCATCAGGCAGTAGATTTCCCAGTAGTATTCGACTAGGTCAGAACCTGATTCTGTAACAGCCAAATTTCCTGCAAAAATCATTTCATCCTGGGTAGTATAAAATTCGGTAGCAGGTTCGCCCTGATCGTGGAAAGTACGGTCGTAAGCTCCAAGGTGATTTGCATCATAAACAGGATTTGTTACAACATCTTTGTGTCCAACACCCCACCAGTAGTCTTCGTCCCAGTAAGTACTGTTGGATCCTCCGATATAGCCAAGGGCGCCTTTGCCGTTTGCCCGGAGAAGTTCTTCAGCAAAACAATCGCCATCATAAGGGCTGGTTTCGCAACAGTTGCCAACCATTAACCCAAATTTATGATTATTTTGCAGGGTGGCAATGTCGGAAATGGAAAATTCAGGATCTGCCCAGCCACTTGGACTTCCGTGTGCAGTATAATTGGCATAGCAAACGCCGTCGCTTACGTTCTGGATAATTTGTGCCGCACTGCTTCCTGATTGAGGAAACAGATAGGCGTGAGGTGCCAGTCCATGAGCCTCATTAAAATAATAGGTAGTTCCATAGTTAATCTGTCCATTAGCATAGGTAGGAGAATGCCCTGATCCATCTACACCAGCTATCATTACGCATTCGTTCAGATAGCTTGGGTCGGGCATCAGGTATTGTTCGTATTCGAGGGTTTTGTCAATCTGTGGTTGCAATTGGTCAACAGTAGTGGCAGAAAATCTTCCATAGTAAATTTCAGGTAAAACATCTCCTGAATATTCGCAATAGTACAGGTCGGTTACATGAGAGTCGGTTTCACCGGAAAAAGCAGGGACCTGAGCTACATCACCTACAAACAACACAAAGGTAGGAGCAGGATCGGATGGAGTGCTGTTTTCGTACAAACCTTGTAAATAATTTTTAATGGAGGTAGTAGTTGTTCCTACTGCCGGGTCGTTGGTATAAGCTTCAATTACTGTAAAGCCCTTTTTCGTTTTCCATTGGATAAAAGGCTGGAGAGCATCGTGAAACATAGGAGCAGATACAATCACATATTTTATTGGATATTTGGTAAGGGTGTCGCGGGTTTTATCAGCCTTACTGTTCAGCAATTGTTTGTCAATGGCTTTAAAGTAAGAGTTGTTGTTCATTTTTTTCATTTCCTTTGTTTGGGAAATATTTGCATTGGCAAAATTTACCTGAACAGAAATGTTATAGTAAACACGAAGAGTATTAGTTGCCGGGTTGTACTGCACAGGGGCAATGTTCAATCTGCCAAGGCGGGTACCGCGTAAAGTTCCGATGATGTCAACTGTGGCAAGTGGAGCGTCGCCAAAGCCGTTACGGCTATAAGCTGCTGCATTATACTGAAATGGTTTAACATCGGCAGTGTTTTTCGACACGGGTCCCTGGTATGGCATCAGCCTGAATTTTATTCCAAGATCGGAAAGATTGTAGTCCTTCACCTCATAGCTGAGTACCTTTACGTCTGCCGTAGCTCCGAAAGGAATTTCTATCAGTTTATGGTTCACGGGTAGTTTGGGGCATCCAATTTCCATGCTGAAGGTGTAACCTTCGGCTGAGAGTTCGGTAAAATTGCCCATTTCGGTTTTTACATCAAAAAAATTGATGCTGGAAAGAGAATTTTCCACTTTCAGTGTGTTGTAGGTATTTTCTTTTACTTCCAGTTTGGTTTTGCCATTGGCAATCAGTTTTACATTAGTTGCAAAAACCGAAGAGGAAAGTAACAGAATACATGCCATAGCCGGAATCAATAAACCTTTGATTCCGGTAAAAAGTAAGTGTTTCTTCATTGATTAGTAAATTGTTATAATTAATAATAGTTGTTTATTTTTTTAAAATAAAGAGCTACAAATCTATATATAAAAAGGATATTTGCAACTTTTTTAACGAAATATGGTAAATTTTAACAATAATAAACTGTTTTCAGAAAAATAATTTAACGAATCAGTGCCTAAATAAACTAAACATTCGACACTCCAAACCTACTTGCCATAGACAGACTTTAGTTCACGTTAGGTACTTTATTGTTTTACTAATTTCCCTTTTCCGGTACGAACATATTTTACTGGCTGCGGATTTCCTGAGTAATATACATTCCCAACGTTTTCGACTCTTACATCCAGCTCTCCGCTGCAATTTACATAGCAGTCGTTGAATCCACGGTTGGTAAGATAGCCATAATTAGTTTCGAGTGAGCTGCC
>Ga0265297_10001222_pt1 | contig 62457 bp, 67 predicted proteins | sample Munlanlwell13791_FD_192502 | JGI IMG/M metagenome (GOLD analysis project Ga0265297, IMG submission 192502) | Leachate microbial communities from a municipal landfill in Southern Ontario, Canada - Leachate well 137-91 | ecosystem: Engineered > Solid waste > Landfill > Unclassified | place... | reverse complement strand
CCAAATGACGGATGAGGATATTTATCTAATCCAAGAGAAGCTAAATAACCGGCCGAGGAAGTGTTTAAACTACCAAACGCCGAACGAAGTATTTAATAAAGTGGTGCATTGAAAACTTGACTTTGGTTATTGCGTCGCCTGTGTGACGCTGAGCGTCACTTTCACAGCGCCGAGCGTTGTGCCGTGGGAGAGACTCGAACTCTCAATCCCTTGCGGGAACAGGCTTCTAAGACCTGCGCGTATACCAATTCCGCCACCACGGCATTGTGAAAACTATACAATATATTAAGTGATAAATCAAGATAACAAAAATACCCCGACTTAAATCGGAGTATTTTTTATTATTTTTTTGCGACCACACGCCGATAGATTGCCACGCCTGCCTGCCGGCAGGCAGGTCGCTCCGCTTCTCGCAATGACACGCAACGATGCGCGACATTGCCGAAGGGATTCCTCGCTGCGGCTCGGAATGACAAACCGCCCAAGATCCTGAAATAAATTCAGGATGACTCGTAACGGACATTTCATCATTTTCATCAAGCGCGGCGATTCATCAACTTTATCACTTCCATCAATTTTATCTTCCTCGTCCACCACTGTGGCCGCCGCGGGAACCGGTGGCGCCATGACCGCCTCGTCCGCCACCGCCAAAGCTTCGTCTTTCCATGGGCGGTTGTTCCACATAACCTTCGGGCTTGGGTGTAAGCATTTTCATACTCAAATTAACCCGGCCCAAACTGTCAATTTCCTTCACCACCACATTGACTTTGTCATTAAGATGCAACACATCACTCGGTCGGTTAGTACGTTCCCAAGCAATGTCCGAGACATGCACCAACCCGTCCTGACCCGGTAAAATATTTATAAACGCGCCAAAGTCTTCCAAGCGGACGACCGTACCTTCGTATTGTTCGCCGGCTGTCACTTCGTGCGTGATGTCTTTCACCATCTTGATGGCTTTTTCCAAACCAATCGCATCGGCCGAAGTAATATTCACACGTCCGTCTTGTTCAATGTCAATGGACACGCCTGTATCGGCAATAATTTTGTTGATGATTTTTCCGCCCGGGCCAATCACATCGCGGATTTTATCCGGATTGATTTGAATGGTCACGATGCGCGGAGCGTACGGTGACAAATCTTTATGCGGTTCGGCGATTGTCTGAGCCATGACATCCAAAATTTTCAAACGAGCTTCACGCGATTGCGCAAAAGTTTGTTTGACAATGTCCCAAGATAAACCATCGGTCTTGGTATCCATTTGGATGGCGGTGATGCCAAAGTCAGTGCCGGTGATTTTGAAATCCATACCGCCCGGACCGTCTTCCACATCTTGCAGATCAGTAATGATTTGCCATTTACCATTTTTGTCCGAAGCCAAGCCCATGGCAATGCCGGCGACCGGTTTACGAATCGGCACACCCGCGTCCATGAGGGCGAGAGTGGAACCGCAAGTTGAGGCCATGGAACTGGAACCATTGGAGCCAAGCACTTCGGAAACCACGCGGATAGCGTACGGGAAATCTTTCTCATCCGGCAAAACCGGAATCAAGGCTCGTTCAGCCAAAGCGCCGTGCCCGATGGCGCGGTTGCCCGGACCGCGAAGCGGGCCGGTCTCGCCATAAGTGGCCGGAGTGTCATTATAATGATGCATGTAGCGCTTGGTGCCTTCTTCTTCCATGGTATCCAAAGTTTGCACATCACCCGGCGCGCCGAGAGTGACCACGGACAACACTTGTGTATCGCCGCGTTGGAAAAGTCCGGTGCCGTGTGTGCGCGGCAAGAGTCCGATCTCGCTATACAATTCACGCACATCGGTAAGACCGCGTCCATCAAGACGTTCGCCTTGTTCCAAAATTCTTTTGGAAATATATTCTTCCACGTAAATTTTTATTCTACCGAGCACAATGGTAATTATTTTTTCTTCGGTTTCTTCAGCCACTAATTTTTCTTTGATGGCAGAGGAAAATTTTTCAATTAAGGCCACGCGTTCCGGACGGCCTTTTTTCGGCGCGTCAAAAATCCAATCATCCACATGCGAGCCGACAAATTCACGGACTTGTTGTTCCACTGCGCGCAATTTAATTTCATTCTCGGATAAATTCGCATGTAAATCAATTTTTGTTTGCCCAATTTCCGATTGAATTTTTTTGATAAAATCCAAAACCGGTCCCATTTCAATCGCGCCAAACTGCATGGCGGCAATCACTTCTTCTTCCGGGACCTCTTTGACTTCGGCTTCCACCATAATGACTTTTTCCGGTGTGCCCGAAACCATCAAATCCAAATCACCTTCGGCGCGCTCTTTGAAACTTGGGTTCAATATTAATCTGCCTTCCTTACGGCCAACACGGGCGGCCGCAATCGGACCGTTCCACGGAATCGGAGAAATGGCCAAGGCGAGCGACGCGGCGACAAACGCCGGCACCTGCGAATCATTCTCGCCATCCCAAGACAGCGCGGTCAAAATTACTTGAGTATCATTGCGCATGGAATCATCAAACAACGGGCGGATGGCGCGATCAACCATACGACCGGAAAGAATTGCTTCTTCGCTCGGACGGCCCTCGCGTTTGATAAATCTACTGCCTTTGATTTTGCCGGCCGCGTATAATTTTTCCTCAAAATTCACCATCAGAGGAAAAAAATCAATACCGTCGCGAGTGTTCTTGCTCATCGCGGCAGTCGCTAAAATTACGGTGTCGCCATAGCGCACCACACATGAGGACTGGGTCTGCAGAGCCAATTTTCCGATTTCTACGGAAAGTGTTCGGCCGCCCCATTCCATGGACCAGTTTTTCACTGTCATATATATTATGATATGAAACTGATCCGCGAACTACAGACGCTCAAGTAAGAGTCTATCTGTCCGCGCACCAGCTTCTTTACCCTGTAAAATGCCGCGTGGGCGGCCCTCGCTTTGCGAGGATTTAACAGGGTGAATTAAATTTTATAAGGTAATAAGGTTAGACTTTTTCGCCGGCTTAATGAACCGTCTATCCTGAATCAAAAACTTGCCTTTTTCCGAACTCATATCCGTGAAATCATCCACCAACTCTCGCATCTTGCTGGAAGTGGTCTCGCCAAAAGCGATTACTTCCACTTGCTTACCTTGGTTTTGCAAATAATCAATCAACGGAATGTAGTCGCCGTCGCCCGAAACCAGCACCACCGCGTCCAAACTTGGCGACAAACGAATTGCGTCCACTGTAATGCCCACATCCCAGTCAGCCTTTTTCTCACCGCCGTAGAAAATTTGCAGAGGGCGCTCTTTGGTTTCAATGCCGAGATTGTACAGGGCATCAAAAAACGGCTGTTCTTCTTTGCTCTCGGTGGAAACGACATAGGCAATGGCGCGAATCAACTTGCGTCCGGCTGTCGCTTCTTTGACGATATTGCCAAAATCAACTTTGGCGCCAAATAAATTTTTGGCGCTATAATACATATTTTGTACATCAATAAACACCCCGACGCGTTGGTCGGGATGTTTAAGCGGATTCTTTTTATTCAGGTTGGGTTTCATCTCCTTCATCAATTAACACATCCTCGTCAACCGCTTCGTCCTCGCCGACTTCATCGGAACGAGTGCTCTTCATTTGGCGCGGTTGTTTGATTTTCAATTTTTTGGTCAATTCTTCGTAGGATTCCGGATTTTCTTTCTTCAAATATCTCATCAAACGGCGGCGCATGCTCACTTTGCGGAGCAAACCACGGCGGGATGAATGATCCTTTGGGTGCAACTTCAAATGTTTGATAAGCTCGTCAATTTCAGCGGTCAAAATCGCGATTTGCACCTCGCTTGAACCGGTGTCGCCATCATGGGTGGCATACTTCTTGATGAGCTGCTGCTTCTTTTTGGTTTCCAACATAACATGCGTATATTTACCGAGCGCAACAAAGGCATGTGCTTCGTCGGTTCGGGGGCCCCTCGCCCTGAATTTAACTATTTCAGAATAACAGAATTGAGTAAAATTGTCAAGGTCAAGAATGTTTATCCTCCACACGAACTGACTATCTGGCCAAGACTCGGATCAGCGACACAGGCTTGGCTGTCGGCCTCGCTATTTATCGGAGTACAAGTCGTATCATACCAATAACAATACGTGCCGGTAGTACTATCACCGACAGTGCTCAATTGCGCAAACACAAATTTGGCGATTGCATATGATGCACTAATGACCACCAAACCAATGACCGCCGCTTCCAAAATTTCTTTGGCCTGCGTGACTTTTTCTTCTTTGCCTCGGGCGGTCAGCCAAATAATTCCGCCGTATAGAGTTAGAGCAAAAAATCCGAGAGCGACAAAACCGAGCACAGTGGAAATAATGATTTCCACGCGCCCCGAGAGAGAAGCCGTTGTGCCGGATGTCTCATAGCCGGCTTGCTGGGCTGTGGTATCCAAGCCAAATCCGCCGGCGGCCAATGCTTCGCGAGCAAAGGCCAAAAACAGGGCAATAATGATAATAAGTAAAATTTTCTTTTTCATAAAATTGTTTAAATGTATGGATATTATACCCCATCTTGAATATTTGAGCAAAATGTGATAGAATGGCTTTGTTTTGCCACAAGACCCCATCGTTCAACGGATAGGACACCTCGCTTCTAACGAGATAATGTAGGTTCGATTCCTACTGGGGTCACCAGACTTGATTTTTCAAAAAATATTTGATAAAATCATTTTATTGAAAATGGAGCAGTTGGCTCCAAATACATGGCGGCTATAGTTCAATGGTAGAACACTGGTTTGTGGTACCAGTCACCTGGGTTCAATTCCCAGTAGCCGCCCTAAATATATAACCCCAGCCGAAGTGCTGGGGTTATATATTTTTGTGAGTGTACTGGGAATTGAACAAAGGGGTGGCGGGGAAAGTATTTCCCCGCATTGCCGAGGAAGGTCCGCGGAAACCCGAAGGTTTCCGCGAGAGGCGCAGAGCGCCGAGTGAAATTCCCAGTAGCCGCCCTAAATACTTAGTGACATTCCCAGTAGCCGAGCCGCCCTAAAAACAATCCTAATTCATATCAGGCTTGTTTTTGTTTTTCCCTAAAATTAGCCTAATCAGACCCTCCCGACGCAAGGTCGGGACCCCGACCCTAAGGGGCGTCGGGGTTGACAAAAACCCCAAAATATGCTATTTATAAAACGTTGACAATTCAACCCCGCTAAGCAAGCGGAAGGAGAGATAACAATGGCAACCGTTCATTTGAGCATAGATATATTCCTCTTTGGTTTCTGTCTGTTTCTCATAAAGGAACTGATGAAGAAACAGCAATTCCTGCGCATATTCGCGGCAACACACAACCCCGCTCCAGTGGAATTTTTTCACAAGGGCGCGCGATTCGGTGGAAAACCGCGAGGCATGCGTAACATTGTTCTCCGCGGCGAAGAACCCTTCAATATCATGATTGGATTTTGGCTGAAAGCTCCGATATTTGGCGAGGGGTTTTACTGCTACAATCGTGCCGAATCAAGATACGCCAATGGAACAGGCCAACACATCGCTGTTGTAAATACCCATTTCGGAAATAAGCCGGTTCTATTCCAGTTTCTGCTTGATAGAAAAGTCGCCGGCGGAGTACATGTCACAAGTTCAGACGAGGATCAGACACTCGCGCCCTCCTCTATCAGTAAACGTCATTTCTTCCAACGAGCCAGAATTTATGGTTCGTGAGAAGGCAGTTGGCTCTTCACGCCGCTCGCAGATAATCTGCGGACGGCGTTCTTTTTTTATTTCATACCCAAGTATTGAAAAACTCCCGTCATCCTGATATATTACTAATTACTATGAATCCACCCAAACGTGTCTTATTTGCTTCGCTTTCGGCCGGTGGCGGACATGTCCGCGCAGCTGAAGCCCTGCTTGAGGCGTGCAAACAAAAATATCCTGAGGTCGAGGCGCATCATTTGGATCTGGCGTCTTCTTGCGGTTGGTTGACAAAACAAATCACCACATCATCCTACGAAAAAATTGCTAAACATGTTCCGACAATATACGGCGAACTTTATCGCCAATTTAATCGCGACCAAAGCACAAAACTGATTTACCAACTGGCAAAAATTTTAAAAATTGATTTGCGCCGAGCGACCAAGCAGGTTAAAGAAATTAATCCGGACTTGGTGATATGCACCAACTTTCTCGCCCCGGCCATGCTTAGCCACGCGCTCGGCGATACGCCTTTTGACATGACTCTGACCGATTATGATTTTAATCGCGTGTTTGTCTCGCCCAACACGCGCCGTCTTTACGCGCCAACCGAAGAAATAAAAAACAAGTTGATCGCTTACGGACAAACGGCATTTTATACCGGCATCCCGATTCACCCAATTTTCAAAGAAACAAAAAATATTGAAGAAATAAAACGAAATTTAAATTTGGATTTTAATGAACCGGTAATTTTATCTCTTTCCGGCGGATCCGGTTTTGCCGATTACACTTGGGCGCTAAAAAATTGTCTTGAGGCGCATCCGCGCGCGAATTTTATCGCGGTATCCGGCCGAGGCAATCCGCGTTTGTTCAAAAAATTATCCAACCTCGCCGACAAATACAATAATTTTCATCCGATAGAATACACCAATAAGATTCACGAACTGATGGCCGCGGCCGATGTTATTATCACCAAACCGGGCGGACTGACCACGACCGAAGCCTTAACCATGAAAAAGCCTTTACTACTGGTGTCCCCCATTCCAGGCAACGAAGACGCCAACGTCACCTTTGTGGAAACAAACAATTATGGACTTTACGTCTTTGATTTGGAAACACTGGCGAAAAAAATTTCCGACGTGCTCGCCGGAAAAATAAAATTCGCCGAACCGCTTATGCCCAAAGACGCGGCCGGCGATATTTTAGAGAAAGCGTTTACTTAAAAATTGTGGCGTCGTTGGAAGAAAAATTATCATCATCGCCGGTCACCAACTTAGCGACAAAATAAGTGATACTATACGAAGTCAAAACAATGACAAGCCCGATGACGGCCGCCATTATTAATTTTTTGGCCTTATCAATATTGTCCTCATTACCGCCGGCCGTCATCCAAAGGAAGCCGGCGTAAACCATGAGACAGACAAACAAAATCCCGACTACTTGTAAAGCATAGCGAATATAAATTGCCGCTTGCACACGCGGATCAACCGGCGAAGCAAACCCGGCACCGGTCTCGGCCGCGGCTTGCAAATTACTTTCTATCGCGCCCACAGTGCTATCGGCGGCCGAAACCGCGAACGGCATCAAACAAGATAATCCCAATACCGCGAACAAGGCGAGTAATTTTATTTTTTTCATACAATTTTAATTGACAGAGCGGTTATAAATCATTTTGAATTTCACAATTGGTATTCAAGGTAATATATGGCGTGCAAGATTCACCGGCATACCACGAGGCATTGCCCCACCCGGATTTTGTTGTACAGGAACTGCGCGTATTTGTTTGGCCGCATTTTGATTCGTCTTCGCTCACACAACAACCCATTTCTCCATCGCCGGCACTACCGGTGCTTACATCAGTGGCCGGCGCGGTGGCTTGAAAGAAAAAAGAAAATACTAAAGCGGTAATGCCATAAGACGCAACCACGATTACGAGGCCGATCACCGAGGAAGTCAAAATACTTTTTGCCTTGGTCACCTTGTCTTCGTTGCCCGAGGCCGTCATCCACATAAAGCCGGCGAAAATGGTCAAACCCAAAAATAAAACCCCGATGACCGAGAGCACGGCGCGAATAATTCCGCCGACTGTTTGGGACAACGAGGTGCTGGTTTGCGCCGTGTCGTAACCGGCCTTGCTGGCAATATCCGCGGCCATACCACCCGAACCGAAACCGATGTCGGCGGCTGAAACCGAGGCGGCAAAAACCAGCGTGGTAAAAAGCATAACACCCGAGGCAATGGCGAAAAATAAAATTAATTTTTTTGAGGTGGACATATATGAAAATTTTTAATTTTTATAATTTTGTAATTTTTAATAAATATCCTAATTTCTAATTTTAAAAAATTAAAAATTCAAAAAAAATAAAGCAATTAATGACATTGCGAACTGCTCCAGTAGTATGCGCCGCCATTGTCTTCGCAAGTGGATTTACTTGAGGGGAAATGATTTAGCCCGTCATCAGATTCACTGGATGAATAACAACAACCCAAAGAGGATGTATCCACCGGAGTTCCCGAGCCGTTGCTCGTGCCGGTGGAGCTTCCAGTCAATCTTCCCATGACAAAAGTCGTAATGGCGTATGAAAGCAAGAGTATGACCACGCCAATCACCGACGTGGCGACAATCCGTTTGGCGCGGGCCACTTCGGCGTCACGTCCGGCGGATTTCATCCAAACAATACCGCCGTAAATCACCAAGACTAAAAAAATTGTACCGACTAAATAAAAAATTGTTTTAACCACTGTGTTGGCCGTGCCCGACAAATCACCGGAAAGAGTCACACCTTGATTTTGCATATCGCCCAAAGTGGCGCCGGCATCTTTGAGCCCTTGAGCTGACGCAGACAAAGGGAATAAAAATCCCGCCATCAACAATAAACCAATGAGAGACAAAGTAAAATATTTTTTAAAAAAAATATTCATATATCTGGATTATCAACAAGATGCACCTGAACTCCATGATGAACCATCATGCAGATCACAGGCGTTTTCAGTCATGGTTCCTTGACTGGTGTCACTACCACCTGTAGACCAAACACAACAACCGGTGGTCTCGCTGCCGCTCGTTGATCCAGCCGATGAAGCGTTGCCTAAATTGTTGGCCACAAACCAGGTAATTGTATAAGCAAACAAACAAACAGCCAAGCCCACGGCCGCGCCAATAATAATTTTTTTGGCTTGGCTGATTTTTTCATCATTGCCCGAAGCTGTCATCCAAATAATACCACCGACAATTGTCAGCACCAAAAATATCGTGCCGGTGACTGCAAGAATCGCGGATATCACGGCGGCTACGCCGGTGTTTAAATCACTTTGCAAGCCCAGATTGCCGGCCGAGCCGGTCAACATTCCGGAACCAAATGTGTCGGCCGCCAAAGCAGACAAGGGAATCAGCGCGCTGATTATAATAAACGTAAGTAATAATTTTTTCATAAATAATAAATAATTATTGGCAATTTATTTGAGTGTGTATGTACCTAAACAACATTGAAATTTATTCGCGCCAAACGCGCCGTGGCAATAACCGGGTTCAAAATTTACATTATCCGGTCCGCATGTATATTTAGTATTATCAATGCAGTTGCCGCCCAGTTGAACACAATTATTACAACAGACTTCACCACTATCACAACCATTTTGCTCGGTACCGGCGCCGTTGTAAGCTCCACTCTCGCAGATGGCCTTGGTGGCACAGAAATGTCCGGCTTTCTTTTCGCACGCACTGGTCCCTGATTCTTCGCTGACTAAATTCGTCGTTTCACTTGTGTCCGTCAGCACCGAAGTTTCCCAATTATCGTAATCAGCGGATGGCACGCAACATTTTTTACCGCCCGAACATTTGCCGCTTAAAATCACGCCGGCGCAAGGATCAGACGCCATGTTGATACACGAACCATTGTGTTCTTTGAAAGTATACAGACATTCTTCAACACACTGATTGCCGTCGCAAACTTTATTCGCGGCGCAAACCGTGCCGGCCGGTGAAGCGGCGCAGAAAGATGATAAGTTATCCGCATCCACCGCCGATTGATCCCGAAGTAAATTGCTGAAAACAAAATTGGCAATGGCATAAGCCGACAAAACAATCACCAGACCAATGGCCGCGGACATCATTTTTTTCTTGGCGCTTTCCACTCGATCGGCCGCGCCGGCTGCTGTCATCCAAATAATTCCCGCGTATAAAATCAAAATAAAAAAGAATACGCCGACCAGTGATAAGGCGATTGATATAATATAACCGAGCATGGTCGGTATGTCGCCCGCTTGGCTGATAGTTGAGGAAGTCAAACCGCCGGTGGTGGCCGCCATACCCAAACCATAATCACCGGCGCCAAAAACAATTGAAGGCAGAGCAACCAATGAAACGGCAAAAATAAATGTAGACAATAAAAATTTTTTCATAACCTTAAGCGCCGGCTGACGATATTTTACTAAAAATAAACACGCTGATAGCGTATGACGCGGCCACAATGACCATGCCAAGAATGGCGGTAATCAAAATATCTTTAGCTTTGTTTACTTTGTCCGGCGCACCCATGGCCGTCATCCAAGTGATACCGCCATATAAAACCATTAGAAAAAAAATCGTGGCCGTAAATCCGAGGACTATAGTGACAATTTGCGAGGCGAGCGATTCGGGAGTTTTGTTACTAAGGCTCAAGCGCGACAAACTGGTTTGTTCGGCCGTGGCGCTTGCGCCATATTTGTCTGCGGCTAAAACAAAAATCGGCAATGCCAAAGCCATCGCCAATAAAATGCCTACGATTATTTTTTTTACTGATAACATACTTTGAACTGTATTCCAATTTAGGTGAAATGCAATCCAAAATTTCTGTCAGGGGATTGCGCGCGCGAACCCCCTGACAGAAAAATTTTTATTCTGTTGTTGCTTGAACAAGCTGAGTGATAATAAAGCTGGCGAGGGCGTAGGCAGACAAGATGATCACGAGACCGATCACGCCTGAGAAAATCCATTTCTTGGCTTCTCCGACTTGGTCTTCGTTACCGCCGGCCGTCATCCATTTGAAGCCGCCGATGAGGATAATCACCACTGCGACGATACCCAAGAGGCCCATGGCCACACGGATAATTGACGCGATTGTGCTGCGCACATCTGCTGTGCCGAGACCGGTTTCTTCGCCATAAGACAAGCCCAAATCTCCAACCTCAATCGGACTGGTATCAGCGGCGTGAGCCGGGATGGCCAAACCGATGTATCCGCCGAAAATCAAAGCAAAGGTGGCTAATCCATATAATAATTTCTTCATAATGTCACCTCCCTTCGCAATTTTTGATTTTTTTTCATATGTATAATGATACATTATTATCAACTTTTCCGCAACTGATATTTGTATTTATTGTCATTTCATGTTCCCGTAATAAAATTCAAAACATTCTGCACCAATAAATAACTTCCCAACACCAAAATTAAACCGATTACCGACCAAATCATCGTGGACGAACCTTTTTTAACTTTTTCCGGATTGCCGGCTGAAGTGAGCCATTGGAACCCTCCCCATACCACCATTACCAAAGCCGCGCCGCCGACAATGCCCAACACTGATTTAATAACAAGACCAATAATTTGCGCCGGATCGGTAGTGTTCGTGTTAAGCGGGTTATCCAATGATACAGTTGCGCCGGCATCGCTTGAAGTGGCCGCCAAAACCGGTGAAGCACAAAATAGACCCAAGGAGAGCAGCGCGCAAATAAATAATAAATTTTTTTTCATAATATAACTAAAATATCACCCGATTTTTTCCAACACCGTGCGAATAATCATATAACCGGCGCCCATGGCCACAGCACCAAGCGTGGTCCAAATTAAAATATTTTTGGCTTTGGTAATTTTATCAGCCGCGCCTCCGGCCGACATCCAAATAAAACCGGCGTAAATATACAAAATTAAGGCGATTGACCCCATAAATGCCGTCATCGCGTTGATGGCGCGGGCAAATAAATCTGCCGGCTCGCCAATGTCAGCTGGATTTAAACTCATGGCCGCTTGCTTCAAAGCCGAAATATTGCCCGAAGTGTCTCCGGTGGCTGTGCCGACCTCTTCGGTCATTACTCCGGCCGCGTTTGAACCGGTGCCGACAGAACTGTCTTCACACGGTTCGGTTGTGAGCGTGCCATAACAATCGTCATCGTTGATAATCGCCGAACACTCATTGCTGTCTTCGTCCAGACAATAACACCCTTCTGCCAAGGTACATCTTTGCGGCGTCGTGTCACCAGCCCAAGCCGTTTCCACAAAATTCAAACTTTTTTCCGCTTTGAGCCCGACGGTATTGCCCAAAAATGTAATCAGGGCATACGCGCCAAACGCAATCACCAAACCGATAACGGCCGCCGTCATGGCGCCGGTGCCTTGCTTGATTTTTTCTTGATTGCCTTGAGATAATATCAAAATAAAACCGCCATAGACAAAAAACAACAACGCCAACGCGCCGATAAACCCAAAAATATATGTGCCAACATTGATGCCCAAAATAATGAATTGATTGATGTTGTCACACTCAGCGCTAAAAGTGGTACCGAGCAAACACTCGGGGATAAGATTGGAGGCAAACGCAACCTTGGCCGCGGTCAAACCACTGATAATCACGGCAAATAAAATTATTTTGGAAAAATTTTTCATATCATTACAGTGTCTGGTTTATTTTCGCAGCCGCGCGATTCAAAACTTCTTGGTCCCATTGCATTACTTTGCTTTCGTATTTTGGCGGAACTTGCAGCCATTCGGAAATCATATCTTTGAGCGCTTGAGATGCGCCGGCGTAATCATTGCCCCGATACCAATTTTCGGCCACGAGCAACTGAGAAACAAAAGGCTGTAAATTTACATCTTCTTTTTGCGAAGCCACGTTCGCGCGCAAAGCGGTTGGGCGCGCGGTCGCAGTCAAGTATTCTTTGTTGGCCGAAGTTCGCGACAAAAAATTGATCAGACCCCAAGCCGTGTTTTGGCCGGCGGATTTGCTCACCACGCACTGCACCCAATAATTGGCCGCATTGACCGGATTGTCCGGGTCCAATTGAATCATGGGCAAAATTCCATAATTTAGTTGCGGCGCGCGCGATTTAATTTGCGCGTTATTGTAACTATAACCAAATAAAAATCCCAGTTTGCCTTGCACAAAAGCGTCCACGGAATTATCCATGGATTCATTCCAAGAATATGTATCGCGCGTGGCATTGGCAAAATCCGTATAAAAATCCATCACTGATATGGCCGGAGAGATGTTCGCACCCGAGGAATCTCGTGCGACTGTGTTAAAGGCCGCGCGATTATCGCTGGAAATCAAACTGACTGAATTTTGTTTGAACAAAATATTTAAAATATCATCCACCCCTTCTATATTGTTGGCCGAACCGAGCGCCGCGCCCGATTGGGTAATCTTGCCGCTCTCGGCATTGTATTTGCTGATTTTTTTCACCGCATCCTGAAATTCAGTCCAGGTTTCCGGCGGCTCGGCCACTTGCGCTCTATCCAATAAATCTTTGTTGTAATAAATTGCCATAGTATCCAAAGACAATGGCAAGCCGTAAATTTTATTATCAATAATCACGTCTTTTTTGACAGTTTGCAAATATTCGTTGCCGATTTGAAACGCGGTGGGCAATGCCAATGACTTGGTGGCCACCGTGGTCTCAACTTGATTAATAATATTTTTTTGGGTCGTCACCGTGGTATCGGAATAACTTGGCGGCATGGCCGATAGTTTGCTTTTGAAACGCGCCAAATCACGGACATTGATAGAAATAATATCCGGTCCTTTATCTTCGGCCAACGCTTCCACCAAACGATCGTACAATTCATCGGAACGAAGTTGGCGCACGGTCACGGTGAGATACGGACGGCTGGCCGTGTATTTGGCAATTTGGGCGTTGATCTGATCTACGTCATCATACACCGTCCAATACTCCAAACTCACGGCTTTGGTGGCTTGTTTTTCCTCGGCGGTCTGGCCTTTACAGCCAAAACCGGCGAATACAAAAAGACAAACCATCATCGCGGATGCCAATAAATATTTTTTATTTAAAACCATATTTTTTACGCCTAAAAAATTCGCAACTTTATGAACTTTATAACTTTACGAACTTTCAACTCCATTATACCACACTTTTCAAATATTTCCGAAAGTCTTTGGCTAATTTCGGATTGCGCAAAGCAAAATCAACATTGGCGCGCAAATATCCGAGTTTGGAACCGGTATCATAATATTCGCCATCAATCAACCGAGCATAAATCGGACGTTTTTTCAGCACTTTGGCGTTTGCGTCAGACAACCAAAGTTCGCCGTCTTTACCAAGCTTGGTATGTTCAAGCGCGTCAAAAATATCCGGCGTTAAGATAAACCCGCCAAGGCAAGCGAGGCGCGAAGGCGCATTTTCCGGACCGGGTTTTTCCACAATGCTTTTCAATTGATAGACGCCATTTTCCACTTTAATCCCATCAATAATGCCGTACTTTTTCGTTCCTTCGGCATCAACTTCACGCGTAGTAATTACCGGATCACCATATTTTTCATAGACTTCAATCAGTTGTTGCAACTGGGATTTTCTCGGTGTGTAGAAGAATTCATCACCCCACATCACCGCAAACGGTTCATTTCCAACAATCGGCTTGGCGCAGAGCACCGGAGTGCCATTGCCATAAGGACCCTTTTGACGGATAAAAATAAAATTGGCCATGTCCGCGATTTTTTTCACTTCTTCAGCCACATCTTCTTTGCCCTGTTTTTTTAATATATTTATCAATTCGTAGTTCGGGCTAAAATGATCCTCCACCGCGCGTTTGGACGGGCCGGTAATAAAAATAATATCCGTGATGCCGGCGCGCACCGCGTCTTCCACCACGTATTGGATAATCGGCTTATCCACCACAGGCAACATTTCTTTGGGTTGGGCTTTGGTCGCGGGTAAAAATCTGGTGCCAAGTCCGGCTACGGGAATGACAAGTTTTTTTATAGGCATAAAACAGTTATTAGTGAAATTTATAACACTTTTCTATTCTATCAAATTTTATCACCACTCTGCAAATATTAATCGGTTTCTTCCCAACTGATTGGACTATATTCAGAACCGACCGGAAAACCCGGCGGCGGACTGTAAGTTAAATTTCCATCATACATATTTGTCGTGGTGATATAACCGGAAATAACCACATTGCTGGAATTCACATATGACCAAGTCCATTGGTCGTATGTCAAAATGGAACCGTAAATCGTAATGGTTTTTTTTGTATTACTATATTCCGGCCGATAAACCTTACCATATTGCGCCAACATAGCCGCATCAATTTCCAAATTATCCGGAGAGTAATACGGTACAATAATATCATCCTCGGCAATCAGACCAATCGCGTTTGTCCCATCCTTGGCCGCATAGGTTAAATTTCCGTTAACAACTATGGAGGGATTTTTCGTATCCGAAGCCGCGCCCACAGTCACTCGCCCTTTGACCACCCCGTCAACCCAAGTATTATCGGCCACATAAATATAGGTTGAAGTCGGCATATCATGGGTCGCGCCGGAACTCGTGGAAGTAATATCCCAACAATCGCTTGCACCCCAACCACCCCAACCACCCCAACCACCACCGCTCAAACACTTGGTCACTCCGGTCACTTTACTGATATATATTTTCCCGCTGGATAAAAATTTTAAATACCAACCATAGGCGCCGGAACTGGATAAAGAAATTCCGGCGTTTGTTTTGATGGTGGAAAGTTTAGCTGTCACCGCGGAAAAATCTTTTGATGGCATTGGATAAATAAAAAATTGTGACGGACCGCCGCTGCCAAAAACTCCGTTTTGTTTCCCTGAGCAACCGATTGATGAATCGCAATAAAAAGTGGGTACCGCGCTCATTACCGGCGCATCGCACACGCCATCAAAATGCACTCCGTCATTGGATTGAAATTTTCCGTGTGTTGATTCAGTGTTGCCGATCCAAATTTGCGAATTGGTTAAAAATGAATAATCTGTGAGCGAGGGAAAACCGACTTGGATTTTAATATTTCTTTTGCTGTTTTCTTGGGACAAAAGCCAACCTTGCGAGTCAATCGTCACTACAGTCGTGCCGGTCGGCGGTTGGGTGACGGTCAAAGCATAACGACCGATCACATTTCCGTCTTTGTCTTCAAAATCATGATAATACGGACCGGTGGAGGAAGTGCCGTCTTTATAATCAGTGTTGTTGTGCGCTAAATGCCAACGATAATAATTAGTACCGGCTTCAGAAATTTGAAAAGCGCGTTCGCGATTATGCTTATAAACTGAAGCGCGGTTCTCGCTTAAAGCATAATTGGAAATAGCCGCGACCGTGAATGAAAACGCGAGTAAGCCAAACATGGTCGCGACCAGCAATATATTGCCGCGATTATCAAGATTATTTTTTAGTCCGCGTGGTAATTTCATAGTTAATTATCTTTCAAATTTCTCATCAAAACTTTTGATTCAATGTTAAAAGGAGTCGGCGAAAAATTCGGCCGCTCTTCCAGTTGTAATTTAATCCCAATCATTCGGACATACGGTTTGAATATCGTGGAAGTCATGGCACTGCCGGTGCCGTCGTAAGTCGCCGGATAGTAAGTAAAAATCGGAGTGCTGGTCTCGTACACGACATCATGCACCATGGTGATAAACGTTTCAGTAGTGGTGACGTAAGATGGCGGGTCGCCGGCAGGTTTAATAATACTTTTGTTTAGAAACGTGCCAACCAACTTGTAATGAATTCTCTCAATCGCGTTATCAGTATCTATATTGGAAAAAAAGGCCACTTCAGTACTGGTGGCAATTTCCAAAGGATAAGCACCGGTGCCGGAATAACAAGCGCCGCGAACTTCAGTGGCAAAATCTTGCACGATCTTTCGTCCTTCTTCTTGAGTGGATAATTGTTCCCAAATAATTTTCCGCGACTGGATGCTGGTGGTGAACAAAGAAGCGATGCCGACGACAAAAACCGCGGTTAAGGCCACGGCCACCATGGTTTCAATCAGTGAAATTCCGCGGCGATTTATCGCTTTCATAATCAATTAACAATTAATCTTGCGGTTAATTCCGCTTGCCCTCCGGTCGCGACCGTGCCGGTGACTGTCAGATAACCGTTGCGCGAAATCGTGTAGGTGTAAGTTGAGGAAGCGACATCGTCAAAAAATACCTGGCCGGGCGGCATACAACCGTTGGTGTAGGTGACCGAAAGTTCGGAAAATGTCGGTGTGTAGCTGGTACTGGCCGTGGATAAAAATATTTTATAGCGCATATATCTTTGCCCGTCGTGGATACTGTTAATCTCAGTGCTGGTCGGCGAATAATATGTGGCGCTCGTACCGTCCGGACCGTAATAATCCCACGAAGCCGGCGTGCTGCTATTAGAAGTGGCCAGTTGCGCCAATACTGAATCCGCGCCGGTTTGTATCGGCTGGCTAATGGGAGTAAAAACCAAATTTCTAAAATCAACCGAGGAACCAAGATCAAAAGTTGACGATTCCAACCAACCACTCGGCATATATTTTCCGGCCGCAATTTTTAATTTCAAATCTCCGGCGACCAAAGTCGCATCAATATTACCATCGTCACTCGCGTATTTGGCCGTGTCGCTATAATCCACTTGCCCGGAACCGCCGGACCAATCGGTCTGCGCGGAATAACCAAGGTCGGTAATTAGAGTTTTATCATAGCCCGCCCCCACCAGACGGATACTTGAACTGGAAATCGGCAAATTAGTGGAATTATCTAAAATTTTCACCAATAAATTATTGGTGGTGCGCGGTTGAATAATCACATACGCTGTTTGCGTTTGCCCGGGTGACAAATAAAACGGAGAAATTGGGATGGTGCCGCCGACCGAATAAGCCGTGGTGGTACCAAGCAAATAATACGTATCCCATTCCACGTTGCTCAAAGCGTTCACAGCCGACGAACCGCTGTTGTAAACTACATCATTTTTATAAACAATCGGGGAGTTGCCAATCTTTTTGGCACCACGCAAGTTCCACGAGATGTTCGGCGCTATCGCGCAATTATCGTAAATCGTATTCAGGCTAATCGCACCCGTCAAATCTATGGAAAAACTAATATCCGTAACGGTTTGTTTGACCACGGTGGAATACGGTTTGGTCGGCGACGGATTACTCGCGGTCGTGCTGACGCTGTAATCCGCCGAATATCCGGCCTTTGACACCTGAATTAAATATTTTTGCGTGCCGGTCGGAACATCAATGATACGAAGCATGCCATCATTATCCGTGACATCATCAATCACAGTCGCCGGATTGGTTGATGAATTTACCACATGAACATTAGCCCCAACTACGGCCAAACCATTGGCGTCAAAAACATTGATAAAAAGCGAGCCATTATTTGAAGCTCCTTCTAAACCTTTTGGCGCGACAATAGTGGTGAGCGAAACAGCTTTGGCTTGAATGGAATTTTGAGCAATAATTTCCAATTGAACTAATTTATAATCAGCCGGCGAAGTATCTTTGACAGCGGTGCCGGTGGCCATACCATCATACGCGTCATCAACATTTCGGATATACGTCGTCAGGGTAAAATTAATTCCATTGCGCACGGTCGTGGTGGCGTGAGAAAAAACTCCGGACGGCACACCGCCGACAATGCCGACGCTTGCGTATGGCACATTGCGAATTATTTCCATTCGCTCGGCGAGAATTGATGTTTCAATAATACGCAAACGCGATAGGAAAACTATTTTATATAAATACCTAATCCCCTCATATACACCAATTGCAAAAACTACAAAAACGGCGATTGCCACAATCACCTCAATGATCATCACTCCTCGGGAATCAAGTTTCTTCATGCGGATATTTTTTGTTGATTCAATTATACCATAAATTCAACTATTGATTAATAGCGGATAATTTGTTATATTATCGGCAAATCAAAACGGTCCGGTGGTGAAACTGGTATACACGAGGGACTTAAAATCCCTTGCCGCAAGGCGTGTGGGTTCGATTCCCACCCGGACCACAGAAATAATAATTCGTCCTTTATCACGACAACACCGAGCACTGCTCGGAAGGAGAAACGAGATGGATAAAAGCATACTGCGCGTACATGCGTCCGACTTTTCACAAGCGGTGCGGGAGCTCGTACAAGGATCTGGGCCGATTCATTTCCGTGGCAAAGATGGGGATGCCATGACGGATGAGGAAACGGAAGCCGCAGCCGGACGAACGCTTGCAAGAGCTGACGCGGCGTTCCTTGCTCACCTCGACCGCCTCATCGCCGAGGCCTAAATCAGCGACAACGCACCAAAACAGCCGAACGCAAATTGGCACCTTCAACACGGGAATCCGAAATCGGATATCCCGTTTTTTAATCTTGACAAAACCCCTATTTTGTGCTATACTGACCCGTTGGGTACCCAATTTTGGGCCAACTCTACAGAAAGACAAAAAAGCGCGCTTCAAAACGCGCCAAAAAAGGGGTGTACGTTGAAAAAATCCACAAATTGGCTGACTGACGATGAGTATAAGACGTATTACAGCCGCGTGCCGCGACTGTGCCTTGACCTCGCTATCATCGATCCTGACGGCGCAATGCTGATCGTGAAAAGGACGATCAAGCCGCACAAAGGACGATGGTGTCTCCCGGGCGGACGGCGACTTTACAAAGAGAATGTGAGAAAAACAATCGCTCGTATCCTCAAAAAGGAACTCGGCATCAAGGTCGATGGCAAGCCTCAACTCGTCGGTGAGATGGAGTTCATCCACGATGGACCTTTCGTTCATTCGGTGAGCAACGTATACCGCATCAAGATCACCAGCGAGGAAAAGGCACGCATTAGCTTGGACGAGCAGGGCGGCCGGTTCCGCTTCGTTCATGCGGCGCCACGCAACATGCAGCCGGGCCTCAGGCGATTCTGCATCGAACATCGTCTCCTCGCCTCTTTTTGAAAGCCAGCGACGCTTTTCATCCGAGGAGCCGGATAAAACCGGCCCCTCTTTTTTTATACATAAAATCCCTCAGCCCGAGGCCGAGAGACTTTATGAACTTTACAAACTTTACTAACTTTATAAACTCATTTATCGCCACAGGCACTGCGCGACAAACGGTTTTAATTGCAAACAAAATTGTTCAAACTCATGGTCTTCATAGGTGGTCATATTCGCATAATCCGGGTTCAATGTTTTGCCCGGCAAGAATTTTTGCAAGACGTATTTTTTTGCGCCTTGAATTTCTTGGCCGATCTGCATTATGTCTTCGGGTGATAATTGCTCGCGCACCACAGTCGTTCTAAATTCGTAATCAACGCCCGATTCTTTTATCATCCTCGCGCTTTCACGAATATGCTCGGACATGATTGATGAATTGGTATGCGTTTGGTATTTCTCCAAAGGCGCTTTGTAATCCATGGCAATATAATCCAACAAATCATTCCTGATAATCCGCTCCAACATTTCCGGATTACTACCATTGGTATCCAGTTTCACCGCGAATTCCATTTCTTTGAGCCGGCGGATGAAGTCAATCAAATCATGATGCAAAGTCGGCTCACCGCCGGTGATGACCACGCCGTCCAGCTTGCCTCGGCGCGTTTGTAAAAATTCCAAAATTTCTTCTTCGGTGATTGGCGCGAACATGCCTTGCGCGGCATTGAGCAATTCGGGATTATGACAGAACGGACAGCGGAACGGACAGCCTTGGGTAAAGAGAATGGCTGAAGTCCGCGCCGGAAAATCTATCATGGAAAATTTTTGCCACCCACCGAAGATCATACGTCAAGCGGCATTACGGTTTTGTATGTTTTACGCATTTGGAATTCGGCGCGCTTGCCCTTGTTCCACTGGTCCACCGGACGCAGATAGCCGACTACGCGGGAATAAACTTCACATTTGGCCTCGCACTCCGGACATTTATAATGCTCGCCGGCGATGTAGCCGTGAGTCGGGCAAACGCTAAAGGTCGGCGAAATTGTGAAATACGGCAAATGATATGTTTCGCAAATTTTCTTGACCATATTTTTTACCGCGGATGGGTCGGTAATTTTTTCACCGACAAACAAATGCATGACCGTACCGCCGGTGTATTTGGTTTGCAGAGGGTCCTGCAAATCCAAGGCTTCAAAAATATCATCCGTATAATTGACCGGCAGATGCGTGGAATTGGTATAGAACGGGTCGGCTTTGGCGCTCTTGTATAGATCCTCATTGGCCACGACGATTTCCGGATATTTTTCTTTGTCTTTTTGGGCCAAACGATACGACGTGCCTTCGGCCGGCGTGGCTTCCAAATTGAAGTTATTGCCGGTTTCTTGTTGGAATTCCACCATTTTATCGCGCATATAATTCAAGACCCGTTCGGCAAAAGCCCGGCCTTTTTCCGTGGCAATGTTTTCACCATCCATTAAATTTATAATCGCTTCATTCATGCCGAGGATGCCGATGGTGTTAAAATGATTTTTCCAATACACGCCATGGCGTTCTTTCATGTTGCGCAAATAATATTTGGAATACGGATAAAGATTTTTCTCGGTGAAATTTTCCAAAACCTTGCGTTTGATTTCCAAACTTTCCTTGGCCAAATTCATGAGTTTGGAAAGTTTTTCCAAAAACTCTTCTTCGGTTTTTGAAGTGTAGCCAAGGCGTGGCAGATTTAAAGTCACTACTCCAATGGAACCGGTCAAAGGATTGGCGCCAAACAAACCGCCGCCGCGTTTTTCCAATTGGCGATTGTCAATGCGCAGACGGCAACACATGGAACGCGCGTCTTCGGGACTCATGTCTGAATTAACAAAGTTGGAAAAATACGGAATGCCGTATTTGGCCGTTATTTCCCACAACGGCTGAACGCGAGGGTTGTCCCAATTAAATCCCTTGGTAATGTTGTAGGTCGGAATCGGGAATGTAAAGACGCGGCCTTTAGCGTCTCCGTTCATCATCACTTCAAAAAATGCTTTGTTAAACATGTCCATCTCGGTTTGAAATTCGCCGTAAGTTTCTTTTTGCGGTTTTCCGCCGGAGATGACCGGTTGATCTTTGTAATAACTCGGCACTTCCATGTCCAAGGTGACATTCGTAAACGGCGTCTGAAAGCCAACGCGAGTCGGCACATTCATGTTGAACATAAATTCCTGCAAGGCCTGCTTGGTGCCTTCGTAATCCAACCCATCATAACGGATGAATGGCGCGAGCAAAGTATCAAAATTGGAAAAGGCTTGCGCGCCTGCTGCTTCGCCTTGCAAAGTGTAGAAAAAATTCACCACTTGACCCAAGGCGCTGCGCAAATGTTTCGGCGGTTTGCACTCAATCTTCCCCGGCACACCGCGGAATCCTTCCATTAGCAAATCATGCAAATCCCAACCCACGCAATACACGGACAAAATGTTTAAATCATGCAAATGAAAATCACCGGATAAATACGCTTCTTTTATTTCCTTGGGGTAAATTTTGTTCAACCAATAGACCTTGCTGATTTCGGATGAAATATAATTGTTGAGGCCTTGCAACGAAAAAGTCATGTTGGAATTTTCGTTGACCTGCCAATCTAATTGATCCAAATATTGGTCCACCAAAGTGACGCTGGCTTTGTTGTTCAATTCGCGCAATTGATTATGCTGGTCGCGGTAAATGATGTAAGCCTTGGCCGTTTTTTTGTATGACGAAGAAAGCAAAGCCTCTTCCACAATATCTTGCAACTGTTCCACGGTCGGAGCTTCTTCATTCAAAAGATCACCGGCCATGGCCAATGCTCTGGCGGCCAAACGCTCGGCTTCTTTCTCGCCAAACTCACCGGTGGCCTCGCCGGCCTTGGTGATGGCTTTGATTATTTTCTTGGCGTCAAAATCTTCCAAGCGTCCGTCGCGCTTTTTTATTTTCTTGAACATAAGAAGTTCAAAATTAGAAACAATATTTAAAATATTTTGTTTTTAAGGATTTTTTGGCCATTTTTCGGGTTTTTTCCCCACCCTATATATTGTGTTTAAACGTTTCGCGGAACACAACATCTTGTATTTCTTGACCGAATTCATTATAACACTTTTTTGTAAATCGCGCCAAATGGTGATTTTGCAAGGGAAAATGAAAAATGCGCGGACTTATCCACAGCAGGCGCTTCGCGCCAGTTAAAAAGTTATAAAGTTTGTAAAGTTAAAAGTCGCCACCACTATAACTTTATGAACTTTATAACTTTTTAACTTTATAGACTAATAATAGACATTTTCCTTTCAAAATGCTAACATAAGTTCACTATGGAAGAAGAATTTGAACAATTAACCGACGACCGCGCGGTCGCGCCCGACCCGCGCGATGAAGAAGTCGTTTTGGAAAACACTTTGCGCCCAAAAGAGCTCGGTGATTTTGTCGGTCAAGAACAAATCAAACAAAATCTGACCATTTCCATCCAAGCGGCCAAAAAACGCGAGGAACCGTTGGAACATATTTTGCTTTATGGCAATCCGGGCTTGGGCAAGACCACACTCGCCCACATTATCGCCCGCGAAATGAACGCCAATGTCAAAGTGACGTCCGGCCCGACCTTGGAAAAAGTCGGCGACCTCGCGGCCATACTTTCCAATTTGGAAACCGGCGATGTTTTGTTCATTGATGAAATTCATCGGCTCAACAAAACCATTGAAGAAGTGCTTTATCCGGCCATGGAAGATTATTCACTGGATATTATCATTGGTTCGGGTCCGGCTGCCCGGACTATTCGTATGCCTCTCAATCGTTTTACTCTGATCGGCGCCACCACCAAGATGAGTATGATATCCGGGCCGTTGAGAGATCGCTTTGGCCACAGTTTTCATTTGAGTTTTTATGAACAAGGCGACATTGAAAAAATCCTGACCCGCAACGCGCAAATTTTGGGCGTGGAAATAGACCCTGAATCAACGGCCGTCATTGCCGAGCGCGCCCGCCGGACGCCGAGAGTGGCTAATCGCCTGCTGAAACGCGTCCGCGATTATGCAGAAGTTCATTGCAATGGAAAAATTGATATTATCGCGGCCAAAGCCGCTTTGAATTTATTGGCGATTGACGAACATGGGCTGGATGATACGGACAGACGGATGCTGACAGCCTTGATTGAAAAATTCAACGGCGGACCGGTCGGACTGGGCACAATTGCCGCTTCCATTGCCGAGGAAATTGACACAATAGAAGATGTACTTGAGCCGTATCTCTTGCAAACCGGATTCTTGGAACGCACCCCGCGCGGACGCAAGGCCACGCCCCTGGCTTACAAACATTTGGGATTTGACGCGCCAAAAATAGATTCATTATTTTAATTTCTATGCTCACCATCCCTCTGTATTCATTTCTCATCATCTACGCGATACTATTTCTATTTTTTGTCTTTTTCTTCTTGGTAAACGTCGGCCATATCGTCGCCACCGGCTCCATCACGTTTGGCAGTTTTATTATGACCATGTTTATTTTGCTCGCGTCCTTGGCTGTGCTTTGGTTTACTTGGTATATCTTACAAAATATGGATTGGACGCAAGGCCTGACAATTTTTAACAAAGAATGGTTTGGAGGAATTGTTTCAAACAATCAAATTTATTAAATCTATATGAGTATTGAATCTTTTATCCACGCCAAGGATTACGAAAAAGTTTTGCATAAACTTCGCCGGCATCCTTTTACATTTTTACCGACTGCGCTTTTCTTTGCCGTGCTATTAATTTTACCAATCGCGATTGGTTTTCTAATCAAGACGCAACTGTCCACTTGGCTCGCGAACGAAGCAATTTTTACTGCGCTAATTTTGCTCGGCAGTATTTATTACATTGGCGCGCTTATTTTCTTTTTTACAAATTTTGTGGATTTTTATTTGGATTTGCTCGTCGTCACCAACGACCGCTTAGTGGATATGGAGCAGAATGGTTTGTTTTCGCGCACAGTTGCCGAGGTGGATTTGTATCAAATCCAAGACGTCACTTCCGAAATCAAAGGCGTGTTTGCGACTTTATTTAATTATGGCGACATGACTATTCAAACCGCGGGCAGTGTGCCGAAGTTTATCGTGCACAATATCAAAGACCCGCATCACTTGCGTATAGAACTGATGGACTTGGCTGAGGAGGATCGGAAGTATCATGCGAAATAAAATTATTAAGGAGGGCTATGATAAATAAATTTAACAACCACGCATACATTGACGGAGCGAATTTGCATAAAGGCATAACAGGGTTGGGCTGGAAAATGAATTATAAAAGATTCAGAGTTTGGTTGCGGGAAAAATATTCCGTCACTACCGCTTACATATTTATCGGATTAATTCCAAAACATAAAGATATTTATACCAACCTGCAAGAGGCCGGGTTTACATTAATTTTTAAAGAAGTCGTTTACGACAGCGACGGTAAAGCCAAAGGGAACTGCGATGCCGATTTGGTCTTGAAAGTGACACAAGACGCTTACGAAAATATTTTTGATCAAGCAATCATTGTATCCAGTGACGGCGATTATGCCGGCATGATTAAATTTTTGCTCGGAAAAAGTAAACTTAAAATAATATTATCTCCGGCACAAGTAAAAAAATGTTCTATCCTGCTCAAACGAACTAACGCGCCGATTTCTTACATCCATGACCAAAAATCAATTTTGCAATTAAAAGAAAAAACCCCCGACAAGGACGATACCTTGTAGGGGTTCTTTTCGTAGTGATATTTATATCATAACAAAGTATTGACACTTTGTCAATAGCACAAAATGAGGGTTTTGTCAAGAGTAAAATTGGGCTAAAATAAGCCAATCCTATAAACCAATAATTCATGAAATAATTACATTTTTAAAGTTAAATTAGCATATTTTACTATTTCACTACTATTTTGGTATAATTCAATATTAATAACATCATTATGAAAATTGAACTAAAAAAGTTTGGCAATATTTTGACTTCTCGACCTGCCGGCAGAGAAGCGTATTTGGTTTTCCGAGCTTACCACCTACCGAAAACGCCAAACGAAATCATCAAGATAGATTTCGCGGGTGTTGATGTACTATCACCTGCTTGGGCCGACGAATTTATTACACCGATAAAAAATGAATTTGGAAATAATTTATTTCTTTTGCCCAGTCAAAATTCTTCGGTAAAAGCCACATTGGAAATGCTGGAGAAATTATAAGACGGTAACGCAAAAAAATTCCGTCCGCATAGGCGGACGGAATTTTTTAATCAAATAGATTGCCGCGTCGCTCGTCCCTCGCTCCTCGCAATGACAAATCAGTATATCCTCTGTACATCCACGCCCGTATAATAATATTTCAACAATTGATCATAAGTCCAACCGTCTTTGTCCGCGCGTTGCGAAGCATCCTGCGCGCTCATACCCACGCCATGCCCAAACATTGATTCGCCTTCGTCGTATTTACACGCGACTGACTTCAACCAATCTTTGTCTGTCCCGCCCCAAACTGATTTCCAAGTGCGGGTGCTTCCATCCGAATGGCCAAAGTATGGCGTGATGACCGGCGTATTTTTGTAAGTCACCATCTCGCCATAAGTGGCGCGGGCCGCTTGCACCACGCGGGGCATCAAAACTTCGGAATTATAACCCAAATATAATTGGTCGGCCGTGGTCGCCACCACATCATAAGTGCGCTGGTCCGCCGCCACGCCGTTGTTCATATGATAATACGCATACGACCGCGCGGCTGTGAGCAAGGCTTTGATATATTCCATGGCCGCGCCGTTGGAGGTCTCGGCGATACCGGCTGTGTATTCATCCAACAATAATTCATTCACCACCCAAGTGGTCGCGCTCTTGTTGGAATAAACGTATTCAAAAGTATTACGATAAGCATTAAAATTTTTATTGCCTTTCCAACTAACCAATCGGCTGTAATTAGTTAAGGTAAAGTAGCTGTCGGGATTTACCGGCACCAAACGAATTTTGTCTTCACCGGAAAAATTTAATTCCGCGCTTTTGAATTGATATGTCCCGCTATCATAACTCAATGTCGCAGTCTCGTTGGTTAACAATTCGCCTTTCAAAATTTCTCCGCTCCAAACCTGATACACAAACGGCGAAATAAATTTCACCGCGTCTTCGCTTTTATAAAGTCCGACTCTGATTTTCGGTTCGGTAATAAGAGCGCGCGCGGCCGTGGTAAAAACCGGTTCCACATAACCAATCGGCGCGTCAGCCGTGACTGTCACCGGCAATTCCAAAGTACCGCCGTCAAGCGTATGGCTGTCAGCCGTAAGTTGGAAACGCGCGATGTACGCGCCTTGGCTCTTGGGCGCGCGGAAATTAAAAGTGATTTCAGTCACGCCGTCCGGCGCGACTGTTTGGGTTTTTGACACAATAGTTTTTTCGTTCAACCAGGTGGAATCAGCCAAGGCCACGCGAGTCACTCCGGCAATTTGCGTGTCGCCGGAAATTGTACTGCCTGATTCTTGCCATAAATAATTTTTCCAGGTCTCGGTGCCAATATTTTTGTATCTAACTGTAAAGCTGATTATACCACCGCCCACCGCGGATACTTGTCTCGCGGAAAATGCCAACAGATTAGCTTTGTATTCGGCGGAAACTTCCGAAGCAGTGTCATTTACTCCCTCAGTGGAATTACCGGATGCGTCACTCACCGTGGTGGTGGCGGTCGCAGTGGGCTTGGCAGTCGCGGGCGTAACTTTGATATCCAAATAAAAATAACTGGATTTAATCCAAGTTTTATTTTCCGCGGCCAAATAAAAATCTTCGCGATAAGTTCCGATTTTGGTTGGCGCGGTCAATTTAATTTTGATTTGCGCGGTTTCGCCCGACTTGGTGGTGGTGAGAATTTTGGCCGCCTGATTTTTGGAGAGCCACCCAGTCCCGGAAAAAACACTAGACCGGTAATTCGGATTGACTGTATAGGCGGAAACATAATTCGTCCCGGTCGGATACCAAGTTTTCGTTCCTTTATTTTTTATTTTGACAATTATTTCTTTGGTTGTGCCCGCTTCCATTACAATCGGCTCGGCCACGGACACACTGACATAACTACCCAAATAACCCGTGTCATTGAATTTCGGCGGGGTAAAACTGATGGCCGAGGCCGTGGATGCGAAAAATACACCGGTGATGATGGCAAATAATGATAAAATTTTGCTATATTTTGACATGTTTTTGTATTTTGGATGTAGAATACAGAATGTTGTATCGTACACAAAGTATATCAGAAAAAACCCTCTTGGTGAAGTCCTGTATTTATTACGATTTAGCGAATGTATTTGTGACAAAAAATAAAAAAGGCCATGACGCGGATGCGCCAAGGCCAATGGAAAACCGAATTGAGAATCAGGCGGCGATTTTCACCACCCCCAGCGGGAAGACGCCCAGGCTGCCGCCGCGGTTGTCATCCCAGTGGCCGCTGCAGCAGCGGAGCCCGATCCCGTCAAAGCCGCCGAGGTTGAGCCGGCCGCCGTCCGAGCTGAGGGTATCCGTCCGCACCCACTTGGTGTTGAGCGGGGCGCGCTCGCCCGTGCGCTTGAAGTGCGCCAGGATGAGGCCGGACACGAGAGCCGCCGAGCCGAACGAGGACAAGTATTTCGTGGGCAGACCGTACTTCGCGCGAAGCTCGACGAGAGCCTGCTTCTGCTCCCCGGCATTCTTACCCGTCGCAATGATGCGCGGGATAAAGAACACCATGCAGTCGGCCGTGGACTCGTCGTTCTGCAAATTCCAATCTTGCAGATATGCGAACTTCTCGTAGCAGGGACCGGCGAGCGGGGTGTGCGACTTCAAGGTGAAGCCTACCTTGACCCGCCAGAACACCGGGCCGGTGTAGTCGAGATCGTCCGCCAACGCGCGCCCCATTGCGACAGTGTATGATGCCGCGTTTACATTGTACTCGCAACTCGACACCAAACGAGTAACAGTTTTCTCGTCCGTAGCGACGGACGCAAAGTAGTCCCCCTTCATTTTTTGTTCCACTTTTCCGCTCGGTGTGTCCTTGATCTGCACAATCTTACGGCCGTTCAAAACAGCAAAAACGTTTTCCTCACCGCCAAGCATGTTGATGAGCGCTTCCACCTGCCCATATGTAATGTCGGGGTGTTTCGCATCCCAACCGCCGTTGATGTGAAAACTCGGGATCATCTCGCGTATTCTGCTGGCACCGCCCAACATACTTGCGAGAAACTTAATCTCTTGGAACGTCAACGTGTTTATTCCCAGTTTGTCTTCGTTCGACTTACCCATCTTCGTTCTCCCGGGGCCAAAGGCCCTGTAATTCCTTTCCCTAAAAGGGAAGGGTTTTCCCCGAAATGGGGATTTTGATTCTCTTTTTCGGTTTTAGTGTAAAATGAGCGAAAATTTAATAATGATAATATAAGTTAAGCGCATTTTGGCGGTTTTGTCAATAGTGTATATGTGTGATAAAATATTCGTATATTTCGTAGCTTTCGCCTGCCTGCCGGCAGGCAGGTATTTCGTATATCCAGTTAATACACAAATTTCAGAATTCTCTCATCATTATGTCCCAAGTCCGCGCTATCGCGCACAATACCATGTGGCAACTGGGTGGAAAAACCGTCAGCACGCTTTTGGGTTTGATCGCCATCGCCATCATGACCCGCGCTTTGGGCGTGGAACAATTTGGCTGGTATTCCACGGCCATCGGATTTTTACAATTCATCGGCATCTTCACGGATTTTGGTTTTACGGTCATTACTTCCAGTATGCTCGCCGAACCGGCGCACGATAAATCCAAACTCCTCAGCAATTTGTTTACCTGGAGGATAATTACAGCCGTACTTACGCAAGGCATTGCTCCGCTGACGATATTTTTATTTCCTTATCCCGCGCCGATTAAATGGGCGGCGGTGATAATGTCGTTTTCTTTTATCGGCGTGTCGCTCAACCAAGTCCTTGTCGCCTATTACCAGACCAAATTAAAAATGCACATTCAGGCCATGGGCGAAGTTATCGGGCGCGTGGTGCTGGTCGCCGGTCTTGCGCTGGTGGCCACCGGGCACTTGGGATTTTTACCAATGATGGCCGTGATTACTTTAGGCTCTCTGTCTTACACCGCGTATCTTTGGTACAAATCCGAACCAATTCATTTTCAAATTGACCGCGCCATTAGCAAATCAATTTTCAAAAAACTTTGGCCCGTGGCTTTGTCGGTAATTTTCAATTGTTTTTATTTGCAAGGCGATCGCGTGATTTTACCGCTCTTTGTCTCACAAACAGAAGTCGGGCTTTATGGCGCGGCTTATCGCGTGATTGATATCTGCATCCAGGTATCATCCATGCTCATGGGCATGTTTTTACCGCTTATCGCCTTTGCTTGGTCCCGCGGATTAAAAGATGATTTCAAAATGCAAGTACAACGCGGTTTTGATTTGATGTCGCTCTTTATTATCCCCATGGTCGCGGGCGTGCTGGCTCTCGCCACTCCGATTATGCGTTTTGTCGCGAGTGACAAATTTATTGGCTCGGGCGCGTATTTGCGCGTGCAGATTCTTACTATGCTGGGAATATTATTTGGCACGGTTTTCGGCCATGTGAACTTGGCGCTGGGCAAACAAAAAAAATCTCTGTGGATTTATTTGGCGAATGCGATTCTGGCGGTGGTCGCTTATTTTATTTTTATTCCAATGCTTGGCGGTTTTGGCGCGGCCTGGGTGCGCGTGGGTTCGGAAACTTTTGCCGGTTTGGGACTCCTCATTATGGCCGGATGCTATTCGGGTTTTTGGCCCCGTCCGTTTGCCTTTTTGAAAATTTGTCTGGCCTCGGCCATTATGGCTTTTGTTATTATCAAATTACAACTTGGACTGTTCGTTTCCATTATCATCGGTGTGATAATTTACACGGTTTTGGTCTTAGCTCTACGCGTTATTTCCAAGCAAACTTTACGGGAGATTTTGCCGGCTTTGAAAAAATGATAATTGTCTGATAATATATAACTGTTAATTGATAACTGTAAAAATATGGACTTTTCCAAAATGCGCAACTTTTTATTCGTTGCCCTGCTCGCTGTCGTCACCGTGGCTTTTCTTTGGATAATCAAAACCTTTGCTTATCCGATTTTTTGGGCGGCAATTATTGCCGGCATTTTTTATCCGTTATACTCATTTCTGAATCGCAAATTAAAAGTCCCAAATCTGAGTACGGCCATCACCATGATGATTGTCCTGGCGATAATCGTGGTGCCAATTGTCCTCATCGGCACGTTGGTAGTCAGTCAATCAATTGACATGTATAATTCCCTGTCGCAAAATTCCGGTACTCTTAAGACTAGCATTAACGCGGCCGTTGAATGGATACGCGACAATCCGCTGACCGCGCAATTAAACATTGATCAATCGGCGATCACCCAAAAATTTACCGAATTGGCTCAATCCCTCACTTCGTTCTTGTTAAACAGCGCGAAAAGTTTCACACAAAATTCGGTCGTATTTCTTATTATGTTCTTTATCACATTTTATTCCTTGTTTTTCTTTATCCGCGATGGCGAAAAATTATTGAAAAAAATAATGTATCTCTGCCCGTTGGGAGATGAACAGGAAAAAATGCTTTACAACAAATTTACTTCCACGACGCGCGCCACTATAAAGGGTTCTTTGATTATTGGCTTGATTCAGGGCACGCTCGGCGGACTAATGTTTTGGGTCTCCGGTATTAACGGCGCGGTCATCTGGGGACTCCTCATGGTGCTCCTCTCCTCAGTGCCGGGTATCGGGCCTTACTTTGTTTGGTTGCCAGCCGCGATTATTATGATCATTATCGGACACACTTGGATTGGTATCGGCATGATTTTATTCGGCGCGCTGGTTATCGGCACAATTGACAACATTTTGCGCCCCATGCTGGTGGGCAAAGATTCGCAAATGCATCCTCTTTTGGTTTTGCTTTCCACTCTGGGCGGTATTGCCGTATTCGGCATTTCCGGATTTATCATCGGGCCGATTATTGCTTCGCTCATGCTGGCGTTCTGGGAAATGTACGAAGCGCATTATAGGAAAGAGTTGGAGGAAAATTAGTATTAAACAAAATACCCCGCGAAAAGCGGGGTGTTTTTTTGTTAGGAAGTTTATTCTAAATTGCGTAAGCAATTCTTCTAACGGACGTAGCGTCACGAACAAATATCTTGTCGGTTTTTTTACTATCTTTTTTTTGCGTGCCAAATTTAATATGATATTCTATACCTCGTTCCTTGCAAAAATCTATGACAATGTTCGCCTGCTCATCATAAAATTCTTTACTGGCCCTAAAAACGGACTGTGACGCGTCAACGTTGTAATTTAACTTACCAAAAATAATTTTATCAACAAAACTAACCTCTTTTAATATTTTATTTAGATCCTGCCAAACTATATTCGGCGTCGGATACGGCTCCATACTAATCCATGTTTTTAAACCCTTATCATGCAAATATTTTAATGATTTTATTCGTTCTCTGTACGATGCAGTAAACGGTTCGAAGTCTCTTTTAAATTTGTCGCTCAACGAAACCAAAGTAATACCATATTCGTTCCTTTTTCCATACTTTTCGCCGTCGGCTAAATCTTTCGGATAAACCCCTTTCGTCAACACGGTTAGGCGTATGTTATCCTTATTAAATCGTTCAATGATTTTTAAACTTAAATCGCTGACTTCCGGATACTCATACATAAAAGGATCAGTGGTAAAACAAAGATGGACAAATTTAATTTTATCCTTGTATTTGGGTATTTCTTTATCCAGTAATTCCAACGCGTTACTCACTAATTTTGGTTTTATCCAATCTTTATAATCTTTGATAATGCCGCAGCGTTTTTTCATCATCATGGCGTAGCAAGGAAACCGGCAACCGTGGGCACACCCCTCAACATGATTAACGCAAAAATCAGCGTATTCAACACCGCTTTTATAAAGTAGGGATTTCCGCTTTATGGTAAGCATAAACATCTATATAGTAATTATACTATAAAAATACTATTTCACACAATTTCTGATCGAACATCTTTTCAGATACATAAAAACCCTTAACTTTTAAGGCACTAAAATAATTTACTCTAATTTTATTTTCTTTTTTTAATTTTATAAGAACGTCGTTCGCGTGTTTCGGCTTAAAACCCTCGACGACTGTAAATTCTATTACTTCCGTATTACACATCTTGCGCTTCTTCTTTAATTCATCAATGACCTTTGTCTGAAAGTTAAGAACGCGTTCTTCAAGTTCGGCCGTTGGCAGAACATCTTTAGAAAATAATCTCGGTTCTTTTTCATTGTGTTTAATTTCAGAAACATTTAATGATTTACCGTCATAAGACTCCTTCCAAAAAAGATTATTAAAAAGCATGGCGCCTTTCGTGTTTTTTGTTAATAAAAAAAGTGAATTTTTATTTTTGCCGACATCAATTAGAGCATCCTGCACAAATTTTAAACCAAGCTCCATCTTAATTTTTCGTTTAATTGAATTAACAAAATCATATATATCTTCATAATCATAAACTCCTTTGTCGGTAAAATTATTTAAAAAACTTATCAATTTTTGCGGGTTCTTAATTGACGTCGCAAAACGATAAGCCAAGAATGTAGGCATAAATAACATCACTTCGGAACAATTTATATCCATTAATTGCTTGATCTCAGACAGCTGAATGTCGCCATATGTAAACGGGTCTAAGAAAAAAAATTTGGGCATTGAAATATTAAGCTTAACAATTTCTGCGGCGATATCACTAAATTTATTATTCTGCGGTTCAATTATTTTTATATTTCCCGGAAGACTTATGGCTGATAACTCACTTTTTAACTTATTAATATTTTCTTTATTAATGTCATTAAAAATAACGATAATTTCCGAGGATGATTTTACACTGTTACTAAATTTCTCGTCTTTTAAAACTTCCGTTGCTTTTTTAAGCAAAATTAACGGGCTTCCATCTTTATCGCCATTTTTGCCCGGTCCACAGAATAAGTCTGCGATCATACAACTACCAAAAGATAATAATATCTTGAATAGATAACTCTCTATGTAATCTTCATAAAAGTTTATCTTTACGGCAGTGCCGTCACTTTGATCATTAAAGAATTCTTTAGTTGACATACTACATTACTTTAAAAAATTATTATATCCACTTAGTATATCCCCAATAAAACAAAAGTTCAATTATTATAATTGAACTCTTTTGTTGCGGGGCCCGGACTTGAACCGGGAACCTTCGGGTTATGGGCCCGACGAGCTGCCAATTGCTCTACCCCGCTATATATGTATAGCGCGACCCATATCTTAATTATGGGTCGTCTTGAGCGGGTAAGCGGAATCGAACCGCCATCTCATCCTTGGCAAGGACGTATACTAACCGTTGTACTATACCCGCGAAATGAGCGGCAAAATGGCAAAATTTATTTTGACATTTTCCGCGAATGAGCGGGTATACCTTAGTATACCCGCGAAATCTATTTACTCTGGGTTAGATTATATAAGAAAAACGAAATTTTGTCAATATCCTATTTCCCCCCGTCCCCATTGCCCGCGAAACGATAGTAAACTCTTTTTAAAATTTCCGTGATAATAAAATAGCAAATCACCACACTAAAAATTGTAATGAGGAAATACGCAGTCGGTGGTGTAAATTTAAACAAACCAATGCCAAGCGGAGTAAAAGGCAATAACAGAGTTGCTCCGATTGCCACAATGGACAAGGCGGATAAAATCGTGGACGGGCGCCGCGCCTTGATAAATAAACCGCGCGTCCTGATTGAATAAATTAAAACCAATTCAGTCAGCACCGAACCGATGAACCAGTTTGTCTGCAAGACTGACGGGTCTTTACGAAAATATAAACCAAAAAATATAAAATCAAACACTGTGCTGACAAGGCCGAGCAACACAGCCATCAACACAACTTCACGCACATTGTACGAACGCGGACGTTTTAATTCATTTTTGTCCACCGTGTCCATAGCAATGGCAATCATGGGAAAATCCGACAATAAATTCAAAAGTAAAAGTTGCGCCGGCAACATGGGCAAAAATGAAATGATGAGCGACGCCACGGCAATGGCGTAAAAATTTCCGAAATTGGATATCAAAGTTATTTTCAAATATTTTACCGTGTTGGCAAAAATTTCCCGCCCGCTCCTGATGCCGTCAATGATTACAGCTAAACTGGGGTTAAGCAAAATAATGTCCGAGGCTTCGCGAGCAATGTCCGAGGCGCCGTCCACGGCCAAGGCCACGTTGGCTAATTTCAAAGCCGGTGCGTCATTAATTCCCTCGCCCAAAAATCCCACTTCAAATTTTCTTTGCAGGGTTTGTATAATTAAAAATTTTTGCCGTGGAGACACACGGGCAAACACAGAATATTTTTCCACGGCTTCCAACTGTTCTTCGTCATTCATCTTTTCCAACCTCTCGCCGGTCAACACCGCTTCAGCGCTTTGAATCAAACCAATGCGCGCGGCTACGGCGCCGGCTACCTCCGGACTGTCGCCGGTAATAATTTTGACCATCACGCCAAGCATAGCCGCTTGTTGAATCGCGCTTTTTGTCGTGGCCTTAATCGGATCTTCAAAGGAAATCGCGCCAACAAACGAGAGCATTTGTTCGTCCTTTTCTTTGTAATTTATCATTGACGGACAAGCTCGCTCGGCGAGAATAATTGTCCGGCGGCCTTGCATGCCTTCGGCCTTAATCCATTTGCCCAATTCCGCGTGTTTAATTTCATCCAGATCAGCACACAAAGGAGCGATAGATTCAAACGCGCCACGGACAATCATCTGCCGTTCTTGGCCTTTTTCCACGAGCACGCTATTGCGCCGACGGTCCGGGTCAAAAGGTAACTCGCTTACGCGTTTAATGATCGTGATTTCTTGTTTTTTATCCGCAGAAATTTTATTCCAAAGGGCCAGATCAAAAGCATTGTTCGGTTCGCGTTTTTTTTCGCCCAGAAACGATGAGGCCAGCGCGGCTAAATATATCGCCCGATCTGCCTGGCCGTAGGTGCCGGCCACTTGTAATTTATTTTCCGTGATCGTACCGGTTTTATCCGTGCATAAAACTTCAATACTACCTAAATCTTCCACCGCGGATAAACGCTTGACCACCACCTGTTCCCGAGCCAAACGCAAAGCGCCGCGCGAAAGTGACAACGTGGTGACGACCGGCAAAGCTTCGGGAATCACACTTACTGCGAGAGCAATAGAAAATAAAACCAATTCCGCGATATCTGTTCCATGGCCTTTAATCAAAACATTGGCCGCAAAAATAAACATAATGATCACAACGACCATGCGCAAAATGATCTTGCTAAAATTGTTGATGCCTTTTTCAAACGGACTGACACGTTGCGTCTCGGTGGTCATTTTGGCGGCATCCCCAATGATTGTATCTTGACCAATAGCCACTACCACGCCCATACCCCGACCGCTCGCGATGCAGGTGCCGGAGAATCCCATATTTTTCGCGGCATAAATATCCGCGGCCGCTTGCGCCAAATCACCGGCGCTCTTTTCCGCGGGCGCCGACTCGCCGGTCAATATGGATTCATCCACCATCAAATCATTGGCTTCAAAAAATCTAACATCAGCCGGCAAGACATCGCCCGTACCCACGATTATTACATCACCTAAAGTTAAGTCTTTGCTCCCCGCCAAATATTCGTGCCCATCGCGCCGCACGCGTGTTCGGGCAATCACAAATTTTTTTAGGAGTTTAACCGATTTCTCGGAATGAAATTCTTGTATGAAACCCAAGCCGCTGTTGATGACAATAAAACAAATCACCATAATCCCGTCAATCGTCTCGCGCATGGCGATGGAAAGCGCGGCCGCCCCGATCAATAAATATATAAACGGCGACTTAAATTGTCGGCCGAGAATGTCCCACCAGTGAGTTTCACGCCCGCCTATTTCATTCAGCCCGTATTTTTTTTGGCGCGACAAAACTTCGGACATGGACAAGCCGTTCTCCGATGTTTCCAACTCGGTCATTAAATTTTTACTGCTCCGTCCGCTGAAGTTAAGCACGTTCATATCCCCTGCGCTAATATTTAGCATCGGGTATATTATATCACAAAATCAATTTTAATTTTTCCGCTCGCGATAATTTCTTCACCTCGCTCTCAGCTTTTGACGCGAGCGAGCGGTTACGGAATTTTTTGGAATAAACTAATTTGACCGGCCGGCGCGCTCGCGTATATTTCGCCCCAAGTTTGGACGAATTGTGTTCGCGCAAACGGCGCGCCAAATCCACCGTGATGCCGGTGTACAATGTTTTATCTTGGCATTCCAAAATATATAAATAATACATATTTACATATTATACACTGCCAACCGAAACTCAACAAAAAATCACCCCGCGTCTAACGGGATGATTTTATATTCTACATGTCGTCCTTGGCCGAGTCGTCGTCATCGTCTTCATCTTCTTCGTCCAATTCGTCATCGGATTCTTCGTCTTCCTCATCTTCATACTCATCTTCTTCGTCTTCCGACTCTTCGTCTTCGTTTTCGTCAACCTCGTGAAAACCGAGTTCTTCATCTTCCTCGTCTTCCAAGAGATTATCATCGTCATTTAAATCGATGTTTTGTTTGTTTGCTGTCATAAGCTTTGTGGGAGCTTAAATTAGTTAAATCGGTAAACATAATACTACGCCGTCAATTTTTTGTCAAGCCCCACACCCAGAAGCCACGGCGCTTTGCGCCACTCAAAGGTTTATGCTCAGCGATAACCAAACTTATTCTTTGAGGTAAATTTAAACGCATTAGTCCGGGAAAAGTGGCCTCTGGGTGTGGGGTCAGACCCCTATCACCTAAAAAACACCAACCAGATTAAAAGTATTTGCAGGCCAATAATTACGGCCAGTGGAGCCTGAAAAGACAATTTTTGCGTCTTGTGCCTGAACAACTTCATACCGATAAGCGCGCCAATTGACCCGCCGATGAGCGCGAGGATAAGCAAGGTACGCTCGCTGATCCTCCGGGCTTTATAATTGTTGGCCTTGGCTTTGTCCAGGCCGTAAACAAACATTGTCGCCACGTTTATGGCGAGCAAGTACCAAATCAACCAATAAAATTGTTGATAAAATACGGCGATAGTCATGGGGATAGTATAGCAAATTTGTGCAAAACATAAAACCGGGGTTGACTAAACGGCTAATTTTTTGTAATATATTTTCACCTTAGGGTTAAAACAAGCGGGCATAATATACTTAGGTATATTAGGTTCCTCGCTCGGAAATGTAAAAACTTCGTTTTTCCATTCCGCTCATTTCGCGGGTATCATATAACGGCTATTATCCGAGTTTTCCAAACTCGTGACAGGGGTTCGACTCCCCTTACCCGCTCCAATCAAAAAACGCCCCGCTTTCGCGTGGCGTTTTAATTTATTTTTTTACGCTCTGGCCGAGTAGTCACCGGTTTCGGTATTGACCAAAATTTCTTCGCCTTCTTTGATAAATATCGGGGCGGCGATGTGCAGACCGTTTTCCAAAACAATTTCTTTGGTCACATTGCCCGAGGCGCTATCGCCCTTCACAGCCGGTGGAGCCTCCACCACTTTGTATTGAACTTTTTTCGGCAATTGGATGCTAACCGGACGATTTTCATAAATACCGACAATCACTTCCAAACCCTCTTTTAGGTATTTGGCTTCATCGCCGATCAAGTCGCCATTCATTTCAATCTGCTCATACGACTGCATATTCATGAAGGCGAAATTGTCGCCGGTTTTGTAGAGAAACTGCATGGTCATAAAATCCACGGACACGATATCCACGGATTCCACGGTTTTGTAGGTAATTTCAATCACTTTGCCCGTGGCCAAAGATTTCATGCGGGTACGCACAAATGCCGCGCCCTTGCCCGGATTGACATGCTGAAATTCCACCACCACGTATAAATCATTTTGATGGCGGATAACCACGCCTTTTCTGATTTCACTTGTTGAAGCCATATTTGATAATTTTAAACTAAACGTTAGCGGGATTTTAACGGATTTATCAAAAAATGTCAAACATAAATAAAACCCGAACAGAACACGTCCATTCGGGTCACGACTCTACGTTGCACATAAAAACGAACTTACTAGCAAACCTTATCTTTGGGGGCCGTCATTCGCGCCATTTTCTCATGTCGCCGACGCGACTTTTTTAAGTCACGGCTTAACGCCTCTGCCTCTTTTCCCTCAGTCACGCCTAACATGTGATGCAGCGAGGTTGGTACCACGCGACATGCACCGCACCCTGTGGCCATTTCAATTCCTGGACTTTGATGCTTTTTGTCCGACTCGGGCGCCACTTTTTTTATTGACCGCCGCTTGTTCTTGGCTCTCCGACCGGACATTTTCTTTTTTTCATTTTTCTCTTGCACAAACTTCAATTCTAATTCGCCAGTCATAAGTTTCTGAACTACGGAGGCCGCAATACGCCAGCAACGACCCGCTCGGAACCCCGGCACTTCTCCAGAACGAAGCCAATTGGTCACAGTCCTCGGGTTGACCCTCAAAATTTTTGCCACCTCCTCCGGTGTCAATGCGAAATCATCAATCCTAAAATCTTTTTCTGAGTTTCGCCTTTGCTTCGGCATTTTACACCTCCCCGGTGAAAAGAACTTGTTTGTTTCAAAACAATATACTTATATTATATTTTCGTCTTTTAGTCAATTGTTCTCTCAACTCACACACTGCAATAAAAACTATATTAAAAATTACAAATCATCCAAATCCCTCAGAAAACTCCCGGGGGATATTTTTTTTGTCCGCCAGCTGGCGGAATATTCTTCGTCTTCGGAAACATAAGTAACATCCGAATCATTAAACGCGGTGGAACGCGCGGACGAAAGAGTGGATCGGTCGTCAATCAAATCCGGATGAATTTCGTCCACAAACATGCTCGGTCCCCAGCCCGAGGCTGGTCGGCCTTGGGCCGACGATAGCGGATAGGTGAGAAAAAGTTTTTTCTTGGCGCGGGTGATAGCCACATAAAACAACCGGCGTTCTTCTTCCACCCCGCCATCCTCGCGCAAAGCGCGGTCATTGGGAAACGCTCCGCTCGCCATATTTATCACAAACACGGTCTGCCACTCCAAACCCTTGGCTTGATGAATGGTGGACAAAATTATTTTATCACCGCGATTTTTTTGTCCGCTATTTTTCAAATTATAATTTTCCGCGAGCGCGGTCTCGGCCAAGAATTTTTCCAATGAATCGTACTGCTCGGCAAAAGTTATCATTTGTTCCAAATCGGCAATCCGCTCAGGCGCGTCTAAATATTCTTTTTCCAAATAATCCCGATATGACGATTCCAAAATCACTCGCATCATGACGGCCGGCTGATCGCCCGCTTTCATCAGTTCATCGCGGATTTTTATAAAATTATTCCAACCAGTTTGGGCTTTGGGCGGAAGCAAAATATCCGTGCTCTCGGCGTTGCCTTTGACCATATCAATAATTTTCATGGCGCCGGCCGGACCAATCCCCTCCTCATGCAAAAGAGCGCGCAACCAGGCGGACGTGTCCGCCGGATTTTGAACCAAGCGCAAATACGCCAGCGCGTCTTTCACATGCGCCCGTTCAAAAAACCTAAGACCTCCGCGGTAATCATAACTCAAACCACGACGCATTAACTCCAATTCCAGTTGTTGCGAATGATGCGAGGCGCGGAATAACACTGCCATTTCTCGGCGCGGGATATTTTCTTCGGTTTGCTTTTCCACTTCATCGGCGACAAATTTCGCTTCCATAATCTGATCTATCATCGGATGTAAAACCGGCTTGACCCCGCCCGTAAAAATTGTTTTTAATTCTTTTGGATATTGCTTGACGTTGTTCGCAATGACACAATTCGCCACATCCAAAATTTCTTGGCTGGAACGATAATTCGTTTCCAATTTAAAAATTTTCGCGTTGGGGTATGATTTTTCAAAATTCAAAATATTTTTTACGTCCGCCGCGCGGAAGGAATAAATGCTTTGCGCGTCATCACCGACCGCGAGCACATTGCCATGCACGGACGAAAGCAAACTGATGACAGACGCCTGTAATTTATTGGTGTCCTGATATTCATCCACCAAAATATATTTGAATTGCGAGGCATACTGCCGTTGGATGTCCGGCATTTGCAAAAGCAAAAGAAAATTGATAAGTAAATCGTCAAAATCCATGGCATTGGCTTCTTTTTTGGCCCGTTCATAATCTGCGCGCACGCGTTCCAGCTCGGGCAGATAATCCAACCACAAATAATTTTTAATTTCCAAAACTTCAGCGAGTGGACGTTCGGCATTGCGGGCAAAACTGAAAATATTTTTTATTGCTGAAGCTGAGGGAAACTTTTTCCCGTCGTTTTCTTCATTTTTATTTTTTTTAACGGCGATTTTAATCAGGGCTTCGGCGTCGTCCTCATCCAAAATTGTAAAATTATTTTGATAGCCGAGCGCATCAGCGTGATGGCGTAAAATTTTGTTCGCAATGCTATGAAAAGTGCCGGCCCAGGGTAAATTGCTTTCCGCGCCGGTCAATTCACGGACCCGCTTCACCATTTCACCGGCCGCTTTGTTGGTAAACGTCACCAGCAAAATATTTTCCGGCGCGACGCCCTGTTCCAACAAATACGCCACGCGATAAACAATCGTCCGCGTCTTGCCCGAACCCGCGCCGGCCAGTACTAAACAAGGACCGTCGCCCATATAGACAACGGCCAATTGTTCCTGATTTAATTCTTTGGAAAAATCTATCATGCGATTTTATTCTTCCGCCGCTTCGCCGCGTTCAAAGTCTTCAATGCGATCCAATTCAGCATTTAGGCCATCTTCTATTTCTTTATGCGTGCCTTGAAATAATTTTCGGCCATAATCATTAAACTCTACAACTAACTTGAAAATCGGTTCTTTACTTTTCTTAGAACTTATCGGGATTAAATTCCAACCGCGAATTACATCGCGCGCCCACACGTCTTCTTCGATTTTTGATTCCAGTAATTCAGTAAATTTTGCCAAATCAATTTCTTCTTCGGGTTTAAGATAACCGGCGTCCGCTTCGGCTTGATTGCGTTTCCATGGTGATACTCCATAATTTCTAATGGAATTCTTCCCCAAAGCCGCGGCTCTCCGTGCGCCAAGTTGCCTCTGTTGATTCACAAATCTTACTTTGGCGTCCGGATCTTTAATTTTTGCTTCAATAATCTTTCCATCAGATGCGCGCTTGATTTCAAAAATCACATCTAACCACGGCTGGCCGGTTTTCGGATCAATTTCGTTTGACAAATACTTTTCGCACTCGGGAAGATCTCCAATACCATCAAAAAATAAATCTACTTCCTGATCGCTACCGGTCTCCTGACTCGGACTAAATTTTTCTACGCTCATAATAGTAATTATTAATTTCACACCCATATTATCAGATATTGATATATTGGTCAAAACACTTGACAAAAATCATATTTTATGTTTTATTATAATGTCTTATCCGACTCGGATAAGCAACAGCCGCCCCTTTGAGGGCAGGAGGAAGAAATGAAAAGAATCCTGGCGGTGATGACGATAGCGATGTTCTTTTCCACGGCGTATGTAGCGCACGCGGACGACACCTTCAACCCGTCCGTGGTGAAGTTGTTCATCAACGGCGGTATCAAACTCAACGACGACGTCGGCTTGAGCGCCATATTCGCTCCCTCGAGCGACCTCGTCAACGGATTCAATCCGTCGCTTTATCTCGGCCCGACGTGGCACGCGACCAAATGGCTCGACACCACTGTGTACGCGGGTTGGATCTTCAACACCGAGGATCCGCTCGTGTCGCTCGCGCTTTCGCCTTACATCGGTCAGTTCTGGGCTTTCGTTATGTGGGATTCGTATCTTCGCAGCGAAAGCGGGTACCTTTTCATCCAGGCGGAATACAAGCTCACGGACTGGCTTCATATTGGTGCCGAAGGCGACGGCTGGGGCGACTACAAAAGCGGCGCCGCATGGGCTTATGGTGGCGGACCGAATTTGCTCCTGCGCTTCGGAAAAATCGGTTTCGATCTCGCCCTGTACTCTCGTCGTCTTGAGGGCGACGCGGCTCTGGAGTTCCAAATGCGCGCACAGCTCTTTCTCTAACGGATTTTCCACGGCTCACAGCCCCGCATCAGACGCGAATGATGTGGGGCACTTTTATTTTGCGACACTTGAAAAAATAATTAAAAAGTTATACATTATAGGGCGCTCGTATCATTCGCATGAATTTGTATATTTGTATCGCATATGTTTTTTGAACTCATCCACGAAGACAAAACCACCGGCGCGCGCGCCGGCATCATGCACACCGACCATGGGGATATCCCGACCCCTTGTTTTATGCCGGTCGGCACTCAGGCCACAGTGAAAACTTTGGACCAAGATGATTTAAAAAAATTAGACGCGCCGATTATTCTCGGCAACACTTATCATTTGCATTTGCGTCCGGGCGAGGATTTGATTGACGAGCTCGGTGGTTTGCATAAATTTATGAATTGGGACCGGCCGATTCTCACCGACTCGGGCGGATTTCAGGTTTTCAGTTTGGGATTGCAAAAAGAAATAAAAAATAACGGTAAAACAAACAACGACAATGCCGCTTTGGTGGCCATTGATGAGGATGGCGTCACTTTTAAATCCCACTTAGACGGCTCCACCCACAGATTCACACCGGAAATTGCCGTGCAAATCCAACACAAAATTGGCGCGGATATTATTATGGCGTTTGATGAGTGCACGCCGGATGCGGCGCCGTATGAATACACCAAAGAAGCCATGGAACGGACGCACCGCTGGGCCGAGAGATGTTTGGCCGAACATGAAAAAAAATCCGACAAACCGTATCGCCAATTCCTTTTTGGCATTATTCAAGGCGCCAATCACCGTGAACTGCGCGAAGAGTCCGGCCGTTTTATTTCTTCGCTGAATTTTGATGGCGTGGCTATTGGCGGAGAATCCATCGGTTATAACATGGAAGCTACCAAAGAAATTATGGATTGGCTCAAGCCGATTTTACCCAAAGACAAACCGCGTTACACCATGGGCGTGGGCCTCGCGCCCAAAGATTTGCTCAAAGTCGTGTCCTGCGGCGCGGATATGTTTGACTGCGTCGCGCCGACCCGCCTCGCCCGTCACGGCATGTTGTTTACAAACGACGAAGCCGGACGCGTCAATATAAATAATTCCAAATTTGCCAAAGACACAAATCCGATTGATAAAAATTGCGCTTGCGATACTTGTAGAAATTACACCCGCGCTTATATTCACCATTTATTTAACGCGCAGGAAATGACGGCCATGCGCCTCGCCTCCATTCACAATTTGCATTTTATGCTAAATCTGATGCGCGAAGCCCGACAAGCGATTTTGGAGGATAGGTTTGGGGAGATGATGGGATAAAAAATCAGCGGCCCGTACGGGTCGCTTTTTGACAGGTGAAAATTTTCACGATATATCATCCTTTGGACAAATCCAGCAAATCGTTAAAACGCGGGATAAGTTTCCTGATCCATGCCACCACACCCCATCCCAACAAAACACCAACGGTAGCGACTATAACCATAATTCACCTCTTTTGTTGAATGTACCAATTTCACACTATCATTTTAATTTTCCAGAGTCAACCCGCCATTGACATAAACACAAATTTACGATAGGCTTCTCTGACAGAAGTCAACAACACAATGGAGGTGTACGATGAATAAAGAACTTGAGTTCATTGAAAAAATTATTTCACAGTGCAAGCAATTGAATTTCTATTGCGAAGCAATCTGGCAACTCGCGCCGAACATATTTTGCGCGCACATCAGCAGCGCCGGCATGGAAAACAAATACATTTTCTTTCTGAACCCGCAAGAAATCTCCATACGGAATCCCGACAAGATCACCAAAAACGGTTGCAGATTAAAGCGCGTAATGTTCCGCGACAACTACTTCACCATGGATCCGTCCATCATGGCGTTCACCATCGGCCATGTTTACGCCGAACCTTTTGTGAGCGTCACCAACGCGTTGGCCAGTCTACCGCTCATATTTATGAAAACCAAAGGAGACGAAGTGGACTGGTTCAATGAACCAAAAGAGGTTAATATCAAATCCTAAACCCGCGTCGCGATAATACCCGCCCTTTCCCGCCTGCCGCCAGACAAAACCAACGAAGCCCTTGAACCCTCAAGGCGCTTTTTTTATTTTGCCAACCGCGCTATTTTTCTATATAATGAAGGGGTCGCGCCTGCCATGGGCAGGCCAGTATTAATCAGTTTTAATCTGTCTAAATCAATGTTACACATAAATATCATTTGCCTCGGCAAGCTCAAAGAAAAATATTGGCGCGAGGCCGCGGACGAATACCTCAAACGCCTCTCCCCTTTTGCCAAAGTGGAAATTAAGGAACTGAAAGAAGAATCATTTGGCGAAAAATCCGACCCGATAACCGTCAAACAAAACGAGGCGTTGAAAATTAAAGCCGTTCTGGTCGGCCATGCCGATGATTTTATCATTATTTTGGATGAACACGGTAAACAATTTTCGTCAGTGGACTTCTCAAATCTTATCTCATCTTCATCAAATACATCACTTTCATCATCTATATCATTTATCCTCGGCGGACCGCTCGGGCTGGATGAATCCATATTGAAAATTGCCGACCTCAAACTTTCGCTTTCGGCCATGACTTTTACTCACCAAATGGCGCGGGTATTTCTCCTGGAACAAATTTATCGGGCCATGATGATTACCAATGGACGGAAGTATCATTATTAACGTGCCCGGCAGAGACCGCAGGAATTCTGCCGGGGTTTTGACCGCACGAGTAAAATAAGATAAACTACTGATAATTGTTTATTGTTTATCACTTTATGTCCAAACAAATAATCGTCTCCGGCATCCAACCGACCGGCAATCTGCATCTTGGTAATTATCTGGGCGCAGTCAAAAATTGGGTTGACCTGCAAAATTCCGGCAAATATGAAATGTATATTTTCATCGCTGATTTGCATGCCCTGACCGGAAAACTCAAAGCCGAAGAATTGCGCGCTCAAGTTAAAATCACTTGCGCCGAATTACTCGCCGCCGGCATTGACCCCCAAAAAACAACTTTCTTTGTACAGTCACATATTCCTGAACATTCCGAACTGGCTTGGGTTTTTAATTGCGTGACGCCGATGAATGAATTGGAAAGGATGACACAATACAAAGATAAAACCGCGCAGTTAAAAATTGCCACCGCCGGATTGTTCACCTACCCCACCCTCCAAGCCGCGGACATTTTGCTTTATCATGGTAATCTCGTGCCGGTCGGTCAGGACCAAATTCAACACGTGGAATTGACCCGTGACACCGCGCGTTGGTTTAATAAAAAATACGGCGAATATTTTTCCGAGACCAAGCATTTGCTCACACAAATTCCCAAAGTGATGAGCTTGCTTGAACCGACCAAAAAAATGAGCAAGAGCTTGGGTAAAGAACATGTGATTGAACTCTGTGATGAGCCGTCCGTGATTGAAACGAAATTAAAAAAAGCCGTGACCGCCACCGAGGGCGGAGGAGAAGCGCCGGGCGTGACGAATTTACTGGCTTTACTCAAGGAATTCGGCGAGGAAAAAATTCATCAAAATTTTGTCACAGCGGAAAAAGACAAAACTATTCGTTATGGCGATCTGAAAAAAACTTTGGCTGAATCAATCGCAAATTATTTTGCCAACTTTCGCGCCGAACGCGCCAAACTATTGAAAGACGAAAAAGCCTTGGAAAAAATTATGGCCGAGGGCGCGGGCAAAGCGCAAAAAGTCGCTGAGAAGACAATGGTTGAAATCAGAAAAATTGTCGGACTTAGATAATTATGGAAAATAATCTCCCCCAAAATATTCCGGTCACGCCTCCAATCGCTCCGCCGAACGTCCCTCTCTTACCCGAACCAAGTTTCGGCGAAAAATTATATAAACAGCTGATTGTCATCGGCGTGGCCATTTTATTAATTATTGTTGGCACTGTGCTGATATATTTTGTCAATAAAAAAATTCAAGCGCCACCCCGAGCGCCGGCCATCATCACTCAAATAACCACCTCCTCTATGATTATTGCCTCTGACGCTTTCAAGAACAACGAATACATTCCGGGCAAATACACTTGCGATGGCACAGATGTAAATCCGCCGTTGCGTTTTGCCGATATTCCCGAAGGCACACTCACGCTCGCCCTTATTGTGGACGATCCGGACGCGCCATCGGGCGATTGGGTGCATTGGCTGGTATGGAACATGCCGGCGGATACAAAAATTATTGCCGAGGATTCAGTGCCGTCCGGCGCTGACCAAGGCGTGACAGATTTTGACGCCAGTGTTTACGGCGGACCTTGTCCGCACTCAGGCACGCATCATTACCAATTCAAACTCTACGCTTTGAATGCAAAATTAAATTTACCGATTGGCGCCAAGAAATCCGATTTGCTCGCGGTTATGCAGGGCCACATCATTGCCGAAGCGCAACTGACCGGAATGTATAGCCGGAGTAATTAGAAAAAACTTGCCCGGCAGAGGCCAAAGGCATTCTGCCGGGTTGACAAAGTAGCACGATAGTGCTACTTTTGTTTTGTAATACAGCGGGATGCTGTAATACATTTTGTGGCGGGATGCCACAAGGAGGAAGCCATGAAAAATTCAGTTAAGACCATGCTCCTTTACAAAGAATTCCCTTTTCTCAAGCGTTACGTCGATATTGACACCATCGAGGAAGAACCAAAAGTTCAGCGGGTTGACTCTGGCTTATTAAGTCAATCCGCGCAACACCTACTTTGGGACTACGATGAATGCATCTATGAATCTCTTGAGAGCGTACGATATATCCTGATAGATAGCAACGGAGCGCAGTTGGCGGAAGTCAAACGGGCCCGTATCGTGAGGCCAAAAAGAACATTTTTCAAGCCTAGCACGTGGTTCGCCCTCGCTTACTGCATCCGCGGTGAGACAGTGCTTGAAGGTGTAAAAAAATTTGATGACCCTCAATGTATAAAATACATACTTGAAATCCGACATGATCATTCCGCGTATAGAAACGGCGACCCGCTGATCACCATTCACAAAGTACCAAACAACCCCGACTGGTTCGCCACTCTCCTGAAGCAAGCAGAGGACGAGCTTCATTCCCAGCTTGCCGAGATTGATAACGTCTAGTTCCTTCTTCACATCACACGCACTGCCGCGGCCCTTTGGGCGCGCGGCTTTTTTATTTTCATATTTCGTGGTAAAGTGTAGATATAAATATATGGACAAAAGAGTAATAATGCTCGGCATGGTCGTCGGCTCAACTATCGGCGGATACTTGCCCACAATTTTCGGCGCCGGCATATTTTCTCTCTATTCAATACTTGGCACAGTATTGGGCGGCGTGCTCGGCATCTGGTTATCCTTTAAACTTTTTAATTAAATTTTGATAATTAATATGACTCCCAGAAAAGTGGCCACTTTGATTATTTTAGTCCTAATTTTATTTGTCGGAGCATTTTATTTTACTTGTCAAAAACCAAAACCGAAAAATATTCCCGTTGCTTGCACTGAAGAAGCAAAAATTTGCGATGATGGCACCACGGTTTGGCGCGTCGGACCAAATTGCGATTTCTCCGCTTGTCCGTCATCAAACGATGGCGAAAATTGGATAACGTCAACCACCGCGCAAGGCATCAAATTTCAATATCCTGAAAAATTCTCCACCACTTATATGCATCCGCCGTATTTTGATACGGAATCATGGCCGCCAAAAATTTCCGTGTCTGATAAACAATTTTCCTGCGCGGAAACGCCGGCCGAAAGCAGTTTACCCAATCGCGTGGCGCAAAAAAATATTAACCAAAGCACCTATTGCATCTCGGCCGAGAGCGAAGGTGCGGCCGGTTCTACGTACACAAAATACATTTATACCACCATTAAAAACGGCAAATTAGTTTCCGCGAGTTTCACTGTTCAAGCCGTCCAATGTCTTAATTATGATGAACCCGAACAATCCGCTTGCGTGGAAGAACGCGAAACATTTGACTTGGACGCGGTGGCGGAGAAAATTGTGGAAAGCGTGAAAATCTAACCGCAACATCAAAGAAAAAGGGGTATAACAACCCCCTTTTTTTATTTATTTTTTTGTGCTACAATAGCGCCACTTAAAAAATATTTTATCATTATGGTGGATATCCAAGAGGTTTACAATCGCATGCAGGAGACAAAGAAAAAACAAAAAGACATCCGCGAAGCATTGAGAGACGCGATGTCAACTTCGGCCGAGTATCAGGAAATTTTAGAAAAAATAAAAGCTCTGCGCGTGAAGAAGCAACAAACTGAAGCAGCCATCCGCGCCGACTTCTCCGGCGAAATGGAAAAAATGGAAGAATACGCCTTGGACTTGAAATCAGACAATATGCTTCTCTCGGACGCGGCCATGACCAAACTGATGAAAGGTGAAACCGTGGAGCTGACCGACGAGTATGACAACAAATACGAACCCATCTTCTCGGTGAAATTTAAAAAAGTGATGTAAAATAAAAGCGGCCTCGGACAATCTGTCCGAGGCCGTGTTGTTACTAGGCGGAAGAACTACTCACTCTGCGCCGAAAGCAAAGAGCTTGCCGTCTTTGGAACCAATGTAAATGGTCCCATCCGGTCCGATGGCAATGCCGGACGGCTTAGTCGCATTTCCCGTAGTAGCGTTTTCACCAATAGGAAATGTGGTTACAACCCCATCAACGGCCATTCGGTAATACAAACTATTACCCCTCGCGACAACAAGGTTGCCCAACCGATCAACCACCGGGCAAACGCTGGCCAAACCATCAGCCTCGCCGATGATGTATTCCCCGATGTTTTCCCCGGTCGTCTCCGAAATCATCACAACCATATTATTTGTGGCATAATAAACCGTTCCGTTTACGACAGCCACGCCATCAGGTCGCGTTGATTCGTCGGTGGCAGTGAAACTTGCCGAAGTCCAAATCACCTCTCCGGTCTCAAGGTCATACGCCGTAATGGTAAAGCTATCGCCAACCGCATAACGCGGAGTAATAACTCTTCCATTACTTATCGTTGAATAACGATAATTTCTCCCCGGCGCCTTAACCAAATATTTTTTTACACCGGTGGCGTCAAAAAGGGTATTGGACAACTGGGAATATTGCCCGTTCCAACTTTGGTATTGTTCAAACACTTGACCATCCGACAAATTTGAAAAGTAGCCATAGAGCGAGGGAAGCATTCCATCCCTCCACGCCAAATTCCCCTCAAAATCATAGGACTCAACTCCGCCCGAGGATTCAAATAGCACATTGCTGTCGGATACACTTAATCTTGATGTCTCCGAACCAGGAAGAATCGCTTCCCATATTTGAGAACCATCTTCACTGTTGACGCCATGAACCTTGTAACTACCCATTCCAGCCACGAAGACTTGTCCGGCATTGTTGATAACCGGGTTTATCACGTACCCCATATACCCGGACACGTCATACTCCCAGCGCTTTTCCCCGACAGAATTGAAGGAAACCAATTTCCCAATGTCGGACGTCGATTTCGTATCGGCCGATACATATAGGTTTCCATCGCCATCCACCACCGGTGCGTTCCACACTCCACCGCCAACTTCAACCACCCATTTTTGTTGAATGACCAAAGGCAAATCTACTTGAGCGTTCCGAGTTCGTTCCCCACTTCCCCCTTCACATTTCCAGCCTATATATTCAACTGTACTCGTATCAGTGTCAGGGCCTGCATCGGTGTTGGAACCACTGTCGGTTTCTGCACCTGCGTCGGCCCCGATGTCCGAACTGGTATCCGTATCATCACTGTCCGTTCCGGCATCGGAATCCGAGTCCGTGTCGGTGTCCGAATCGGAATCCGAATCCGAGTCTGCGTCAGTGTCCGTATCGCTATCCGAATCGGAATCGCTGTCAGTGTCAGCATCTGAATCAGAATCCGTGTCGGCGTCTGTGTCTGTGTCCGTGTCCGAATCGGAATCGGAATCCGAATCCGAGTCTGCGTCAGTGTCGGCATCAGAGTCGGAATCGCCGCACCAGACATTGACCTCCGGTCTCACATGATCACAAGCACCGGCCACAAACATCATCGAGCAAACCGTCAACATCACGTTTTTCATTGTTCGTCTCCCGTCGGGCTCATCGCCCGGAAAAACGGTCTTGCAACAGACCGCGTTTTTGCCTAGTATTAATAAAAGGTACATGCCAAAACGCCTAAAATAAGCGATTTAACGCTATATAATAGCACATTTTGGCCATTTTGTCAATACCCTTAGCCAAAAAATCTAATAAAAAAATCGCCCGGAATTTGAGGCGATTTTTTTATTTTAATATTATATTTTTTCCGCAATCTTGATGGACGGGCCCATGGAAGTATTTATCACCAAATTTTTGATGTAAGTTCCTTTTTGGGTGGCCGGCTTGGCTTTGCTCAACGCTTCCACCACGGCCAAGTAATTCGCTTTCAAATTTTCCGCCGGAAAACTCGCTTTGCCGATGAGGATGTGGACATTGGAGGTGTCGTCATTCTTGAAAGTGATTTTTCCTTTTTTCAATTCTTCAATCATTTTTTTAACATTCGGACCCACGGTTTCGGTTTTCGGATTCGGCATGAGACCCTTCGGGCCGAGCACTTTGGCCACCGCGGCCATTTTCGGCATCATATCCGGAGTAGTGACAGCCACATCAAAATCAATTTTACCCGTGTCTTTAATTTTTTTGATATCTTCCTCGCCGTAAACAACATCGGCGCCGGCGTCTTTGGCTTCTTTTTCTTTTTCCGGCGAGACAAAGGCCGCGACTTTCACCTTTTTGCCTGTGCCAAACGGCATGACAATCGTGGCGCGGATTTGTTGTTCGCCCTTTTTCGGGTCAATCCCTAAGTTGGCGTGCACTTCCACCGAAGCGTCAAATTTAACGCCCGATGTTTCTTTGACGAGCGCGATGGCGTCGTCAATCGCGTAAACACGGTTCGCGTCCACTTTGGCGCGAAGTTCTTTCATTCTTTTGGACATACTACTATATATTAGTGGTTTTAGCCCCCGGGGTGTCCCAAGGTCCCACCGATTTAATGCGTTATTTATATCAAATAATGCATTATTTGTCAAGCCAAGCCCCTCACCAATTTTATCGCTTCTGCCTGCACACGATTTGTATATCGTCGGTAATAACTGATCAATAAACATTGGTTTGGAATTGGTGATGGGGTCAAATCTTTCACCTATTTTGTCCACTTTAGCTTCCTTGCCACCCACCTAAATAATTGGTATTATTAACTCGGTTTTGATATATAAAATTATTAAATTTTTAGAGCAAATTTATTATGCCTGAAGAAAAATACGTGAGACCGTCTTGGGACGAATATTTTATGGAAATAGCGCGCACTATAGCAAAGCGGGCCACTTGTGATCGCGGACGCAGCGGCTGTGTGATTGCGCGTGATCGACAAATTCTCGTTACCGGATATGTCGGCTCGCCAAAAGGCCTACCCCATTGTGATGATATCGGACACTTAATGCACGCGACAGTACATTCTGATGGAACCACACGCCAACACTGTGTACGCACTGCCCACGCTGAACAGAACGCTATTTGCCAAGCGGCAAAACTTGGTATTGGCATTGACGGCTCAACACTCTATTGCAAGATGACCCCCTGCTTTAATTGCGCTAAATCTATTATCAACGCAGGCGTCGTGAAAGTAATATGCGAACGACGTTATCACGCCGGCCAAGAATCGGAAGAAATGTTTAAGGAAGCCGGAGTCAAATTGGAATTTTTTGATGAGAGTATAGAACCTTATGCCAACCAATAAAATCATCATCGGTTTCACCGGGCAAATCAGTAGTGGCAAAGGTACGGCCTGCAATTATCTGATTAAAAAATATGAAGCCAGCACCCATCGCTTTTCCACGGCTCTGCGTGATCTTTGCGACCGTTTATATCTAGCCAAAAGCCGTGATAATTTGCAAACCATGTCCACGGCTATTAGAAATTATTTTGGCGATGATATGCTTTCAAAAGTCATGGCCGAGGACGCGGCGCACGACGCCAATGACATTATCTGTATTGATGGGGTCAGACGACCGGGTGACGTAAAAAACTTGCGTGAAATTCCAAACTTTATTCTCGTGCATATTTTCGCGGACATGGACAAGCGGTATGAACGCATTACCAAACGCGGAGAAAACATAGACGACACCGCAAAAACTTTTGAGGAATTTAAGACCGACCATTTGAAAGAAGCGGAGGTTCAAATCGTTGACATTGCCAAAGAAGCCGACGAAACCATCAACAACAACGGCACACTCAATGAATTGTACGCACAACTTGATAAATTGGTAGAGAAATATACCCCGTAGAGAAATTTTGAAATATTTTGCCCAAAGGGCAAAATAAATAAACATCTCTTACTCTCGGGCAACCACACAAACATTTGGACGAGATTTCAAATAAAACGAATAATTAATTCAAAATTCTTCTACGGGGTATGCAAATAAAAATTAAACGACTGGATAAAAGCGTACCCTTGCCCCAATACCAGACCGCGGGCTCGGTTGGATTTGATTTTTGTTCGCGCGAAACAATGGAAATAAAACCGAAAGAAATTGCCTTGGTGCCGACCGGACTGATTATCGCCACCCCGCCCGGCTATATGCTGGCTTTGTTTTCCCGCTCCTCTACTCCGCGCCGTAAGGGATTGATGATACCAAATTCCGTGGGCATCGTGGACCAAGATTTTTGCGGTCCCGAAGATGAAATAAAAATATTTTTGTATAATTTTACCGAGCAAACAGTCATAGTAGAAAAGGGCGAGCGTATCGCGCAAGGAGTGTTTGTGCGCATTGACACCGGCGAATGGGATGAAACAGATGAGATGAACTCGCCCTCTCGCGGCGGCTTCGGCAGTACGGGAAAATAAAATAATAAATAATATTATAAATAAATATGTCCGAAGAAAATTCCAACAAATTATCGGTGTATTCCCTTGACCATCTAAAACCGGAAGTAATCGCCGTCGCGTTTGCCAAATGTTCCCGCTCGCCCGAATCTTTTGCCGACATTGCCGCCGAACTGACCGAAGAAAAATCAGCGGACTTTCATGAAAAATGGGTGGTGGGTTATGGGCATAGCAGCGTGGCTGAACACGCCAATCTGCATTTGGCCATTGAAAATGTATCCATCTTGGCAACAAAAATTATTGAGGACAATCGCCTATCATCCTACACGGAAAAATCCACTCGTTATCAAATTTTTGATAAAAACAGGTATTACAAACCAAAAAAAATAATGGAATCGGAATTGGCCGGTGAATATGAAAAAACCATGGATGAAATATATGATGTATATACTTCAATGTTTGATCCCATGCGCGAATTTATCACAAAAAAATATCCGCGCAAAGAAACTGAAACCGAGAAGGGCTACAACGCCACCATCAAGGCCCGCATCTGCGACAACAACCGCTACCTCCTGCCCACCGCCACTTTGACCAATCTTGGCATGACGGCCAACTCTCGCAATTGGGAACACGCCATTGCCAAACTATTATCTCATCCACTGGAAGAAGCCAATGACATCGGCCGAGCCGTAAAAAACGAAGCATTGAAGATAACTCCGACCTTGATAAAATTTGCCGACGAAAATCAATTTACCAAAGAAACTTTACCTGAATTGCAAAAATTGGCTAATTCGGCTTTGCCGGAAAATCCCGAGCCCTCAAGCCCAGTGCAAATTGTGGATTATGATCACAACGCGGAAAATAAATTGGTCGCCGCTTTATTATATCGTTTTTCCCAATTACCCTTTGCCCAAATTCTAAAGAAGGTTGAAGCAATGACCACGGCGGAAAAAGAAAAAATAATTGACGAATCGTTGTCCCGACGTGCAACGTATGACGCGCCGCTTCGCGAGTTGGAACATGTCTACTACACATTTGATATCTTGATGGACTACGGCGCTTTCCGCGATGTGCAACGACATCGCATGTGTACTCAAACAAACCAATCGGTCACGGTAATCCACGGCTACGAAACGCCGGACGAAATAGTTGAAGCCGGACTGGAGCAAAAATATCGCGACGCTATGGATAAAGCCGCGCGGCTTTATCAAAAAATTTCTGCGACATTTCCGGATGAAGCGCAATATGTCGTGCCACTCGGATTTCGCAAACGCACTTTATTCACTTGGAATTTGCGCGAATTGCATCATTTCATTTCGTTGCGAAGCGGACTGAAAGGACACATCTCTTATCGCCGTGTGGCTCAAGCCTGTTGGCAGAAATTAAATGAAATTCAGCCGCTGTTGGCAAAATATATTAGAGTAAACATGGAGGCCGGATCTTCATCGTGGGCTTCCACTATGTTTAATCCGGAATTTAATTTCATGCCAAAAAAATAAACATATGTTCATCATGCTTGACGGCATTGACGGATCGGGCAAAAGCACGATTCTTGATGCTTGGAAAAAAGAAATCTCGGCGCAAGGCAATGGAATTTTTGATTTAAAAAATTATTGGCAGGAAACCGGCCGTTACCCCGAACTTTCGGAAATGCGCGCTTATGATTTTATCTTTTCTTGCGAGCCGACTTACACCGGCGTTGGCAAAGTCATTCGTGATGAATTGGTGAAGTACACCGATTACCCGCCACAGGCCGTCGCCCACGCGTTTTCTCTGGACCGCTTAGTCTTGTACCACAAAATAATTATTCCTCTGCTCCAACAAGGCAAATGCGTCATTCAAGACCGCGGGGTTTCGTCATCGCTTGCTTATCAATCAACCCAGCATGAAGAACTGACTTTTGATGTCTTGGCAGAATTACCCGGAAATAATCTCGCTTTAAAAAATCGTCCGGACTATTTAATCTTGGCCGAACTTTCGGCCGAAGAAGCGATTGAACGCTTGAGCGGGCGCACCGGCAAAAAAGACGAGGCTATTTTTGAAAAATTGGATTTTCTAAAACGTTTGGAAGGGCAATACCGCGATGAAAAATTCCGAAATCTTTTCATTGAACGCGGCACTCGGATTATGGATTTGCCTACAAACGTAAATATTGATACAATGAAAGAGCAAGCCGTAATCCTTTTACGGAGAATTTTAACAAAATAACTTGGATAATATGCTTATTAACGCAGGGGAAATCATTAACAAAAGCTGGGGTTATTACGCGAAAAATTTTAAAAAACTCGTCCCGATGATGTGTCTTTTGTTCATCCCGAATTTTGTGTTGGGGCTGGTCGGAATATTCTCTCTGTACATGGACCAATACGCCGCTACCGGCGTATACATGCTGATCAACAACTTGGTTGTTCTCGCGGTTTTTGTCGGCAGTTTGGTATTCACGCTTTGGGCTTCAATGGCGCTCGCCAAAAACCTCGGTCTAATTGTCCACGAAAAACCGTTGGCCGCTCTGAAAGAAGCATTCTCCGACACATCGCACCTAATCTGGCCGGCCATTTATACCGCGGTTTTGGTTTGTCTCGCCGTGCTTGGCGGCACCTTGTTGCTTATCATCCCGGGTATAATTTTCAGCATTTGGTTTTGCTTTTCTTATCTCGCTGTTATCTTTGATGAAAAACGCGGCGTAGCAGCGTTGACAGAAAGTAAAAAAATGGTCAGCGGACGCTGGTGGAAAATTCTCTGGCGGATGCTCGCGCCCGGAATATTTTACGGCGTATTATTTGTAATAATATATAATTTGTTGAACTACACACTTGGTTCAATCTTTCAAATTGAACCAAATATTATCTATACATCAGAAGACTCAAATTACATTGCCTATCAAATAACAGGCGGTTTCTTTTACGGAATCTTAAGCTCCCTACTCTCCCCGCTCACCGCTCTCACCTCCATCTTGCTTTACTTCAGCGCCAAAGAAAATCCTGTTCAGGTCAATCCAGTGATTGAAGCTGATAAAAAATAAATACATACAAAAAGCCGTCCCGCATCTGACGGCTTTTTTATTTGCCAAAACAACGCTTGTTTGTTAAGATTAGATTAATAAATATACAAAATATGCCAAAATTCATTCCCATCATCGGCATGGAAATCCATGTTGAGCTGAAAACCAAAAGCAAGATGTTCTGCGCTTGTCCAAACAATCCGGACCGCGATGCACCAAACACCAATATCTGCGAAATCTGTCTGGCGCATCCGGGCACTTTGCCTGTGCCAAACAAGCAGGCCATCGTGGATACGGTAAAAATCGCCAAGGCGCTCGGCTGCACCATCCGCCAGTGGAGCAAATTTGACCGCAAACATTATTTTTATCCGGATTTGCCCAAGGGCTACCAAATATCACAATACGATGAACCAATTGGAGAAAACGGTTCTTTAAATTTGGACATGCGCACGACGGAAAATTTGCGCGCGGCTCCGCGTATTTGCATTACTCGCGTGCATTTGGAAGAAGACACTGCCAAACTTTTGCACGATGATAAAAATAATACATTGGTTGATTTTAACCGCGCCGGCGTACCCTTGGTGGAAATCGTCTCAGACCCGGATATTCAAAGTTCGGCCGAGGCCAAAGCCTATTGCCAAGAATTACAAATGATTTTGCGCTACCTCGGCGTTTCGGACGCGGATATGGAAAAAGGTCATATGCGCTGTGAAGTAAATATCTCAGTGCAAGAGGAGGGCAAATTTGAATTTGCGGACCACACGGTCAAACCCATCGGCGATTATAAATTATATCCCAAAATTGAGGTAAAAAATATTAATTCTTTTAGGGCCGTTGAAAGAGCGATTGATTACGAAATACAACGCCAAACAAAACTGATAACGGAAACGAGCGAAGCGAAGTCCGGTACCGAACGACCCGCATCAGCGGGGAGTTCTGGTACTGGACAGCAAACCCGCGGTTGGGATGACGCCAAGGGCGCCACATATATGCAACGCGAGAAAGAAACTTCGGCTGATTATCGCTACTTTCCCGAGCCGGACATCCCGCCGTTTGAACCGGAAAAAATCTCCGGAAAAATTAATTTACCCGAATTGCCGGCCGCGAGGCGGACGCGCTTTCACGAGGAATACGGTTTTTCTTACGCGGACGCGTTCTTGCTCACCTCTGATGAAAATTGGAGCGACTTTGCCGAAAAAACAATGGGTGAATTAATGGAATGGCTGGAAAATTTGCCTGAATCAAAATCAATGACGGAAAATTTAACTTCGGCAAAACAAAAAGAGTTGGCCAAACTCGCCGGCGGTTGGATTACATCCAAACTTATGGGCGCGATGGCCGAAAGAAAAATTGATATTAAAATTTTGAAAATCAAACCGGAAAATTTTGCCGAGCTCATCGCTCTCATTTACACGAATCGCGTTAATTCCACCAACGCGCAAAAAATATTGGGCGAGATGCTGGACTCGGGCGTGGATATGGACCCGACGCATATTATGGAAGCTAAAGGCTATGGCCAAGTGAGCGACGAGGGCAAACTTGGCGCGATAGTGGACGAGGTAATAAAAAGTTATCCGGATCAAGTTACACAATTCAAAGCCGGCAAAGAACCGCTCATCAAATTTTTACTCGGCATGGTGATGCGCTCCTCCGAAGGATCGGCCGACCCGATTGTGGCGGAGAAACTATTAAGGGAAAAATTAAAATAAAAATAAAACTCCTTAACCACCGAAGTGGAAAAGGAGTTGGGCCGTCTGACGCGTTCGTCACGACTTTGAGGGTGGTCGCGATTTCTCGGAGAGGCGAAATGCCATCTCCCGCGCCTGGCAACCCCAGAACGAACAACTTGTCCCAATCTATTGTCCGGCTCGCGGGACATACGAATCGCCGGACTCATCCCTGTTTCACCCCTGCCTGACCGGGAATCGTCATCGGCAGAGCCCTAGCTGTCTCGTCAAACAAACCCATCGGGTTAGCTTGCCCATTGCCCGCTAGACGGCACTGGGAATTAGTTCGTAGAAATAAGAATAGCACATTTTTAAGATTTTGTCAATAGTAAGTACAAAAAAGACGCTGTTCTGGCGTCTTTTCGCTTATTTTAGATTATCTCCCCAACCTCTTAAGCGCCTCGCGGATAATCTGCTCGGCCGGCAAATCAAGCAGGCCGTGAGCAATTTCGCGTACTCAACAGCTCAAGTCCCACCAATAATCTTGCTGCCATAAAAAATAGCCCCCGACCGAGGTCGGGGGTAATACATGCGAAGTCATAGGGCTTAACTAAACCTGTGACTATTTTTGCTTTGCAAACATCTTGGCGAGACTAAAGCCTGCATTGCGCTTGAACAATTCGTCGATGATGTCCAAGCCGCTCAAAACACCGATTCTCGTCTGCTTCAAACGCTCTATCCCAGTAAACACATCAAACAAAAACGTCTTTGTTTGATCACATAATTTGCAGATCGGATCATCAAAGACAACATCTATCGACGGAGGCATCTCTATCGTGGAGTGTCTCCTTGGTCGTTGCCCTGTATTGGAGACGTCGCCACATCGATATTCATCTGCTAACTTGCTACCGCCATCACTGCCCGTGCTGCTTGCTGTCCTACCAGAAATCTCGCGTAACTCGCAAACTCTGCCTTCTAACATGTCCTCTACTGATTTGCCACTCATCATGAACACTCCTTTCTAGATGTTCGCTGATTAGCGGCGTACACGGCCGCACTTTCCGGCCTGGCTGAGTATCCGTGATAATCTGGTATTTTCACATCAGGAATCACCTCAACAATAGACCACGGATAGTCGCCGCGCAACATATTCTCCCCACACATTTTTGCTACCAAAGACCTTGCTTCGTTTGGCAACAATGAACATCTCGCAGTCAACACCCGTACTGGAAACTTAATAACTTTGCGCCCATTCGGTAGTAGTTGAATGTGTTCGCACAATATTTCAAACATGCGTTGGGGGCGGATGTTACGCGCAACCGGTGACGGCGGATCTTCATCTTCGATGCCATCGTCGGCTAACGTCGCCAATTCATCGACTGCCGCAACGATTCTCTCAATCTGATCACGGTTGAGATGTAATTTTTGTTCGAGTTTCGCGAATGCCTGCTTCTCAACCTGTCGCACTCTCTCGCGCGTCAACTCGTAACGCAACCCGATTTCTTCGAGGGTTAACGGATCAAAATCACCTAAACCGAGCCGCAACTTTATGATCACGCTTTGCCGCGCGTCGAGAGTTGAGCTATTTATTTCGGCGACAATCCTATGCTTGGCCGCGCGATACTCGAGAAGGATCCGACGAGTTTCAACGTCCGTATCCACTTTTTTACCGAGATCGTACAAACCGTTTTTTGCCAGCACCGACTCGACACGTCCATCATCTTCTTTAGCGATATCATCAATGGAAATATACCCCTCGGCGATGTACACGACACATAGGTGAATTTCGTGCAACGACATCGTCGAGCCCGGCCCATCCTGTTGCCGTATCAACTTCAGTATCGTGTTACTCTCAGGCCATTGACCGAATTGCTGTACGCACGACGCAATAACACGTCCCACCCTCCATATTTTTTCAATCATATGAACAGGAATTCTGTAGGGACGCTGCAAATTATTGTTCATGATTGCTCGCGTCATCGCCTGCCTTATCCACCACGAGGCATAAGTGCTAAAGACGTAGCCTAAAGAGATGTCATACTTTTCAAGAGCCACGAACATGCCGATGAATCCTTCTTGCAACAAATCAAGCAACTCAACGCCGCGACCAAGCAAGCGATAAGCGGTCGCGAGTACGAGTCGAGCATTGCCATACACAATGGCTTCGTACGCAGAACGATCACCGTGTTCTTTCCATCGCGAGTGCAATTGAGTGAAATCAGCACCGCGAGGTATCGGATACTTCATAAATGGCGCCATGTACAGATGCACTTCATCTTTAGACGCGTCAATCGTGTTTGTCCCCGCAACTCTTTCCAGAAGATGACGCGAAACATGATATTCCGGTAAATCCATTCTTGCTTGTTCAGACGGCCTCATCGGTCGCTCCATTTTCTGAGCGGTTCATTGTGAAGTGATGACTATCACTTTAACAATATATCGCTCTGTTTGTTGTTACAAATTTTCCAAAGCGTTTTTTGCAGCGGCTTCTTTGGCTTGTCGTTTTGTTTTTCCACACCCCTTGCCGATCAATTTACCTCCGACAAATACCCCAAATTGAAAATAACCCGCATGCCTATCGTCAGAAGGTCCAACGAGCAACTCATATTTGGGGGCTATCTTATAAATCCTCTGCACCAATTCCAGCAATCGTGACTTTACCAGAAAATTAACAGTCCCTTCAATCGTCGAACTGGAAAAATACACGAGTAGATGCGCATCCATGACAAGACGGACGGCGCCAAGACCTTGATCCAAATATAGCGCTCCGATGACTGCTTCAAACGAGTCAGCTAACATGCGCTGGCGAGCTGTTTCTCCCAATTTACCATACCCGACCAAGAGGCAGTCGGCTAATTCGAGTTTCTCAGCGACCTTACAACAAGTTTCTCCGCTCACCAAACATGAGCGCCACTTCGTTAAAGTACCCTCGTCCGCCTTGTTGAGATATTTTCTACTTAAGAATTCGGTAACAACCAGCTCTATGACCGCGTCGCCAAGAAACTCAAGAATCTCATTGTGCGCTACGGGATGACTACGATGTTCATTCAAATACGATCTGTGTGTCATCGCTTGAAGCAACAAGTTCAAATTATTAAACTCGACTCCTAAACGGTACTGCAGGGACAACAAACGTTTTTTGATTCCCGGATCCATTTCATCCTCCTCTGTGAATTGTTAAAGAACATATATTAATAACACAATATATGCATATTGTCAACAACATGTACAAGATGACCACATCGTGGACAAGTGCATAGTTTTTTCCGCAAATTGCAAGGGGGTTAGATAATTGAGAGATCCGTGCGGTCTAACGGCGTTGTATTCAACTAACCAATCGGTTAGTTTTTTGTTAAACACATCTACGTCGGGGTGGAAATTCCCCCAACTCAGAAATTCATCTCTGAAAGTACGATTAAACCTTTCATTGGACGGATTGTCTTTGGGCGTATGAGACCGGCTCCACCAATGGGTTAACGACAATGCCCCGAGGGCATTGTCGAAGTGTTTGTGGAATTCGGATCCGTTATCCGTATGGACGTGTTTAATTTTTTCTTCCATCAGATAGTACAACCTTTGAAAAAAGTCTTTGGCGGCTCCGGAACCGTGGTTGGTATACATACGGGCGTAGGCTATCTTGGAGTGCTCGTCCAGCCCCGTAACGACATACCGTTTAACACCGCCCAAATGCAGCACAACCGTATCTATGTGGATGAGAAACCCGGTAATCGGTTGTTTTTCGCATTCGGTTATCCTCTTTTTAACCACGCCTGTTTTAGGCCGTATATACTGTTTTTTCTTCTTTTTCGCATATAAATGGAATTGTTCTATTACTCTTTGGACATACCACTCGGTGACCGGCTCGCCATATTGTCTTTGGTACAGAACAGCAATCTTCTTTTTACCAAAGTAAGGGTATTGCTTGCGGATACGGATTACCCGCTCATCTTTGAGCGGCGTAGCCGCTCTGGAGCGAACGGCCTTCGGCCGTCGGCTTTTGGTTTCAAGCGAGCGTAAATTGTATTCTTTAAAGAGATTAAACCATTTGTAAAAAGTGCTTTTACCGACACCAAAGTGCCGGCAAACCATAGCCGCATCCTTCTCGGCCTTGGTTTCGTAAAAGATAACCCATTCTAACCGGCACAGCGCTTCTTTGCTCAGTTTTATCGCCTTAGAGATTTCTCGCCAACGATCGTATTTGGACATGGACCGGCCGTCCTTCTTGGCACGGCGGTATTGTTCGTAAACCATAACTGGATGAGATACATGGGTAACGCATATATTCTACCATTTGGACGCCTAACGGCGTCCGTCTGGCGGATTAAATGTGTCCACGATGTATCTCATCTTGTTCAC
>Ga0265297_10001221_pt1 | contig 62458 bp, 73 predicted proteins | sample Munlanlwell13791_FD_192502 | JGI IMG/M metagenome (GOLD analysis project Ga0265297, IMG submission 192502) | Leachate microbial communities from a municipal landfill in Southern Ontario, Canada - Leachate well 137-91 | ecosystem: Engineered > Solid waste > Landfill > Unclassified | place... | reverse complement strand
TAAAGAAGGGATATAAGAGGGAAGAGTTAAAGAAAGAACTTGGAGAGGTCGCATAGAGGCCTAGTGCGCTCGCTTGGAAAGCGGGTATACCGCAAGGTATCGAGGGTTCGAATCCCTCCCTCTCCGCAATCCTTCGCTAAAGCTACGGAATTGCATGCCCTCGTTAATATAATGATGAGATAATGTACTACACATACATTCTATTAAGTTCAAAATCTCATATATTTTATTTTGGCTCAACGCGCGATTTGAAAGTAAGGTTTGGATTACACAATGAAGGGAAAGTCTCATCAACAAGACCGCACATGCCTTGGAAGCTCGTTTGGTATGGAGCCTTTGAAACAGAAAAACAAGCACGAGATTTTGAACTTTATTTAAAAAACGGTTCGGGAAAATCTTTCGCCTACAAACGTTTGGTATCCGTAGCTTTAGCGAGGGATTTTGAAAATGGTAGAATTGGTCGTTCGAAGCCATAGGCGAAGGAGACCCTCCCTCTGGCGCTCTTTATAAATAGCCCTTAATTGCTTCTAATCGGATCACCGCTGTTTTTATCCACTTGACAGCAATGTTATATCTTTCTAACATCAGAATAGTTAGAATTAATTAACAATAATATGACTAAGAAAACGTTCACAATTTGTAAGGTTGTTGCGGTTATTATCGTCGGCTTTGTTACTGGTGTATCGGTAAATAACGGTAACTGGTATTTACCCATAGCTTTTCTTGTGACGGCATGGGTATCTCTGTTTGCTTTGAAAAACAGGGTCAAAGGGGTAATAGCCGACGAACGTGATTATCGGTTGGCGGGCAAGGCTTCTATGCGCGCGATGACAACCTATAACGCGCTCGCGGTTATCGCGGGTCTTATTCTTTATATATCCGAAAAGGACAATGCTGTTCTCTTTTCTGTCGGAAGCACTCTCTTGTATTCGGCTTGTCTGCTAATGATTATTTATTCCATCCTCTTTAAAATTTACGAACGAAAAGATGAACGTAATTAAAGTAAGGGTAAAAGAGTTCAGAGCTCAAAAAAATCTAACACAAGAGGAGTTGGCTGATCGTGTCGGCGTGCGCAGAGAGACCATTATTTTTCTTGAACAGGGAAAATATAATCCTTCTCTTAAACTGGCGTTAAATATAGCAAAGGAACTAAAAACTCCGATTGATAAATTATTTTCTTTATCGTAAAAACCTGCGAATAAAAACAACGACCGAAAGTCGCCGTTTTTATTTTTACTCGCCTTTTTTCCCTCGGTTAAGCTTTATTTAACGCCTTCCGGTCCTAAAGCGACAATTAAAAGATTATCTGGGGATAAATATTTCTTTGCTGCGTTTATTAGTTGCGCTTCAGTAATGCTTGAAATTACAGAAATGTAATCTTCCGTTGTATGAAGAGCGTCTCTTAGAATGAATCCTCTCCCTATGTCTGTTATATAGAAAGGGTCTATGTTTTGTGTCTTATAAAAATTGACGAGTTTCATTTTCATCTCCCCAAAATTCTGTTTTGACAAGTGTTCTTCCAAGTCTTCCATAATTTCTTTGACCGCGTGGATCATTTCTTTTGGATTTTTGGTTGATGTCGCGATACCAAATAAACCGGCGTCTGAAAAAGTTTGGATTTGGGCTGAAATATTGTAAGTGAGTTTTCTCTTCTCTCTTATTTCTTGATTTAAAAGCGAACTCATGCCGTATCCCAAATGAGAGGCTATTATTTCAAGGGCTGCATTGTCTTCTTCTTCATCAACTCCTCCTGTTAAATAATAAAAACGCAGCTGGGTTTCTCCTATATCCCTTCCTTCAAATAAGTTATCTTCTTTCTTCCTTGGCAAGATTGGAATATTGGTTTCTGATGGATTGTCTTTTTGTCCTTTCCACTCCCCTAAATATTTTTTTGCTAATTTTTCAGCATCGTCATGTGACAGTCCTCCAGTAACAATAAGAGCCGAATTTTGAGGGATAAAAACTTTTTTATGGTAATTTTTTAACGTTTCAATATCAGCTGCTAACACAGTTTCTTCCGAGCCAAGAGGGTCGTTTGCAAGCGGATGGTCTTCAAAATTTTTCTTATACGCTATGCGGGTAGCCCACATCATGGGGTTATCTTTACTTCTATCCATTTCTCTCAAAACAATTTGTTTTTCTTTTTCTAGGTCTTCTTTTTTGAGCAATGGGTTCAAGATTAAATGTGAGAGAACATCAAACGAATCATCCGCATATTCAGCAGCTCCTTCAATATAAAAGTAAACGCGATCCCTTCCTGTGGCGCCGTTTATTTTCGCTCCTTTTGCCTCAACCGCGCTTGATATTTCAAATTTATTTTTATATTTATCATTCCCTAGAAAAAGCAGATGCTCAAAAAGATGACTAAACCCTAGCTCGTTTTCATTTTCATAACGTGCTCCCGTTTTTACCCATAAAGCCAGATGCATTCCTTCAAATTGAGGGGTATAACTTGTGATGACTTTTAACCCGTTGTCTAAAATCGTAATCTCGTACTTTTTCATCCTACTTTCCCATTTCCCTTAACGCTTTTACTCTATCTTCAATCGGCGGGTGGGTCATAAAGAGCTTCATTATCCCTGCTTTTTTGCCGTCTTTAATGGGGCTTGAGAGCCAAAGATGGGCGGTCGCGGAGGATACACGACGCATGGGAGTCGGGTCGTTTGCGATTTTTATAAGCGCGTTTGCGAGACCCTCGGGATAACGGGTTAAGAGAGCCCCAGATGCGTCCGCCAAAAATTCCCTCTTGCGCGAAACGGCAAGCTGAATGAACAGCGCGGCAATGGGAGCGATAATCGCGCCGATAACCGAAAGCAAGGCAAAAACGTTATCTCTGCTATCTCTATCCCTACTCCTAAAGACATTCGCCCTTAAGAGAATATCGGAAGTGACGGAAATGAAGCCGACTAGCACGACGATTACCGTTCCGAGCAACATATCCCTGTTGCCGACGTGTGATAACTCATGGGCGATAACGCCTTCAAGCTCCGTGCGGTCTAAGCGTCTAATCAATCCCTCCGTTACGGCAAGAACGGCATGTTTGGGGTCGCGACCGGTGGCAAAAGCGTTCGGCGCCATCTCCGGCACGATATAAACTTTCGGCATCGGGAGTCCTGCGGTAATTGCGAGATTTTCAACAATGCGGATGAGTTCGGGATTGGTTTTTGACGTAACTTCTTGCGCTCGAGTGGAAGCAATGACGAGCTTATCCGAAAACCAGTAACTTGCGACGCTCATAAGCGAAGCGGCAGCCGCAACAACGTAAAGTATCATCGGATCGTTGTAGGCCCGGGAAATAATCCAGCCGAAAGAAATTAAAAGCACCAAAAAAACGGTGATGATAATCCAAGTCTTTCGGATATTGCTATCCTTGTGTTCGTAAATCGTCGCCATCGGCAAAATCTAGAACTTTACCTCAACATTCTTGCGTTCTTCTTCGTTCTCGGTCTCAAAAAAAGGTTCCTCTTTAAATTTAAAAATGTTCGCGATGACTACCGAAGGAAAAGTGTGCACCTTGATGTTTAGCTCCCGAACATTTCCGTTATAAAATCTGCGAGACGCTTGAATTTTATTTTCCGTGTCGGAAAGTTCGCGCTGGAGATCCAAGAAATTCGTATTCGCCTTAAGGTCGGGGTAATTCTCCGCTACGGCAAAGAGGGTCTTGAGAGTGGCGGAAAGATGGTTTTCGGCTTCGGCGCGATCTAAAGGATTTCCGTGAACATTCTGAATTTCCGTCCGGGCTTTCGTAACGTCTTCCAAAACCGATTTCTCGTGAGACATATATCCCTTTACGGTGGAGACGAGATTCGGGATTAAGTCAAAACGACGTTTCAATTGGACGTCAATGTCCGAAAACGCTTCTTTTACCCTTTTCTTGAGGATGATGAAGCGGTTATAGGTCGCCGCAAACCATAGAGCCAAAACGGCGATAACAGACACAATCAGATAAGTAATGGTCATTGATTTGATTATACACTGTGAACAAAAAACCCGCCAAATGGCGGGTTTTTTGTTTAATAGTCTATTCCGCCATGATTGTGCGGTTCGGAATCTTCCTTTTTGGGAATTTCCGTAATGGCGGCGCCGATTGTAAGGTAGTTTGCGGCTACCGAAACGGCATTAGTGAAGGCAGTTTTTGTGACTTTAAGCGGGTCTACAATGCCTTTCTCCTTAAGATCCGAGATTTCGTTCGTAACGGCATTAAAACCAAACCACTTTTTCCCCTCGGTTTCCTTTTCCAGGCGAGAAATTACTCCAGAGACGGATTCACCGCTGTTTGTAATGATAGCGCTAAGCGGAGCCTCCAGAGCCTTTGAGAGGATGCTTTTTGCCGCCGCAATAGCCGGTTTGTCGTCCGAATCTTTTTTGATAAGTTTTGCAATCGTCCAGAGGGCCATTCCTCCCCCGGGAACGATTCCTTCCTCCATGGCGGCGCGAGTTGCGGAAACCGAATCTTCAACGCGCTGTTTCAGCTCTTTCTGCGCTGATTCGGTGGGAGCGCCTACTTTAATAACGGCTACTCCGCCCGATAGCTTGCCGAGTCTTTCTTTCAATTTATCCTTATCGTAATCAGAATCGGCTTTTTCAATTTGATTCTTTATCTGGGCAACGCGCTTTTCAATCTCGTCTTTCGCTCCGGCGCCTCCGACGATAGTCGTATTGTCTTTCGTAGAAATGACTTTCGCGGCTTTACCAAGAGTCGTTACGTCAGCGTTTTGTATTTTCCGTCCCAAGTCTTCCGAGACCAGTTCGGCTCCGACGATAGTCGCAATATCCATAAGCATTTCTTTCCGCCTGTCGCCAAAACCGGGAGCTTTTACCGCTAACACGTTAAATATTCCGCGAAGCTTGTTGACGACGAGAGTTGTAAGGGCTTCTCCCTCAACGTCTTCGGCGACAATCACCAATTCTTTTTTGCCGCTTGCAACTATCTTTTCAAGCAAGGGAAGCAAATCCTGAATGGAAGAAACCTTTTGGTCGGTTACGAGAACGTAGGGCTCTTCAAGCACCGCTTCCATTTTATCGGGGTTCGTGACCATATATTGGGAAATATATCCCCTGTCAAACTGCATTCCTTCCACCATTTCATAGGAATTACCGATAGTGTTTGAATCTTCAATCGTTACGACGCCCTCCTTGCCGATTTTTTGCATCACCTCGGCGATAAGAGAACCGATAGCCGGATCTTTTGCGGAAAGAGTGGCGACTTCTTCAACTTTTTTGACGTCATCAATAATTTCTTTTTGCGATTCAAGATTATCAATGACAAATTTGGTCTGTTCCTTTAAGGCCTCCGAGAGCTGAATGACGTTAAATCCTTTTTCCCTGACCGCTTTTTCGCCTTCTTCTATTAAGGCGTGCGAAATTACGACAGCGGTCGTGGTTCCATCCCCGACGTTATCGTTCGTTTTGTCGGCGGCTTGTTTCAAAAACTCCGCGCCGAGATTTTCATATTTATCTTCAAGCTCAACTTCTTTCGCAACCGTAACTCCGTCAAAAGTTACCTGCGGAGCGCCATAACTCTTTTCTATGACAACTGCTCGGCCGCGAGGACCCAACGTAATCTTCACCGCATCGGCGAGTTTGTCTATGCCTTTCTTAAGGGCTTTCCTGGCGTCTTCGTTAAAAACAATTTGCTTAGACATATTTTTGATAATTTATTTTATTCTTCTATAACGGCTAGAACGTCGTCTTCGCTTCCGATGAGATACTTTTTACCGTCCATTTCGAGCTCGTCCGGACCGTATTTGCGGAAAAGCACCGTATCGCCGACTTTAACGGAAACAGGAATAAGTTCACCGTCGTCGTCTCTTTTCCCCGGACCGACAGCCAAAATTTTACCTTTGGTGGGTCGTTCCTTGTCCGCGGTATCGGGAATAACTATCCCCGACTTGGTGACTTTTTCCTCTTCCGAGGCCTCAAGAAGTATATGATTTGAAAGAGGTTTAATGTTCATTTCGTGTATTATTTTTAATAATTTATTGACCGTTTGTCAATAAATCTCATAGTAGGTCTCAACGCGATTGGGGCGAGTTATAACGCGCATTTTCCGCCCTTTTCCCATTAAAGCCTTGGCGCGTTCTTGAATCCTTCTAATCTGCTTTTTTTGCGTCCATTTTTCAAGCATATCTCCCAGTTTGCCGGAAAGGGTTTTTTCCGCAAGGCGGGCAAGCCAGTGTTTTTTGCCTCCAATGTAGAGCGAATATTGTTCGTAATCCGGAACCTCTTTAATGATATGCGCGTTCATTCTGAAAAAAGCGGCGCAATCGGATGATTTGCCATAGACGGGAAAAAGGAAAGGATATGAATCGGCTTCGTAGGAATTTTCGGGGTTGTTCATCCGTAAATCGGACATACTCATAAAATGACTTAGGCAAAGCTTGTCTCGTTCAGGACGAGGAGGTCTGTTTCTCACGTTTAACAAATCGCAAGTCAGAAGAGTGAGAGCGCGACAAAGATAGATTCGGTTATCTTTCGCGCCGATAATTACATCTATGTCGGAATCGTCGGTTGCGTTCCCGGTAACGCATGAACCGGAAATAACGGCGAGACGAACAAAAGGAATTCGCTCCAGAAGCGCTATCCTTTTTCTAATTATTTTTTCCTTCGCGGTTCCGAGCATTTAGGCTCTTCTTAATGATTTCGGTTTTTTATTTTTTTCCACGTAGACGCCTTCATCGGCCTTTTTAATGAGGTCTTCTAAGAATTTTCTCCACGTTTTTTCAAGTTTTTCGCGAGAGAAACCGAAGAAGGCCGTTTTTTCGGGAAGCTTTGCTTCCGCGGCGCCAAAGCTCCAGCTTAATGATTTCTTGGCAAGCTCTTTTTTGAGTTTTTCTACGACAACTTGCGCTCCAGCGGAATTGGTTCCGGGAAGCAGAGCAATAAATTCGTCACCGCCATATCGGCCGATAATATCCGAATCCCGCATGGAGTTTTCAAAAATTTCCGCCGCAAGACGTAACATTTTATCCCCTTCAATATGTCCTTTCGTGTCGTTTATTTTTTTAAGTCCGTCCATATCGGCAAGAATAAGGCTCGTGGAAAGTCCGTTTCTCTTTGCCGATTCAAGAGTCTTCAAGGTCATTTCTTTGAAGACGTTCCGGGTATAAAGCCCCGTTCCCTCATCGCGAAGAACAACGTCCGTTCCGCTTCTTAGAATGAAAAGCGCCGCTTTAATGAAACTGCGGACGCGGGAATAAAGCGACGTTTTTATTTTTTTAATCATTCCAAATCGGGTTTTTCCAAACTTGCGGGTTCCATTCCCGCGGCTTTTCCCGTAATATGAAGCACGTCTTTATCCACTTTGCCAAGTTCTTTGTATGCCTGATTATACATACTGACGGACGTGCCTAAATGTCCTCCGAGTTTTTTCATATACTCTTCGTAACTTGCCAAATGTTTACCGAGTTCTTCCACGCGGCGGCGAATCTCTTTGGCTGATTCTTCAATTTGAAGAGCGCGAAGACCTTGAAGGACGGTTTGAAGATAAGCGAGGAAGGAAGTCGGTGAAACGATAATTACTTTCTTTTCTTTAAAAGCGTATTCAATTAGGTCCCTTGTCGCCACTTTGACCGCTCCGACTTTGTTCACAAGAAGGTCGTAATAAATCGCCTCCGATGGAATAAACATAAAGGCGAAATCCATCGTATTCTCTTCTGGGCGAACGTATTTTGAAGTTTCGTCAATGCGGTTTTTGAGGTCCGCTTTAAATTGGCGTTCAAGTTCGGTTTTAAGGCCTTCGTCTTTCTCGTTCAGGAGTCTTTCATAATTTTCCAAACTGAATTTGGAATCAATGGGAATGATTTTATCTTTTACAAAAACCACCGCGTCGACTATTTCGCCATCCGAAAATTTATATTGCATCTCATAGGAATTCGGCGGGAGAACGTTTTTTAAAGTTTCCTCCAAAAAATATTCGCCGAGCACCCCGCGTTGTTTTGGATTTTTTAAGATGTCTTCAATGCCTCTAAGCTGGTCCGCTAGATTTACCACCTGTTTTTGACCTTCGCTTACTTTTGTGAGTTCGCCCGTAATTTCTCTGATTATTTTCGCGCTTTCTCCGAATTGTTCCCTCATTATTTTCGGGACTTCGCCGAGTTTCACGTCAAGCGTGCGGGAAAGTTCCGCCATTTGGTTTTGAAGAAGGAGGAAAGAATCGTTTTTTGGAGTCTCTTTACGGCTGGTAAATTTAAAAACGGCAAAGAAAATTACCGCGCCGGCAATAACGCCTAAAATTACGGCCAAAACAATCTCCATCGCTTAATTCTAAAACAAAAAGCGAGAAATCAAAATTCCACTCTTTGGATGTCCGCGCCTAGATTTCTGATTCTTTCATCTATGTTTTCGTACCCGCGGTCAATGTGCTCTACCCCCGTTATTTCGGAAGTGCCGTTTGCCACCAGCGCGGCGATTATGTGCGCCATTCCGGCGCGAATATCTCTCATTTCAACATTTGCGCCTTTTAATGGCGTGGGACCGTTGAAAATCGCACTGTGGTAGTAAGTTTCTCCTTGAAAACGGCAAGGAAGATTCCCGAGACATTTTGTGACAACTTTTATTTTGGCGCCCATTAGGCGAAGGTCTTCCGTATAACCAAATCTGTCTTCATATACCGTTTCGTGAATAATTGATCTGCCTTTCGCTTGAGTTAAAAGCACCGCGAGCGGCTGTTGCCAGTCGGTCGCAAACCCCGGATGGGTATCGGTTTCTATTTGAACCGATTTGAGCCGACTGCCGCGAAAAAATCTGATGCCGTTTTCTTCAACCGTATATTCTCCCCCCATACGGCGAATCGTGTTCAAGAAAGTAATCAGGTGTTCCTGATTCGCTTTTTCGACGAGAATATTTCCATCTGTCGCAATCGCCATAACGGCAAAAGACGCCGCTTCAATTCTATCCGGCAAAAGCGTGTGTTCCGCTCCGTGAAGGGATTTGACTCCTTCAATGTATATTTCCCTATTCGCTCCAAGCTCTATGATCGCTCCCATTTTTTGGAGGAGTTTTATCATGTCTATAATTTCCGGCTCCGTAGCGGCGTTTTTGATAACCGTGTTTCCTTCTGCCAAGACAGAAGCGAGAATGGTATTTTCGGTCGCTCCCACCGAAGGATAAGGAAGAATAATCGTGGCTCCTCTCAATCTTGCCGCTCGGGCGAGAATAGTGGACTCCTTTATTTCTACTTCGGCGCCGAGTTTTTCAAGAGACGCCGTGTGAAAATTAACCGGACGGGGACCGATTTTATCGCCGCCGACCATGGGAACTTCCCCTTCTCCGGCGCGCGCAAGAAGCGGTCCAAGCGCCAAAATGGGAATTCTATTTCGGCGGGAAAGTTCCGTAACGCGAGAGTTTTTGATCTTTGAGGTTCGGACGGTTACCGTGTTTTCCTCCATCTTCACTTCCGAGCCGATGTTTCGGCAGATTTCCATGGCTATCTCCGTTTCTTGATTTCTCGGAGCATTTTTGAGTATTACCTCATCTTTCGTGAGCAAACTCGCCATGAGCATTTTACCGATGGCATTTTTGGTCCCCTTGACCGTTACGGAGCCGGAGAGTTTTTTACCCCCTCTTATGACCAGCTTCTCCATGCGCTTTTGCTTAATTTTAAGCCTCATTGGGACAGAAAGGAAATATCGTGGAAGAATTCGTCAAATTTGGTAAAAATATTAAAAAACGGCGTCTTGGTGACTCCGTTCTTCTGAATCTTTATTTTAGAATTTTGTTCCAGTCTTCTTCACTTACCGATTTGTTCTCCACCATAGAAAGAACAAAAGACATAATTCCCATTTGACTATCGGATTTTTCTCTAAACTTTGAGGCAAGGGCAAAAACGGAAGCCATTCCTTCACTCGGCTTTTCAGGATTTTTCCCCGTTGCAAAACCAAAGCCTGCTTCTCGGTTGTTTGAGCCCGGATTTATGCTTGTTGCCAAAAAATCACCAATACCGGCTGTATTTAAAACGCTCACCTTTCCGCCGAGAGCGCGAGCAATATCATTCATTTCCGAAACGGACTTTGTAAATAAATACGATTTCACGTTATCTCCTATTTTTGCTCCTTCGGCCGCGCCAAATGCCATCGCATATACGTTTTTTAAAACGCCCAAAATGGCAACGGAGAAGGCGTCATCAGCCGTCTCGGCGGAGACGTTCTTACCTGTAAACACCTGGCCTGCAAGAATAGCGGTTTCCCTAGGTCCGCCCAAAACAGCGCGACCGCCTTTTCCCTCCATAATTTCTTCGGCTATCATCGGGCCGCCCATAAAAACAATCCTTTCTTTTTCCACAAATTCGGCGGCGAGTTCCGGTGCCGAAAGACGAGATTCCGCTTCAAGTCCCTTGGAAACGAAAATGAGCGGAATGTTTGAAGGAAGAACGGGCGAGAGTTCCGTAAGGGCCGTTCGGAGAGCAGAACTGGGAACGCAAAAAAACACAACCTCCGTCTCTTTAAAACATTCTTCGGGAGACGAGGAAGAAGACTTAGCCGGATCTTTATCCCACACCGAACTTACGATATTCGCGCCGGAGGCGATAAAAGAGATTGCTTTCCCAATCTCTCCGCCGCCAACAATGGAAATTTTTTTAAGCATCCGCGCGCTTTATTTTTCTTACTTTGCTAAAAACGAAAATATAAAGTATTTCAAGAATGCCGACCGTATTTATTATAAGAAGGGCTATAAACCAGGGTTTGCTTCCAGCTTTAGCCGCTTTCCAAAGAGCGATTCCTTTCCAGACAAGCGACCAAATGGAAAAAACCGAAAATAAGATAATCTCAAGCGTGGTTCCCACATAATTGGGACCGACAAGTCCAAAGTAGTTCATGGATTAATTATAACTTTTCAGAGTTAGAGCGTCACTTTTTGTATAGCGACCGACTCTTGTCCGCTTAAGAGAAGAGAGATATCCGCCAACGCCGAGTTTCTCGCCCAAGTCGCGAGCAACAGAGCGGATATAAACTCCGGGTCCGGTAATAATTTTAAAAGAGACAAACGGCCATTTGTAGGACAAGAGTTTTGTTTTCCTTATTTCGGCATGGCGCGGTTTCATCTCCGGTTTTTTGCCTTTTCGAGCAAGTTTATACGCTTCTTTTCCTTTTATTTTTATCGCGCTGTAGACGGGGGGAATTTGTTTTGTTTCTTTCTTGAAGGAGCGCAGTGCGCGTGAGACGTCGCCGCGTTTTGGGATTTTAACGACGAACACCTCTGTCTTGGAGCCTTCTTCGTCGTCAGTCTCGCTTGTAGAACCAAGGCAAACTTCCGCAATATATTCCTTTTCTGCTCCCGACTCTTTAGTGAGTAATTTCGTTCCTTTCCCAATACCCACGACGATAATTCCTTCCGCAAGCGGATCTAAGGTTCCGGCGTGCCCAATTTTTTTGATGCCAGTTTCCTTTCTTATGCGATTCAAAAAACCATTTGAGGAAACGCCCTTCGGTTTCCAAAAAACGTAAATTCCTTCGGTCATCATACCGAAAATAACTTATTGCGGTTGCGCGCTCCTTTGACGAGTTTAATTTGCGAGACGGGAACGCCGAAAAAATTAGCGAGTATTTCCGCAGTCATCTTATTTGCTTTTCCTTTTTCGGGAGAAGCGGTTAAACGAATTTCAATAACGCCATCTGTCTTTTTTACGACGGATTTTTTAGAAGCGTTTGGAAAAACTTTGACAGATACAAGGTTCATTCGGGGCTTACCGTTATGAGATTGATTTCCGCTCTGGCCATAAACCTCACGGGGATGACGCTCGTGCCAAGCCCCGAGGAAATGTAAAACACTGTTCCGTTATCCTCAACAAGTCCTTGAACAAGGTGTCTTGGAATATCCCTGTCGGGAAGAAGTAAAGCGCCAAAAACAGGCAGTCTTATTTGTCCGCCGTGAGTATGTCCTGCCAAGACAAGCGGGATGCGCATTCCCTTAATTGACCTGCTTATCGCCGGAGAATGAGAAAGAAGAATATCGCAACGGCCATTTACCGACAATGCGGCAGAGATATCGGCTAACTCAAGGCTCATATCGTCCACGCCGCAGATTGTTACTTCTTTTACAACTCGCGCGCCGTTTATAAGGGCAGTCGCGCCGGAAGTATTAAGAGAATTTACAAATGACATTCCTTTCGGATTTGCCCATTCATGATTTCCGGAGATAAAAAGAGTCGGCGCAATCAGGGATAATTCGTGAATGGTGTTTAAAACCGGTTTAAAATTGACCGTTGATTTGTCTATCATGTCGCCCGTTAATACGATCACGTCGGGAGAAAAAGACCGAATAGCGCGCATGAGCCGGCCGTCGCTTGGAATATTCCGTCCGTGAGCGTCGCTTATGTGGACTATCTTTATTTCATTGGGAAAATCGGCAAGCGATATACTCACGTTTCGCACAGCGGGGATGTTTGTTTCCGACCATATATAAAAACCTATTCCCGCAAAAGCAATAACAAATATAAATGCTCGTTTAATAATCTTCTGAATCACTTTCAGATTCTTAATTTAGTGGATTGTCTTCTTCCCCTTCAATCGTAATGACAAGTTTTCCAATGGGGAATTGGCTTAGCGTTCTCGTAATTTGCGTTTTCAAGGCAGAAAGACTGCAACGAGAAACGTTTGTGATTGAAGAATAGAAATCCAGATAAACGGTGTCCGCTTGGACATCAATGGAACGGATGCGCTCGGAAGGTTTGGCGGAAGTAAAAATGCCCATTTGCGTTTCTTTCGCATTCGGTCCTTTCAACATTTCTTCAATTGCGGCTCCCGTCGAAGAGCGGGAAGCGGAAATAATGCGTTCAACGTAGTAGGGATTACTGCAAAAATCTTTCAAAAAATAAACTTTTATTTTGGAAGTTAATCCGGAGTAATATCCCCATGAGATGGATGCCGATTCATTTTCGCCGCAAACATTAAGTTTCGCGTCAAGCATATCTCCAGACATGGCATCCAGAGCAGACGACAGGTCTACGGGAATAGAAAATTTTCCGTCCGAGGTTATTGTCGCTTGAAGATTATTTTCGTAAACGGTCCCCGTTCGCCGATTATTAAGTGTAAGGCATATTTCTCCTTCTTTACCGTAAGCAATGCCCTGAACGTCAAAATTAAGATTTGTGATTGAATTCGGGATAGGCGCGGTGACGGCTATCAAAGGAATGGACAGGACGCGAATAGATGAGGCTTTACCTTTACTGACAGGAGCTTCAATTTCCATGCCTATTACCAAATCTTTCGCATTAAGAGACGCGTCATTGGAATCCGAAATATTCGCCTCGGAAACAGAGAATGAATGCTCCCCATCTTCCGACGAGATGGTTATATCCGTTCCCTCAATTGAAATAGAAGTTATTATCCCCCTTATCGTGCGTGTTTCTTCGTTGAATGGAGTGGTGATTTCATTATTGCCGTTTTTTGGTTCGGTCACAGAATTATCTCGTCCTAAAAAAAAGAACAACATCGCGGCGGTTATTGCCGCCGCGACGAGTCCTATTCCGACAAGTAAAATTTTCTTTTTATCAGACATTCGCTACCTGATTTCGTAAGTCAAGGTAATTGAGGAAGTTAATTCTTGCGATCCGGGCTCAACGGCAACAGGCGCCCTAGAGGAAACGGCATCTTCAAGTTTGTAGCCCATTCCGCCCATTGATGAGTAATAAGGAGTTGTGTAGCCTTCATTCATGGAAAGCAATCTGCCAACTCTGAATCCGGCGGAGTCGGCAATCTCTTTAGCTTTCACTTTCGCTTTGGCTATAGCCTCATCTCTTGCGGTTTTTAAGACGGCATCGGGATCATCAATCTCAAAAGTGAGACTGGAAACGGTGTTCGCTCCCTTGTCAACGACCCCCGAGAGGATACTGCCTACTTTTTCAAAATCGCGCGCTTTAACCGTTATGGAGGAATTGATGGTATAGCCTACGATTTGGCGAGGAGGACAAATTCCGTCTCCGTAACAAGATTCATATCTTGGAGAGATACTATAACCGGCCGTTTTAACATCCTTGTCCTCCACTCCGTTTTCTTTAACAAAAGAAATAATGGCATTGGTCTTATCCGTATTTTTCTCTTGCAAAGATCCGATGTCCGTTCCTCCTTCCGTTAGAACCCCGACGGTAAACTCGGCGACGTCCGGAATGCCGACAGCTTTGCCTTCGGCCGACACCGAGAAACTCCTAAACGACGACGGTTCAATGGACTTTGAGTAAGTGTTTGCGAACGAAGCGACGCTCGCCGTAATGATAATAGCGAGCACCACGCCCGCAGTTATTAGAACGTTTTTAATGGTTTTATTCATAGCGTTGATTATACCAAAATTTTCAGATTTCCAGAACCTTTAAGGACGCGTCTTTTTTGAAGGGCGGCGTAAAGGGAAGAAGAGACTTGAATCAGCAGAAAGGACGCCGCGCCGACAAGGACAATCGCCGATCCCGAGCCGATATTGAGAAAGTATGACCCGACCAGACCCATACTTATAAATATCTCTGAAAAGACAACTGAAAAAACTCCAAGCATCGCAAAAGATTTGGCGATAAGTTTAGCGGAAGAGGCCGGAATGATTATGGCTGCCGAAACAAGAATGATCCCCAATATTTTTATGCCAAGCACAACCGATGTCGCCGTAATGAGATAAAAAAATAGTTTAAGCATCTTGGCGCGTTTATCTTCGGCAACGGCGAGTTCTTCGTTCAGCGCTAAGAGTCCTAACCGACGGCGAAGGCCAAAAAGCAGCGCGCAAAAAACAAACGCCATAATGGCCGAGAAGATGGCTTCCGTTCGGCCGATGGCAAGAATGTTTCCAAAGAGAAAAGACATCAATTCCGCCTTGTAACCCGGCGATAAACCGATAAGCACGAGACCCAAAGCCATGCCGGAAGTGAAGATAATGCCGATGGCGGCGTCGCCCGAAGCGCCAAATTTTTCTTCAAGAAGAAAAATCAAGAGAGCAAACACGAGAGCGGCAATTATTCCGCCAATGATGGGATTACCTCCCATAAGCGCGGCGGCGGCAACTCCGGCGAAGGATGCGTGAGCGATGCCGTCGCCGAAGAAAGACATTTTTTTTAAAACGACAAATACGCCAACGTATGCAAGAAGCGCTCCGAGAGAGAGGCCCGCGATAATCGCGTTTTGCATAAAAACATATTTAAAAATCTCCGTCATTTTTTAGAAATTAAACTGAATTCTTCTCCGTATAACGCCCGGAAAGAAGATGGCGACAAGGTTTTTTCCGGTTTTCCTTCAAAAACGATGGCGCGATTTAAACCAATTACGCGGTTGGCGAGACGGTGCACCACGTCCATTTCATGAGAAATGATGACAATACCCGATTTCCATTTATTTTTCATTTTCTCCACGAGCGTGAAGAATTCTGAAGCGTGAGCGGCATCAATTCCCGTTGTCGCTTCGTCCAAAAGCCAAAGCTTCGGTTTTTTTATGGCGGAACGAGCAATTAAAACTTTTTGCAATTCCCCGCCCGAAAGAACGCCGAGCATTCGACGAGACAGATAAGCAACGCCGACCTCTTCCATAATAAAACGTTTTTCCTTTTTCTTAGGAGAAGGAAAGGACATTCCGATAAGTTCCGAAACCGTTATGGGAAATTTTGGGTCAAATTGAAATCTCTGCGGAACATAGCCGATATTTTTGTCGTGGGAACGTTTAGCGGGCAGAATAATCTTTCCGGTATACGGAACAAGGCCGAGAATGGCCTTAAGAAGAGTGGTTTTACCGGAGCCGTTTGGTCCGATAATAGCCACTACTTCGCCCATGTTTACGCTCAAAGAAATGTTCTCCAAAATGCGTTTGTCGCCAAACGATACGGAAAGATTTTTAATATCAAGCGCTTTTTTCACCGAAGAGCGTCTCTTATGATTTCGGCATTTTGAACCAGAGATTCAAGATAAGCTCCCCGAAGCTCCAAGGGGTTCAGCGACACTACTTTTATCCCTTCACTTTCGCCTAATGCCATGAGCGGCGCTGAAGAATATTGAATTTCGGAGAAGAAAACTTTTATGTCATACTCTCGCGCTTTGTCTATAAGCGCCTTAACATCCTGCGGTAATGGATCTTTCCCGGGAGAAGGTTCATAAACTGCTACTACTTTTAAGTCATAATCGCCGGCAAAATAACTCCAAGCATCATGAAAGGTTATTATGTTCCGGTTTTTAATTCCCGAAAGAATTTCTCTGATATTTTTATCGGCCGCGTCGGCTTTGATTAAGAATGCGGAAAGATTTTCGGCGTAATAATCTGCGTTTTCCCCATCAAGCTTTTTTAGTTCGTTTGTAATATTCTCGGCAATAATCTCCCCGTTTTTGATGGAAAGCCAATAATGAGGATCCTGAGTTCCTTCCGTCGTTTTCAAATCAATCCCGCTCCCCACATAAAATACGGGCACACTTAAGGAATCGGCAATGCCGGATACCCAGTCATCAATAATTCCGACTTTGAAAACAGATGCGGCGCCGGAGGTATTCCTTATCGTCTCCGGAGTCGGTTCAAACGTATGGGGCGATTGACCTTCGGGCACGATGAGAGTGATATCCACTTTGTCGCCGCCGATTTCTTGCGCAATGTTTTCAACGGGAATCATCGTAACGGCAATTTTCAGCTTTGATTCGTCTTGCCTTTCGGCAAGAAGTTCGCTTCTCGGTGAATTACTTTTGTGCAAAAACACAAACGCCGCGCAAACGGCTATAAGAGCGATTGTCGCAAAAAAGATTATTTTATCGGACGGCTTTTGGAAAACGGTCATTTACTGCTTGAAGTATAGCATCATCGGTTACCTATAAGGAGATTTGGAAAACGACTTTCCAACTTTTCCGCAATGTCTTTTGCAAACAAATCGCTTTCAGCCGTAATTTCCGTGAGAGTTTTCTCGCGTTTAATGTTTTGAATGAAATATTTGCTTCCGTTTCTTAAATAACCGGCAATGGATATGAAATCGTCAATGGTATGAACGCCCGGAAATATTGTCGTGCGGAATTCATGGTCAATACCTGAATCTCCCAAAATGGCAAGAGATTTTTTGGCATTAACGGCGGCGTGTTTACGGTGCGTGACGAGCGGATAATTTTTCCAAGATGATTTAACGTCCATCGCTACGTAATCCACCAGTCCTTTCCGTAGAACAAACGCAAGCATATCGGGTTCCGAACCATTTGTATCAAGCTTAATTTTAAAACCCAAATCTTTTAATTTGGATAAAAATTCCGGCAGTGCTGGCTGGAGGCATGGTTCTCCGCCCGAAACGCAGACACCATCCAACATTCGTCGGTTTTTCAAAAGCATGGAAAAAAATTCTTCCTCAAGAACAACGTTTCCTTCCATGGAAATCAATTCCGGATTATGGCAGTAAGGGCACATAAAATCGCAGCCGCGCAAAAAAACAACGGAGGCAACAAGTCCCGGAAAGTCTATGAGACTAACCTTTTGATAACCGCCGAGAAACATAATTATTGGTTAAGAACAGGAATTTTGTATTCTTTCCTGTCTTTAAATTCGGACTGTTTACCCTTATTCCAATGATTCACCGGACGGTAATAACCGACCACTCTTGACCATATCTCGCATTCCGAACCGCATTTAGGACAAATAGCTACCTCGCCATTGAGATATCCATCCTTATGACAGACGCTGAAAGTAGGTGTAATCGTGAAATAAGGAAGTTTGTAATTATTCGCCACTTTCTTTGCAAAATCGCGGCAAGCGCGCCAATCAGGAATGCTTTCACCGAAAAAAAGATGAGTAACTGTCCCGCCGGTATATTTCGTTTGGAGTTCGTCTTGGTGATCTAAAACAGCAAGAGGATCATCGGTGAAGCCCACGGGCAGATGAGTAGAGTTCGTGTAATAAGGAGCTTCTTTCGGGCCTTGCTGAATAATGCCCGGGAATCGGTCCAAGTCTTCCTTAGCAAAGCGATAAGTGGCTCCTTCAGCCGGAGTGGCTTCAAGATTATAAATATGTCCCGTTTCTTCTTGGTAGTCGGAAAGTTTGTTACGCATGAAATCAAGCACTTCCAGGGCGAATTTCTTACCTTCGGGGTCCGAAATATCTTTGTCCATAAAGTTTAAAAGCGCTTCATTCATTCCATTTATGCCTATCGTAGAGAAGTGATTATTGAAACTTCCCAAGTATCTTTTGGTGTAAGGAAGGAGCCCTTTCTCCATATTTTCCGCGACAAGTTTTCGTTTCATCTCCAGAGATTGCTTTGCCAGGTCCATCAAGCGACTGACTCGTTCAAAGAATTCTTTTCTGGTTTTTGAAAGATAGCCGACACGCGCAAGATTAAGGGTAACAACGCCTAAAGAGCCCGTAAGTTCCGCCGAGCCGAAGAGACCGCCTTGGCGCGCTCGAAGTTCTCGGAGGTTAAGTTGAAGACGGCAGCACATACTCCGAACATCCGACGGATTAAGATTTGAATTCACGAAATTTTGGAAATACGGGATGCCATATTTCGCAGTCATTTCAAAGAGAGGCTTAACGTTTTCCCCTTCCCAATTAAAGTCTTTCGTAATGTTATAAGTGGGAATAGGAAATGTAAAAATTCGACCATGCATGTCGCCTTCAACCAGAACTTCAATGAAGGCTTTGTTTATAATATCCATTTCTTTTTGGCAGTCACCGTAAGTAAAATCAAGTTCTTTTCCGCCGATTATTGGACGCTTGTCTTTCATGTCCGGCGGGCATACCCAGTCAAAGGTAACGTTTACAAAAGGCGTCTGCGTCCCCCAGCGCGATGGCGTGTTGATGCTGAATACAAACTGTTGAATGTTTTGCTTGACCTTGCTCGCGTCTAGGTTATCAATTTTTATGAATGGCGCAAGATAGGTGTCAAAAGAGGAAAAAGCTTGCGCTCCCGCCCATTCGTTTTGCAGAGTCCCCAAAAAATTAACCATTTGAGCGACCGCTGTTTCCAAGTGTTTTGCAGGTTTTGATTCAACCTTACCCGGAACGCCATTAAACCCCTCTTCCAATAACTGCCTCAAGCTCCAGCCGGCGCAATAGCCGGCAAAAAAATCGAGGTCGTGTATATGAATGTCTCCCGATTTATGCGCTTCGCGTATTTCTTCCGTATAAACGTAATTCAACCAATAATTCGCAACAACTTTCCCGGCAATTCTGATGATAAGCCCACCGAGCGAATAGCCAAGATTTGCGTTTTCCTTGACGCGCCAATCCGCTTGGTCAAGATATTCTCTGATCGCATTCTCCACTTCAATGACAGCTCCTTTCGTCGATCGCGCTTGAAAACGTTTCTCGCGGTAAACAATGTATGCCTTTGCCGTTTTCCAATAGCCGGAGCTCATTAAAGCGAACTCCACTACGTCCTGAATCTCCTCAACTGTTATTTCAGCTTTAAATTTCTCCGATTTGCCGAGATAGTGAGTAACAATCTCTGTAATTTTTCTTGCTTCGGGTTCTTTAAACTCGCCTGTTGCTTCAGCCGCCTTCATAATGGCGGCAAAGATGCGATTTTTATCAAATTCGGCTTTAGTGCCGTCTCTTTTTATGACAGTCATCTTGGAAGGTTTCGTTAACTTAATTTTAGTCTTCTCTCGCTAAAGAACAAAAAGAGAAAAAATGAGAATTAAGGAGCTTCTTTTTGGTAAGACGCAAAAAGTGTCTAAGTTATCCACAGAAATACTTATAACAAAATTTCATCATGTCAAGATAAAAGAGCATAATTTATCCAGCGAGCGGATTTAATGCGTCTGATAGAAGGCGGAGCAATTCCTCCGGCGTATATTTAAGATAATTTCCTTCCTTGATCACCCTGATTCTCTCATTAACCTCGTTTTTGGGGACGTTAAAACAACCAATAACGTCTTTTAAGGCGTTTTGGGGCGCGAGAAGAGCGACATAGTCATATCCACGGATTTTCAGTTCGTCGTATCTTATCCGAAGAAGTTTTAGAAATTGATTTCTCTCTCTTTCATTCACGTCATCTAGAACTCCGCCGCTGCGAAATAATCCGCCTGGAGCGTTATAGGTGCCTTCTTTATCGGAATATTTTGTTTTTTCCGCCGAAATGGAATTGATATGGCTGAATTCGCCATCAGACGCTTCAAATAATTCCGCGTGTTCCTCGCCCGAAACGACAATAAGCGCTTTTTCATCTTTAAATTGGTAAAAATCACTTGGTATTTTCATTTCTTTTATTTTAACTCATTCGGGGCGCAAATCGATTTAAGCAATGAAATATCTTCCTCGGAAATTTTTATTTCTTGGTTCGTAATTCTTGGATACATTATGGAGTTTTCTTGCGCGGCATGAGGAACTCCTAAGGCGTGTCCCATTTCGTGAGCAAGTATGATGACAAGATCTTTATCATCATAAAATTGATAGACGTCAATTGACGTCTCGTTGTTTTGGATTTTATAAGAGCCGGTTACGAACTCTTCACGGTCCGTTTGTAATCGGTTGTAATCTTTTATGCCGACATTTAACGAACTTGCGAGACGATTTATCATGCCCGCAATTGTGTTCACTTGCGAGGCAAGCGCATTATAAGCGGCGATTTTCTCGTTTAAATTGCTTTCTAATGTCTTTAATTCTTCTTCTTTTGTTTTAATCTGTTCATAAAGAGCGTCTAATTCGTTCTTCTCCACCGTGAGTTTGTCGTATTCCGGCTTAGACGCGCCGCCATGATCGTTCCAATAAGCAACTCTGCTTTCGAAGTTTTTGACTTTCGCGTCATAGACGGCGTTCAATGAGAGCAATTCGTTTCGCAATGACGAATATTCGTCTTTTAGAGAATCTATTTCTTGCGCAAGAGACTTGACCCGTGAAGAAAATTCAAGATATTCGTTTTGAACCGTTTTATATTTTTCTTCCGTGGATTTTATACCCTCAATTTTCTTTTTAAGCGCGAGTGTCTCGGCTTGCCTCTCGTCAAAGACGAGATTGATTTCCATCCGAGCGCCGGAAGATTTTTCCACGAAAACGTTTTTCTGAAGCGCCGATTCCCAAAGTGCTTCCGCTTTTTTTACCGCTTCGGTAAATTCTTCTTTTGAAACGCCGAATTCGGCGTCTACCGTGCCGATGTCGTATGGTATTTCTCCCGTGGCGCAGAATGACGTCTTATCGCGCGAAAAGAGAAATTTCGTTATTTCCGGGGAGAATATAACCGTTCCTATCAAAAGAAAGAGGGTAATAGAGGAAACGATTCCTAGAACAATTTTTCGGCGTCCCGACATTTCTCGTTTAAATGATAACCTTTGACCCTTACCCTTACTAGGAGGTATATATGTGAAGTATGAGACTCGTCCCCTATCAAGAGATCCTATCGGAGAAGCTTAAACGACAGCAGTCAGTAAGAAGATTGCAGTTCCACGCTTCCGGCCATTCGGTGCATATCGGGAAAATCTCGCCAGGATGTCGAGGGTGTTTCACTCCGGAACTTTCAACCGGAATGCAAATCGGCTCTCAATGTATGTGTCAATGTCCGTATTGCTATTATGACCCTGCCCGGCAAGAACACACTCAAGCCGAAATAGACCGGATGCTTGCGGATGTTTTTCTAAAGTCCCTCAATCCAAATTGGCGACCGATAATAGTAGCTCTTCAAAGTTCGGGTGAAACTTTGCTTTACCTGGATCAGCTTGAAAAATTCGTAAAGATTATACGAGAAACCGAAATCAAAAAGGGACTCAACACCTATTTTTACGTTTATACAAACGGCATACTTGTGAACAAGGAGAATCTCGCGAGAATGAAAGACTGGGGCGTGCAAGAACTCCGGTTTCATATTGCCGCAAGTAATTTTTCGGAGGATGTATATAAAAATTTGGAACTTGCCGTTCGTGAGGGGTTCACGGGAACGGTGGAGTTGCCTTCACTCCCCCATTATCGCGATAAACTGCTCGGATCTTTACCGCGTTTGAACGATATGGGTGTGAAGCATTTGGATTTAGTGGAGTGTCAGGTCACTAATTTCAATAAAGGCGCTTTGAATGCCATGTTCCCCAAGGGAAGAATATATCAGGATTTTTTCATACACTTTTACGATGAAGGGTTGTCCTACGACATTATTGAGGAAACCTTAGATAAGGGTTATGGTTTTTCTGTGCTTGATTGTAATTCTGGCGTTGAGCGCTGCCGACACGGTCCCGGAAAAAGTGTAGCGTTTGACATGAAATCCATAGAAGGAATGTGCGTTGAATGGGACTATTACCAAACAAATAAGATTCAGAACATTCCAACAAAGTATTCGCGCGGAGAAGTAAAATAAAAACCGCCTTCAGGCGGTTTTTTGTCAGTCATTCCAGCGCTTCGGATGAGGACAATCCGGGTTTGGACACCGGTTCCTCCCCCAAAAAACTTCCACCGGGGCGATAAAGCCGCATTCCCAGCAACATTCGTCCCCCGGCGTGCATACCTCTCCTCTCGGCCTGTTTTTAGTTCTAATTTTGCGCTCTTTAAAAACATAGTCTTCGGCGGCAAGTAAACCGATGAAGAATTTGGTTACATAGAGCGTCCCTAACGCGTCTATTACTATGTAGCAAGGCAGTATGTGAAGAAAAGTGAAGGGCGGGCCATTGTCATCTATCCGACAGATGAGTCTGGAAAAGGCGGCGTCTGGATCAAGATCTTTCTCGCATATAAGGTTTTTTCTTTCGGAAACCGTGATTCCCGTCCAGAGACCTTTTTCTCTGAAAAAGGCTAATAGTCTTTTGACCGTTTCAGCCGACTGGCCGAATCTATAACAATATTCCCTTTTTATGCCTTCTGGACGAATGTCATAGTGCTGGTCTGCTTCAGTCTCAACCAAGATATCGTCGGGTGCGATAAGTCCACTCGGCACGGTAAGTCTGTTCATATAAAATCCTCCTTTCAAAAAGCTGGGTTTCAGGCTAACACGGACGCGCGGCGAGTTTCAACCTATGGTTTCTCCCGTAATTATCGTTGCGTTAACGTAAGGCAGGATTTTCCCGAGATTATCGTGTTCGTTAAAAATCATATTTATTTTCCCACTGTCGCCTGTTCCGAAAATTATTCGGAGTTCTTCCAAGCTTTTTTCAATAGACCACATTCTATTTGAGAATCTGAATATCTTTTCTCGGTTCATGCCTTCTGGATCTGAATCGCTCTCGGCAAGACAAGATAGAACATTGTTAAATTCTTCCGGGGAGTAGGCAGCGATGCAATTGAAAAATTGCTTGTGTTCTTCTTGCTTTGTTTCCAGAACAATCGGGATGCAGCCATTTACGAGAGCTTCGCCTGCCACGAGCGTTATGCATTCTGTTGTTGATGGCACCAATAAGTATTTTGTCTGTCTTAAATACTTCCCAATATGTCCGATGTTTGCATCTTTGTAGCCGACTTTCGCGATAGTATCCGGCGAATAATCGTCGTCCAAAACGTTTACGAAAACGAAGTCCATCTTAATGTCGTTTTCTTCCATAAATTTTTTGACAGCCGGATGGAATTTGGCCGTGCACCAGCGTCCGGCGTAAACGAATTTATAAGGTCGATTGCCTTCGTATTCTTTCTTCTCGTAGGCATAAGGATACGTGATGGGGAAAACTACGTTTCGGCCGTTTTGGTTTTGAATAAATTGGTATTGATGGATGTAGTTCAGACTGAGCTGTTTGCAGAATGCCGGCAATTCAGTTCCGTCATGAGAAATATTAAAAACATTGTCTGCCGGAGTTTTAATCATCCGGTCGAAAGACAATTTATGAGCGGCATTTAATAAAATCGCATCGTATTGACTAACTGTTTTGGATAAAAAATTTTCTTGTTGATTGGCGCATTGAGTGTTCCACAAATCAATCTCATGACCGAGTTTTTTAAGTAGCAGGAGAAAAATGTAGCCAACCTGCTCAATTCCCGAGCCGCATGTAGGATTATGAAAGAGAATCTTCATATGCTGATTTTACTCCACCTGTAAGTAATTTGAATAGCCTTCCTGTAACGCTAAAAACGTGAAGAGGATGATTTCTAAGACACAGTCAACTTATGGCTATTCGGCTGTTTGCGGGACGGTTTTGCAATTCAGATAATCCACTTCCTCGCCATTCTCAAGAATCGTGGCGTTATCTCCTTTGTTCCAAAAAACGAATGATTCGTCCTCGTTTGCGAACCTGGCGCCGGAAGCGGAAATGGTTTGAGGTAAATCAAATGTACGACCATCGCTTAAAAGAATTTTAGCGCTGTTTCCAGAGATCGGAGGTTCTCCGGACTTTACAGGAACGGATTCTCCTTCAATAAAAGTTACTTGAATTGTTTTGTCGTTTTCGCAAACGAAAGTGGCCGTAATGGACGGCGGAGTTTCCGCAGGTTCGGTTATCTTGTTCTTCCCGACAAAATACCAGATTACGACTCCTATAACGACAACTAAAGGGATAATCAGTAATAAGTTCTTTTTCATTATTGGACTTGCATTAAAACTAAGGTTTGACCGTCTCCGGAAAGGGTCAATATGTCACCGGACAAGGCAACATCTGCTCCGACTCTTAAGAGAGATTTAAGTGCGTCTTCCACGCCCATTCTTTCGGCGGGTTCAACGCAGAACATAAGAGTTGAGGCGAGCCCTCCTCTTAAGGTGCCGTTTATGAGGGTAAATCCGCCAAACATTGAATTACAAACATTCGCGTAGATGGTGTTCCCCCTAAATTCCACCGTATAGTCATAGTCCGAATCAGTCGCGACGCCGTTTAGAGAAGAAATGCGAAATGTTTTTCCTTCTAAATCGGCAGATGTTACGCCGGAAATAGTGGACGTGTCGTTCGCAACGAGAATCAGCTCAACGTTCTTTATAGGCACGCCCTCCTCCAGAAAAAAGATGGGAGTATCGGTAATCCATTTTAATTCATCATCTATGAAAATACGCGCGAGAATAGTATAAATGCGGTCGGGCAGAATATTTTCAGGATTATATTTTATCGCAAAAGAAATTGGAATGTTCTCTCCTTTGGTTACGATATCCATTGCAGCGACCGTTTCTGCCGGAGCGGTTTCGTTTGAGACGTCTCTTATTTCCACCTCAACCCGGCTGCCCGCCGACAAGGTTATATTTTCACGATACGATACGGTGCCGGTAAGCTCGGCGCTAGATTCTCTTACGGAGGGAGAGGGTTCCCAAATCTTTATCGCGTATACGGCAAGCGCGATAATGATTAATCCGGCGATAATTCCAAAAATGATTTTTTTACTCATTTGATTAATCTTTTTGTTAATAAATCTCTATTTAATTATACAACATCCACCCAAGTTTTTTACCTTGAGACGCGGTGAATTACCGATAACCAAAATGTTGTTGTTTGAACAGCCATTAAACGTTAATTTCGTGATAGAATAATGAACATGAAACTCTCCGTCCGGTATCGTCTGGACGCCGTTTTGTCTTTCTTTTTGGTTATTGTTCTCCTTCTGCATTTCAGCCGAGTCTTTTTAGATGCCGATGTTTACGTGCTTGTTTTTATGTCTATTATCGGCCTCTTGCCAGTATTCGTAGGGGTCATTCGTTCGTTCCGTGCGCGGGAGTGGGCGTCAATGGATTTGCTCGCCTCGGTCGCTCTTGTATTTTCGCTGTTGAGCCGCGAATGGACTTCCGCCATTTTTATAGAACTTATGCTTGCCGCCGCGCGAATACTTGATGATGTTACGCGCGACAGAACGGAAAAGAGTATTCGCGGATTGCTCAAGCTTCGCCCGAGAATTGCGCGGGTTGAACGAGACGGAACGTTTGTTGATATTCACGTCCGAGATGTTCAAGTTGGCGATATCATCGCCGTGGGCATAGGAGAACGCATACCGGTTGATGGCGAGATTCTTTCGGGAAATGCGGCCGTTGACGAATCGTCACTTACCGGCGAGTCTCTTCCAATAGATAAGGCGGAGGGAAACCGTGTAATGAGCGGCACTCTTGTGCAGTCGGGCAGTCTTCGTATTAAAACGGATCGCACGGGCAAAGATACGACCATAGAAAGAGTTATTACGCTTGTTGAGTCGGCGCAGGAGGAGAAACCATCGGCGCAGACCTTGGGTGAGCGATTCGGAAAGATATATCTTATTTCCATATTTTTGGGCTCGGTGGCGCTTTTTATAGCAACACATAATTTATCTTTTGTCCTCGCCGTGGTGCTTGTCGCATGCGCGGATGATCTTGCCATTGCCATACCTATCACTTATTTGCGCGCAATTCATGCGGCGGCAAAATCCGGAATAATTGTAAAAGGTAGCCGACATCTTGAGATGTTCGGCAAACTTCGCACCATTGTTTTTGACAAAACGGGAACGCTTACAACCGGCGCTCTCTCTGTTTCCGCGGTTATCGGCGTGAAAGGATATTCCGAAAATGATGTTCTTTCATGGAGCCTGTTTGCCGATTCTAATTCAAACCATCCCATTTCACGAGCGATTGTGAATTATGCCGAAGGACGCGGTCTTCAAAAGAACGTTTCTGATTCTGCCGAGGAACAGGGCGGTAAAGGGGTCATCGCTAAAAAGGGACGGAATACAATTGTTACTGGAAAACGAATTTTTTTGGAGAAACAAGGCATTTCTTTCCCGCCGGAAATTATTGAGAGTGCAGATAAAGAAGCTTCTCTTGGCCGGAGTGTTTCTTTTATCGCAAGAAACGGGCGTGTCATAGGGTGTATTACGGCAGCCGATACGATAAAGAAAAATGCCAAGAGGGCAATTGAAGAATTGCGCGAGTTAGGCGTAGAGAAAATTGTTATGCTCACGGGTGATAACGGTCGCGCTGCAGAAACCATTGCTAAACAATTGGGCGTGGATGAGTGGCACGCCGAACTTATGCCGGAAGAAAAAGTAGAAATTATAAGACAGCTTCAGAAAAAAGAGCTGGTAGCCATGATCGGAGATGGAGTAAATGACGCGGCGGCGCTTTCAATCGCTGGCGTTGGCGTGGCTATGGGAGGACTTGGCGCCGAAGGGACTATTGATTCCGCTCAAATTGTCCTAATGCAGGATAACCTATCCACTCTTCCCGAGGCTATGCGGATCGCTCGAGCGGCGCGGCGAGTATCCCTTGAAGATTTTTGGATATGGGGCGCTACCAATATTTGCGGACTTGTGCTCGTTTTTGGCGGCATAATCGGGCCGGCAGGAGCGGCGGCATATAATTTCCTTTCCGATTTTTTACCTCTGTTTAACTCCATGCGGATAAAAATAAAAAAACTGCGCTAAGTCAAGTATCGCAAGAGTTTGTTTTGTGCTTTACTTTGAGACAGTCCGTTACAATCCAAATATAAGGGAGGGATACTCTTATGGTTTCGGTACAAGAAGTGGGTTCGTTGATCTCTAGCATCACTGCCTTTTCCGATATGGTTAAAAAGCGCCGTTGCAGGAGAATACTTAGCCGACTAACGGAAGAAGTGAAAAACTTCAAACATTTTATTGTGGCGCGGAATGAGTCGGCCAAAGATACGGTAATCGCGCTCCTGAATACCACAGATATCAACGGCTGGACGCTTCAGAGGATTACGGGAAGATTTTGGAGCAAATACAAATTTCCCGAAGGTATTTTCGTGTTGAAATCCGTTTCACGCATGGATATGCAAAGAGCGCTCGTTTCTTTTGATAAAGAAGCGGCGGCAAGTTTGAGAGGTTCAATCGGATTCGTCGTCGTTGTCGTTAACTATGGCGTCGCTGGAGTTTTTCCCGTGTAATTCATATTTCTCTTTTTTTTAAAATCCCCTTACGGGGATTTTTATTAAAAAACCCCGATGTTAAATCGGGGCTTTGCTGCAGGGAGTTTTACTTTCCTTCAGCTGTAAACCAATAAAGAACTTTGAGGCCATAAGCCCAGTAGACAACCCTGCACTTAAAGAGGTCTTCATAGAAGTGGATGCCAGTCATGTCATTCGTCGCCGCTCTGATAAGAGCCGTAAGGGAACTTTCTTGTTGTTTTTCTCCCTTCCAGCTCGCGGTTATATCTTCTTCAGCTTTGGAGAACAGGTTCTTGTCATACTTACCCATTGTTTTCGCTTGCTCTTTCGCGAAGCCTGATTTGGCTTTCTTCCGAAGATAAAGTTGGGTAAGAATCATACCGCCCGAAATAACGAAGACTACCACGAGTGCGCTAGAGAAACCGGTCATCCATTTTGGGCGTTCTTTTCCCGTTTCTTTAATTCCGCCGGTCTTTGCCGTATCGGGACCGATGCTCCAGATAATCTTTCCTCCTTCTATCCGGCCAGTGAGGGTTTCGGAGAGAAATTCGTCGCTCACTTCATTCTCGCCAATCACCGCTTTCAAAGAAAGTTTCGCCCTGACTTTAAGGTCAACCGATGATGAAGTTCGTCCATCAGACAAATCCGAGGCGCTTACCGCTGCTTTAACGTAATCTAGATTGACGGGAAAAATGATTTCTCCATTCTCCGAGTCCAAAAGTACGTCTTCCGTGATGAGGGTTTTTTGCCATCTTTCGGGACTTTCTCCTATCACCTCAATTGTTCCGATGGCTTTCAGATTTTCAATCGTCTTGTCGGAAGACAGATTATAGTGAAACGTCACATCGGCTGGATTGATTGCTTGAACAACAGAGAGAGAGGTTTCTTTCGCCGGTTCAGGTTTTTTCGCCGTTGCTTCCTTGCTTATTTTTGAAGCGGAGAGAAGCGCATTTTCGCGAAGCAGAGCTTCATAGCCGAAGCTATAAAGCTCCCAGTAACCTTTCCCGCGACGGGCACCATTTAGAGGTGTGTCCATTTCGAATGACGATGCGTTTAACTTCCCGCCAATTGAAGCGGTAAAATTTTTCGTCCCGTCCGTGATAGTCGCTATGATGTCCAAGCGATAAGTGCCATCTTCGTAAAATGACACTTGAGGGTTGTATCGAGGATTTAGATCCTTCTCAATATTGCTCCCTATGGCAAGAATGGCTTCAAAATCCAACGGGAAGGAAATCTCCACCTTATCGGTACGATATTTTTTTTCTCCGATGAGAGGGATGTCTTTTTCCCATTTACCGAAGGATTCCGAGAGAACCGCCTTCACCGAGACCGTCTTTTCGGACAGACCGTTTTTATCCGCTGCGTCTTTTGCGAAGACATAGACGAAATTGATTGTCATTTTATCCGTTATTGGCGGAAAAATTGTGTCCCCAAAACTTTGGGGACTGTCGTAAGACTCAAGGGTAAAGCCTCCCGTCTGTTCGTAGGAAGCGATCACCTTTTCCGTTTTGTCTTCCGTCGGGAAGCCGATAAGGGCCACGCCGATAATGGATCCGAGCATTAGCAGCGCGGCTGCGATGAATACCCAACCAGAGAGTTTTTTCATTCAACTTTCCTCCTTTTGATTCTTTTCATCCGGTAAGGTTTACGAACCATTACGAGAATAACGATTGTGCCAATTGCGAGTATCTCAACAGTTATGGCGACTGCCACAGAATAGGGAGACCATTTAAAGAGAGCGTAAGTGACGTCGATTGGGAGTATTGGGAAGAAAGAACCGCTTTTGAACGTGACTTGGTTCTTATCTGATTCTATCGTGATTATCTTCTCTTCTCCCGGCATAAGGATAAATTGATCGTCTGATAAGCGCCCGTCGGAATCAAGAACGATTTCGACGGGTAGGAGAGACACCACTTTTTTCTCTGCGATGTATCTGCCTTCGGGGTTTTCAATAAGCGTCATTTTCTGTTCGGTTATGCCGCGGCTTATCAGGGACCACGCGCATATTCCGAGAATGAAGAGAATGATGAACGCGGTTTTTTTCGGGGACATTTCGGTCTGCGTTTGTCTCGGGTTTTCTTTTTCCAGAAAAATAAAGAGAATCATCACTATGCCTAGAATGAGCAAGAAACCCATAAGAACAAATTTGCTTCCAAAAATGAACCCGATAAGAGGGACTCTTCCGTAGGCCTTGCCCATATAGTTGTCTTTGGTAACAACGTCCATGTCCGGCGATTTATTCGCGTCCCCTTTTGTCGTTATGAGGATTTCCCTCCCTCGCTTTTCGATGCTTATGGCTCTGTGCACCGTTTGAGCGGTGTCGTCGCTTAGAGAGTGAAAAACGATTATCTCGCCAATTTTCACTTCCGATATATCGGTTTTGACGCAGAGATATTCGTCTCCGAGCCGCAGAGTGGGAACCATGCTTTCACTTGTGACATGGCAGAAATTCCAACCAATGAGGGGCATCACAATGGCAATGAAAAACAGGCCGAGAAGACCAATTAAGATGAGTGTGTTTTGGGCAATTTTCTTTAGACTCACCGTGTAAAAACCTCCTTCAAAAAATTATCTATCTTATTTTTATGGAAAAGGCCCGACTCCGAGTTATCAGAGTTCGGGTTAGATTAATCAGAAAAAGCTGTTGTTGTCAAGTAATAAAGTAAAACCCCTCTTTAATGGAGGGGTCTTGGGAAGGCGGTAAGAAGAAAAAATTTGCTGGCTATTTAGGTCCGGCGGTTATTACTGCGCGGTTGTCTGGCCTATTTGGAATTCGAAGCTCACCGTAACCTTGTCGGTTTGAGCGAGATCGTCTGAAGAGCTGGACCACCAGTCAATCAGAGGCCTGATGCTTAATTCCTGGCCGGCGACCAAGGGCTCGTTCAGCTCGAAATGTGATGGTAGATTGTTTAGTCTGCCGTCGTATATCATTGTATCACCCGCGCTTATCCAGCCACTGCGATCATTGTCGACGAAGAGTCTTAAGTTAATCAATCCTCCGAGTTCGCCTATGGCGTCAGTTGTATCGCCGGCAGCGATTTCGGGGTCTATGCGGCCGTTCTCCTCGTTCACCACGCTGATATTCTCAATGTCCAGATAGCCCGGCTTGCTGCCAATGTTCTTGACCTTGTATGCCAGGTGGCTTATCTGGTTCGGCCCCATGTTTTCTACCGTGAAGAGCACGACGTTATCCTGCTTGCCGTTCACGGTGATATCCAAGCTGCCTGCCTGGAAATAGTTGCCGATGGAGGTGCCGATGTCACTGAAGCTTGCAGCCGTGCCGATGCTCCCGATAATCACTATGGCGGCGAGTAGGCCGGCGAATAGGATCTTTTTGCCGTTCTTCAAGATATTATTCCTCCTCTTAAGTATTGTTTTATAGGACAAAATTTTCTTCTTCTCCCGTATTTGCATTATTAAATAACCAGCAAACCAGCGGGAAGGGTAATATATATTTAGATGTCTGTCAACAAGTATAAATTATGAAAAACCCCTCTTTGTGAAGGAGGGGTCTTGGGAAGGCGGTAAGAAGAAGTCTTATCAGTTGCCGGGGCCTTGAATCAGGGCTGCGCGAGAACGAACTCCGCGTCGAAGCCGAGGCTGTCGGTCATCGACATATTTTGATGGTAGTTATTGTCCGTCGTTTCCGTCGGGAACCGCCAAGGTATGACGATATCGACGGACGCGCCCGCAGCGAGGATCTTTATGTCTGTCCAGCGAGCTCCATAGGAATTCAGGCCGGACCAATACAGGTTGCCGCTTCGATAGCCCGGATAGGCGGTGAACTGGCCATTATAGGCGAGTTGAATATCTCCGGAGTCAAATACCCTATTGCTGTTCAGATCGACATACGGCGCAAACTGCAGAAAAATATCCAATTCTCCGCCGTTGCCTTCATAGTCCCCCGTTGTCAGCCCGGGGCCGCCAAGGGGTCTAGGATATTGTTTAGCTTCGGGAGCGAGGATGCCGTTTTCATCGTCAATCGTTTTTGTCCAGTCCATAGACAGCTTACCGGCGATGCTGCCGGTATTCGTCAGCGTGACGACGCCTACGCCGTTATCGCCCGGTTTGATATTCGACAGAGCGAAAGGCAGAGATTCGGATTCCCCGACCTGCAGGACCAACGAGCCGGCTTCAAATGAATTCCCGGTGATCTTCCCCGAGTCCACATAGCTGGCGCCCACGCCGATACTGCCGACGGTGAAAACCATGACGAGCACGATCAGAATGGCCAAAAAGGCTTTCTTGTTCTTCAAAATCTTTTCCTCCTCTGAATTTCTTGTGGCAAGACTAACTTCTTCTTTCCGCAAATTTGTTAAGGCAACTGACAAACGAAGGGGAATGGTAATATATCTGCAAAAAGTCGTCAAGGGGTGTTCATGATAAAAAAACCGCACCAATTGGTGCGGAAGCTGTTATTGCCAGTATCCAAGATTGTTTATCGGTGCAACGATAAACTCGTAAGTGAATGAAGTCCTGGCGTTTTGGAAGATATTATCCACGGTCTCGTCGAGTTTAAATTCCCAAACAAGACAGTGTATGGAGCGAGAGTCGAGATTCCCTGTAATTTCGGCTGAATCAATGAGAAGACTATTCAATTTCCCCTCATAGATTATCGGCCAATCGCCATTTTTTGCCGTCCCGTTGTTGGCCTTTCGAACACAAACCAGAATTGCATCCGAAAAATCGGGAATTGATTCAGTATCGGTTTTAACAACAATCTTGTACCTCACGGGCAGCAGACCAACGTTCTTGATAGTCATCAGTTTGGGCGTATCCCAAACGCCGGGAGCTAATTTGCCGTCTGGAGACAGCGAGCCGGCAATCTCTATTCCCGCGGCGTTCATTTTTGCGCTTGTGTTGGCGGATTCGATGTTTATCGAGACTTTTCTGCTTAAAAAACAGATTGTGTTCCCGACAGCGACAAGAAGGAGAAGAGATGCCAAAACGATAAGGATAATAGTCGAGGCAGGCGCTTTTTTCTTTTCATCCATCGGATGATTCCTCCTAGCATTCTATTTTAAAAGATGCGGCCACTGTGTCACAAAACGATTACCTCGTCAAATCCTCCTTATTAAATTTTGAGTTGCTTAAACCAAGCTACTAGTTTTTGGCGATTAAAGCAAATGATGACTTTATTTTCTTTTAATACACCACCTAACGTTACTGCGTTTAAAGAAATGCGCTATTTCCGACGATTTAACTCTCCCTCCGTTTGGGTCGTTTATATAAAACAGATTCTTATTTTCATCTATTCCCTTGACCACTATATAGTGAGCGTAATCCGTAAATTTTGGATGCCATGTTACGTCATTTTTATCGTCGTTGGATTTGACCATTGATCCGACCATGATTCCTCCCTCCGAAAAACATTTTTTCGCACCTGCTTGATTATTGACGTTATAAGATGTAAGCCCGAAATTGGCAGGTATGCCTTTGGCGGTAAAGGCCGATTTGTATACACCGCTTGGTTCACTGCCGGCGCATCTTTTATATCCTCTCTCAACTATTTTCGCTCCCATGGTCGTAACCGCATTATCCGCTGTTACGTATTTATTTCCCGTAAGGTATAAAACAACCATAGCAAGAGATGTCGGTCCGCATCCTCTTCTGCCGTATGTGTGTTGGCTTGGACAATTCGGCACCGGACCGATTTCTTTATTTACCCAGCGTCTGTCCGTTTGGAATAAAGATTGGACAGGAGCGATATAAACCATTTTGCCCGATGTGCTTCCGCCGCCGATGCTGCCCGTTTGTTGTGGAGCCAGAAGTTTATTCGCAACATCTGTGGAGTCAAAACCGCTTTGGGTAGTAATAACTATTTGAATATTCTCTCCAGTGGATTCGTCCGTGATTGATTCAACTCCCTGAATATTATTGTCTTTTACACGGGCTTTTAACTCGCTGATAGCCGAACTGACTGTCATCCCTTCCGGCAATTCTTTGATGATTATTTTGTTCCCTTCTATCTGAACTTTGTTCCTGTCAAATATCGCCTCTCCCGTAACGGGATCAACGCCTGAAATAAAGGCGCTATCCACTGGAGGGGGAACCGCAAGAATGTCCGTTACAAGGTCAAGGGGAGCGGTATTTATAACTAAGAGACCCGGATTGGCAATTGAGAGAATGACAAAGCCTCCTGCCAAAACAGCCAATCCTTTTACAGCAGCAAATATCCATGCCCTGGCTTCTTTTTGTTTAGATTCACTGTCCCCGGAGGTAACATGCTTTATTGCTCCGAATATGATAACTCCCAGTGCGATTATCGCTCCGATTCCTAAGGCGTAGAGAAAGATGTTTTGTACCGGCCCGCCTGGAGAAAACCATTCGTTAATATTCATATATATGGCTGATTATAACATCAAACATGGTAATTTTGTTCTTAATAAAAACCGCCTTTAAAGACGGTTTTTCGTATTCGGTTCACACCCGAATCAGATATATAGCTCCTTCTTCGTGCCCGTTTCCGCAGACGCTGTCCCCGTCTCCGAAGTAGGAACCGCAAATGGAGCATTTATTGCCGTTCCTTTCACAGAGTATCTTCTCGGACCTCTTAAGCTCATTGAGTTTCTTCACCAGAGCCGGAAGTTCTTCTGACTTTCCCATCAATTTGGCTGCAAAACCGAGCGTCAGAGACGTTCCGGGACAGCAGGATTTCTCCTCATTGCATAGAGCTTCGTCTATCAGCTTGCCGGCATCGGGTCCTTTCTCGTGGATTATCATTCCTATGGTCATGCTCAACCAATCGATTTCCAATTTCTTTTCCTCCTTTTTAATATCAATTTGGTGAGAGTATCGCGACTAACCTATTCGTCCGTCGAGTTAAGACCTCCTTCTTACAAAATTACGGATTTAAAAATTCTATGGGTAGAGTAATACTAAAGCTGCACGTTGTAAACTGATGTCCAGTTTTACAACTATTGTCCATAAAGGATTAGTTCAATACCCATATCATGAAGTTCAAATAGCCGGCAAAGCTGACCCAGAGGATATAGGGAACAAGTAACCAAGCGGCTGTTCGAGAAATTTTCGCGAAAGAGACAATCGTAATAATAATGGCAAGCCAAAGAAATATAATTTCAATGAATGCTCCTATCGGAGAATGCAAGCCAAAAAAGATTATTGACCAGAGCATATTCAGCACAAGTTGGCTTATAAATATGCCAAGTGCGATTTTCACGTTTCTGTGATTTAGGCCTTTCTTCCAGATTAAAAAAGCCGCAATGCCCATGAGGGCAAACAATGTTGTCCATACCGGAGCGAATATCCAGTTTGGCGGGGCGAGCTCGGGTTTAACCAAATCGGCATACCAGCTAGCGATAGACGGGGTTGTAAATATTGAACCGATGATGCCGGCTAATTCGGAAATCACAATAGTGACAATAAGTTTTAAAGCGTTACTCATGTTTATAATTATATTATTTTTTAAGTTTCTTTAACACGGATTTTCATTGAATAATCTTTGGTAAAAATTCTCTTTTTGAAAAATTCTATCAATAAAATTTCTACAAAACTAATACCGAATATTATTAGCCACTCCGTCAATAACAAAGGTTGAGTGACTAGGAGTTTTTGTAAGGGTGGCAAATAAATGGCCCCAATGAGCAAAATAAACGATATGATCACTGCTCCAATTAAATAGCGATTGGAAAATATGTCTTTTCGGAAAATCGGTCTTTTAAATGAGCGAACACAGAAGGCAAAAACCAATGAATCAACGCACATTAGGATAAAGACTATCGTTCGCGTTTTGTCTAAATCTCCGGTCAATTTCCAAAATAAGAAAAAAGACAGAAATGCCGCCAAGCCGGTAATAAAGAAAATGGCGGACATCCAGATTTTAAGCGGCTTATTTAATATCGGTTCCTTGGGATCTCTTGGTCTTTCATCCATTACTCCTTTTGTTTCTTGTTCGGTGGTAAGGGCGATGTCTGGAAGACCATCCTCAACAAGGTTTATCCAAAGAATCTGAGCTGGCAATAACGGAAGTGGAAATCCCATTGCCATACTTGCTAAAAATAAAAAAAGCTCTGAAAAATCGTCCGCTACTAGATACACAAAAACTTTCCTAATATTTCCAAAAATTACCCTTCCTTGCTCTATTGCCTTAACCACGGTTTTTAAATTGTCGTCAAGCAATACCAAATCGGCTACTTCCTTCGCTACATCAGTACCGGAGCCAACAGCAATTCCAATATCGGCGGATTTAAGAGCTGGAGCATCGTTAACGCCATCACCAATCATCGCAACCACTTCCCCGTTAGCCTGCAGCGCGTCAATAATCCTTAATTTATGGCGAGGCGAAACGCGAGCGTAGATAGAGATATATTTTGATCTCTCTTTTAATTCAAATTCACTCATTGTTTCCAATTCCTTGCCTTCAATTATGTTTTCGGCTTTTACTTCGAAACCAATTTCTTCGGCAATGGTTTTGGCGGTAAGTTTATGGTCTCCCGTAACGATGACTGTGCGAATGCCGGCTTTTTTGGTAATCAAAATTGATTCTTTGGCATCTTGGCGAAGAGGATCTTTGAGTGCAATGAAACCGACTAATGATAATCCATTAACCAATTCAATAAGGTTCTGATATTTTGTTTCGTTATCATAATCCCTATAGGCGCAGGCAAGAACTCGTAGGCCTTTTTGGGTTAGTTCCTCTAATTTATTTATCAATTTATCCGCTTGAACTGATCCTAGCTTCTCGTTTTTTCCGTCAATATCCAAGTCAGCACAACGGGCTATGACTTCCTCTGGCGCTCCAATAATATAAAGCGTGTTTTGTTTATCGTTTTTGCGATTATATGCGGCAGAAAATTTATAATCAGATTCAAAACTGATTTTATCCAATACTGAATATTGTTTTTCTAGTTCGTGCTTGTTTAAACCCGCCTGCATTCCCGCCAAAAGCAATGCCCTTTCTGTTGGCCCGCCCCGCACTATCCATTCCCGTAAACCCTCTTCTGGATTTTCAATAAAAGCGTCATTGGCTAAGGTGGCTATTTTGAGCGCAGAAATATGTGATTCAATACCATTAACATTTATATCTTTGGCAAGCCCGTTAATGCTATCACTCATTAGTTCTTTTGTGCTTGTCAAAATATGGCTCACTTGCATTTTCCCCTCGGTGAGAGTGCCTGTCTTGTCTGTACAGATAACGGTTACGCTCCCCAATGTTTCTGTAGCAGCAAGTTTTCTGACAAGACCACGTTGCTTGAAGATGCGTCTCATCCCCAAAACCATAATAACGGTTATAGCTGGCAAAAGACCTTCGGGGATAGCAGATACCGCCAACGCAAGAGAAGCTACTAAAACATCGGCAAAATTCTTTTCAAGAAAATATCCTTCGATTAAAACGACTGCAATAACGGAAAGAATAAATGCACCAACCCATCTTGAAAGATATACAATCTTTTTCTGAAGCGGAGTTTTACGCTTCTTGGTCCTTTTGAGAAGCGATACGACTTCGCCTATTTTTGTGTTAATCCCGGTAGCAGCAACTATCATCTTTGCCTGCCCCTCCTCGACAATCGTGCTCATAAAAACGGAATTTACTCTTTCAGAGAGCGATGTCGGTTCCGAAACAATATCTTCCGCTTTTTTCTCAACTGCTTGAGATTCTCCCGTGAGGCTTGCCTCGTTAATCTTTAATCTCCGCGATTCAATGATGCGTCCGTCAGCTGGCACTTTATCGCCGCGATTCAAAAACACGATATCGCCGATAACCAGTTCCTCGCTGTCTATTTCTTTTTCGTAGTTATCCCGCAAAACTTTCGCTCTGATTTTTACCATTTTCTTCAGGGCAAGAAGCGATTGATTGGCCTTATTTTCCTGATAAAATCCGACAGAGGTGTTGATAAGCAACACAATAGCGATAAATATCGTATCCGAATAGTGTTTTAAGAGAAACGAAATAACAACCGTAAAGAGCAGAATATACATCAGAGGACTATGGAATTGACCCAAAAACAGCTTTATTTTTGAATATGGTTTTTCCTGCGGAAGAGTATTGCGGCCAAAATCTTTTAATTTTTGGATTACTTCAGAAGTAGCAAGCCCTTCTTTCTTGCTTTCTGTTTGGGAAAAAATCTCTTCAAGTGAAATTGAATGCCAATCCTTTTGCATAGTTCTATTCTATCAAAAATCGCCCATTAGGCGATTTTTGTTTCGGTTCTTGTCAAATTCCGTCAAACGATGCCCCGCACCCATGATAGCATTATAGCCATCCTTTCAGACGGAAGTTATATGGCGGACTTATAGAATAGATACTGTGTGACAAAAGATTTTATAGCCTAATTTATCTTTATAGAGCGATGTAACAGAACTTATTAGTTAGGCTTCAATAGGCCAGTTTATTTACACCTCTTCTCCAAATAATCAGTCATTATATTAAATTCATATGCAACACTTTCTATTTCATCGCCTGTCTTCACATTGATACGATTCTGCAGACTTCCACTCTGCACAATTTCTATTCCCCTCTTAATTTCTTTTAACGCGTCCAATAATCCGGTGACAAGACCGCTACTTATAATGTACATTATTACGAACGACAGGATAGAATTGAGCACTATTCCCATACTAAATAGAGAAAAATTTATCCTATTGGCTAAAAAACTTAACAATAATGCCAAATAGGTAGATACAAAAAACACTCCAGGGCAAGCTGCTGAAATCATTATTTTGAACTTTATGCCGAGCGTCTTATTAGGGGAAGTTATGTCTCCGAAACTGTAGAGGATGTGCGTTATGTCGGCGAGAATTCGCCTTGAAAAAAAATAAATAATGGCAAATATTGCCTGCCCCATAGCAAGTCCTATCAAAACGATATTCAGCGATAGACCAAGGGAAAAACCTGGATGGATTATTAAGAAACTGATAGCACTTAACACATATCCTGCCGCGCTTAGACATAAAGCCGTAACGGCAGTTTTAACCGGAAATTTGGAAACTATATTGGAAACTTTTATGACTTCTTCTTTGGTTATGCTCTTGATGTTTGACTGATATTTATTAAGAAAGTCTCCCACTGGTTTATACCATAAGAGGAAAACGGCTATTCCTATCGCGCTAATGGATGTTCCCTCTATTAAATAAAAAATAGAGTTAGTGGCAAGCTCTTTTCCGGAAATATTTAAAATAAAGAAGTCTTCTATCGGGCTCACTATCCAAAATAAGAAAGATGCCCCAAGTATGTATAAAGAAACAAGCCTATTCTTAATATCACTAACCGATTCCCTGCCCCTGATTAACAAATATGCGAATAATGAAGTAAGAAGAACAAGTGGAACGAGATTCTTCGCGATAATCGTCCAGCTAAAAGACGATTCACGGACGCCAAAAAAAGAAACCGTTAAACTATAGGCAAGCCATACCACAAATACAATTGCCGTAAGCCAAAGAAGCTTTTTCCTCATTTGTGTTTATTATAACAAAAACCTTTCGCTTTTTTATACTTAGAGGTTAGAATCCTACCTCAAGAAAGAAAAAATTAAAGAGAGAACGCTAACGTCCTCTCTTTAATTTGCTCGCGTCTTTGAGCCAGAACCAAAATCGGTAAAGCTCTGTAAGGATATTTTCGATTTTTTTATCTTACCATTCCGACGGTCTTTGAGCACCTATGGATACTGGGTTCGGTGGCAAAAAACCGTAATCTTCCGTAAATTCACCTACTTTCGCTCTAATTAAATTTGTATTTCAAAGAATTGATACGAAAAACCCCCGGTCCGTCGAAGCAGACAGGGGGCTGAAAGGACTAAGAATCCAAGAGATCCAAGGGTCACAGAGCAAAGGTCAAAGCTACTTGCTACGCACAAACACGAAGCGGTAGTTGCTGCGCCAGAAGCTGCCGGGATGACCGTAGTGACCGTTGAGCCACTGCTCGCCGTCGTCGCCCCGTCCGACGCCGAACACCCCGAGATCGCCACCCGAAACGGCAATCGGCTCCATGGCGATAATGAGCCATTCGCCTTTCGGCTGGTCGGCGTACTGCAGTCGGAGTTGGGGTCCGACTTCGAGAGGACATAGCTGCAAGCCCAGCTCTTTGGCCTTCTCACAGATATTCTTGTAGCGGGCTCCGATGAAGCCAAGGTCGGCGAGGGAGAAAACCACGAGATCCAGTTCATTCTCGCTTTTGCTCAGCGTGAAGGTGGGCTGGTTCATGATGTCGTTTGCCCAGTCGGAGACATCGCAACCGGCTTTCTTCAGGGATTCCTTCAAGGCGTCGGTTGTCTCTTCGGTGCCGAGCTTGATGGTGTGCCGCAGGGGAAAGGTCTGTCCTGTTTTCTTGGTCAGAACGAGTTCATCGCGGAGAAACGCTTGTACCCCCTCCATGCCACCGAGTTTGTTTACTACCGCTTCCACGGTGCCTAAGGTTAACTCTGAGTACTTCATAAGGAATTCCTTTCTCTGACTGTTAGTCAGTGCCATCTATTCCCTTTGGGAATAGAGGTTTGCGTTGTTTTGTTGTTAAGTTTACGGAGCTAAGAATAGCACTTTCTTAGGTGTTTGTCAAATGGCTTGATGTAGTTCCGCTCGTTCCTGTTCTTTAGTAGTGTTCATACTTGGTTTGTCCTTATTTACTACAAAACCCCCTTTAACTAATAGGTGTTTTTGATTAAAAATAGCTAATTTTGAGCTAGCTCTAGTTGGCTCAGAGTTGCAAACAACGTTAGAACAATAATACAAGAAAAAGAGGGGTATATCTATGTGCCGGATTTGGGATAAATGGTGGCTAACTCTGTTATTTTTCCTTAATCTTTGACCTTATCTTGATTTTATGTTATGAGCAAGTAAGTTGTATTAAAAAATGAAAAGATGTAAAGGAGTGTGGGGCACTCCGAGATATTTGCATAGGGGGTGCTAAAAATGCGATATGGACTAGTAATTCTTAAACCAGACTCTATCAGGGATGGTTTGGAAAATGACATCATCAGATGTCTTGAGGAAGGGGGCTTAGAAATAGTATGGAAAGAATACTGGCAAATAAGGCCGGAAGTCGCCCATATCATTTATCCAAAGGAAGTGGCAGGGCCAACTTATTCTTCGAGAGTTAAGGCCATCACATTTGGGCTTTCAATGGTTATCGTAGTCAAGAATCTCACAAATACAGATATTTGGGAGGTTCTACGACAGCTCAAAGGAAGAATGGATACGGGTGGAATCAGGAAGAGGTTTTGCTATCACTTGAAGGATGAACTGATCCTGATGGGCTACAAAGGCCTATCACTTCAAGACAAACTAGCTGAAAATAGATTGCATACTCCTGATGACGCGGAAGGAGCAGCGACTATTTTGGCTCTATGTCGAGAAGAAGGAATTGGTGTTCCATTACCTATCATTGTTCTTCTCAAGCAAGATTGGAACCATGGGAAGTGAGTAACCACTTCCCACATTTTTTAAAATCATAAAAATAGTCCTTAAATAATTTTTCAAACAATCTGACAATAGCTTGTAAAATGAATAACCATCCATTAAGAAGGGACTCTATGACAAAAATTATTAGTATTGCGGGTTTGCCTTGTTGTGGCAAAACAACACTGTGTAATTCCTTTGCTTCTTTGCGTAATGGTCTTTCTTTGGACTTAGAGTATTTAAGAACAATGTTTTTTGAAGAAGATATCGAAAATAATGTGTTTAAGTTTACTCACAATGAGCCAATTAAGGAAGATGAAGATTTGAGAACGTACTTTCTGAGATGTGTTATTTATGACAAGATTATAACTCTTGATGAATATATAGAATGGTACAAAGTTATAATGGAATACATGAATAGAACAATTCTTAAAATTTTAAACGATTTTAGGGACTTAGATTATGAAGATTTCATATCTAAATACAGCAAAATAATCAAGTGGAGTCCTTTTGATAAACCTGACTTAATTGTATTGAATCATGCTTTACTACCACTAACAGATATTTGGAAAGATTCAACATTGTCTATAATGTTAACGGGTGAAGAATCGGTTCTTATTGAAAGGTTCGTGGAACGGGAAAAACTTGGTTCTAATAGGATAAAGTATGGCGTTGATATTTTACGACATATGAATTTATATAGCGTACTGAACAACGGAGCAAAAGCAAGCATTGTTTATGATACAACCAATAATTTTATGGACATAAGACAAATTGAAAATATTTTAAAAGGAAATATTGAAGATGAAACAAGAGATTAAATTTAAAACTGAGGATTATAATTATTACAATCGAGTCGTAGGAATTATCAAACGCAATGACAAATTCCTAATTATGAATGTGGATAATGCACCATATTATCACATTCCAGGTGGACATATTGAAATAGGTGAGGATTCTCTTAGTGCTGTTGCCAGAGAAATCAAGGAAGAATTAGATTACACTGTTAAAAACGCAACTCTATTTTGTATTCAAGAGAATTTCTATGAGAAAAAAGGAATTGTTCAGCATGGTGTAGAATACTACTACATTATCGAACCAGAAGAAGACATTGAAACAGTTAACAGAGAAGTTATAGAAATCGATCGTGGTGAAGAAAAACACTTATTTATCAAATGGGTTTCTATTGATGAATTGAAAGAAATAGATCTTAGACCATTCACTGTTAAGGATTTGATGGCGAACAACAAATTAGGCACTTTAACACACATAATCAAAAAGGATTGATGAACTTTTTGAAAGATTGTGTGTTTTGCTCTTTAGTAAATCAAATCGATAAAGAACTTTGCTCTAAACCAGAAAATACAGTTCTTTACGAAAATGATTTGGTACTAATTAAACCAGCATTAGGGATGTCCATTCCTAATTATTTAATGGTTGTCTCAAAACAACATATCAATGGGTTTGCAGAATTAGATTCTTGCAATCTATTTAGGCTAGAAGGTTTATTAGATAGAATTTGCGATGAATATCATAAAATTATAGGAACTTACCCAATATTTTTTGAACATGGTTCCTTACCGAAAGGAAGGCATCCACTCAGTATTACTCATGCACACCTACATATTATTCCTATAAATATTTCCCGTGATAATTTAGAAAAGTTGTTTGATGAATTAGAGCTGGGATTACAATCTACTATAGTTTCTTTACATAACATGAAGCACAAAGATTATTGGATGTATAGATCTGAGAATAAACACTATTATATGTCTCATTCTATTAAAGATGCTCCCCGATCATGCTTTATAAAACTTGTTGCCCAGCAGGCTGGTTATGATAATTCTTATGAATGGAGAGACTCCAAGAGTAATCGTTATTCAGATATTAAAAAAACAATTGAAACATTCAAGAAACTGAAGTTGAATAAATAATTTGGCAGGTACCCCAAAAGCCAGATAAAAACTCTCCGCCTTGGCAGAACAAAAGATAGGGAGAAATTATTTTTAAAAGGTAGTTGCCCTACAACTATAAGAAGCCCTTCAATTGATGGCTTCTTATACTAATTCTTTAGGTTGGCAGCCCTAAAGGGGAACCACCTCTCACTCAATTCTTCGCAACGCCTCAGAATTGGTTCAAGCGCCTGCCCTTATTCCTTTTTGGATCATCTTTAATTTGAGGGATGAATCTTGCAGAGGTGTTTTTGCTTCAAAAGCAGCTAATCTTGAGCTAGCTCTAGTTGGCTCGCCACACTCAAGGAAATTCGAACCTGGATTATGGACGAAGGAAGTAATCATTATATTTTTTCGCCGGATGATAAGTCATAGGATGGCGCAACTAAAATAATTTTGTAAGGTAAGGAATATTTGCTTTTAAAAAATCTCATATCATAATTTTTATCTATCGTTACCATGCAAAATTCTTACAATCTACCAAATCCCCAGTGGTAGAGTTCTTTCCTTTTATTTTTCTTTGCCCACTCACAATAAAGAGAGTCTATGTTGGTTTGGATATTATCCTCTATTTTGAATCCAAGTTTTTTAGCGATTCTTTTTATCGTTTTTTCTTCACCCTCTATCTCGCAGAAAATACCGAAAGCATAAATATCTATGGTAATTTCATATTTTTCCCTTTTAAATAAAAATCTCACTTTATCATAGGAACACTCCAAGGCGAATCCTACGGGGATTTTAGATAATGTATTTTCTCTGACGCGATTAACATTCTTTACTTTTAATAATTTAGTGCCTTCATAATTTATCTTCGTTCCCTTCTGCGAGATGATCGTCCTTTTTCTGATCTTCTCTTTTTCATACCCCAGCCCCTTACCAAATATTTCGTCTTTGCAATAAAAGATCTCTGGTCTAACACCGTCTATTTTTTTAAACAGCTCTTTCACATTGTCTATTTTGAATTTAAACTCTTTCTCAATCATCTTTTTCAATATAAAATAATTTATTTTTCTCTATAAATGAATATAGTGATAATTCTTTATAATATTTTTACAAATCTCCTTTTCTTTTCTTAATGTTATTTCTCTAAAAAATAATTTCTTTAATTTCTTTACCTCTAACAGCAAATAATTCTTCTTTATCTTTTCCCCACTCCATTCTCCAACTTTCTTGTTCTCTATCATCTCCCCAACAAAACAACTTTTCTGGGGAGATCTTGGCTATTTTCATTCGCTCAACAACGATTTCTTTCTGTTCATAGAAAGCATTTTGGATTGTAATTTTTTCGTCCGTAAGTAGTCTGAATAAGACCTGGTGTTCTAAATCCTGACTATCATATTTTACATCCGCTTTTTCTACATCATATTGAATCATGGGAATTAAAAGTTTTCTCCATTTTTCAACTCTTTCATCTTTTTGCCAGATGTCTTCAATTTTAATAGTTTTAATAGTTATCATAGCTTGATAGATAAAAAAAATAATATAAACTATGTCCGAGTTAATTTTCTCGGACTTTTCCCTGTTAATTTGATATATCTTTACGCTTAAGCCTAATAAGAGCTTCTTTAAGTCCTCTATATTCTAGCGAATATGAGGAGCTTTTACGAAATGGTAAAAATTGGTGGATAAAATCGCCCTATAGTGCAATTTTACCCTACGTGCTCGCATCCCTTAATAATATTATAACCATCCTTTCAGATAGTGGTTATATGAATGATTTGTGGGAGAGATATTGTGTAATTAAAAATTTTATTTAACGAAAGGGACTACCGCTTCTATAAATGCCCTATCTCGTGGGATTATATATAATTTTCCTTCATCAAAAGTTGTCTTGCTGTTTTCGAAAGCGTTCAATGCTTCTTTATAAGATAGCCAGACCAATTCAAAGCCCCTCTGTTCTTCCTCATCGGTAAAATTTGGAGCCCCTTTGGAGCCTTTAACTTTTGCCATAAAACAATAAGAAATTTGTTTGAGGTTCATTGATTTTCTGTATTCAACGATAGAACCTAATTCATTTGTGATATCAATATTACAGCCCGCCTCTTCAAGGCACTCTCTATTAAGAGCTTCCCTTACATCTTCTCCGTCTTCTATCCCGCCCCCTGGGAGCTTGTAATAATCTTCTTGGCGTACATAAAGAAGTGCTATTTTGTCGTCTTCGTCAAAAACAACAGCGCGTCCCGCTTCGCGTGTCTCATAATTCTTTACTTCTTCCTCAGATACATTTTCTGGATTTATTAATTTGATTAGTTTCATAAATATTTATTTCTATAATTACTACCGATTCTTTTCCCATTCAGTTATTACTCTCAAAATCTCTTCTTCAAAATCAGGAAGATAAACTAGTTCTATTTTTTTGCTATTCTCCTGATTAATTTTTGTGATATCGGTAACGCCTTCATAATATCCCTTACTAACCATCTCGTCTGTCTTTCTGCAACCAAAGACTATTCTTGAGATACTCGCCCAGTTAGCAGCGCTAAAGCACATTAAGCATGGTGTTAGAGAGGCATAAAGAGTAGCTCCCGTTAAATCTGTTGTCTGTAGTTTTTCGCATGCTTTCCTTACGGCGGTTATCTCAGCATGACTGGTTAAGTCGTTTAACTTGAAGCCGAGGCTGACTCCTTCAGAAATAACTTCTCCACCTTTTACAACCACAGCTCCCGCGGGAAAACCTCCTTGAGAAACAGAGTTCTTTGCTTGCTCAATAGCTAGTTTTAGAAAGTCTTTATCGGTCATAGATTTATTTCAAAATATATTCCCATCCAGGCTGCCAAGATTTAGTCTTTCTCCAATCTTCGGCAAAAGCTTGTTCCCAAGTTTTTTCTTTAAGTAATGTGTCTAATGCTAGTTGGGGCGCTTTATGGGCTACGAGAGCAATGGATTTTCCGTCGTAATTTTGTTTCAAAAATTCCAAAAAGTCGGCAATCTTTGCTTTAACATCTTCGTAGCTTTCGCCGTTCGGGAATCTTTCTGTAATCATCTTCTCTTGAAGAGGTTCAACGATTTCTGATGACTTACCGTTATAATCTCCGTAGTTGCACTCGCGGAGTCTTTTATCTTGGATTATGGGATAAATCCCCTCCCAAGTGATATTAGCTGATTGAACTGCTCTTTTAAGGTCGGAGCAGAAAACTATATCAAACCTTTTGTCCTTGGTTTGGTCTCTTAGAGCTTCGGATTGCTGTATTCCTTTTTCAGAAAGTTCGACATCAGACCAGCCGGAAGAGACTTCTTTCTGGTTATCGGTTGTCGTTCCGTGAACGAAATATGTGATATTGATTGCCATAGTTCTATTTCCTATCTGGGATACGAATGGGAATGATTCAGAACCCCGTCCTATCTGCGTCTGAAACCCTCATGTTTATTAGCTTCTTTATGGACGCAGATGGGTCGGATTCATAGAAATCGATAGCTCCCCCGGTAGGACTCGAACCTACAACCCACTCCTTAACAGGGAGTCGCTCTACCGTTGAGCTACAGGGGAATGTTTTGTTTTTTTAATCCTCTCTTGAGAACAGAAAAATACTACTATACCCGTGCTGTCTTTTTCAACTTTTCCATACAAAAAGACCCTGCTTGAGACAGGGTCTTAGTTTTTAAAGCGAGGGGAACCAGTTTCTGTTAAACAATTCCGGCCATAGGTATTCTTCGCCGACTTTATGATTGTTTGAGCACCAAAGATCGCTATCAAGGAGTTCTCCTCCGCAGATGGTGCATTTTCCGTTTTCCCGTTTACAGATAGGTCTGATGTTCACTTCCGTTAAACGGCCTTGTAACGCGCTTATGCCGATGCGCCTTTTGGTTTTGTTTTCGTGGTTTAGTACCAAAAGATGTTCTCCTTGAATATCGATATCGGCCATCACCTCTCCCCAAAGCCAATATCTTAGTCGTATGAAAAATGGAAGACCGATCAACCTTAACATTCGATGTTCCTCCTTTTATTGAATTGTGCTTGAACTAATCGTTTTATAACGGTTTCTGGCAAGACAAGTCAAATACTTTACTTCTTTTTCCTTCGGCGAAGAAAAGCGGGGATATCCCAAATGCTTTCTCCTTTTTCTTCTTCTTTGTTTTCTTTACTAACGTCCCTTGTCGCTTCCCCGCTGGTAAAGAGATTCTCAATTTTTTTGTCAAATTCTTCGTTTTGAGCGGGTTTTGGTTCTTCGCTCTCTTCGCGTTTTGGCTTAATTATGGGTTTTGCCGGCGCGGGTTCGTCCGCGAATCTTATGGGCGAAAACAAAGCGATATCTTTTTCCCTTTCACGCACAGCGCCGAGTCCGTTGAAGCCAGTGGCTATCAAGTTTATTTTCAAATTTCCTTTCGGCACTTTGCGGTCAAAGTAAGCGCCAAAGATTATTCTTGCGCCCGGGTCGGTGTTTTCGGTGATGATTTTGGCCGCTTCATTCACTTCAGACATTTTGAGGTCCACGCCGCCTGAAATACCAAAGAGCACTCCTCTAGCTCCTTCAATTGAACGCTCAAGGAGCGGAGAATTAATCGCTTGGGTGGCCGCTTTGATGGCGCGGTCAGCGCCGGAAGCTTGACCGACACCCACGATGGCAATGCCCGTTCCTTGCATAATCGCTTTGATATCGGCGAAATCCACATTCACTAATCCGGAAGTTGAAATTATTTCCGAGATTCCCTGAACGGTATTTTTTAAAACATCGTCAATTTTCAGAAAGGCTTTATTGATGGAGGTGTCATTTCCGATTATGGAAAAGATACGGTCATTCGGAATAACCACGAGTGAATCAACTTTGTCCCGAAGGCGGATAATTCCTTCTTCGGCAATTTGAGTTCTCTGCGACCCTTCAAAAGCAAAAGGTTTCGTAACAACGGCAACCGTGAGCGCCCCCACTTCGCGCGCGGCTTCGGCTACTATCGGCGTGGCGCCCGTGCCTGTTCCCCCGCCCATTCCGGCCGTAAGAAAAATCAAATCGGCTCCTTGCAGCGCTTCAACTATTTCTGCTCTGGATTCTTCGGCCGACTGACGGCCAATGTCAGGATTCATTCCGGCGCCCATTCCTCTTGTCAGATTGCGGCCGATATTTATTCGCTGTCGGACGCTTGTTTTTTCCAAATCCTGAACATCGGTGTTCAAAGCGATAAATTCCACTCCGCGAGGAAGGTCTCCGCACATTCGAGAAACGGCATTGTTGCCGCAACCGCCGATACCGACAACTTTTATTTTAATAACAGGTATGCTGCTTTGTTCCTTATTTGGAACAAATAATTTATGAGATGATGAGAAGGAGGAGGAGGAAGATCTCCTTGGTGACGGTCTCCTGGTGCGATGAGACGACTTTCTGGCCGTCTTTTTTGTCTTTCTAGCGGCGTGTTTTACGGCTTTTTTTTTGGCCATTAGGGTAAAATGTTTCTTAATATTCGCGTCAGACGGGACTTCCCGCTTGGTTTCGCCTTTAAACTTCCATTGTCCATGCTTAGCAGTATTAGCCCCAAAACGGCGGCGCAGTCCGGCGATTCCACGTATTCTAGCAGACTCTGGTCCTGAACTTCAAAACTGCTCGCTTGAGGGAGGCCAATCATGGCGGTGATCTTCAGACAATTCTTCGCGAGGTCCACAATACCCGGCAATTTCGCTCCTCCGCCTGTTAAAACAGCGCCGGCTGGAAGTTTGCCCGAAAGATTAACGGCTTTCAGGTCATTATCAACAAATTCAAATATCTCCTCTAGACGGGATTCTATAACTTCCGCTACAAACCGTCGCGAAGGGGCGCCTGTCATATTGGCGTCTATTTTATGGAGATCAATTGTTTCCCTGCTTGGCACGTCCTTTGACACGGCACAGCCATAAGCGATTTTTAATTTTTCCGCGACAGCAACCGGAATTTTAAGAGCCACCGCGATGTCGTTTGTGATATGCCCCGCTCCCACGGGATAAATCGCCGCATGAATCAGCTTGTCTTCTTCATAAACGGCGATGCTTGTCGTGCCAAAACCGATGTCTATCACCACTACTCCAAGCTCTTTTTGGTTTTTAGTCAAAACGGCTCGCGCGGAAGCAAGCGGATTAAACACAAGTCCTCCTATACTGCCGCCCGATATTTCCACGCATTTCCTAAGATTTTTGATGGACGGAATAAAAGCGTTGACTATAAGACTCGTGACCTCCAGCCGCGAACCCACCATACCGAGAGGATCCTTAATGTCCGAAATACCATCAACCGTAAACTCCTTGGTGATGGTGTGGAGTATCATCCTGTTCGGTTCCAAATGTATCGCCTCTGATGCTTGGGTGGCGCGGGTAACATCATCGGCACCGATTTCTGAATTTGCGCGCGCTACAGCCACGATGCCCTTAGACAACTCTGTCTTAACGTTAGTTCCGCTAATGTTTAGGAAAACGTTTTTAATAGCCGGTCGGTAAAAATTTTTAATTTCTTGAAGGACATCTCCGATGGCTTTGGCCGCATCGTCAATACTTACCACAACACCCTTTCTTACGCCGAAAGAAGGCTTGGTTATTCCGTAAACAAGCTTGATTTTGTCCCTTACGGGTTCGGCGACAACAGCTTTAATGCTGTCCCCGCCGACATCTAGTCCTAGAACCGTGTTGTGCGCCATGTGAAGCTCTATTTCCCGATAGTTTTCCCATTACTTCCTCTTCTTTCTTCTCCATCTCTTTTGCTGCGCGTGTATTGCGTTCATGATCGTAGCCTAAAAGGTGAAGTATGCCGTGAACAAGAAGACGTAAAGCATCTTCATTATGAGCGGATATGAATTTCGGCGCAAGATATATTTCTCCCAAATGGCGTAATTTGCTGTCCGGATGAGGAACTTCAGCCGCTTCAAAGGATAAAATATTGGTTTCTTTATCCTTACCGCGATATTCTCGATTAATATCACGCATAACTTTGTTTGGAACCAAAAAAATTTCCAGGCGGCTGCCGGAAATTCCCAAAATTTCAAAAATTTTCTTGGCTGACCGCTCTAACTGTTTCTCCATAAGCTACCCAAGAATCGATTTAACCACTTCCGAGACTGCTTTCCCGTCCGCCGCGTTCTTGAGTTCCGCCATCGCGGCCTTCATAACCAAAGGAAATTCTTTAACGCCCGACTCAACGATTCTTTTGACAATCTCTTCTATTTTTTCTCGGCTTAATTCCGGAGGGAGATATTCTTTGATGATTTTAAGTTCTCTCTCTTCGCTTTCAACAAGGTCGGATCGTCCGCCCTTTCCGTATGCGTCAATAGATTCTCTTCTCTTTTTCGCTTCGTGTTTTAGGACGGCAATAAGCTCATCTTCCGTGAGGTCTCCTTCCTGTCCTCTCGTTCTCTTCGCTATGGCTTCGTTTTGGAAAGCGGAGGAAATTAAACGCAAAACGCCGAGTCGAAAACTGTCGGCATTTTTAAGAGCTGTTTTTAAATCAGAGGCTATCCTTTCTTTGAGAGGCATTGTTTGGATTATAACAAACCCTCCTTTCTCATTTTTTCGTACTCGGCTTTTTTCGCGAGTTTATGGAGAGCGGAAAGGTGGCGCGCTCTGGCGTTTTGGCTTCTCTTTTTAAATCTTCTCTTTTTGGCTTCAAGAAGGACGCCCGATTGCTGCACTCTTTTGGTAAAACGAAAAATAAGCGATCCGGCTGATTCCGATTCTTTCTTTTTGACTGTGATTGGCATTTTAGTTACTGACAATTTTTAGTTTAATCTCCTCTAAACTTTCTTTCGGCGGATTCTTCACAACCGAATGGATTGAGCCTCCGCCATCCCCTTCAAATCTCGGTATGACGTGGATATGAAGGTGATTCATTGATTGGCCGCTTATACTACCGTGATTTATCCCGATTGTAAACCCTTTAGGACCTAACTTTTCTTTAAGCAAAGATGTTACGTTTTTAACCGCTTTGAATATGGGTCCTATAAGCTCGTCCGATAAATCAAGGATGTTTTCGGCATGAATTTTCGGAATTACGATAGCATGTCCGGGAGCGAGTGGGTGAACATCCAAAAAGGCCATGGCGTTTTCATCTTCGTATATTGTGGCGGAGTTTATTTCCTTTGCGGCAATTTTACAAAATAGACAATCTTTATTTGCCATGCAATCTCTTTTTAACTTCTTCCACGATTTTTCCCGTCGGCACGTTTTCTTGGGTGCCGGTTTTCATGTCGCGAACAATAACTGTCTCTTCATAGACTTCCTTCTGGCCAATTATAAGGGCTATAGGACAGCCTTCTTTGTCGGCAACTTTGAGTTGCGCTTGAAGCGAATCTTTGCCGAGCGCTTCAATGATTTTCACGCCATTTTTATAAAATTCTTCCATGAGCGTGAATATCTTCTTTCTCGCGGTATCGCCCACATGGGCGATAAAAGCTCTTTCTCTTCTTTTAGGTTCTGAATTAATTTCTCTTTCCTTAAGGAGGTTTATGATTCTGTCTAATCCTAAAGCGACGCCGACGGCAGGAGTGCTTCTACCGCCAATCATTTCGGCGAGATAATCATATCGGCCGCCGCCGCCCAAAGCGATTTTTCCATCTTCCGCAAAAAGTTCAAAAACGGTGCGGTTATAGTAATCCAAACCGCGAACAAGGTAAGGATTTATCGCATACGGGATTTGAACTTCATCAATAAATTCAAGGACCCCTTTAAAGTGCGTTCTGCAAGGCGAGCAGAGACTATCTAAAATGCTCGGCGCGTTTGCTCTTAGCTCTGCGCAGTTTTCTTCTTTACAATCTAGAAGTCTTAACGGGTTCGTCTCCAGTCTCCGTTCGCAGTCTTTGCAAATCACCCTGCCTTTTCTTTTTGAAACGCTCTCCGTTTCTTTTCGGTAGTAGTCCTGAAGTTTCTTCCGGTATATTCCTCGGCACTGGCGGCAACCGATACTGTTCATCTCAAGAACAACGTTTTTTATTTTCATCCTTTCCGTAAAATGCGTTGCCGCGATTATTATTTCAGCGTCAAACACCGGATCGGATTCTCCCCCGACAATTTCAAAACCGGCTTGGTAAAACTGCCTGTAGCGACCCGCTTGCGGGTTTTCGTGTCTGAAGTGAGGTCCGAAATACCAAAGTTTAACCGGCTGCGGAAGTCTGCTCATTCCATTTTCAATAAATGAACGCATTATGGGCGCGGTTGATTCTGGTCTTAGGGCTAGCGAATCGCCTCCTTTGGTTTTGAGGACATACATCTCTTTTTCCACGATGTCCGTGCTTAAACCTATTCCGCGCGAGAAAAGATCGGCGTGTTCTAAAATAGGTGTCTCAATGTGCCCAAAGTCATAGAAGTCGGCAATTTCCGCGGCCGCATTGAGCGCTTTTTCCCAGTATGGATATTCTTCGGGAAGCAAATCCCGCATTCCCTTTGGAGTCTGAAAAGAAGGATTTCTTCTTGTGGGTTTTTCTTCTTTTTTCTCCTCTTTATTTTCTTTCACCTCGGCGTTTGTCATTTGTTACAGTCTTTAATCAAAGTTGCCGTAAAATTGAAATGGAGGCCATACTCTCAACTTAACCACCCCGACTATATCACTTTTTTCAAGCGGACCCCAGCTTCTTGAATCAAAGCTCGCTTCTCGATTGTCTCCCATCACGAAGTATTCATCGTCCCCGAGGAGAAAATCAGCTCTATTCAGAGCGTCCGTCTCAATATAGGAAGGAAGGTATTTTTCCTTAATGGCTTCTCCATTTATGAGAATTTCCCCTTGAAAGAAAGTTACGCGATCGCCAGGCAGCCCTATGATTCTTTTGATGTAAAACAGCGCGCGATTTCCGGGATAATGGAAAACCACGACGTCTCCCCTTTCGGGAGAACCGAATTTATACGAAACTATGTCTACCACCAGATAGTTTCCGTTCTGAAAATTGGGTTCCATACTCGCGCCTTGCACAAGAAAAGGACGAGCAAGAAATTGGTATGAAATAAAAAGAGGGATAAACGCGATGAATACTACTTCAAGCGATTCCCAGATTAAAAGATATATTTTTCTCATAAATATTTTGCTTCTTGCGGGACAATCGCGCCGAAGCGAAATTTGTACTAATGTAATAATAGCGGCGGTAAACCGCAAGAGCAAATGGAGAAGAACAACTTCAAACTGATAGTGGGACTTGGCAATCCGGGAAACCGTTATAAGGGGACCTATCATAATATAGGAATGGCGGTTTTGGAAAGGATTGCGGGAAAAGAGAGATTTAAAAAGCCTTTCTCCGTATGGAAGGGGAAGCCATTTATATATTTAAAGGGAGGGAACCGTGTTTATGTAAAACCTCTTCTATTTATGAACGAGTCAGGAAGAGTTGTTTCTTCGGCGATGAAGCATTTTAACGTTAAGTCCGAGGAGATACTTATAATACACGATGATTCGGATATTGAGACGGGGTCTTATAAGCTTTCGTATGGCGCCGGCAGCGCGGGGCACAATGGCATAAAATCCATTATTGAATGTCTCGGCACCGAAGGTTTTTGGAGACTAAGAATAGGCATAAGAGGAATGCACGTCGAAAAGGCGGGTGATTTTGTGCTTCAAAAAATATCGCCGAGAGACAAGGAAAAATTAGAGGAGGCACTGTCAAAAATTCAAACTAGTTATTCGGAATGACATTACAAATGCCGTCTGGCCGTTTGGAGCGGTTGTGAGGCTAGAAAGCGGAAGTTGTAAGTCGGTGATATTCGGAGTTTCCGTGAGTCTTTTTTGAAACTGAATTACCGCGTCGGCCGAGGGCGCGGTGCCGTTTATAATCACTGGCTGATCCAGACCCTGAAAGGAGAGGCGTGTTATCTGAACGTTGGTTCCAAGATTTAGAATTTTGGAGATAAACGGATAGATTCTGTTTTCTTGGTTCTTCGCGGCGCTTACAAGCGTCACGAGACCGTTAAATTCATCCGCCTTTCCTCGTAGAATCCCGAGTTCATGCGATTCTTCCGCTGAAAGACTGCGAAGCGATTGTTTATTGGCATTTAAACGGACTTGTCTTAAAAATAAGTCGCCCAAGTTAAAAGCGAGGAGGAAAAAGCATAAGGCAATGGTAAAAACGTTTCTCCAGAGTTTAACCATTTCAATTATTTGCCCCTCTTCGTATTCTTCCACTACGCGATTGGGCGTTAAAGTGATGAGGTCGTCTTCCGAACGCAGAAGCATTCCTCTTTTTCCGGCACCCAGAGCTGGGAGCCAGAGAGGCGGGATACGGTTACCGTTTGCCATAAGTTCGGAAATAGGTATGGCTGGGTATTGTGTTTTAAGCGCCGTGATTATTTCGGCAGCGATATTTTCGGCGTTTACCCAAATGGATTTCGTCTCACCACTGAACTTGGAAAGGGTAAAATTCATAACCTTTCCCGTTTCGGCAATAAGAATTTGCTTGAATTTATCCATAGAGATTGACTTATCCTCTCCCTGAATGCGTTTCCATGGATAAAAATAATCAAAATAGAGGTTGCGATTTTTGACTATCACGAGGTCCAGCCCTTCGCTTGAAACGTCAATAACCAGCGCGATTTCCTCACCTCCGACGTTTCCGATCTCGGAAACTGCGCGCGCGGTGGATAACGCTTGGAATTCAACCGCTATGGGCAAAAATCCCGCTTCTTTGCAGACAGAAAGCCAGTTATCAACGATTGAAGCGTTAATGAACGCGCCGAGCAGTTCATATCCGCCTGTTGGAACGGCTTCCGGTCTGCCAACCACTTGGTAGCTGTGATAAGAGGTTTTCGTATCTATCGGCGAAATCATTTGAATGTTCAATTCTGCCGCTTCGGCGAGAGACGATTCGTCAAGTTGAGGGAGGTTAAATAACTGGGAATAAACTGCTCCAGAGTCTAGCGATAAAATAACCTCTGCGTTGCGGGACGAAGGAATGTCAATCATGTTTCTTAGTTCACGAAGCGCACCTGAAATCACATTCCTGTTACTGATTTTCCCTTGGACTACGGCGTCCGGAGGTAATCTGAGAGACGCCCTAGAAACAACTGTTCCGTTATTACCGAATCGAACGTATCTAATGGCAGAATCGCTTGCGGAAAGTCCGCCGGATATTTTTATCGGACTTATTTTCTTAGCGATTGCGTGGATTAAGTTCTTTATTTTTAAATTATTAGATTTCATATTTCAACTTCCTTAAAAGATTCTTTCCTGATTTCTCGCGTGTTGGGGTCAACCGCGAGAATCGTTTCAACTCTTCTCTCGCGAAAGAGAACTCTCCCCGACGAATATATCCGGTAACGGCATCCCCAAGCAACGGAACAACTGCCCAAATCTATAGGGTCTTTCTCTACGGTAACATCAATGACAACCGTGTGGCTGCCCGTGGTCGTCGTAAGACTATAAGAACTCGTATAAGTATTTTTGACAACTCGATATATGGCATCATCGGCTCCTGTTCTCGCGCCGAAAAGGGCTTCGGCTGCTAAGAGCGTGCCGAAGCTTCCGCTCGAAAAAGAGAATGCAAGAAAAGCGCTCGCCGCCACTATTTCAAGAATAATGCCTGATATTAAAAGAATGACTGGAAGAGCAGCCACTCCTTTTAGAAACCTGCTTTTACGAGGTCTTGGCATTGATAATGTTTATGGACTCCAGTTGACGATTACATCTTCAATGACCGGCGTCGCAGTTTGTCCAGAATCAGTTTCTACGTAGACTTTATATCTGAAGTATCTTTTATTGTTGTGAACAGACTGGTTTTTAATTTCAACGGGAACGTTTGGACCTGACGGCAGGTAAACATCATCTTCGACGGTGGTGCCATTCGGGCCTAAGAAAGCGCCGTCGCCGCTTGTTTTGCTTCCTCCCCAGCCGACATTTGCATCGCAATCGGGGGCGTTCGTCGCCCCGTTTTCACAATTGGACGCTGAAAATTGAAAAGCCACTCTTCCTCCATTCAGTTCCCCCCTCCAAACAATATAGTTGAAAGCAACACCTGTGTCCCTATTGGTATCAAATGTGCCCGATTCCAAAGTTCCTGAAACAGGACCCGGTACCCATGCGGTTTTAACTTTGTAGTTAGAAGTGCCGCATTGATTCCCCGTTTCTGTTTGATTGCAGTTAAAACTTATCCAGCCCGCGGTATCATTCCATGCCCAACCGCTAAAATCTCCTTGGGGATTTATTTTTACCTGATAGAGTGACGAAGCGCAGCTGTAATCGGGAGCTGATCCGCCGGTTTCGGGGTTATGACAATCAAAACTAACCCACCCTAAAACATCTGACCACGCCCAACCGGATAAATTGCCATTTGAATCATTTGTCACGCCGTAGGGGACGGTGCAGCTTGAACCCGAAGGGCCTGTGGCGCAGTTTAGGGATAAGTAGTTATAAGGGCCGCCGCTTGGGCCAAATTGAGCATAACCATTTAACTCGTCCGAATTCACGTCAACAGAACTCGTGCTGTAGAAATCAAACCAACCAACAATGTCCGACCACGCAAAATAATTGGGATAGGTGCCGTCAATGTTTGTCGCGGCATATACGGTAACCGTGAAAAAACCTGCTAGAAATGCAGCGCAGATGAGCGTGAGAAACGGAAATAATTTATTAAAAGTTTTTCTCATTAAAAATTAAGAATTTTTATGACTCCCGGCAGAGTCGTATAATCGATGTTCGCGCTAGAGTCAAAACCGGATGTCTGACCAATGAAAGGTCCTTCGTTCGTGGGTCCGTCGGTCCAGTTCGTTGAGCGAAGAGATGTGTTTCTGTTTCTTGAAATATAACCGGTGATTCTTGTTTCGGCCGTATCGCCCGCTATCGGCCAAGAAGCGGCAACGGTTACTTTTTGGGTAGAGGGATCATCCGTTCCTCCTGTTTCAATAATGTCCCCGCCTATTCCTCTCTGCACGTTTTCAACAACAAACGACCTCGTATATTGAACCTCGTCAACTGTGAGCGCTTCCGTACCGGCATTAACGGAAAAGCTATCTCCCGAAAGGGTCAAGTGGTAATTAGCGCCTTTGGTAATTGAATAGATTGTGTGCCAGTCGGCCTCCGCCAGGGCTTTTACGTTGTCGTAAGTTTCTTGGGCAAGTTGTGTCCCTATGGCCGAGAGACGCGCATTCGCGTTTGACTTCAAGGAAACGACATAAACGGAAACGACGCTTCCTACGAGGGTCGCAGAAACGCCGATCGCTATCAGTATTTCAACAAGCGATTGACCTCTTTCATAAAAATTATTTCTAGACATAAGAGCCGTCCCCTTCATAATTCTAGGGAATAAATCCCTTTAAAACAATTACTTATTCCACATATATTATACCTTGTCGGGGGTCAGAATGATCTTTTGTGGGTTAAATCGTAGACACCAGTTGATAGATGGGAACAATAACCGCGAGCGCGATAAGACCAATGGTGAGCCCGAGAGATAGAAGGAGAACAGGTTCAAGAAATGAAACTAGAATCTTTACCGACGCATCCACCTCCGAAGAATAAAATTCGGAGAGGGTTTCCAGCACTTCTTCCATATGACCGGCTTTTTCGGAGATGGCTATGAGATTCGTTACAACTCGAGGAAAATAAGTTTCTCTTCGGAATGCTTCGCCGACCGTTAAGCCTTTCGCGATTCCTTCTTTTGCGATTCTAATGAGCGATTCCCGTAATTCTTCGGAGCCGACGGCGCCAGCCGTAATCTCAAGAGCTTCAATAATCGGAAGACCCGCTCTTAAGAGCGAAGCAAAGGTGGAAGCGAACCTTTGAATCGCAAGTTGCTGAACGATATTTTTAATGACAGGCAATTTGGCTACAATTCTTTCTCTCATCTGCTTGCCGATTTTGTTTTTAAAGAAGAAATACCAGAAGAAAATTCCAAGGGCGATGAGAAACGGAATAACTATGTAGGAAAATTTTCCAAAGAAGAGTCCGACAGCGAATACTATGCGCGAGAAAAGAGGAGGCTCTACGCCGGTTTGAGAAAAAACGTTCGCGATTCTCGGAAGAACGAATACTATCATGAGCACAAGGACTAAAAGCGCGACTCCTACGAGGATAATGGGGTAAATTAGCGCTGCTTTAACTCTATTTTGTAATTCTTGATCTTTTTCTAAGTTCTCCGAGACATTTCCGAAAACGGATTCAAGGTTTCCGGATTTTTCACCGGCTCTTATAAGATTTACGATGACCGACGAAAAATATTGCGGATATTTTGCAAAGGTTGTGTAAAATGATTTCCCTTGGCTTAAAGATTCACGTATCTCTACGAGAAACGACTTGAGCAATGGTTTGTCAAAGTCGCTTATTAAGATGTCTATGGCACGAAAGAGGTCCGTTCCGACCTTAAGCATTAAAGCAAGGTATTTCGTAAGAAATACTTTGTCGGTAAGCGTTATCTTCTGACCAAAAAGCTTGATACCCTTGCCTGTTTCTCCCGTTATGGCTTTGACGGAAACAGGTTTATAGCCTTGAGCGGCCATCCATTCAAGAACCCGAGCGGGAGAGCCGGCGTCTATTTCCCCCTCTGCCATTTTTCCGCCAGGTATGATGGCGACGTATCGATAGCGCATTATTCTCTAATGACGCGGAGGAGTTCTTCCACCGTGGTAAGACCTTTGTCAACCTTTCTTAATCCATCTTCAAACATGGAAATCATCCCCTGCTCTCGGGCGATTTGTTTCATTCGGTCAAGAGAAAACCCGGGATTGACTATCTCTTTTCTAATTTCTTCGGAAACATTGAGCACTTCAAAAATACCCATTCGGCCGCGATAACCGGTTCCGCCGCACGAGGGACAACCCTTTCCTTTATATATGAATCTCGGCGGTTTAAACGCACTTTCCAGTCCCAATTCCGTCATTTGTTTTTTTAAAGTTTCTATTATTTCGGGATCTGGAGTAATCGAGTAGATACAATCCAAACATATTCGACGAACCAGACGCTGGGCGATAATCGCGTTTAGCACGGCCGCGGCAAGAAAAGCGGGCACATTCATATCCATAATGCGAGGGATAGCCGTTGGAGCGTCGTTTGTGTGGAGAGAAGACAAAACAATATGACCCGTAAGCGCCGCTTGCACGGCGATGGAGGCTGTTTCACTATCGCGGATCTCGCCGACAAGCACCACGTTTGGGTCCTGACGCAAAATAGCGCGAAGGCCGTTCGCGAAAGTGATTCCCGCTGCCGGATTGATTTGTGTTTGATTGATGTATTTGATGTTGTATTCTATCGGGTCTTCAACGGTAACTATGTTCACTTCCGGCCGGTTTAATACGTTTAAAACCGAATAGAGCGTAGTGGTTTTACCAGAACCGGTAGGGCCGCAGACCAAAACCATTCCATAGCTCTTGCGGATGTTATCGGTTACCATCGCGATTGTGTCGTCAAACATGCCGATTTCTTGAAACGAGAGCGGACGTTGGGCGGCCGTTAAGAGACGTAATTCCACTTTTTCGCCGTGGAAAGTGGGCATTATGGCAACACGAATGTCTAAAACATCGGGGCCGATTTTGTATCTGAAGCGACCATCCTGCGGCTTATAATGTTCATCAATCTTTAGACTGGCGAGTAATTTAATGCGCGCGATTATTGCGGGATGAACCATTTTCGGTATTTTCATTATCTCGTGCAAAATGCCGTCTATTCGGTAGCGGACAAGAATGGCGTCTTCAAAAATTTCCAAATGGATGTCCGACGCGCGAAGGCTTACCGCGTAGGCGATGATATTATCAACCACACCGACTATTGGGGCGTCGGCAGCCGCTTCTTCTCCTTTCTTTCCGAGTTTGAGCGATTCGGTAATGCTTCCTTCAATAAGCTCGCGGTAATTTTCCGATTGTTTTTTGCCGTATAAGGCAAATCCTTTGTTTAAATCCCCTTCGGAGGCAAAGTAGGGCTTTACTTTTCTTCCAACAAACTGTTCAACGAATTCTATTGTTTCAAGATTTGTCGGATCGTCCATCGCGGCCGAGAGAGAGCCGTCCGTTTCTACGCCGAAAAGGATTACTCCTTTTTGTCGCGCGAGCGATTCGGGAAAAGAATGAAGGATTTGTTCATTTATCGTTTTTCCCGAAAGTTCGGCGGTGGGAATGTTAAAATATCGGCTGAATATCTGATACAAATAGCCGGGAGCAACAATGTTTTTGGAGACCAAAGTTTCGGCGACATTTTGTTTAAGCCGTTCGGCGTCGACGGCTAATTTATCAAAAGCGGCCTCGTCAATAAGACCTTCCTTAAGAACAATTTCCTTAAGTTGATTAAGAGGAATGTCTATCATTTGAATTTTCCGCGATTAAACGGAAAGAAGGCTCCAAAAACCGAGTTTTGAAAGCCATAACTCCGACATAATTATAACAGAGGCGGAAACGGGTAACCAAAAATAGTAGAGAGGTATTATCTTTGATTTAGCCAATTTAGGAAAAATCGCATTTATAAGATGCGCTAAGAGATATACGGCAGCAAGTCCTAAAATAAAAAAGATGAGCCCGGGGAAGCCCGCGAGAAATCCGGCAAGCAGGGCGATAAAAATTTCTTCACGTTCAAAAAATTTTCTACCGGCGCGTTTATTCGCCCATATCATAAGCATGATAAGAAGGATGGAGAGAGCGAGTGAGAGAAGATAAGAGGTAAAGTGGCGAGCGAAGGCGTCATACACAAAGCCGATTAGACCCCCGTCGGCGTCAAAGACAAATTTCATAATGGCGTTTTCTTTCCACGCTTTATACTGCAAAGCCGAAAAAATAGTGGATAAAGAAAATACGGCCGCGATGGGAATCCAAAATATCTTTTTGAGACTTTTCTTCAACAGCTCGCGTTTTGTTATTTGCGCGCCAAAGAGGACGATTACGAAGCTCAAAGTTAAAACAAACATTATAGACTTAGGCCTACGGCGGTACCGACTTCATAAAAACAGTTTGCGGCTGTAGATTCATCAACAGTCATGTTTTGAATGTTATCTGAAGTGCAGGCCATTCCACCGCAAAGACAATTCTTGTCGCCGCTATCAAAGGCCATTTCTCCCCTGTATTTTTGAGATTCAAGGCGGGTATCAAGTTCAAAGACATAAGGGCTTTCCGAACACATATAAGCGTAGAAATAAATGGCGCTATTCATCGGATCAATTGGAAGAGATGCTATGGGCGAACCGCCTAAGATGTCTGTGAAATCTGCGCTTACCCAGCCGGTACCGGAAATGTTTGTGGCAGCGTTTATTGCGGCGCAGGTAGTATTCGCGAACGGTCCTTTCCCCGCACCGGGATCAAAAGTGCAAATTCCGCCAGCCGAACAGCCGCCTAAATCGGCGTTCGGCACTTGAGATACGTAAACCGCCAAAGCGGCGTAAACGGTGTTTAATTCATTAATTCTCTTCGCGTCTCTTCCCTCTGCCAGTAATTCGCCGGGGTTGAGAATAACAATCACCGCGGAAGAAAGAACCGCAAGGATGGCAATGACCATCAATAGCTCTACGAGAGTGAACCCTTTTTTGAAATCCGAAGCTTTAGGCAACGCCTATAAAGGTTTTAACTTTGGAGATTAAGTCGTCTATGGATGTTTGGGCTTTGACGTAATATTCAATGGCTCCAAGTTCCTTGCCTCTCGCGACATCCGTATCTTGACCGAGATTTGAAATGATAATCGTCGGAATGTCTTTCAAACCGGGGTCTTGCTGAATCTCTTCAAGAACCTCAAACCCGTTCTTCTTAGGAAGAATTATGTCCAACAGCGTAAGATCCGGTTTTACGCCGGAGCGTAAAATACTTACTGCTTCTTCCCCGTCTCCCGCGTAGGTAACACTAAGCCCCTCCTTTTCCAGGCGGTTTTTTAAGAGAGTTGAAAGAAATTTATCGTCCTCAACGAGTAGAATGGTTTTCATAGGAGTATTCCGTTTAATTATACGCTTTTTCCTCCGTATTTAGAAAACTTTTTTAGTCGCCCAATGTCTTCCTATACCCTAGGAATGGGAATCGTGACTTTGTTGAAAGCTCCACGACCAACACTTTATAAAAAATAAATCAATTTAATTGTTTCACGCGCAGCTTCCGCTACACGTGCCTTGTTACAACTTAGCCCATGTTACCGAGTTCAGGCTAATCCCGCATAAGCGGGGTTTCACCTGCTCCCAGCTTCCTTGGCTTGATGGGCAGTGAGTACAAGACTCGAGAACGTATTCACCGCGACATAGCTGATTCGCGATTACTAGCGATTCCGGCTTCATGAGGGCGAGTTTCAGCCCTCAATCCGAACTGAGACCGATTTTATAGGATTAGCTCCGCCTTACGGCTTGGCAACCCGTTGTATCGGCCATTGTAGCATGAGTGTGGCCCAAGGTATCAGAGGGCCATGCGGATCTGACTTCATCCCCTCCTTCCTCCCCGAAAACGGGGCAGTCTTCCGCGACACTTGTAACACGGAACAGGGGTTGCGCTCGTTACCCCACTTAAGGGAACATCTCACGACACGAGCTGACGACGACCATGCAGCACCTGCGCCTACGGTCCTTGAGAGACGTCTCGCCTTTCAGCAAGACTTCCGTAGACATTTCTAACCTTGGTAAGGTTCTTCGTTTACTGTCGAATTAAACCTCATGCTCCACCGCTTGTGCGAGTCTCCGTCTATTCCTTTGAGTTTTAGCCTTGCGGCCGTACTTCCCAGGCGGCTTACTTAACGCGTTAGCT
>Ga0265297_10001219_pt1 | contig 62468 bp, 62 predicted proteins | sample Munlanlwell13791_FD_192502 | JGI IMG/M metagenome (GOLD analysis project Ga0265297, IMG submission 192502) | Leachate microbial communities from a municipal landfill in Southern Ontario, Canada - Leachate well 137-91 | ecosystem: Engineered > Solid waste > Landfill > Unclassified | place... | reverse complement strand
CCGCTCCAAGCATTTGAAGCATAACAAGATGTGGCATTGCTTGAAGTCCAATTCAAAGTTGAATAATTTCCATTGGTAATCGAACTCGGACTTGCATAAATCGAACAAGTCGGAGTATTTTGTACTGAATCAATATTAATAGTTGCATAACATTGAGCAGAATTAGCCGTGCTTCTTTCAACTCTAGCTCTTGCAACATGAGTACCGGCCGATGAATAATTACAAGCATTTATAACTATTTTAGGATTATCGTTAATATTGTCAAAAACATAATCCCATACCCCATCATTATTACAATCAAATTTATAATTAATTGTTCCTGTGGCCGTACCTCCGACTGTAGCAGTTAAATCCACATTGTTTAATGGAACCGTGCCAGAATTAGGATTAGCAGCTAAAGCACATGAAACAGTGGGGGTCGGAGGAGCACTAACCGTAACCGTATCGGTACAGGTAGTTGAAACTCCTTGTCTGGTAACTCTGGCTTTCACTGTATATGTTCCAGCCGAGGCATAATCACATAAATTACTTCTGGTAAATGGATTAGTTGATGTAGCTGAAGATGTATAATCATAAGTTCCATCGTTGGTGCAGTCAAATTGATAAACAATATTGCCAGTAGCTGAACCTCCAACACTCGCAGTAATATCAACATCATTTACTGGCGCTGTGCCTGAATCAGGAGATGCTGAAACAGCACATGAAACAGTGGGAATTGAAGCAGAAACATTAATAGCGGCAGAGCAAACATAATCAGCTCCAACACTATTATAACAAGTTAATTTATATGTTGAATCAGAATTTGGCGAAACAGACTGGGTCCCAGATAATGCTTTTGATCCCGACCAAGCACCGGACGCAATACAAGAAACAGCTTTTATTGAATTCCATGTTAAAACCGAAGAACCGCCTTGTGCAATACTTGTAGGACTTGCCGTAATTGAGCACCACGCATGATCAGCTTCACAATAATTATATCCCATAGGACCAGAGTTTCCATTTATATCACAATGAAATTCCGGAGCGCAAACAGGATCCTCTCTATAATTGCCACAAGGATAACCGTGTCTTCCATAACATTTATTTCCACTTCCTTTGTTGAAACAACCCATCGTGTTGGTGTTTGTTCCGGCACAATCAGACGAAATATTACAATTTGAAAATGGCTGAGCAAAACAATGCCCAAAAAGACAATTATTCGAAACACATTCAGAGTTTTTATTGCAAACTCCTCCGATTGGAATTGTTCCGGCTGCGTTAACCGTACCGATTACTGCAAAAACAGATATCAAAACACAAGCACTGGTTAAAATAACCGTTGCTGTGATTGAAAATCTTATATTTTTATTTGATAAGATTAAATTTTTCATAATTTTATATAAATTTTAGCGTCATAGACGCTTAATGCTTATATACTATAAGTATAGCATACTACCAATTATTTGTCAAGTATTTGAGTAGTTTTTATAACAATTCTCTTCCACGCGGTATTTATCGGCCAACAACTGATTAAATACAATACCGAATTATTTTTGTCTTTTTCAAATATTAAATCTTTAGGTGCTTTAATCTCTTTGCCTTCAACCCTGTAAACAAAACTTTTATTTTCTGAAAAAATAGTAAATTGGTCGCCAATATTAAGTTTATTAAGCAGAGCAAAAATTGATCCATAGTTTCCTTTATACCATGGATATGCGGAACTATGTCCCATTATTATTATTGTTCCTTTTTCGTTTAAAGCCGCGGAACCCGGCAAATAAATAACTCCTTTTTCAAGATCTTTCTGCAAACTTTTTTCATCTAAATTTTGCGAAATAACAACTGGTGCATCTACGGATATTTGAGGAATATAGATTTTTTCCGGCAATAAATGTTTTTCTTCTTTTTGAATTATTGAATTTACAATAGTTTCAATATTAAAGTTTTCAGATTCGGACGGTAAACCAATATAAGCATATTTTATTTGAGAATAAATATATCTTCCATTAAAAACAATTATAATAATACTTGCTACAATCAAAAAAATTAAAAGAAAAATTAAAAATTCTTTCATATTAAATAATATCTATACCTTTATTTAATAACGCTCCACCGTTAAATGATGTTATGGCTGCAATTAAAATAATAAAAATTACAACCATTAAAATCATTTTCGGATATTGAACCCTAACATTAACAAAAATACTTAATATCAAAATTAAACTGATTAGCCCCAAAACAAGCATATAAAACTTTTGTGTCCATGTTTCGGAACTGTTAATTAAAACATCAAAAACATTTTTTGATTCTTGGGTAACCATATTTATTACCCCTCGTTCTTTAAGAATTTCCGAACCTTTTAATAATTCAATTTCTTCTCCCTGAATATTGGGGACAACTGCGGGAATTTCTATTTTATTGGCATCTGGTTTAACAATTTGTTCTGTTTCGACTGTTGCTGGCACGTTTACAGCAACAGTTTTGGTTGCTGCTATTTTGCCAAAAAATTGTACAGCTACGGTAGTTTCCCTGCCATTTATCTCTCCCCTTATCACAGCTATCCCTATATCCCGAAAATTTTTATTTAAAATATTTGCTCTATGCGAAGAAGAGTTCATCCATGCTTGATGAACATATTCGCTTTCGCCAAAATCTTTTGCTAAATTTTCTCCAGCAGTAATATATTTATAACCCGCCTTGGTTACCCAATACCACGGACTTAATCCGTCTGGACTGGTGTGAGCAAAATAATTTTGATTAACCATGTCTCTTGCTTTTTTTTCGGCTGCTTCGGTTAATTTAGAACTAACCGCTAACGGCTCTAATCCTTGTTCAGCTCGTGCTTGATTAGTTAATCCAATTAATTCCGAACTGGTAATTACGGCAAAATTGCTTGTCTTTGGAGAATATACTAACCAAGAAAAAACCACAAATTTTATAACTAATAAAATTACCGCTAGTCCAAATAAATTTTTGGGCCTAAAAATATGCGGTTTCCAAAGATTTTTTTGACTCGGGATAAACATCCTGTTAAACCACTTTCCTATATTTATCATATATTTGATTATAGCATATTAATACTTATTTTGTCAAGCAAAAAATCCTCCGCATTTGCGGAGGATTTTGTGTGTCTTTATCTCTTGCTCCACTGTGGAGCTTTGCGGGCTTTTTTCAAGCCAAACTTTCTTCGTTCTTTTTCTCGTGGATCTCTCTTCAAATATCCTGCTTTTTTTAATTTTTTTCTAAAATTAACATCAAACAAAATTAAAGCTCTTGAAACACCATGCCTCACTGCTTCTGCTTGTCCTGCAATACCTCCCCCGCTGACTTTAACAGTTCCGTTAAATCTGTTTTCTGATTTAAGTTTCGTAAACGGTAATTCTATAATTTGTTGCAAAATTGTGGTTGGAAAATATTCTTTATAATTTTTCCCATTAATTATAAAATTTCCTGATTCTATTGATTCAGACGGACTAACGGCAAAAATTCTTACGCGAGCAATTGCTCTTTTTCTTCTACCAATTGCTTCAAAATATTTAGATTCTTTGGATTTTTTAATTGTATTTCCGCCGAAATTTTCAGATTTAGACGAAACCGTCTGTTTGCGTTTTACACTTGCAACGGATTTACTCGATTTCTTTTTCATATAGTTTTAAATTTTTCATTGTTTTATCACGTAATGTGTTTTTAGGAAGCATGTCTCTCACGGCTTTTTTTAATGGTAAATTCGGATTTTCAGCAACTAATTTTTTTAATGTAATTTCTTTAACGCCACCGGGGTATCCGGAAAAATGATAATAAATTTTAGCTTCTAATTTATTCCCCGAATAAACAATTTTTGATGTATTAAAAACTACAACCTTATTGTCGCTTATTTTATAAGCCTTAAAATCCGGACTATTTTTTCCGCGTAAATATACAGCAATTTCCGTTGCCAGTTTTCCAAGCTTTTTTCCTGATGCATCAATAATGTATTCTTTTGTCATATTTTTTATAATTATTAAACTAATTTTGTTTGACAGAATCAACTAATTCAATAAAAACCATTTTTGCAGAATCGGCCTTTCTGTTGGTTGTTTTTATAATCCTAGTATACCCTCCAGACCTGTTAATATATTTGGGAGCTATGTCTTTAATTAATTTATTTACAATTTTCAAATTAAAATCTTTTAACAACAACCTTTTATTTGCCAATGTATCTTTTTTGGCTTTAGAAATTACTTTTTCGATAAATGGTTTAACTTTTTTTGCCCTACCCTCGGTTGTAAAAATTCGTCCCCTCAAAATTAGCGCACTTGCCAAAGAACGCAAAATTGCTTTGCGCTGATGAAACGAACTGCCTAATTTTTGTTTTTTGTTTTTGTGCCGCATATATTATTTTTTCTTCGATTTTTTGACTACTTTTCTGGTTCGAGAATGACCTACGTTAGATGAACTAGATTTCTTTTCTTCAACCTCTATGTTTTTTTCCGGAGCAAATACTCCAAACTGTTCAAGTAAAATTTCTGCCGCCCTATCAAATGCTTGTTCAGGGGTTATACTCCCGTCTGTTTCAATATCAATTTTAATTCTATTAAAATCTGTTTTATCTCCAACACGCATATTTTCTACTTCATAATTCACTTTTTTAATCGGAGTATAAATTGCATCCAACGCAATCGATCCTATTTCCAGTTTTTGTTTCCCCCTTTGTTCGACCGGAACATATCCCAATCCAGTGCCAATTTCTATTTCCATCTCCAATTTTGCTTTAGAACTAGTAAGTGTGGCGATATGAGCATCTTTGTTAATAACCTCTATGTCGGATGGCGTTTTAATATCTTTTGCTTTAATTTCTTTTTCTCCGCTTACTTTAAGTTCAGCCGTTGCCGAATTGACATCGGTATGTATTTTAAATCTAACTTGTTTTAAATTTAAAATTATTTGAACTACATCTTCTAAAACATTAGGGATTGTAGAAAATTCGTGACTTACCCCTTTTATTTTTATTGAAACAATGGCAGCTCCGGGAAGAGACGATAAAAGCACCCTTCTAAAAGAATTGCCAATAGTAATGCCGTATCCGGGATAACAATTATCGATTTCAAAAATCGCATGATTATCGCTTTTTTTAATAACTTTTGCTTTCAATGGCAAAGAAATTTTGTATTCCATAAATTATATTATACGAATCTACGAATTTTTATGCGAATCTACGAATTCGTTGATTCGAATATAGATTCATATTATTCGAATATTATTATTTAAAATTATCTACTATAAAATTCAACAATCATCGCTAAATCAACTGGCAATAAAACTTCTTCTCTGGTTGGCGCTCCTATAACCGCAACTTTAAAAACCCCATCTTCTTTTTTCTCCACCGAAAGCCATGAAGGAATTGTTTGTTTTTTTATTTTTGCTTCCAAGTCCTTGAATAACACCTTTTTGAGACTTCCTTGTCTTATTGTAATTACATCGCCTTTTTTAACATTGATTGAAGGGATATTAACTCTTACATTATTCAATAAAATATGGCCGTGACTTACAATTTGTTTTGTTTTTGCTCTTGACCCGCCCCATCCTAATCTGAAAATAACATTATCCAATCTGGTTTCGAGTTTCTTAACTAAAACATCTGCCACTACACCTCTTGCTTTTAATGCTTCTTCAAAATATTTCCTGAATTGTCTCTCGGTAATGCCGTAAATTCTTTTAACTTTTTGTTTTTCGGCTAATTGAGAGCCGTATTCAGATAAAGCTGATCGATGTTTCTTTGCTTTCATTCCCGGAACATAAGGTTTTTTTACCATTGCACATTTTGGAGTAAAACAACGCTCCTCTTTCAAAAAGAGTTTTTGCCCTGCTCGTCTACATTTTTTACAAATTGATCCTCTTATCATATTTTTATATTAAATACTATACTATGATATTAAATTAGACACGACGTGGTTTTCTTGGTCTGCAACCGTTATATGGAATAGGAGTAATATCTTTAATTCCTAAAATATCTAAACCATTTCCAGCAATTGCCCTGATTGCGCCTTCTCTGCCCGAACCAACGCCTTTAACATATACAAAAACTTCTTTTACGCCAGTTTTGTTAACTTTATTCATCAATGATTCAAGAACACGCGAGGCCGCAAACGGAGTTGCTTTTTTCGGACCCTTAAATCCAACCGCGCCTGCGCTTTCTGTTGCAATTACTTCGCCTTCCATATCCGTCATTGTAATAATTGTATTATTATATGTTGCTTGAACATAAATTTTTGCCCGATCTAAATGACGACCACCCTTTGCTTCTTTCTTGCTTTTAATTTTAGCATCAGTGACTTCACTTTCTTTTATTACCTCTTCGGTTGTCTCTTTAATAATTTTTTTCTTTCCCATATAATTTTATTATTCGAATTCACAAATTAATATCCGAATCTACGAATTCGTTGATTCGAATATATCATTCGAATCATTCGGATAATTTATCTTATGTTTTTTCAGCGGATTTCTTTCTTCCGCTTCCCATTGTTTGTCTTTTATTGCCTCTTACGGTACGATTATTGGTTTTTGTATTTTGACCTCTGACCGGAAGACCTTTAATATGTCTTATTCCGCGATAACATCCGATTTCTTTCAATCTTTTTATATTCATCATTTTTTCACGTCTTAAATCTCCTTCGATTTTGTATTTTCCGCTACCTTCAATTATTTCTCTTAATTTTGCAGATTGATTTTCATTCAAATCTTTGGTTCTAATATTTTCGTCAATTCCTGCTTTAACTAAAATTTCTTTACTCAAAACCGGTCCTATTCCATAAATATAGGTTAAAGCAATTGATATTCTTTTGTTGTCTGGGACAATTATCCCGGCGATTCTTAACATATTTAAAATTACCCTTGTCTTTGTTTATGTTTAGGGTTTGAACAGATAACATAAATTCGACTTTTACGTCGAACTATTTTGCATTTACTGCAAATCTTTTTTACAGATGTTCGAACTTTCATAATATTTTTATTTTTCGCGATAAGTTATCCTTCCTCTTTTTTCATCATAAGGACTCAATTCAACACTTACCCTGTCTCCGGCTAAAATTTTTATAAAATTCATCCGCATCTTACCGGAAACATGAGCGAGAATTTCTGCCCCATCATTTAATTTAACCCTAAAAAGTCCGTTGGGAAGACTTTCAACGATTATTCCTTCTTTTTTAATTCCAGAATTTTTCATTTTTTAAAAGCGTATTAAGTATATATAAAATATAATTACAAGTCAATACTTTAAACCTTTTGATTTAATTTATTTTAGTGGTTACCTTTATTTTGTTTTGATTTTTGGGAACTTTTTTAACCCAAAATGGCCAAAAAATAACCTTTGCCGTTTCAATGTCTGGAAGCGAAGAAAGATATGTTTTCACCTCATCCTCGTTCTTTCCTGCCAAATCTTTTTTGATTTTTTGTTCTTCAAAATTGACAACCGATTCTGCTTCAACACTACAATCCAAATTAAGACTTCCTTGTTTTAAATCTAATTTTATTGTTTTGTACGTTGTTTTAATTGTCGAAAATAATAATGTTCTGTTTTGTGGAATTTTATCGCCAACATTTTTTTCAATAAGCGACAATGCATCATTCTCATTAAACACTATTCCCGAAACCTTTACTTTTACCGTAACAATAAATTTTTCTCCTGCCTGATTTGCTTTAAGATTTGAAGAAGATTCCACAACGCTTAATACTTGCGCGTCATCCAATAATTTCAAACCTGCAGGAATTACGGTTTTAAAATCAGCTATTGCCACATCCTTAAGTTCTAATTTAACAATTTCTATTGCGCCAGAAATATCGTTTTGCGTTGCCACTTTCATTTTACCTTTTGCTCCACCAGACATTGCCTGAGTTGATTTTCCATAAAACGCACTATATTTTGGAGTTCCTTCAAAACCGGGAATCGTAAAATCCGCAGGTCCAATATTATATTCTACTCCAGCCTCATCGGCTTCTACTTCTACTTCTTTAGTGCTAGGAGTAATTTGTCCTTCGTTAATCGTTGCCCCCGGAATTGTAACTGTACTTGTTAATCTAAAAATTTTTCCGTCCTTGGATTTTAATCTTGTTGTTTTAACTAATGTTTGAGGACTTGAACTATATTGATTATAAATAATTATTTTTCCAATTGCTTTTTGAGAAACATCTTTTTCTCCGGTACTGGGAAATTCTTTACTTGCCATTTTTTCTGTTTCTACAAGTTGCCCAGCGATTTCCGATGTTTCAATATTTGTAGAATTTATATCTTTATCAACCAGAATATTTGTTTCAAATTGTACTTTTTCTTTTTTGGGATTTATCACAATTTGCGCATGTGGCAAAACAAAATAAACCACAAACGCCAACGCTAATAAACCAATAATAATTAAAATTGCCGAAAATATTTTTTTCCGTGAAATTTTAAAATGTCTTTTTTTTCTTTCTTTCTGAATTCTTTCCGGAAGCGGTTCGGCAAAAATTTTTTCTTCAGAAATTCTTTCTTTATAAAAAAACTCGTCTTCTATTTTTGGTTCTGCTGAAAATTCTTCTTTATGTTTTATTTCCGGCTCTTCAAATTCTGACTTTAGATTTTCTGGAATTTCAAATTCTTCTTCTGTATCTGTTTCTATCACGGGTTTTTTAATGTCTTTTATCCCTCTTAAATCTACAATTCTTCCCATTGATTTTGCTATCGGTTTTTTAATAATTTGTGGTTTTTGCGGTTCTAAAATTTTTATCTTAACTTGTCCGGCGAGTTTTTTTATTAATTCATCAGAAGTAGAAATATAAATATTTTTACCCAAAAAAGAACATTCTTCTTTTAAAATCCTTAAATTGATAATACTTCTCAGCGCATTGGTGCCAGATGGAATAATTAAAACAAGATTTAATTCCTTGCTTAATTTTAGATTATCGATTATTGAAAAAAATTCGTCGGTTGGTTTCAAATAAAATTTTTCCATATTTTTAATTTCGAATTAACGTAATACTTTCTATCAACTAAATTATAACACAAAATATTTTATTCTAAAATTGCCTTAATTCTACGGACACCGGATGAAGACGCTTCTTCTTTAGTAATTTTGAAATGTCCAAGTTGATTGGTATTAGTCACGTGCGGACCAGAACAAATTTCACAGGAGAATTTATCTTTTTCATTCCCAACCGTATAAACCTTAACCCTGTCTCCATATTTATTTTCAAATATTCCCATTGCATTTTTCTTTTTTGCTTCTTCTAGTGACATTTCTTCGCAACAAATCAACAAACTTTTTTGAATTTGTTCATTAACCATGTCTTCAACTTGTTGAAGTTGTTCTTTGGTTAATTTTTCGGAATGCGAAAAATCAAAACGCAATCTTTCTGCAGTAATATTTGAACCTTTTTGAAAAATGTGATTGCCTAAAACTTTTCGCAATGAAGCTAATAATAAATGCGTTGCGGTATGATATTTTACAACTTGCTCCGAATTATCTGCTAATCCTGATTTAAATTTTCCCGCAGTCGCAGTGCGAGAGAGTTCTTGATGTCCCTTTAATTGTTCATCGAATTCTCTTTGAATTTTCCCTTCGTCATATTTTATCCCTTTATTTTTTAATTCTTCCAAAAACATTTCCAAGGGAAATCCAAGGGTTGAAAAAAAATAAAAAGCGGTTTCGCTAAGGGATTTTTCTGCAAAGAATTTTTTTTCAAACTCTTTTAATCCTTTTTCTAATGTTTTCCCAAATTTTTCTTCTTCCTGTGTTAATTGTTCAATCACAAAATCTTTATTTTCAATTTCTATAATCCCTGCGATTTTATGAGTAAACGAACCTTTAATTCCTAATTTCTTGCCATAACGAATTGCCCGACGGATTAAACGACGTAAAACGTATCCTTGTTCTACGTTTGATGGCATAATTCCGTCTGAAATAATAAAAACACTCGCGCGAATGTGGTCAGCGATGATTCGCGCTCCGCGCTCATCATAAATTTCTGACAATTCTTTAATTTTCCCCACAATTGATTTTAACGGTTCAATTTCATAAACACTTTTTACATTATTTAAAATCGCAGTTGTTCTTTCAACCCCCATTCCCGTATCAACATTTTTTTGTTTTAATGGTTCATATTCAAAAGTTTGAACTTTGGTATTTAAATTTTGGATTTTCTTATTGTATTCCATAAAAACATTATTCCAAATTTCCACTCCCCCGCCTGCAACACCCGACTTGCCGTGGCAGGCAGAGTCATAAAAAATCTCTGTGCATGGACCGCAAGGACCGCTTTTCCCTGCCGGACCCCACCAGTTATCTTCTTTACCTAAAAATCTAATTTTATCTTTTAAAATTCCTAACGATTCCCATGTTTTTGCCGATACTTCATCTTTCGGCGCATCAGAGTCGCCTGCAAAAACAGATACTGATAATTTTTCAATCGGTAAATTTAACTCTTTGATTAAAAAATCAAAACTCATTTTTATTGATTCTTCTTTCCAATACGAACCAAGCCCCCAATTTCCTAACATTTCAAAAAAAGTTAAATGCCAATCATCACCCACCATATCAATATCCCCTGTTCTGATACATTTTTGCACATTAACCAATTTATCTCCCATAGGATGTTTTTCACCCAACAAATACGGCACCAATGGATGCATTCCGGCAGTTGTAAATAAAACTGTCGGGTCATTTTCCGGAATTAAAGAGGCAGAGGAAATAATTTTATGTCCCCTTTCCTCAAAAAATTTCAAATATTTCTCTTTCAATTCTTTCGTGGTCATAATAATATTTTATCATACAATTACTCCCCCTCCAATAAGTTCGTTGCCCAAATATATTACTGCGCTTTGACCGGGAGTAATGGCTCGCTGTGGCGAGCTAAATATAATTTTGAATTTTGAATTTTGATTCAATTTCAAATTACCTAATTTTGAAACACTACAATTAGTTATCTTCGCCATTGACCTTATTTTAACTCCGCATTTAAATGGAAACTTCGTTGGCTTGTTTAGCCAATTTACATTTTTAATAACCAATTCTTTTTGCATTAAGTCTTGCTGATTTTTTGAAATAATTAATACGTTTTTCTTAAAATCTTTTTTTACAACATAAAACGGACCAATGCCTCCAATTTCAATACCTTTGCGCTGTCCAATTGTATAAAACATCAAGCCTTTATGCGTGCCGACGATTTTGCCATTTGTAGTAATAATATCGCCTCTCTTCGTTCCGATTTTATCGGAACTACGGCGTGGCACAGCAAAGCACACGTCCTGACTTTCGGGCTTATTAAATACTGGTAATTTAAATTTTTTTGCCAATCCCTTAACCTGTTCTTTGGTATAATCGCCTAGCGGGAATAAAATTTTAGATAATTGTTTTTGATTTAATTGCCAAAGAAAATAACTTTGGTCTTTTTGTTTATCTTTCGCTGTTAAAAGTTTAATTGGAAATCGGAAATTGGAAATTGGAAATTCCCGACGAAGTCGGGCATAATGCCCCGTAGCCACAAAGTCGGCACCAAGTTCGTTCATTTTTTTTAATAAAAATCTGAACTTTATCCAGCGATTGCATTCAACACACGGATTCGGCGTATTTCCTTTTTTATATTCGTTTACAAAATAATCAATCACTCTTTTTTTAAATTCTTTTTGGACAGCCAAAATTTTAAAATCAATTCCTATTTTTTTAGCAATCATTCTTGCATCTTTTGGATTGCTGTTTTTATGCATACGCATAAAAACACCGATGACATTATATCCTCGGTTTTTTAATAATTGGACGACAACTGCGCTATCCACGCCCCCGGACATAGCAACTGCCACATTTGGTGGAATTTTCAATTTTGAATTTTCAATTTTCATTGAATTTTAAATTATGCAATTTTAATTTAGTGAAAATTATTTATATAAAAGTCCGCATCGGAGTCCCGATCGCTATCGGGACAAGATAGAGTGTAATTTGATTTTGGTTAAATTAACATGTGACTTTTATGTAAACAATTTGAACGAAGGGATATTAAGGGGTTAAATAAGGGGATACAAAAAACAAAGGAACTCAAAAAAAACAATGACTATTTTTTTCTCCTAAAAATTCCGACAAAAATCAATGGTATCACGAACCAAAGCGTTCGAGCAAGAGGGGTATTAAAAATTTTTAAAGTTAAATCACTAAATTCACCAATTAAATCCTGCGGAAAAAAAGAAAAAACCGTACTTAATATAATTCCTACTAAAAATAATCCATAAAAAAATACTTTAAAAATTGATTTTCCTGTCCTCTTTTTTCCCCTTAAAACAGATTGCGAAAATAAAAAATAAATAATTCCAATCAAAAATAAAAATAATACAATCAACACTACAAAATTTTCTTCTTTATCAAAAAATCCTGAAAATATTTTACGCAAAGGAACAATATGTAATAAAGACAAAGAAATATAACTTGCAAAAAGCATCAAAAAAAGTTTATCTTTGCCAAGCAATAAACCCAACAAAAATCCAACGCCGATTAAAAATATTATAATAATCAGCTCCCAACTCGTAATTCCTAAATTAGCCAAAGCAAGTTGATTCATTAATTCAATTATACAACAATTTTTGTATAAAAAAAATCGGCGGGTGCGTGAGGGGCCTTCCCCTACACGCAGCCGCCGGATACGTGGTCGATTACCGTGTCTTCATCGGCCACAGGTACACGACGAGGCGTTGATTTTTTGCCTCTTGTGCTTTTTCGTAGTACCGCTGGAACCATTCCCGTCTCCAGTGTCCCGAAAAGAACAGCGGAGAGAAAAAGACGAAACTGAACGGAATCGCGTAGACTCCGTTGACCAGCGCCTTGGCGATGATGAGGATGGCGAAGGTCAAAAGACCCACAACCATTAAGCCCATCAACCGTCGATCTTTTTTGGGAACGTACAATTTCATATTTCGTTCTCCTTTCTGCTATACATTATAGCATACAATTATGTATCTTGTCAACCCCTACAGCTCTTCTTCTTTCAATCTCTCAATCAATTCTTCTTGCTTTCTTGATAATTTATGCGGGACTTTAATATGGATTTTAACGTATTGGTCGCCATGGCCGTAAGAATTTAATCTTGGCATTCCTTTGCCTGATAATCTAAACATTTTTCCCGCTTCAGTTCCTGCCGGAATTTTTAATTGCAAATCCCCTTCCATTGTTAAAATATTGATTTTATCTCCCAAAACCGCCTGACTGTATTTTATTTCTGCATCACAATATAAATCATCTCTTTTTCTTGTAAAATATTCGTGTTGTTTTAAATGCACGCGCACATATAAATCCCCCTGCACGCCACCTTTTTTAGCTGCCTCTCCCTTGCTCGGAATTTTTATTGTCTGTTCATTATCAACTCCGGCCGGCAAATCAATTTTAATATTTTCAATTTCATGAACTCTTCCCGTGCCCTTACATTCTTTACATTCTTTTTCATTCAACTCCCCTTCTCCAAAACATTTCGAACAAGTAATAACCTGCGAAAAGGTTCCAAAAAAAGTTCTCTTAGTTTGCTGAACTTGCCCCTGTCCATCACATTCCGAACATTTTTTCTTTCCGCTTCCCGGCTCACCGCCGGTTCCTTTACAATGTTTACAAACATTGTATTTTTTTAAATTAATTTCTTTTACAACTCCAGAAAATGCTTCTTCTAAACTAATTTCCAAATCAACAACAATATCTTTGCCTTTTTCTTTTCTTGCTTTATGGGTTCGTCCTCCTCCGTTAAAAAATTGTGAGAAAATATTCGAAAAACCTCCGCCTCCACCAAAAATATCACCGAGATCAAATTCTACATTTTGACCTTGCGACTGATAATTTCTGAAAATATCTTCCCAGCTCATTCCGCCTTGTCCTGTAAAACCAGAAAAATCCGACCCAAATTGATCGTATTGCTGACGTTTTTCGTCATTAGACAAAATAGAATATGCTTCGTTTATTTCCTTAAATTTTTTTTCGTCACCGCCTTTATCCGGGTGATGCTGATGAGCAAGTTTTCTAAATGCCTGCTTTATTTCTTCCTTACTCGCATTTTTATCCACGCCCAATGTTTTATAATAATCCTTACTCATAAACTAATTGTTTCTACTTCTCTGTTTTCTTTTTCAAATTTTACAAAATTAAGTTTCATTAAAATCTTGATTGTTAACCAACTCAACATAATTACAATCGCAACATATAAAATACTGATAATCTTTAAAATAATAAACAATCCTATCACCAATCCCAATGGAATTAAATACTGATAAGCGCCAGTTACATTGTTCACTTGATTATCAATTATTTTATACAAAACCTGCCTGCCGGTATCTTGTTTTTCAATTTTAATACCAAATTTCGCTTGTAATTCTTCAATTTGCGTGTTTTGCAAAATTTTGCTTGCATTAGAATCCAAATTAACTTCTAAAGGAAGTTTTTCCTGAATCAATCCTTCAAATGGCTTTAAAAACACATCAATCGTTTTTTCGGGAATGGTTATTTTGTTGTTTTTTTTATTCATTAATTCCGGAGAAAAATAATAAACCATAGAAGCAACCAAAATTAAGGCAGTAATAAATATCGGTAATCCTCTTTTAAAAATTCTCCAAAAGTCCAAATCAACTTGTATTTTTTCTTCTTTTCTGATTTTTCTCAAACCAAATAAAAACGCCAAAAATAACAATACTAAAACAATCGCATAATATATTAATTTGTCGTTAAAAAAAATAAAAAAAGACAATAGTCCGATAAAAAATCCGCCTAAAAGAATTTTTTTATTTTTAACCAAAAGCATTGCCAAACAACTGACAATACCGAATAAAATAAAAATCCCTACAACCAACAACCAATGACTGATAAAATAATTATTTCCATAAAAAACCAATTTCAACATCCACCAACACAAAAATTCCAATAAAATTAAAATTTCTCCCAAAATTAATTCTTTTGTAGTTTTATTCATTAGGTTAATTAGAAATTAGGTTAATTGGGTTAATTTATTTTGTCGTCTCCCCTTCTTGAATATCTGGATTTTTTTCGTCTTTCTTTTGCGCTTGCTGTTGAGCTTTATAAAGTTCTGATCCGACTTTTTGGATTGCTTGAGACAAAGCATCAGACGCCATTTTAATCTCTTCTATGTTGTCGGTATCTTTCACTTTTTTCAATGCCTCAATTTTTTCCTCAATTTCTTTTTTGTTTTCTTCTTTTATTTTATTCCCGAATTCTTTCATTGTTCTTTCAGTTGTAAATACCAATGTATCCGCTGAATTTTTAATATCAGCAATTTCTTTTTTCTTTTTATCCTCTTCGGCGTGTAATTCTGCATCTTTTTTCATTTTTTCAATGTCTTCTTTAGACAAACCCGAAGACGCTTCAATTCTAATTGATTGTTTTTTATTTGTTGCTTTGTCAACTGCAGTTACATTTAATACGCCATTTGCATCCAAATCAAATGTAACTTCAATCTGTGGAATTCCTTTTGGCGCCGGTGGAATACCATCTAAAATAAATCTACCCAACGTTTTATTGTCACCCGCCATTGGTCTTTCCCCTTGTAGCACATGAATTTCTACTGACGGCTGGTTATCTCCGGCAGTAGAAAATATCTGACTTTTTGCTGCTGGAATAGTTGTGTTTTTTTCAACCAATTTAGTCATTACTCCGCCCAAAGTTTCAATCCCAAGCGATAAAGGCGTAACATCTAACAATAAAACATCTTTAACATCGCCCTGAAAAATACCACCCTGCACAGCAGCGCCTAATGCAACCACTTCATCGGGATTAATATCTTTGTGCGGTTCTTTTCCGAATAATTCTTTAACTTTTTGCTGCATCAGCGGCATTCGAGTTTGTCCTCCGACCAAAACCACTTCATCAATATCAGAAATTTTAAATCCTGAATCATCAACAACTTGCTTGGTAATTTTTATTGCCTTATCAATGCGTTCATCAACTAAATCTTCTAATTTTGCGCGAGTAAATTTTATATTCAAATGTTTCGGTCCATCGGAGCTGGAAGTTATAAATGGAACATTTATTTCTGTTTCAATAGCGGATGATAATTCGTGTTTTGCTTTTTCCGCGGCATCTTTTAATCTTTGCACCGCCAATTGATCTTTAGACAAATCAATTCCTTCCTGCTTTTTAAATTCATCAACCAACCAATTCATAATAATCTGATCAAAATCATCTCCTCCCAAGTGCGTATCTCCTCCGGTTGCTTTTACCTCAACTGTATCCTTGGAAACTTCCAACACAGAAACATCAAATGTTCCGCCTCCAAAATCAAAAACTACAATTTGTTCATTTTTCTTTTTATTCAAACCATAAGCCAGAGCAGCAGAAGTTGGCTCGTTGATGATTCTTTTTACTTTTAGTCCGGCAATTTCTCCGGCGTCTATGGTTGCTTTTCTTTGCGAATCATCAAAATATGCAGGAACAGTAATAACCGCTTCGGTAATTTTTTCTCCCAATCTATCTTCGGCATCTTGTTTTAATTTCTGTAAAATCATTGCTGAAATTTCAGCTGGACCATACCATTTATCATTTAATTTAATTTCAACCGCGCCCTCTTTTGATTCTCTAATATCATAAGGTAAAAGCTTTTTATCACGTTGAACTTCAGCATCAGAAAATCTTCTGCCAATTAATCGTTTTACAGAATAAATAGTATTTTTAGGATTAGTTACTGCTTGTCTTTTTGCTAAAAGACCAACCAATCTTTCGTTGGCTTTTGAAACAGCAACAATAGAAGGAGTTGTTCTGTTCCCTTCTTTGTTTTCAATTATTCTTGGTTCGCCCGATTCAACAATCGCCATTGCTGAATTAGTCGTGCCTAAATCAATACCCAATATCTTACTCATATTTTTAAATTTTAAATTTCAAATTTTGAATTTTTATTAAATTTTAAATTATTTAATTTTAAAACCCAAAACCGAAATTAAAATATTTACTTAGATTAAGTTTATTTATTTTTTATTTATTTACTTTTACTTTTGACGCTCGGATTACTTTGCTATTAAATTTATAACCTTTTTGCGTTTCTTCGGCAATTACTCCCGACTCTTTCCCCTCGACTTCCCCTATTGCTTCGTGAAATTCGGGATTGAATTTTTCTCCCACAGCACTAATTTCTTCCAATCCTTGATTTTTTAAAATTCCTTTTAATTGATTATATAATTGTTTAATTCCCTCCTGCCTTTGGCGAGGCTCGCTCGTCTTACCTTCGGCAAGCGTGGCGGCATCTTCAAATTTTATCGCAATTTCAAAACTATCTAAAATCGGCAAAATTTCATAAATTAAACCTTCGTTGGCAAATTTAAAAATCTCGGAAATCTTTGCTTCTTGTTCTTTTCTATAATTAATCAAATCCGCCTTTGCTCTCTGCCATCCAGCCAAATATTCTGCGCGTTCCTGTTCGCATTGTTTCAAATGATTCTTAATCTTCTCAACTTTTTTACTTGAATCATCTGATTCTTCGGATACATATTGAATTTTATCTTGTTTGTTCATTTGAAAAATTATTAATTATCAATTTACAATTTACCCGCCCACAACGCCAAGTGTAGTTTTGGCAGACAGGCAATCAATTTACAATGAATCAATGAAACATTCAATGAAAATTGAAAATTAGAAATTATCCATATCTTCCAATATCTCTTTCAATTTATTAATCAATGCAATATTATGATCATAATTTGTTCTTGTGGGGGTTAAAAATCCAAAAATTTCGTTCTTTTTATTTTGATTTTTACGTCCAGTAACAATCAAACTGTATTTTTTGGTTTTAATCATTGGAATGTCCCTGCCAATAAATACTTGTGTTGTTTCTTCACCGATTTCTTTAAACAAATAATTAAAATGCTGTTCAAAAATATCTTCAGATGATTTTTCGTTTATTTTAACCAATGCTTCGTTTTTATTTTCCGATAAATTTATAAAAAATCTATATGCTTTTTCTGTTGGCACTCTTCCCGCTGAAGTGTGTGGCTGGCTTAAATACCCCGCATTTTCCAATTCCATCATTTCATTGCGCAAAGTCGCCGAACTCACTCCAAATTTTTTTTGGGCCAATGACTTTGAACTTACTGGTTTAGAATTTTTAACATAATCCCGAACAATAAATTCTAATATTTTTCCTTGTCTTTCTGTCATCATATTATTTTTACCCCAAGCTTATCGAGAGGTTAGCACTCTTGTCAATAGAGTGCTAATTTAAATATATTGCATAAAAATTTCCGTGTCAACCCTTCTACCAAATTTACTAATAATTTAAAAAGCGGCGCAAGGGCGAATAGCCCCGCTCTATTCAAGCAAACGCTGCTATATATTTAATATGGTTTAACTTAATTTTAAGATTATTTTTATTTAATACTGATAAATTTGATGATAGAGTCACTTCATATATAAATAATTTTAATTTATGATATAATATTATCGTATGCAAAAAATTCAAATCAAAAATTTAACCTGGGTTGACATTGTTGATCCTAAAAAAGAAGATATTCTGTATCTTCAATCTTTAGATTTTCATCCCGTTGTCTTAAAAGAACTTCAATCTCCCACCCTGCGCCCCAAGGTTGAAGAATATGACAATTATCTTTATATGGTTTTACATTTTCCGATTTATCATCCCAAAGAGAAGACCAGTAAATCAATGGAGATCGATTTTTTAATTACAAAATATTCTTTGATTACCGTACGTTATGGAAAAATTCAACCACTTCAAGAACTTTGGGGAAAATGCCAATTTGGAAATGAAGATTCTTTATTTAATTATTCTGCCGCTTCCGTACTTTATTACATACTTCAAGAATTAAATAAATTCTCTTTCCGACAAATCGACCATATTACAAAAAAAATAAACGCACTCGAAGGAAAAATTTTTAAAAATCATAATTCTAAAAATGAAGAAAAACTAGTAGAAGAAATTTCAATAATCAGACGTGATATCTTAGATTTTCGCAGAACACTTAAACCGCAAGAGACCATTTTAAATTCCCTGCGCACCAGAAGCATTAATTTCTTCGGGCAAATAACTCTTCCCTATTTTGACGATATTATTGGTGACCATTTAAGAGTATGGGAGCTTTTAGATAACCATAAAGAAGCAATTGAGTCTTTGCAGGAATCTCATAATTCTTTACTCTCTAATAAAACAAATCGAATTATAAAAGTTTTAACCCTGTTTACGGGAATAATGTTGCCATTAAGTTTGTTAGCCGGAATTTTTGGAATGAACACGCGCCATGATCCTATTATTGGAAACCGGCATGACTTTTGGATAATCTCGGGATTAATGTTTATATTGGCAATAATAATGATTATAATTTTCAAAAAGAAAAAATGGCTATAACGCTTTGCTACGCAAAGAATTTCTAATTTCAAATTTCTAATTTCTAATCAATTTCCAATGACTAAATTTTCGAAAATTAAACTTTACAATACTCTTTCGCGACGAAAAGAAATTTTTAAACCCATTAAAAAGGGTTTTGTTGGAATTTATACCTGTGGTCCAACTGTTTATTGGTATCAACACATCGGGAATTTAAGAAGTTATATTTTTGCTGATGTTTTAAAAAGAGTTTTTCTTTACGATAAATACAAAGTTAAACACGTAATAAATGTTACTGATGTTGGGCACCTAACTTCTGATGCTGATGAAGGTGAAGATAAAATGGAAAAAGCTGTTTTACGCGAACACAAAAAAGCTGAAGTTATTGCGAATTTTTATTGGCAGGAATTTAAAAATGATTTTAAAAAACTAAACATCGCAGAACCAAATATCTGGTGCAAAGCAACTCAACATATTAAAGAGCAAATTAAATTAATAAAAAAATTAGAGAAAAAAGGAGTTACTTATAAAACATCTGACGGAATTTATTTTGATACTTCTAAACTAAAAGATTATGGAAAGCTTGCAAAATTAAACAAACAAGGATTAGAGGCAGGCAAAAGAATTGAAATAGGTGAAAAGAAAAATATCACTGATTTTGCATTGTGGAAATTTTCGCCATTAATGAACGCTAACGGAAAACTTCTGCCAAAAAGGCAGCAAGAATGGGAAAGCCCTTGGGGGGTTGGATTTCCAGGATGGCACATTGAATGCTCAGCAATGTCAATGAAATATTTGGGCGAACACATTGATATTCACACCGGAGGAATTGATCACATTCCAGTACATCACACCAATGAAATTGCTCAATCAGAAACAGCGACCGGAAAAAAATTCGTGAATTATTGGCTGCATGGAGATTTTTTGAATTTTAAAGGAGAAAAGATTTCAAAAAGTACTGGCGGACTTTATACAATTTCAGAATTACAAGAAAAAGGATTTAATCCACTCGCTTTCCGCTATTTGACTTTTATCACTCATTACCGCGACCCATTAAATTTTTCCTTAGAATCATTACAAAGCGCGCAAGATGCATATAACAGATTAAAAAATATTATTTCTGAATTGAAAAACGATAAAAGAATCAGCAGAAAATATTTAAAACAATTCAACTCGGCAATCAACGACGACTTAGATGTGCCAAAAGCCCTAAGTATATTATGGAAATTAGTAAGAGACAAAAAGGCAATGGGGAAAATTCATACAATTAAAGAAATGGATAAAATTTTTGGATTAGATTTACAAAAAAAAGAAAAAATAAACATTTCTGCATCAATTCAAAAACTGCTTCAAGAACGCGAAAACGCAAGAAAAAATAAAAATTGGCAAAAATCCGACGAATTACGCGACAAAATAAAATCTCTTGGTTATCTTGTCGAAGATACGCCGAAAGGACAAAAATTAAAGAAAATATAGCCCACAGATTACTAACAAGTTTTTATCAAAAGCCCGTTTGACTACGGGCTTTTCGATTGATAAAATTAAGGCATGGCAAAAAATAATAAAGAAAAATTAGATAAGCTTCCACCACAAAGCATTGAGGCCGAACAATCTGTTCTCGGTTCATTACTTTTGAATAAAAAAGCAATTATTAAGGTGGCTGATATTTTAAGACCAGAAGACTTCTATCGCGATACTCATCGCCATATTTACGAAACAATGATCGAGCTTTTTGAAAAAAATGAAGCAATCGATATTTTAACTGTTTCTTCCCGTCTTGAAACAAAAGAATTACTAAAAGAAATCGGGGGTTCAACATATCTTACAAATCTAGTAAATTCCGTGCCCACCGCTTCCAATGTCGTATATTATGCAAAAATTGTTCAAAGAAAAAAATTATTGAGAGATCTAATTGATGCGGCATACGATATCACACAACTAAGTTTCGAAGAATCGCAAGACATCGAAAACATCTTAGACCAAGCAGAAAAAAATATTTTTTCCGTATCACAAAAATCATTAAAACAATATTTTACACCAATTAAACCCGCACTAGAAGAAGCATTCGATAGAATCGACCAACTACATAAACATGAAGGCGGAACCTTACGTGGGATTTCGACAGGATTTAAAGATATAGATAATATTTTGGCCGGATTACAAAAATCTGATTATATTATTTTAGCAGCAAGACCAAGTATCGGAAAAACAACGCTTGCTTTAGACATCGCTAGAAATGTTGCCATAAACACTAAAAAAGCGGTCGGACTTTTTAGTTTAGAAATGTCCGCATCCCAATTAGTTGACAGAATTCTTTGCTCTGAAGCAAATATTGATTTATGGAAATTAAGAACCGGAAGATTGTCCGATAAAGGAGAAGACAATGATTTTACCAAAATTCAAGAAGCAATGGGCATACTTTCTGATGCTCCGATTTTTATCGATGATACCGCGGCCTCTACAGTACTTGAAATTAAAACCAAAGCAAGAAGATTGCAATCAGAACATGACCTGGGATTAATTGTAATCGATTATATTCAATTAATTAATCCTACCGGTAGCCAATCTAATCCCGTTCAACAAATGACCGAAATTTCTAGATCATTAAAAGCGCTTGCGCGCGAATTAGATATTCCGGTATTGGCAATTTCTCAATTGTCACGCGCATCCGAACAAAGAGAAGATAAAAGACCGCGTTTATCAGATTTGAGAGAATCCGGTTCCTTGGAACAAGATGCTGATGTGGTTTTATTAATATTTCGAGAAGATTTAGCACATAAAAATTCTGAAAAGAAAAATATTGCCGAAATTATCATTGCTAAACACAGAAACGGTCCAACTGGAAGTGTTGAACTTTATTTTAATCAAGATAAAGTAAGTTTCCAAAATTTAGCAAAACAATATGATGAATAATTTCTAATTATTCTAATTGACCCAATTATTTTAATGTTACCACGTTCAATCCAACACCTAATTGATGAATTCGCAAAACTGCCGTCAGTCGGACCACGACAAGCAGCGCGTTTTGTTTTTTACCTACTGAACGAACCCAGGGAAGAAATTGAAAAATTTGCCAAAAAATTATTTATCTTAAAAAAAGTAAAATACTGCCACTTTTGCAATAAATGTATTGAGCCCGTTTCTGCTCACGTCACAACAAAACTTGATCTTTGTGAAATTTGCAAAGATAAAAATCGCGACAGATCCACAATATGCGTAATTGAAAAAGACACCGACATTGAATCAATAGAACGTACCAAACGTTATAATGGAATTTATTATGTTATTGGCACAGAAGACGAAAATGTTCAGTTAAACCGATTAAAAAATTTAGTATTACGAATTAAAAAATCTCCTTCAACAAATTCGGGACAAATCAAAAAATTAAACGAAATTATTATTGCTACCAATGCAACAACCGAAGGCGAAATAATCGCCCTGTATGCAGCAAGACAATTTGAAGAGCTTAAAAAAACTTATCCGGAATTAAAAATAACCCGTCTGGGACGCGGACTATCTACCGGTTCGGAACTAGAATATATGGACGAAGATACCCTTACTAATGCATTATTAGGAAGAAAATAAACAACATGAAGAAAAAACAAATAGTGCAAAAAAAGGAAGAATAAATAATATAAAAGAAGAAAAGCAAACAGTGATTATTAAAGCGATTATTAAAGCAAACAGTGATTATTAAAGCAAACAGTGATTGTTAAAGCGATTATTAAAGCAAATATTAAAAATTAAAAATATTAAAAATATTAAACATTAAAATTTACACCCCGTTAATTGCCATGACATAAAATAAGGTATAAATATTTACTTGTCATTATTTTATTTTTATCATTATTTTATACTAACCTATATTGTACTAATTTATAGTTGTATCATATCAACCTATAATCATATCAACCTATAATATTCTTTAATCTCTTGATCTTCTTCTATTTTCTCAACCAAAAGTATCTTTAATTCGTTTTTACTAAGTCCAAAAAATTTTCTTAACAAATTCACCTCTTCCGTGCATTCATATGGATAGGCCCATACACTTTTTTGAATTTGATAAAAATCAAGTTGTTTTAATTTACCTCTCAATGATTCTCTTTTAATGCAATGTTCGTTTTTAACATCAAAAATTGCTATTCGCCATTTTTTATCCCATGTCTTAGGTTTTTTTATTTTTAAATCGTTAATCTGATATTTACCCGCCCATCTTTTACCTTTATCTGTTAAACTGATATAAATTTGTTTATTACTCTCTTTAATTTTTATCATTCCTTTTGATTTTAAATAAGAAAATGTATCTAAAACCTTATTTCGTTTAAAGGTTTTTAGTAGTTTTTGGCACTCACCTCTTTTAGAAATTTTCTTTAAAACATTCGGCCAGAAATATGGCGATGTTGAAGCAACAGTAATTATCCCAATTATAAATATAGCTTTTAATACTGTTTTAACATAAAAATTTCTTTTTATTATTTTTGCGGTTGGCATAAATTTATAAAATTAATTTTTATTATTCATTATTCACTGCTTATTGATTGTTTTTTCTGTTTTTCACATTATTTTATATATATTTTATATAATATATTATACCACATTTTATGCCATGGCAAATAATGACAGATAAATTTATTTATAATTTACAAAATGACAGATAAATTTATTTATAATTTACAATACGATTAAAATAAGCAATAAACAAATTTATTTACAAATAGACAAATTTGTTTATAATTTATTTTTATGATTTATACAATTTAATTGATTAATTTTCAAATTAGATACATATTGAACCTTGCCAAAAAAATATCACTTGCGCTTAAAAATGTTTCGCCACACCTATTAAAAAATCTCGTAGAAATTGCTTCTCGAGATTTTTCAATCTGTCTTTGAACTTATGTATGTTTCAACAGGATTTTTAGAATATCATACTAAATTTTACGCGGCGATAATTTCTTTAATTTCTACCTCGGTAAAAGTCTGATGATGACCTTTTTTTGTTTGTTGTCTTTTTTTGGCTTTATATTTGAAAACAATAATTTTATCGGTTCTTCCTTGTTTCACAATTGTCGCCAATACTTTAGCGCCTTTTATCAATGGTTTACCGATCTCAATAACTTTATCATTTTCAAAAAGCAAAACATCTTTGAATTCAATCTGTTTTCCTTCCTTGCCTTCTATTTTCTCAATTTTAATTTTTTGTTTTGGGGAAACAATGTATTGTTTTCCACCTGTTTTTATAATCGCTAACATATTTTTTTACTCTTCAATGTTTATTGGTCCTTCGATTTCGATTACCTCCACTTTTTCTTTACCCTCTGTAAGTTTAGCTGTATCTTTTTCAATTTTAGCAAACTCTTTATAGGCCTTATTATATGTGTTAACCGTTGTCTGAAGGTGTGTTCCTAGTTTAGCAAGAAATTCATTATAATTCAAGAGATGCTTCCTCAAAACTTCAACCTTACTTAAAATTTCTTTTGCCGACTCTTCAATACTTAACGCTCTTAATCCCTGTAAAACTGTCTGTAAATAAGCATAAAACGATGTCGGCGAAACAATAATTACATGCTTTTCTTTAAACGCATATTCAATTAAATCATAAGTACTTACTTTTACTGCTCCAACCTGATTAATCAATAAATCGTAGTAAATTCCCTCTGAAGGAATAAACATGAATGCAAAATCCATTGTTTTTTCAATCGGTCTGATATATTTCGCAGTTTCTTCAATTCTATTTTTCAAATCCTGCTTAAATAATTTTTCCAACTCCACTCTTCTTGTTTCATCTCGTTCATCAACAATACGATTATAATTTTCTAAAGAAAATTTAGAATCAATAGGAATAATTTTATCTTTTACGAAAATTACCGCATCAACCTTTTCACCATTTTTAAATTTATATTGTAATTGATACTGATTAGGCGCAAAAACATTTTGTAATAATGTTTCTAAAAAATATTCCCCTAAGTTCCCTCTTTGTTTCGGATTTGCTAAAACATCGGTTAATTTACTTAATTGATTTTTAACATCGATTACATGTTGGTTGTCGTTGTGAATTTTTTCTAATTGCGAAGTAATATCTTTAATTCTAACATTTGCATCGCGCGCTATACGCCCACTCTCTTCAAACTGTTTTTGCAAATTTTCTAAATTTTTTTCCCGCGATTCATTAAGTTCTTTTCTAATTTCTTTTAATTCTTCTTTTAATTCTTCGTCTTTTACGCTTCCTTTGTTTTGTTTTGCAACTAAAAAAACAATTATTCCGGCTAAAACAATTATTAAAATGTATAAAAAATAATCCATTAATATTATTTTACTATTTAAATAAAAATTCTACAATTAAAAATATAATATAAAATCCGATTAAAATCCATCCCTCTTTTACGGATACTTTTCTTTCAGTAGATAAAAATATATTGGAAAGCAAGATTGCAACCAACATAAAAACCGCTCCAATCATAATCACATTTAAATTTTCTAATTTTACAGGATTAATTATCGCGGTTATTCCTAAAATAAAAGCAGAATTAATTACAATGCTACCGATTAGATTCCCTAAACACATTCCTTCGTGCTTTAAAATCGCTGATTTTATACCGAAAACCAATTCCGGCAAAGAAGTACCAACAGCAACCAAAATAATACTTACTAATGTTAACGGCACATAAAGTTCTATAGCAATTAATTTTGAAGTTTCTACTAATCCCCAAGCAGATAGAACCAAAACAATAGCCGCTAAAATAAAATGCAATATTAATTTTGATAATTTATAGCGATTTTCCGTTTCAATCTGCATATCATGTACTCTATGCCTAAAAGCATCCTTTTGTTTTAATAGACGCCAAATATACCAACCAAAAACAATTAAAAGCATGAACCCCTCTCCTCGTGATAATTTCTTGTCAAAAAGCAATAACAACGGAAACAAGGATATAAAAAAAATAATCCAAGCATCCCGTTTGGCGATTTTACTTTCAACTTTAATTCCCTTTGAAATAACAGCCACTAAGCCCAAAATAAAAGTCAAATTAACAAAATTAGATCCAATAATATTACCCAACGAAATAACTCCGGCATGTTTAATGCTAGAAGTAATACCAACAATTAATTCTGGTAAGGTCGTAGCAAAAGTCATTAAAAAAAACGCCAATACAAACTCGGTTAATTTAAAAATTTTGGACAATTTTACTAAAATTCTAACTAAATACTCCCCGCTTTTTATAAGCGCGAAGCACAAAATAACAAAAACTAAAAGATATATAACAATCATATCTGTTTTCATTTTAACATAAAAAAAATCTTTCTTAAACCTAAAAGCGGTCGCCTCATCGGCGACCGCTTTATATAGTTAATCAATTATTTCCATTGTCCGTTTTTCAAATTCGGATTTTCTTGACCGTTCTTTTTGTTCTTTTTTGTCAGCGCTGAAATTAACCAATAAATCAGGGCTGCAATCACCACAATAATGAGTATTGTTCTCACGCTTCTACCAAAAGTTGAAAAACTGAAAATGCTTGCGAACAATGACGGTTTTTCAGTACTTACTGTTTGTACTATTTCCGGTTCCGTTGTTTGTTCTTCAACAATTGGTTCTTCTGTTGTTATTTCGTTTTCTGTTTCAGTATTTGCACCAGTTTGTGCAATCTGTACCGGTCTTTCAGTAAAAGCTCCAGCAACCTCGCCTGTTTCTTCAATCTCTGGCTTGATACCTGTGGTTGTAAACGTGAATTCCTTGCCAATTGCCAACGACCCATGGGAAACCGCTCGGTAATAATAGGTAGTCCCCGGAGTTAATCCAGTAATGGTTATTGAATGATAAACCACTCTTGTCGCCACATCATATTCTGGCGTTGTATGCGCATATCCATAAAGGGGCGGGGTGCCAGTATTATCGTTTAAATTTAATACGTGCAACTCGTTTTCTGCTCCATAGATAACCTGACTAGTCGCAGCATAACTTGTTGTCCAGGTTATAGTAACACTTGTTTCGGTTGGAATTACATTTGTTTCATTATAGATGCTTAAGGCTGGCGCTCCAGGGCTTCCTCCGCCACTTGGACCACCACTTGTTCCTCCGCTACTACTTTGGCCTTCTTGCCCTTGAAACCCAATAACAATATCAAAGCCGAGCGTTTTTCCTTGCCAATCATCATTCGCTTCGGTATTAAAAACTATAGAAAAATCATATTGCGTGTTTCCATTATTTACTAAATCAGAAAGATATGTTTCGCCTTGACCAAAGAATGTTTTAAGAGTATTTTCAAAAATTGTATTTTCTCCCTCTTTAATGATTAATTTTAATTTTTCGCTAAAATTATCGGGATCGTTTTTGTTGATTGCCTCAACGATAATTTTTTGAGTAGAACCGCTTGTGTTTCCAATTTTTATCCATTTGGTCGTGGTATTCCCTGGCACAAAATTTCCTTCTTCAAATAATGGCGATTTCTCAAATTCAACATTAAGACCTGCTGCATACACAACATTAGACAAAGCTCCCACCCCCAAAATAATTCCTAACATTATTAATATAATTTTTAATTTATTCATATTTTATTCACTTAAAGTAGATTCTTCAATTGCCGGTTCTGGCTCAATTGCTGGCCCAGACTCGATTATTGGTTCTTCAATTAATATTTCTTCTACAGTTGGTTTCTGTTCCACCTCTTGTTCTTCTGTTAAAATTGGTTCTTCCATTATTGGCTCTTCTGGTATTAATAATTCTTCTGTTGCTAATATTTCTTCAGTGATTGATGGCACTTCAACACTTTCCTCGATGATTTCTTCTGTGATAATCTGTTGTTCTGAAACTAATTCATTTGTTATGTTTTCTGTTTGCATAAACGTTTCTGCGCTAAATTCACTAGGACCAGCATTATTACCATTTTCAAACTCTCCAACGCTTTCCTGGTCAAATGTTTCCGTTAATTCTTCCAAAATATTTGGTTGACCCGGCGTGGGAATTGGATCCACCCAATTCGAACTACCATCAGGAATTCGAGCATAAGACTTATTCTCGGGAACTTGTCCATAATGATTGATTACATCAGAATCGTTTAATGCGCGATTGTAAATTTTAATTTCATCAATTGCGCCATTAAAAAACATATTTGTAGCAATATTATTCACTGCCCTAGTCCCAAAGAAAAGATTATAATGAGTATTTTCTATATTCCCAGTTATTGCTTTTGAATTCTCAAGGGCTCCGTTTACATAAATTTTCATAAGTGAGCCATCATATGTTCCCACAATATGATACCACTGATCCGCGTTCCAATTGTTGGTTGTTGAGGATAAGTCTATATAGTTTCCGCCAATTCTTAAAATTAATTTTAATCTTCCATTTGCGCCCGGATAATCAAAAAGTAGATAATAAGCATTTTGCTTATCTATTATTCTCATATTGGAATTTGTAGAATTTATGGTTACGGTGGGCTTTATCCATGCTTCCATTGTAATCTGGCCGACAATATTTAAACTACTTGAATCTGCAACCTCCACATAATTATTTATTCCATTAAAACTCAACCCCTCATCAAATAGACTACTTATAAACATTGCCCCATAATTTGTTCCGTTATTATTATTTCCGCTTTGGTCAAAGAAATCATTATCAAACGGTAAATATAAGGCCATATCATTAATTAATCCTGGAGTGCCATTTACATTATATTCTGGCAATGTATAAGCATATGAATCAAATAAAATATCATCTGAATTATATAAACTTATTGTATCGCCATCATTATTTAATATATCGTCATCCATAAACAACACCAACCATCCATTTGCATTAATTGTCGTGGAGTTATCTAGCGTATTTGTTGTTTGTATAATAATTTTATTGTCAGCGCTGTCTTTTACGTACCAACCATCTAAATCTATCGGGTCAGAAGTCTTATTAAAAATCTCTATCCATTCACCCAAAATTCCATCTTGTGTATCATCTCCTATCGGATTTGGTAGAATTTCGTTTAACACAACTGGCGGATTCCAATATTTTGCCATTACATTATTGCTAACCGTTTCTTGATCAGAAAATCCGCTTCCTCCAATTTGAGTGCCATTAAATACAATATCAAAATTACAGGTTTTCCCCTGAACACTATCTGGTGCATCAACTTGCAATGTCGCGGTAAAAACCCATTCTTCTGGATCAGAAAATGTTATTGGTCCATAAGTAAAATCTTTTAATAAACCGCTATAGCCGATATCCGTTCCGTCCAAAGTCGCTGTTAAATTTAAGTAATCACAGGAATCTCCAGATAAATTGCTTACTGTGGCAGTATATTGAAAATCAAGCGAACCATCTTGATTTAAATCAATAGTTCTTGTTGTTGATTCGTCTTTATCTATAACTGTCGGCGAAAAATCGCCATTCAAAGATATACTAAAATCAAGAGTTCCAGCCGAGAAAGTATTTATATTGGAAATTTCAGTGTCATTAAAATAAGAATTTGTTTCCCCTATCATCAATATTCCATAAAAAGCAAAACAAATAACTCCGGCAATAATTCCAATTTTGCCCAAACTTTTTCCTATTCTTCTAAATATTCTTTTTTTATAGTTTATCCATTTCATTTTCTTTCATTTCTTTCTCGACTTTTTTAATCTCTTGCTTTAATTCATTAAGTTTTTCGTCTTGTTTCGCGTCTTTTTCTTTCTTTTTGTTTCTTAATCTTATTATTTCTTTCCAAATCTTTCTAATTTCATCGTTTACAATTACAACGGCAGGAATAATTATAATTAAAACAAATCCTATTGGCTTTTTTACAAAATCAATCACATATCCCAAATATGGAACCCTGATAATTGTTTTTCCGACTATTTCGGATTTTTTAATTTCGCGTGAATCTACAGAATTATTTGCATCACCTTTTGTAATATAAATTGGTTGTCCTCCGGTAACTTTTATTTCCGCAATTCTATGCGTTGTCGGTGGCATGGTTTTATTCGTTGAATTAAAAGTAATGATATCTCCAATTTTATAATCATTTATTGGTTTTACCAAAACAATACTCCCCGTTTTAATTGTCGGCTCCATTGAGCCAGATAAAACTGTCAAAAATTTTATATTTCCCGTAATCGGCAAAACCGAAACAATTAACAAAACAGCAATTAAAACAATAAACATGAATACAATATAATAAATTGTTTTAAAAATTGTTTTGACTTTCATAAAATCTTTACAAGTTGCCCCAATCACACATTACAAGATTATTGAGGCAACATAAAAAACTTTATTCTGCTATCGGAGACTGATTTAATCTGAATTCAATATCAAATTCTATACTGTCGCCTTGGCCCAAATTGTCCTGTGTGCCAGCATGAGTATCCCATTCTATGTCCAATAAAACATTTCTTGTTTCGCCTGGATTTAAAACATCGCCAGTGACAACAACACCTTCGGCAGAATTAAGAGGAGTCATTTTTGTTCCCCAACCACCCCAAGGAATTTGATTTCTACTCCATTTTACCCACAGTAAATTACCCAATTCTCCCTGGTCTGTTCCCGCTACGCATGTCACATCTCCAGCATCGGTTTCCATGTCCAAACATCCATTTTCATAATTTTTAACATTCACTATTTTCATAGAGAATGTTCCAGGGATACTTCCTGTATTTTTTAACACCCATTGTCCCCCGTAATTATGAGACCACGCAGCATAGGGCTTTAAATCACCCCTGGTAATATGAACCGTTAGTGGACTATCAACATATATTGGATTTGCCCAATCGTTTGTGTAGGTTTTTAAATCCAGCGTTCCAGCTGTAAACGTATTTCCTGTTGAAGTTTCGGTATCACTGAAGTATGCAATGGTTCCACCAATTGCAACTGCTCCGACAATTCCAACGATTGCTAAACTTAATATAATTTTTTTCATATCTTTTGCAAACAATTATAATACATTATTTGCGTTAATTATCGTTACGACCGATTTCTACCAAGTATCAGTGGGAATTTCATATTGAGTTGCATAGAAATTCAAATCTGCAACATAGGTGGTGTTTTGATAAGAATTACCCGCATCAGTATCCATCCTTACTTCTATCTTATAGACCGCTGCCCATTTTGGTTCAAAAGCAACCGCTCCTGGATTCTCCCATGTCATAGTTCCTAGACTTTTAATATTTGTCCAGTCTTTTATAACACCATTAGCAGGACCAGCGCTGATATATCCGGCCGGTAACGTAGTATATTTATATTCTGTTGGATTTATTGTCCATTTCACCTGCAATTCATCACCCAAAATTCCACTCCCTGTTGTTTCTGTCAACCATGCCTTCCATTTCATATTCGTGCTTCCATCGTTCGTAACTACCATGTATTTGGTAATAGTATCACCGGGTTTCATATTGGAAACATCAAAAACTTGATGCCCTGAAGTCGCAGGATCTAAAATGTTAAAATCTAATGTTCCCGCCGTAAATGTATTTCCAGTTGAAGTTTCTGTGTCAGAGAAATATGCAATAGTTCCACCAATTGCAACTGCTCCAACTACTCCAACAATTGCTAAACTTAATATAATTTTTTTCATATTACTCGCCTCGTTAAATCTTTTGCTATAAGCGAAATTTAACTGAGGTTTTTACCTATTAATTAATTGTTTATTAGTCCTCCTTTCCAAATTTTAACTAAAATAAAAACCGACCTTTGGAAATGAGTCGGTTTTGCCATTAGCTCCCCACGAAACTAGGCAACCAAATCGCGCCTCGTGGTTCATTGCTTCTCAAAAATTTCTTTTAATTGTTAATTTGTTAACTTGGGCAAACAAAAAAACTCTTTCTACATTCCCTCAAAATCGAGGCTTTTAGAAAAAGTCCTTGGCTCGCTCTGATAGATTAGACGTTGTCTAATTATCATCTTATTTAAAAACCACCAAATCAAACCCCCTCCTATTGGATAAAGTCCTCCTTGGTAGTTTTATTTTATAATTTCAGTTTAGCGCATTTAAAAATCCTGTCAATAGTCAAAACAAAAAGAGAAAGGGGCGGTTGCCTTCGGCAACCGCCCCGTAAAATCCTCCGTTCTTAAAAGATCACGCGCGGAGTGATAAAGATCACCAGCTCCACGTCTTTCTCGGAGTTTTCTACGCCTCCCGTAAGAAAACTTCCGATAAGCGGAATTGAGGAGAGCCCAGGAACGCCCTTGCTCTTCGTCCTCTTCTCCTGCATCAGGAGTCCGCCGATGGCAATCGTCTTGCCATTTTCCACACGCACCGTTGTCATTTCCGACCGGCGCGCGATGATCGGAAGCTTTTGCGAACCGCTTCCGTTCATCTTAAATTCACGTTCCCCGATGATGTCGGAGATTTCCGGTTTCAACACCAGGCGAAGAACGCCGTCGCGCGAAATAAAGGGTTTAACCTTCATCATCACGCCGGTTTCCACATCTTTGGTGGTGAAGTAATTATACATCGCTCCACCGCCGGAAAGAATGAGGAATAAATCTTCGCGGGTGATTTTGATTTCACCCTCACCTCCGTCTTCCACCACGACCCGGGGTTCGGCGATGATATCCACCTTGGCCTTATAACCGCTGGTCTCCAGAATGTTATTCAGAGATGCGGTGATATTGCCCATGAAACTGCCTGCCAAGCCTTTGGCGAAGCTTCCGATTCCGGACGCATCGAGATTGATGTCGCCCCAGGTCATTCCAAGATTGGTTCCTTTTTCCCATTGGACCAGAACGAACCTCGCCGAGATTTCGATTTGGCGTTTTGCCTTATCGATTGTGGCGATATCCCATTCCAGTCGGTTGAGCACGTCTTCCGGACCCGTCAGAGTCAGACTGTTTCCGTCTTTCGACAAAGAAACATACTGCTTATAGTGGTCCGAAATTTGTTCCAGAACCTTTTGAGCTTCCTGGTTGGTTTTCATTACCCGAGTTGAGGAAAGCTTGTCAAAGCTTTGCGATTCGGGGATGGCCCTGCCGACCTGGTAGTAGTTTTGTTCCTTAACATATTGGAACTTGAATCCGCCAGGGAAAAGAGCCATTTCCAGGGCATCTTCCAGAGGGACGTTTTCCATAGTGGCCGAAACTGTTCCCTGGACCGATTCGTCAGCCAAGATGTTGATTTTTGTCTGCGTAGCGATATCCAGCAGAACCTGCCGAATATCCGCGTCCACGAAAACATTGGACACCTTGGGCTGACTGCCGAGACGCTTGGTTCTTTCTTCGGCAACCTGCCGTTGTTTTTCCTGAACGCTCTGCATTTCTTCCGTGGCCATGTCGCTGAGCTGTTCTTTGGTCAGCGTCGGCTGATCCTTCATCGGCAACGGCTTGAATTGCGGTTTGGGCGCGTTGCTCACGCAACCCACCAGCATCATCGCCACCACCACGAACACGAGACCCTTGAATGAATTCTTCATCTCACTTCTCCTTGATTTGGATTTTCAGTTCCGACGGCATGCCCCGATCAGGTTGAAAAATAATTTTCGTTTCCATAATCGGTTGCTTATATCCTGCAATCGAAATCGTCGTTTTAACGTTCATGCTTTGTCCGGGCTGGAGGGTGAAATTTTTCGGTTCCACTTTAATCCAGTCTTCGGACATTGCAGAAACATTGATTGTTCGGTAGTCGGTATTTGAAACCTTGACCACCCTTGTGCGTAATGCGCCAATCGGAATTTTGAGTTCAGCGATTTTCGAATCCAAAACTAAAAACTCGTTCTTAGATTCGTCCTCGTTGAGCTCACGGGAAATCGAGAAATCTGAACCTGCCGTGGCTTTTCTGATTTTATCTCCGTAATCGTATACCACGTCAATTATATATTCGCCCTTGGGCAGTTGCTTGTCCCAAATTCCGATAAAAAACCTCTCGTCCCCTGGGAACGTAAATACTTGTTCTTTTGTGTTCCCCATGGCCATAAGTTTTGTTTGACCGAAATTCAATCTTTTGTCTTTGCTTCGAACTATCGCTGTCCCCGAAACGTAGAGATGTGTATTCCCGAAATTCTGAAAACTTCCCAGAATTAAGGTTTTGTTCGCCATTTTTTCCAGGTCGGGCAGGGCGTAGAACAGTTCGTGCTTACCATCATACCTGCCACTCATCGTTTCGATTTTAATCTGTTGAATTAATTCCGGGGTTATGGAAATCATCTCCGTAGCTAGTGCTTTGCCGGTTTTTGCATAAACCCGACCCGGCACATCTAAGATCAAAACTACTCCGATTCTGACCTTGTAATCCATCGCTAATGGTTTTTCTTTAGAGCTCATCCTTGAGTTTTTTTCCGGTTCAATCATGATAATCGAATAGTACTCGCCCGGATTAGCATTCATTGGAACCGATATTTTGAATTTCAACGTTTTTGTTTGTGCCTCATTCAACGAAATTTTTGTATCGTCGATTTTGATCCACGGCACAGCAGAAAATTTAGAATTTTCGATCCTCTTAAAGGTATAAACACCGGTTTTGCTAACCGACAAATCGGTGGGATACACCATCAGATTTTCGATATTTGCGCCTTTACTTCCACTCAAAGTCAAAACTATTTCCCTGGTTTGTCCTCGCGGAATAGATAACTCCAATTTTACGGGACTAACCTTGAAAGCGTTGGCAAAGTTCACCAGCGCCATCAGCAGAACGATCAAAGCGATTTGCTTTTTCATCTTTCTCTCCTCCTCAAAGTTTGATTAAATTGACATTCAAAATGGCTCGATACTCTCCAGCATCATCGGATAAAACCGTGCCAATTGTTTTTGAGCTTGCCTTAATCGACAAGTCCATAAACAACGTGAACGGTTGTTCGAGGATTGTAGGAAAAATCGGGATTTCTATGAGCACAAGCTCTTCGGGTGTTTTGTTTTCGAACAAAATTGCCTCTGCCATATTCGATGAATAGATTTTCCCCGAAAATAACACCTCCAACTTGTCGAAACTGCCCGATTTTCCTTGCTCTTCTTTGGATAGGGTGGGAATGACACCTCCAGGTGCATTGCCCGAAAAAACCATTTTGTGCGGACCGAATAAATTTTCCGCCAGCACAATTCCCAGTTTTTCCGCGACCCCATTTTCTCCCGGCTTATTAATATCCGAGAGTTTGATTTCCTGCTGAGAAAATCCCATCACGCAAAAAATCAAAATCCAACACATCCCAAAAATCTGTTTTTTCACCTTTTGCTCCTTTACCCGCCTTGGGCGGGTTTTGATTTATTTTTAATTGTCAATGAACTTCATCCTCATATATAATTTATAAGTAGATACATTACAAATGAGGACGGGGGTCCGAACGTTCGGACCCCCCTTTTGGGATAAAAATCAAGTTGGGTTGAGGTTTGTGCTTTCGGCGCATTGCGCCGAGCCGGATTAGAGGGCCGTCAGAGTAACGACCATAAAGCAGGTATAAATACCCGCATCGGCAGATTGCTGCCAGGTAAAACCGGGATTGATCAGAGTCTGGCGCACCGGGACGGCTTCGCTGGCAATGGTCGCATTGGCCCAGATATCCAGGTTCATCTTGACCTGGCCATTGTGGGGGGCTTCGGTGTAGTTTTTGGTATACGGGAATTGATGGGCGCCCTGCAACCACGTGCCGAAGAAAAGGTCCGACACGCCGTTGGTCGTAAAGTGGATAGCATAGAGAGTGGGAATGGTGTCGTATCCGGTGGCATGAGGACCCGTTTCCAACCGAGCGAAACGGGGCTTACCTTCGCCGGCCGGATTGTCGCCCGCGATGTTTACGCTGAACGGGCAGTTGGCATAGGCCAGATTCCATACCTGCGGCGAGAAGTTGTAATACCATTCTTCGTTGCCGTAGTACGTCTGGTGGACGGTGGAACCGAGGTTCACATCCACCGGGCCGGGCATGGTTTCGATGTAGGGCTTCAGATTCAAGGAAAGGTTGAGTTGGACGTTATCCGACGCTCCCTGCGCGAGGCTCAGGCCGGCGATCAGGGTGAGAGCGAAGAGAACGGATAGAACTTTCTTCATGATGCCTCCTTGGCATTCCGCGTATTTTTCATACGCGATTTCGATCGGTTCTTGCTTTGTCTGTCCCGCCTTTCAGCAGAACAAACATCTTACGAGGTTTAACCTCGTAAACCTTATGACCCAAACTTGATTCTTATTTTTTAAGGAACAAAAAACCGACTCTTTGAAAGTAGTCGGTTTTGCCATTAGCTCCTCGCATGACTAAGGCAACCAAATTATGTCATGCGGTTCATCGCTTCTATAAATAGTCTAATTTTTAATATTCCCAACTTAACATACCAAAAAAAACTTGTCAAGTGTTAAAACTAAAAAGGCGGTCATCCGCAGGATGGCCGCTTTTTTATAATCAATCCCTTAATTATTCACTATCTTTGTTGAACAATTTTACCAACCAACCAAACAAGCTGAATTTGCTTTCATTTGTTTTTACAAAATTCTCAATATTCAATCTCTCTTGTTCCATTATCTGAATTTGATTTTGTAGTTCGGTTTTGTCTGCTTGATTTGTTGTTTGCTCCATTAATCTTGTTAATTTTTCCAATCTGTTTCTGGTTTGCACCATTTCACTCCTCAGTTTTCCAAGATTTTTATAATTTGAACCAATTAAAAATGTTTTAATTTTATTTCTTTCTTGGATTGACTCTATTTCGTCGGCAATTTTTTCCCTAACCTGATTTTGTTCTTGAGCAATTAATCTTACTTGTTCACCAATTCCACCTTTTTGATTATCGGCAACACCTTGTAATTCTTGAACAAAATTAGAAACAGTACTGCGATGTTCTTCTACATTTATTCGTAATTGCTTGGTTTCTTGTGTTTGATTTCCGTTTTGCACAGAATTTTCTTCCTCCTCATTTTCTTGTTCTTGATTCTGAATGTCTTCTCCTTGATTTTGATTCTGGTTCTGATTTTGCTCTGCGTTGCCAGCTTGAATATTGTTATTGCCAGTTTGAGCGTTATCAGATTTTGCCAAACTAATCCATCCCAAACCAAAAATCAACACACACATTAAAACTATAGATAAAAATTTTATTTTTCTCATATATTTATGTTTTTTATTAATTTCTTATTCGGTTAATTCTTACTAAATCTTATTATAACACATTTATATTGTAGCCCCAACCAGATTCGAACTGGTGTTTCCAGAATGACCTGCCCGCCGTAATGATATTACCGTTACCGGGAGTCGAACCCGAGTTTCCAGGATGAGAACCTGGTGTCCTAACCACTAGACGATAACGGCATGCAGGCGGGGAATCTGACGTCTTATTTTTTAACTATTTCTTCTACAATATTTTCCATTTTTATGGAATGCGAACCTTTGATAAAAATAACATCGTTTTCCTGTAATTTTTCCTGTACTATTAATTTTGCTTCATCGGACGTGGAAAATTTGAAAATTTTACTTGCATCAAATCCCGCACTTACTGCTCCCTGCTCTATAAATCCCGCACAATTACCGACAACAAAAATCATATCCGCAATCTCCCCTGCTTTTTTGCCAACCTGAATATGCGCCTGCTCTGAATATTTGCCGATTTCCCGCATATCACCCAAAACAACAATTTTACGTTGGCTTGAAAAAACTTTTAACGACTCTAGTCCTGCTTGCATAGATAATAACGCAGCATTATAAGAATCGTCAATAATCAAAGTATTTTTTATCCCACGGAGTAAATGCATTCTTCCCGGAAGCGGAACAATTTCTTTTAATGCCTGAGCTATTTCTACTAAGTTGACATTCAAAGCAATTCCCACTGCCGTTGCCGCAAGCGCAGAATACAAATGCTGAGCCCCTAAAACATTAATTAGTTTTGCCGGCACGCTACTTCCCTTAAAATCTAATTTAAAATTAAGTTCAGTAATATTATCCCCTTCCGGCAAAATTTTCAATTCATAATTTGTTGCTCTAATATCCGCTTTTTCGTTTAACCCAAAGGTTATAACTTTTGCGTCAACGTTTTCTCCCATGTTTTTTACTCTTTCATCATCATAATTCAAAACCGCTACGCCGTCTTTGGTTAGTTTTTTAACTAAAGTTTCTTTTTCTTCAGCGACTTTTTCCGGACTTTCAAAAAATTCAACATGCACTGGAATCTCACCAACAGTTGTTATTACTCCAACTTTATGTTTTACAAAGTCAAGCAGATATTCAATGTCTTTCGGCTTATCTGCACCCATTTCCAAAATCAAAAAATCAGGATAGTCGACTTTAAAAATAATCATCCAGAAAATTTTAATAAATTTCGGAATCCATTTAAAAATTGAGTTGCCTCCGGTTTTTAAATTAAAGACGGTAAGCGGCACTCCAATTTCATTATTATAATTTTTTTCATTTTTCCTGACACGCCTTTCGCCAAAATGGCTTTTTAAAACCGAATAAATTGCTTCTTTGGTTGAAGTTTTACCAACACTTCCGGTAATACCAACAACAATCGGCTTATATTTCTTAAGCGCAATTTTGGCTAATATTCTTAATATTTTTTGTAATATTTTTCTCATATTATTCGCTCGGTGCTATTTCATAATAATTTAAAATATATTTTGCAATTTCCCCAAATAATGGCGCTGATGTACTTTCGGCAAATCTTGCGCCAATTGGCTTATCTAATTTTACAATCATTGAAAATCTGGCGTCAAATGCCGGAAAATACCCCATCACCGTATGAATTGTTTCATTCTCTAAATATCTTTTTGTTGTCGGGTCTGGTATTTGCGCTGTTCCAGTTTTAGCGGCAACCTGATATCCACTAACACCCGCTCTTTGCGTATGTCCATTTTTTACAACACTCACCAGCATCGCAGTAATACGCGAAGCAGTATTTGAAGAAATAACTCTTCGAATTTCTGTTGGTTGAGTTATTTTTTCTTTTCCATTAGAATAAATAATTTTATCAACCACATATGGTCTCATTAAAATTCCGTCATTGGCCAACGCACCAAACGCCGCAACAAGTTGAATCGGCGTAACCGCTATACCCTGTCCAAAAGATATGTTAGCAAATTCAAAATCTCTATTTGTTTCGAGATTAGCGGTATTTCCCCTCACCTCTCCATTTAAATCAATTCCGGTTTTTTCAGAAAATCCAAATTTTTCAATATAATTTTTAAAATCGCTTTTCCCTAATTTTTGTTGAGCAAAAACCACTCCCGTATTTAATGATTTTTCTAATACCTCGGTCATTGTCTGAATTCCTTCCCCTCTTTTTAAAGCATTCTCTATTATCTTACCCGATATTTCCACTTTCCCTATATCGTTATAAGTAGTTTGGGGAGTAACAACCCCCTTATCAAGCGCTGCGGCCATTGTAATCGGCTTAAAAACCGAACCCGGTTCATACAAACTTTGAACTGCCTGATTCATAAAAACGCTTACATTTTTAACATCACTATAATTGTTGGGATTAAATTTTGGTGAATTGACCATGGTTAAAATTTTTCCTGTTTTGACTTCCATAATAACTATGCTTCCACTGGTCGATTTGAATTTATCAATATATTCCTGCAATTTCTGTTCCGCGAAAATTTGTATATTAGAATCAATGGTCAACACTAAATCAACTCCGTCTTCGGGCTTTTCAATTATTTCTTTGGTTACAGGAATAAATTGACCCCTGCTATCTTTTTCCATTAATGCTAATCCGGTTTTTCCTGCTAATTCTTTCTGGTAAGATTCTTCGATTCCATATTGCCCTTTATCTTGTTCTCCTTCCTGTTCTCGAACAAATCCGATTAAATGGCAAGCAATTGCATTCAAAGGAAAATAACGCCTAGATTGAGTTTCGAAATTAATTCCTTCTAAATTTAGATTTTTTATTTGTTCGATAATCGTTTCATCAACTTTATCTTTTAATGGTTCGTATGGGTCGTCTTGTTTGTTGATTCTGTTTCGTATTGTTGCCAAGTCAATATTTAAAAGAGGAGCCAATAAATTTGCGGTCTCCTCTTTCGCCAATATGTTTTTGGGAATGGCGTATACTTTATAAAAATTTTTATTTATCGCAACTGGGAAAAAAGAAGAAATTGATTTTTTTTCAACATATCTATCTTGCATATAAATTTCTCCTCGACTAGGATAAATATTTTGATATCCTTGTTGTTGATTGGCGGCCTTAATCTGATAAGAATTGTGTTTCAAAATTTGAAGAGTAAATAAACGAAAAATTATGCCTAAAAAACAAAAAAAAACTATTCCGACCAATAAACCAAAACGCCAATTTTTCATATTTATTGTACCAACAAAGCACTGGACCCGGGCAAGGAAACATAATCAATTTTTTGTGCTTTAATCATTTCTAAGTCATTAGTTTTTGCCCCTAAAAAATTAATTGATTTTAAATTAGAAACCTCAACTTGAAGATTTTTATTTAAAGAATTTAATTCATTCGTTTGTTTTATTAATTTTTTTATTTCGTATCCTTTTGCAACAATGCTGTTTGCCACAAAAAGATATGACAATCCGCAAACAAAAATTGCGAAAATTAAAACATAAATTAAAAACTTTTTCGTCTTCTTACTCTGACGATTTTCTATTCTGCGCGTAGAATGATGAGAACGGATAATATTAGAATGCACCAAACTTGTTACGGTCATAAATTTGTGAAAACTCGAAATTTGAATATCGAAATATGAAATAATTTTGAATTTTATAAATTATAATTTATAATTTGTTTCGAATTTCGAATTTAGGATTTTAAATTTTAGATCTTTGGGTGGGGGTCTACCCCACCTAAGGATCCAAATAAAAATTTAGATCTCCCCAATATACATCGCTGCTCGCAACTTTGCGCTGCGGCTACGAGAATTAGCAATAATCTCTGCCTTTCCGGCAGTAATCGGTTTTTTAGTCAGAATTTTTATCTTTCCCTGCTTTTCTAAATCTTTAAAGAACCATTTTACGACCCTGTCTTCTAATGAATGAAACGAGATAACTACTACCCTGCCTTTTTTATTTAAAATTTGAAACGCTTGCTCTAATCCATGCTTTAAGTTTTCCATTTCATCATTAACCACAATTCTTAGTGCTTGAAAAATTCTTGCCGCTACGCGATCTGCTCGAGAATGTCCGCTTCGTGAAAAGAAAATGCTTTTTTTGATAATCTCAAATAATTGTAATGTTGTTTTAATTGGATTTAATCTTCTGTGCTGAATAATTTTCTGAACAATTTTTCTCGCAAATCTTTCTTCACCGTATTTTTTAAAAATATTAATCAGTTCTTCTTCTGGCCAAGTATTAATTATTTCTTCTGCTGTAACTACTTGTCCGCTATTAAAAATCATTGTCAGAGGTTCGTCTTTTTTGTACGAAAATCCTTTCCCGCTTTCATCAAGTTGCCAACTTGATAATCCTAAGTCAAATAAGACGCCGTTTACTCTATTGAAATTATTGTCCTCTGCAATTTGTTTCAAATTTTTAAAATTTCCCCGTATAAGAATTAATCTTTCTGCAGAATTAATTCTTTTTAAAGATTCTGCATCAACATCAATGCCTAAAATTTTTCCATCTGGTTTTGTTTTTTCCAAAATTTTTAAACTATGTCCGGCTTCACCGATTGTGCAATCAATAAAATTTTCATGCGGTTGTGGATTCAGATATTCAATTACTTCATTTAAAAGTACTGGTTTGTGCATAAAGCATTAAACGCCCAATCCCCCTAAACGTTCTGCAATATTATCAACTTCTTTCTCGCTTTGATTTTTAAATGTATCCCATTTTGCTTCGTCCCAAATTTCCAAACGATTATAAACCCCGGCAATCACAACATTTTTTTTAAGTTGAGCGTATTTTCGCAAATAATCGGGAACAAGAATTCTACCCAATGTATCTAAATCAACTTCGCTTGCTCCGGCCAGCATCAAACGACTAAATTCTCTTGTATCGCGCTGACCGATCGGCAAATTGCTTAATTTTTCAACCAGTTTCTGCCATTCCTTAAATGGATAAATAAAAAGACAGTTATCTAGTCCCCTAGTAATAACTGCTTTAACGCCAAGCTCTTTTCTGATTTTTGCAGGAATCGCTAATCTTTTTTTCTCGTCTATTGTATGTGTATATTCACCAATTAACATTGTCTTGCCTCGAACAAAGTCGAGAAGTTATCCCCAATTATAATTATTTATTAACACTTTTATCCACAACTAACCACTATGATTACATTTTAATCCACTTTAAATACCTCTGTCAAGTTCATTCACTTCTAGCAAGATTGACTTGCCATAAATTAAAATTTCCCTCTACGCAGAGGGAAATTTCGGTAAATCTATTAAAAAGTTATCCACAGGTTTTACACTCCTCCACCAATTTCGTTCGCTTCGATTTTTACAAAATCTCCGCGCTTTAAATCTTGTTCCAAAATCATTTTAGCGACACGACTTTCGATTTCGTCTTGAATAACTCGACGCATTGGTCTTGCGCCAAATTCCGGCTTATATCCAATTCTAACAATTTTTTCAATCAATTCCGGACTCACAACCAATCTTACTCCTGTTCCATCTAATAATCTTTTAGTTAAATCATTTATCATCAAAACCGCAATCTTAATCAAATGTTCGTGAGTTAATGGTTTAAAAACAATTGTCGCATCAAAACGATTCAATAGTTCTGCTCTAAAAATTCCCTGTTTCATTAAATAGTCGATCAAATCATCTTTAAATGTCTGCAAATTCCTTCCCTGTTTTACGCATTGTCTGATTAATTCCGCGCCGGCATTAGATGTACCAATAATAATTGATTCTGAAAAATTTATTTTTCTTCCAAAAGCATCGGTTAAAAACCCTTCATCCAAAACTTGCAAAAAAAGATTTAAAATATTCGGGTGCGCTTTTTCAATTTCATCTAATAAAATTACGGAAAACGGACTGTCTAACACTGCCTTTGTTAAAAGTCCCGGCTCATTCTTTTCCGCAGAACCAATCAATCGATTAATTGTAGAAATTTCTTGATATTCAGACATATCCAATCGTATCATTTTTGTATCCGAACCAAAATATACTTCAGCTAATGCTTTTGAGGTTTCGGTCTTGCCCACACCGGTCGGACCCAAGAAAAGAAAACTGCCAATCGGTCTTTTTCTGTTTTTTATTCCTGTTCTTGCTCTACGCATTGCTTGAGAAATCACCCTTATTCCTTCTTCTTGATCTACAACCCGTTGGTGAATTCTTTGTTCCAGTTCTAAAAGCTTTTTCTTTTCGTCTTCCTGAATTTCTCCGATTGGAACCTCTGTTCTTTCAGAAATAATTTTATCAACATATTCCGGTAAAACAATTTTTTCTCTTTTTTGTTTGGTATAAATCAACACTTCCGTCAAAATATCAATTGCTTTTTGCGGAAATGGCCTATCTTGAATATAACGATCAGTCAATTTAACGATATTCCGTAAAACTTTATAACTTACCGCAACATTATATTTTTTTTCTAAATCAACAAGCATATCTTCTAAAATAAAAATTACTTGCTCTTCTGTTGATTCAACTATTTCTACTTTGACAAATAAATTTTTAATCGAGGCGTTACTTTCAACATATTTATGAAACCCCTCAAAAGTAGTAAGCCCAATGATTTGAAAACTGGAAGAATTTAAATATGGAATTAAAATCGAACTAATATCAATCGCTCCCGGACCCTTATCAACTCCCAAATAATTATGGATTTCGTCAATAACTAAAATAATATTTCCGGCATTAATCGCTTCGGAAAAAATAATTCTTAATCTCTCTAAAATATCGCCCGGATTATTAATTCCAGCCAAAACCGCATGCATATCCAACTCTAAAACCCTTTTATCATTCAAATTTGAAAAAGACCTGCCTTCGCTTACTTTTTTAGCAAAACCATAAGCAATTGTTGAACGTCCCGAACCGGGATTGCCAATAAGCAAAACATTATTTTCTCCGCTACGCGATAAAATTCTTTCTATGGCATAAATTTCCTTTTGATGTCCGAAAAGATGAATCGATAGATTTTTTTCAATGATTATTTTACCAACATCTAAACTATATTTATCTAAATTAACAGAATATCCCGCTGACCAACGTTTTCCGATACCACGTTTTTTGAGTAAATTTTCCAATCTCCAAAATTGTTTCTTTCTACGAATTTCATTTTCAATATAATTTTCCCAAACCGCAACCCTATCAACATCTTCAATTGTCATTTCCGCTGATGATAAAATCTCTTTAAAATCTTCATTTTCTTCTGCTGCTGCCACCAAAAAATCCCTAATATCCACATTTTTATGAAAATTAGCGATTGCATGCGCTGTTGCTTTTTTTAATACTGACATAAAATTCAATTCATCAATATCCACTGTAACCGGTTTTTTAATTTCATGCATCAACTTTTCTTTAAATAAACCCCGATTTAATCCTAATTTTACAAAAATATCATTTCCCCTGGCATCGTTCCAAAAACTATAAATAACAGCTAAAACATTCAACCCTCTTTGTTTTTTTTGACACAACTTTAACGCTTCAATAATCGCTCGCACAATTCTAAAATCTAAATATTCAGCTAAATTTATATTTTTCAATTTTTCCATTGAAATCCGTTCTGCTAAAGATGTTTTTAATAAAAAATTCTGACGCAAAGCATCAACAAACGCAGTATAAATAACACAAATTATAAAAAAGCAAATTGAAATTACAAACAAAGCAAAACTTTGTTGTGAATCTATACCAAAAATTCCTGACCTCAAAAAACCAACAAAAAAAATTAAAGCGCTCAAAATAAAAATCGTTCCCAAAATTCTAATATTTTTCATTGGGAAAATCCGCTCTAACTGCACTGATTTATAAACTAAATTATTTCTTTCTAAGTCAAACATGAAACATTATTATACGAATGATACTAGTTTTTATCCGAATCAACAAATTCGTGAATTCGGATATTAATTTGCAGATTCAAATAATAGTATTACTGCAAAAATTAAAAGACCCAATATAACAAAAGGCAAAACAAGCCATAAAACAAAAAACACCGCTCCAATAGCGATAGTCGAAATTAAATAAACAATTCCGGCAATAATTGTAAAAAATCTCACAACAAAACCCAATCCTCGAGAAATTGCATTAAAAGTAATATATTCAAAAAATCTTTTTAAATCCAATCCGCGCGGTCTCTTAGTAGCATCTCTTTTCCATGGCGCAAATAAGGTTTTAAATAATAATGGTATAGAAAAATAATTTATCGCAAAGAAAATAAAATTTTTCCAAGCAGTTAAAACATCTTTTACTGCTTCAGTATAATACCATCTCCAAAATACTAATATAATCGGCATATGCTTATATTATACAATAATTTTAAGAAATAAAAAAACGAATGATAATATTAAACTTAATAGTGGACTTGTAATAGTGGACTTGCGATGTCCACTATTTGTCTCTTTATTTGATTTTTTCTGCCAAATCAACTATCTTTTGTTTGAATTCCTCAATCGTGCCTTCGTTTTCGATTTCATCAAAAAATTCAGGTTTTGGAATTTCTTGATCTATAGCAAAAAAGTCTTTATTCCTTTCGTGAAGATTTTGCACAATATCATCGACGCCTGTTCCTGGCCAATAATCTTCAAAAGTATTATGCGGAGTTTCTGTATATTTTTCGCGCAAATATTTTTCCGCAGTTGCTGCGGATGTAATAATTTTTAAAAGATGATATTTTGCGCTCAATTTATCGGCAAGCTCCTTAATCGCCTCTCGCCTATTTTTATCAACTTGATTGCCATCATAAACAACAATATAGCCGTTTTTAACTAACCATTCAGCAACATAAAGTAAAATCTCATAAACATTTTCTCCCCATCCCAAATTATTTTCTTTCAAAAGCCACCTCGCACTGTTAGCAGAAATTAAAACTGCACCTTTAACATTCTCAATCAATGTTTTTGCCAAAAGCGTCCTACCTGAACCAATCATTCCAACAATTCCAATAATGCTCGGTTTATCGGCTTTTTCTGTTGGCAGCTTTTCTTGTATTCTTTTTAAAAATTCTTTTGCTGTTTGTTGCACTTTTTGTTCCATAATATTTTGCCCCCCTTAATAATTATGACTTAAAATTAATGAATTAAAAGACAGGTATCAATATTCTTATTCCATTATTATGATATAATGATATATCATAATATTACGCTAAAAGTGATTCAAAGTTATTATAAAAATCTTTTATGGCTCTTATTGCTTTTTTGTCTTTTTAAAGCATTTCCGTTGTTTCAAATATTTTAGAAATAACATTTTCTGATAGGCCTACCGCTTCGGCAATTTGTCTACGATTCTATTCATTCGGGGCTTTATAAAAATTATCACGCATTATTTGGTGCCACTTCAGAATGTCAGTATTCTTTATACTCGTATTAAATTTTTCTTCTTCGGGCAATATCTCTTTAAAAAAATTTATTATTTCGTTCCAATTACCGACCTTGTTATACAACAATTCATCTTCAATAAAATCCACTGCGATATAATATGCGGGGTAGGAATTTTCAAACAATCCCGAATAGATAAATCCGAGAAATTTTTATTAAAAACTTTTTCTGCTAAAACTATATGTGTAATCGGTGTTGACATAAATTAATTGTGGGCGCGCGTGGGCTCGAACCTGCCTACCGGCAGGCAGGCCACGGATTTTATGGGCGGCACAAGAGTCGAACTTGTGACCTTACGAATGTGAATCGTACGCTCTAACCAACTGAGCTAGCCGCCCTCCTGCGCCTACCACAAATTCAATTTATTTATCAAAATATCTTTATTTTCATTAATTAAATCGCGTACAAAACGGTCATACATATCATAACGATAATTGAATTCCTTTGCTGACATTGAAGCGCAATTCAATTCTCTACCCACCTCTGCTTCTAAATCTTTTAAAAATGTTGTTAATTTTCTCGGATTTATTTTGTCGCCAACAATCAAAATATCGGCTCCATCTGTTTCACTATTTCTAAAAATCCCACCCAAAATCAATAATTTAATATTTCCCGTTTTACGAATATCGTTAACCAATTTACTTTTTGAAGAAACTGTTGATTTTAAAATCAAATTTTTCAATTCTTCCAAAAAATCAAAATTGGGATTTAAGAAATAAACAATTCTTCCTTGTCTTTTTTTGCTATCAATTAATCCGATTTTTTCCAATTTTTTAATCTCTTGCTTTACGGCAGATTTATTGGCTCGTGCCATTTTCAAAATCTCTCTTGTCGAAAAAACATCAATCGGATTACGAAAAAAGAATTTCATTAGCTTAACCTTGACCAATGATTCAAATAACTGCTCTAGGGCCCCTCTACCAATTACATTTTTAAACTTGGATATTTTTGCCTTATACTTTTTTATTCTCTTTATTTTCCCCGACGATCTTCGATGTCGGGGTCCCGACTTCGTTTTCAACGAACGTCGGGATTTGTGCCTCAAAACTTTTTTCGATTTTCTCGATATTTTTATCTTTTTCGCTGTTTTTTTAACTCTTTTTTTCTCCCCCTTGTTTCTTTTTATCTTTTTAATTCTTTTCTTCATATTTTTATTTTAGGGATTAATTTTTATCATTTTTAATATCAAATTCTAATTCTCCTTTTTCATCTTTAGCAATAATTTGGATACATTTTTTGTTTTCTAAAACTTCCCTTAAGTCCTCTTCATCTGATTGCATTTGTCCCAGAAAACTTTTTTCTTCAATGCTCAATATGTCTTTTAGTATTTATTTATCAATTTCATTAATTACGCTTGCAAAATATTGTTTTTTATCACTTTATCTAAGTTTTCCATATAATTTTTATCTATTTGAATTTTACCTCTGAATCTCTGTTTTGTAAAGCGGTTTTTATTGTGGTAAAATAATGCTTATGAACTCGGAAGGTCTTAATTTGTATTTTCATGAAATCGTTTATCAAGACCCTAAAAGCAAAAAAAATTCGGTTTGCGGAGTTTTTTCCTATGAAGCTGCAAACATTGAAGATATGCAATTGGGCAATCTTTATATTGTTGGCGAAATTTCCAATATTCCCAAAAAACAATACCGAAATTCTGATTTTTTATTGAATCTTTTAGTTTCGGCAATTAAAAGAGAGTTCTACTCAAATTATCAAAGAACAACTCTTGAGGCCTTAGAGTCAGCACTTCAAAGCGCCAATATTTATTTAAATGACTTTACAAAAAAAGGACACACTGCGTGGATTGGAAATCTGCATTTGGCATGTTTGGTTTTTTCGCGAAATAATATTCATATCGGTAAAACCGGAAATATGATTATCCAATTGTTCCGTTCCGGAACAATATCAAATATCGGTCAAAGCATTATAACCGCCATACAATCGGATCCAAATAAAACATTTTCCGATATTGCCAGTGGAAAAATTGAAAAAAAAGATAAAATTTTAATTGCAACTAATAATTTATCAGAGGTTTTGTCAACACAAAAAACTAAAGAATTAATTATCGAACATACCACCAATAAACTATATCATTTTATTAAAGACAACCTTGGAGAAAAACCTTTAGCTTGTTTATTATTAGATGCAGAAACTCAAGCACCAAAAAAAGAAGACACTCTTTACGAAAATCGATTTCATTCCAATAAATCAGAACAAGAAGAATCACCAGAAACAAAATTATTTTTTAAAAAAATAATAGAATTAAAGGCAAATCGAATTAACACAATTATCAAAAATCAAATAACGCTTCCCAACAAAACAACCGATTTCTTTTTAAAACATCATATTATAAAATACATTTTTATATTATTTTTAGGATTAATAATTATTACTTCTCCATATTTGGTGACAAAACTAAATTACGACATCAAAATAAGAAAAATAAATGGATTAATGCAAAGAATCACAGAAAATATCGAAAAAAGTCAATTATTTTTAACCTATCAAAATCAAACCGAATCAAGAATGTTTTTCAAGCGCGCGAATACCTTGATGGATAGCGCCGATTTTTTGTTCGCAAAATTATCCGAAGAAGCAAAAAACAAAATATCAACAGAGTTCCAAACAATTAAAACCTTATTCAACAAACAAAAAAATAGTTTAGACAACATCATTAATGTTGTGGAAACAGAAAAAATAGCCGATCTTTCAAAAAATACTTATAGCTTTATCCCTAACGGGATTTTGAAATTAGAAAATTTCCTTTATTTATATGAATTAACTTCCGGCTTTCTGTATAAAATCGATTTAATTGATAATTCTTCAGAATTGACATTTCTTTCTTCAAAAGACACTTTTAAACTCGGCGCGGCAACTTCAAACGAAATATTGCTTCTGGCAAATCCGGAAAAAATCGCTGTTTATAATTATGATAAAAAATATAATCTTTATCTCTTAAAACCAAATTTAGAAAACACATTTAATATTAAAGATATGTTTAGTTATGACAATAATTTATTTTTTTTAGATACGCAAAGATTAAATATTTTTAAATACGCTAAAACCGAAGACATATTAAATGGCACGCAATGGATTATTAAAGGGCCAACAGACGAATTAACAAATGCTGTTTCTTTAGCCGTTGATGGCGATATATATGTCGCCACTGATTCCGGTGGAGTTTTTCAATATTCCAAAGGCATCAGAACAAAAGATTTAAAATTTGAGATTACCCCGCCATTATTGCGGGCCGGACAAATATTCACTTCTGCAAACCTAAAAAATCTTTACATTTCAGACCCACAAAATGCAAGAATAATTTGTTATAATAAAACTGACGGATTGATAAAACAGTTTTCCGTTTCCGAATTAAAAAATCTCCACGATCTTTGGGTGGATTCCGATGAACAAACTATTTATCTCCTCAACGGCTTGGAAATTCATAAAATACAAATATAGTAAAACTAAATATAAAAAAACCCCGCAGTTGCGGGGTTTTTTTATACAAGATTTTATCAAATTATTTCAATTCAATAGTTGCACCAACGGCCTCTAACTTCGCCTTTAATTCTTCTGCCTCTTCTTTTTTAACATTTTCTTTCACAACTTTCGGAGCGCCATCAACAATTGCCTTTGATTCTTTTAATCCAAGTCCGGTTATTTCACCAATAATTTTAATTACTTGAATTTTTTGATCTCCGGCTGCTTTTAATTCAACATTAAAAGCAGTTTTTTCGGCTTTTTCAACTCCGCCAGCTTCTCCGCCAGCAACCGCACCAGCCATCATCGGCATCGCAGCCATTGCTGAAACTCCAAATTTTTCTTCTAATACTTTAACTAATTCTGATAAATCCAAAACGCTCATTTTTTCAATTTCATCAATAAGTTTTTTGAATTTTTCCGGAACTTTAATTTCCTTATCCGCCTTAGCCTCGGCGGTGGAGGATTTTTTTTCTTCAGTCATAAAATTAATTACTAATTACTAATTATTATTTAGTTTCTTTTATCGCATTTAGAACCCCTACCAAATTTCTCATATTCCCATTTAGAACATTAACAAATCCGGATATTGGTCCTTTAATACAACCAACCAATTGCGCCAACAAAATTTCTTTTGAAGGAATTTTTGACAACACTTTGATTTCATCAATCGACACTACCCTGTCTTCAACTATTCCGCCCAAAATTTTAAATTTTTCATTTTCTTTGGCAAACTTGGTAAGTGTTTTGATCAAAGATATCGGATCTTTGTAGCCGAAACTTAACGCCAATGAACCGCTGAATTGAGATAAATCCATTTGTTTTTTCTCTTTTTTCAGCGCTATTTCCATTAAACTCTTTTTTGCTACCCTATATTCTGCTTCAAGTTTTTTCAACTCTCTACGAATTTTTTGAATATCTTTTACCTTAACACCACTGGCATCGGTAAAAATTAAAGATTTCTGACGTTTAATTTTGTCAGTTAAATCTTTTACAACTTCTTCTTTTTGTTTTTTTGTTAACATAAATTTTTAAACAAAAATCTGCGACCTTTTCGCAGACATTCCGACCGCTGTCGGAATCCCGACACATGGTCGGGACAAACTACCTCGGTGAGACTTAGGAATGCTCACTGTCTGCGGCTATTTAATTATAAATCTATAATATTATAATAAAATACAAGTGTCAAGTTTATTCATTTCTGGCACACTTCGTCTATTCTAAATATTTCGTTTTATTTTGTGCATGCTCTTCGGCAGTGCGAGAATAAATAATTGTACCGTCTGAAGTGTTCAAAAAATACCAATAATCGGTTTTTTGAGGTTCGAATGCTGCCTTGATTGAAGATAGTCCCGGATTACTAATTGCGCCAAACGGGAGTCCTAAATTAAGATAGGTATTATACGGCGATTTTACGCGTGTATCTTCGCGAGTATACTGCGCCTTATCTATTCCTAAAATATATGCAATTGTCGCACAAGACTGCAGAGGCATATTGTTTTCAATTCTTTTCCAAAAAATCCCCGAAACAATTACTTTATCTTCATTGGTTTTAACTTCCTTTTCAATAATACTTGCCATAATTACTGCATCGCGCAATCTATTACTTGAATCAATCAATAAATCCTTAGAAATACTGCTTATTTTCTTTAAAAAATTATCACGCATTTTTTTGACAACCACATCTGCTCCCGAATTTTTATTGAAATAATATGTATCAGGAAACAAATATCCCTCATTTTCCACCGGGATTTTTTCATCTTCATTAATTACTCTGTTTTCTTTTAAACGCGTTTCGATTTTTTTAATATCCCATCCTTCGGGGATAGTAATTCTAACATAATTTTTATTCACCTCGCCATTTACAATTTTTCTGGCAATTTCCGGCATGCCCATATTAGAATTTAACAAATACTCCCCTGCCTGTATGTGATTTACATACCCCCTAATCCAAAGATAAAACACAAACCCCCACTTATTATTGATAATACCATTGTCTTTTAACACCTGCGCAGTTTCATCCGAACCAAGTCCCTTTTCAATAATCACAATTTTATCTTCGCCCGAACAATTTGTATTTATTAGCCCTAAAATAAAAATTAACACAAAAAGAATAGTAAAAAATATTATTACTAATTTTCTATTTTGCGCTTTGTTTTTTAAAAAATTAATTAAATCTTGAAATATTTTTTTCATAAAACCAATGGAACGAAAACGAATCCCGGAAATTCTTGTTCACTGAATTTATTTTCGGATTTTTTAATAAACAACCAAATACTGTTTTTTATTGGTGCCACAATTCTACCATTGATTTTTAATTGTTTCTTCCACGCTTCAGGAATTTCTTCTGCATTTGCCGCCGCAATTATTTTATCAAATGGCGATTCTTTTTCCAATCCCTTGCTTCCATCACCGCAAATAATTTTTATAACTCCCTTTTTAATAAAATTGTATTTGGTCATATTCTGTTTACTAAATTCAACTAATTCTGGAATTCGTTCAACGGCAATAACTTTTCCCCCGCCCTCTTGGCGAGGCTCGCCCCGCTCCTGCGGGGCGGCTACGCAATAAGCCAATAAAGCCGCTTGCCACCCAGAACCCGAACCGATGTCTAAAATTTTTTCTCCCGGATTCGGTTGCAATAATTCCAGCATAAATGCCACGGTTAATGGCTGAGAAATTGTTTGGCCATAACCAATTGTTAGAGGCATATTGATATCAGCATCTTTTTTAAGGTTTTCCAGTACAAAATCCTTCCTTTTTATTTTTCTGAACGCTTCAATAATCAAAGGAGTTTTTAAATAATTTTCTTGAATTAATGTTTGTATTAAATCATCCATTTGGGTGGGAAACAGAAGAATTAAACCTCTAACTGCGGTTTTGTCTGCCCGCCGTTGTCTGACGGGGACACAAGGAATCGAACCCTGATCAATGGTTTTGGAGACCATCGTTCTACCATTAAACTATGTCCCCACAACTTCGGCAAATAAGAAAACCGCTTATTTCTTCGCTTCTTTATGTGTTGTATTTTTTTTACAGAATTTACAAAACTTAGAAAGTTGCAACTTTTTTTCAACAGTTTTTTTGTTTCTGCGAGTAAAATGATTAATGCGTTTGCATTGGTCGCATGCTAATTTTACCGTATAATCTTTTTTCATTTTTTTATTTTTACTTATGGAGCCGACGGTGAGAATTGGACTCACGACCTACTCCTTACCATGGAGGCGCTCTACCACTGAGCTACGTCGGCGAAAGGATGCCCCGCCTGCAACGCCTTGCGTAGCAATGGCGGGCAGGTCTGCCGTCTGAGCTATCTTGGCATAGAGGTGCCCCGCCAAAGTCTACTACTGCCTGCCTTGCCGAAGCTTCAGCGAAGGTGGGAGCTACGTCGGTACAATAGGCCCATCCACCGAAGCTCTGCAGCGCAGAACGAAAGTGGGAGCGGGTGGACTCGAACCACCGGAGCCGTGAGGCGACAGATTTACAGTCTGTTGCAATTGCCGCTATGCGACGCTCCCCCAAACAAGCCATCTCTCGGATTCGAACCGAGGACCTACTGTTTACAAAACAGTTGCTCTACCGCTGAGCTAAGATGGCAGAATATATTAATTTTTACAAAACAGTTGCCCTGCCTGCAACGCCTTGCGTAGCAATGGCGAACAGGTCTACCACTGAGCTACGTCGGCAAATTGAAATTGTCATCTTGATTGTCTTTATTTTCGTCTTGTTTATTTTTTCGTAAATGACTGGTTATTTTAGTTAAAAGATTATGCAATTTTAGAATAAACAAATTAAATTTTCTTAATGATTTTTCTGTTTTTGGTATAATCGCCTCTCTTAAAAGAGTATTCTGAACAATTTTTTCTTTTAACTTCTGAATTTTCTCATAAATTTTCTGTTTCAAAGAAATTTCTTCAAAAGAATGACGCGGATAATTTAAAAGAACAGGGATCTTTTTAATTGCTACACAGAGAAACCCTGCAATACTCACTCCTAATAAAATTTGAAAAACCAAAATCATAATTATAATTCGTAACGTATAAATCTACCGATTTTGATGTTTTCTCCTAATTTACCAATTTTTGCCTCTATTAAATCCTTGATTATTATTGAAGGATTTTTTACAAACGGTTCGCTTAATAACGATTCCGAATCTTTCGAATCCATACCAGCAATATGCATCGCAATTTCATGCACCAATTCCTTGAACTCGCTATTTTTTGCGACAAAATCTGTCTCACATTTCATTTCTAACAAAACTCCTATTTTACCATTGGCATGAATATAAGCTTCAATCAATCCTTGATTTGCCGTTCTTTCTGATTTTTTCATAGCGGTTAATTTATCTTTTTGTTTCAAAATTTCCATGGCTTTTATTGTATCGCCATTAGCTTCTTTTAGCGCTCTTTTACAATCCATCATTGAAGCCCCAGTTTTTTCTCTTAATTGTTTAACTGTTTCTGCTAATATCATAAATATAATATTTACTTAATTTCGTCCCGCAACTGCGGGACTAATTTCTATTTATTTCTATTTATTTCGGCTGAAATATGCTTCGTCGCGTCAAACGCGACTTCGTTCGCGAAATTTATTGCATAATAGCCACCTCAACTTGTTCCAACATAAATTTAAGCGCGCTTACTGCCTCGTCATTTGAGGGAATAATATAGTCAATTAAGCTCGGATTACTATCGGTATCAACAAGCGAAATTACGGGAATTTTTTTCCTTTTTGCCTCTTTAATTGCCGTAAGATGTTCTTTTACACCCAGTACAAAAATTGCTTCCGGTAATTTGTCCAACTCACGCAACCCATCGAAATTCTTCTTTAGTTTTTCAATCTCTTTTTCAAAATGCTTTTGTTCTTTTTTGGTATATTTTTTCAAATCTCCTGCATCTCTTTTCTTTTCCATATCCACAAAATAATCTATTCTTTTTTTGATGGTTTTAAAATTAGTCAAAAGTCCGCCAATCCAACGCAAAGCAACATACGGCATTTTACATTTTTCCGCAGTTCTTTTTACAATTTGATAACACTGTGGTCTAATTCCTATAAAAAGAATTTTACCGTTATTTTTAATTATTTCTTTAATAAAGTTCAACGCCCCTTCCAATCCTTCTATTGTTTTTTCCAAATCGATAATTTGAATGTTGTTTTTAATACTACAGATATACGGTTCCATTTTTGGATGATGATTGGTTTTTTTGTGACCAAAATGAACACCGGCATCAAACATTTGTCTTGCCAACTCGCTTCGATTCGGCGAAGCGGATTCCTTCGAAACTATTGTTGTTTTTTTGTTTTCTGTCATATCAATTATCCTATCACAAGAATTTAAATATTGCAAATTGACTATTTAATATTTTTATTATAACATAGATATTATGAAAAAAGATATTCATCCTAAATATTATAAAGACGCGACAGTCCATTGTAGCTGTGGAAAAATTTTTAAAACTGGCGCAACCAAACCGGAAATGCATGTTGAGGTTTGTAGTGCTTGTCATCCGTTTTATACCGGACAGGATAAAGTAATTGATACTGCAGGACGCGTTGAAAAATTCAAAAAACGATTAGCCAAGGCTCGACGCTAATTACTGATTAAAACTAATTTACTAATCTGATATTGGTAAATTCTTGTGTTATTGGTAATTAGTGTCGCTATTTTATGTCAAATCCAAACAGTATTATAATTGAAATTCGTGCTGGAGCTGGTGGCGACGAAGCCACTATTTTTGCTACTGATTTATATCGTATGTATGCGCGCTTTGCAGAAAAACAAAGCTGGAAAATTAAAAACTTGGATGATAATATAATACAAATTTCCGGCCCAGAAGCTTATAATTTATTAAAACAAGAAGGCGGAGTTCACCGCGTACAAAGAATCCCTAAAACCGAAAAAAATGGCAGAATTCATACTTCTACTGCTTCCGTTGCAATACTCCCTTATGTTGAACCCAAAGAATTTGAAATCAAGCCGAGCGATTTGAAAATTGATACTTTTCGCTCATCCGGTCCCGGCGGGCAATATGTAAATAAAACCGAATCAGCAATTAGAATTACGCATATTCCTTCTGGATTTGTTGTTGCCTCACAAAGAGAAAGAAGTCAGGCAGCAAACAAAGAAATGGCTATGAATCTTTTACGTTCACGACTTTTTGCGTTTATGGCAGAAAAAGAAATGCAAAAACTAGGACAAGAAAGAAATATACAAATCGGCACAGCAGACAGGTCGGAAAAAATCAGAACTTACAATTTCCCACAGGACAGAATTACCGACCACCGCATAAAAAAAGATTGGCACAACATAGATCGCATTTTAGACGGCGACCTTTGGCCAATCATTAAAAAATTCCAAAAAACAGAATAAAAATTTATATTATAATTAAGAATAACATTGAAACAGAACAATATTAAAGCAGAATAACATTGGAGTAGGACAATATTGGAACAGAGCAATATTGAGATACAACAACACTAATTGGAACAGAGCAATATTGAGACAAAACAACACTAAAATAGAATAAAAATTTATCTCACATTTTATGCCATGACAATAAATGAGGTATAAATATACTAAACACGATAACCTGAACTAAACACGATAACCTAAACTAAACACGATAATTTGAACTAAACACGATAACCTGAACTAAACACGATAACCTAAACTAAACACGATAATTTGAACTAAACACGATAATTTGAACTAAACACGATAACCTGAACTACGCACAAAAACACACTTGATTTGTAAACATATAAACATATTTAATTTATAAACATATTTAATTTATTCTCTTCAGCAATGAGGCATAAAATATAAATTAAATTTTTTAAAAACATATTTAAATATATTTAATTCTTGGGAATCCTATTCTTTTTCCAATATATCAATTTGTTCTTGAAATTGTTTTGTTAAATCCATTACTTGATCTCCGTAAAAACGCAATGAATCTTTTTTCCAATTCGCACCGGCAAGATACATCATTGCCGCTTTCCATTCTGCATTTGTTGTTTTTTCTCCAGCGCCTTTATTTACCAGATACAATGCCGAAGCAACAAATGCATCTTTAACATTCCAAGGAGACGGCGGATCATTACCGGTTATTTCAATTATTTTTGCTTTATACCCCAACCAGGTTGCCGGCATAATCTGCGCTGGACCCATTGCTCCACCCCACCCATACCATTGTTTTTTTGAAACCGGATATTTGTCCGGATCAATTTCTAATTCACGACAAATTTGCAAATAATATTGCCTTTGACTCGGTTTCATATCTACTCTCCAGCTTCCCTTACCGATATTTTTCCCCAATTCCGACTCTCTGCTCAAAATTGCAAGTAAAAATGCCGGCCTTATTCCAGTATAAGTTCCGGCATATTTGGCAAATCTATACGCATCTTCAAATCTCAATGCTCCGTCAGAAACTAATCCTTCTAAAAAATAAAGTTTATTTTTAATCGCCTCAATATCGGATTTGGTTTTTTTCAACAATTGATTGAATAAATTTTCCTGTCCCTTTGTTTGCTCTAATAAAGTTTTTCTTTCTTTTTTCGTTTTTTCAACATCAATTTTTTGTTGATCTTGTAATTTTTTTAAAGCAGCAAGTTCTTCTTTTTCGTTGGTTAAATCTTCTTTTTCTTTTTCTAATTCTGTTTTTGCTTTAGTTATTTTTTTTAATTCTTCTTGAACCTGATTATTAAAATCTTCCAATGATTTCAATTCAGCAATAAAATCCGAAAAATTATCTTTATTTAATAATACTTCTAAAAACGACTTGTCATCATATTTTCTAATTTCCCGCGCCAATTCTGCAAGTGTTGTTTTTTCTAAATCAAACTCTCTTTCTATTTCTCTAATTGATTTTTCTTTAGAATTAATTTGCTTATCCAGTTTTTTGGTCAGTAGCTCTGTTCTCTGAATTTCTAACTCTAAAGATTTGATTTGATCATCAAAAATTGTTATTTCTGTTTTTAAAGATTTAACTTTTTGCTGATTTTCGCTAATTGCTTCACGATACTGCGATATTTTTAATTCCAAATCTTTTAATTTTGCCTCTGCCTCTACTTCTTGCGCATTTAAATCAGCTGAAATTTCTGCAAAAACGAATAACTCCGCCATAAGCGGAGTAAATCCCATCAAAAGCAGAATAATTGCTAATATTAAAGTTAATTTATTAAGTTTTTTTAACTTAATCATTTTTAAGTTTTGGGTTTATCTCCCCCGCCAGCGTTTTCAGGATTCGACGAACTTGTCTGTTTGCCTTCTGAGCCCACCACGGATTGTTCTGTTGTTTCTGGCCCTATGGTCTCTGTCGGTAATTCTTCTGTTGTTTTAATTTCTTCTTCTGTCCTTGGCGGAACAATAGAGACAATCACTTCTTCCGGATTAATATTGGTTTTTACTCCTTTCGGTAAAATTAAATCTTTGATTCTAATGTTTTTATCGAGTGTATCTAATACAGAAATATCCACTTTTATTTCGCGCGGTAAATCTTTTGCTAAAGCTTCGATCTCGATATGATTCATCGCCTTAATTAAAACCCCTTCTAATATTTTAACTGCCGGTGCTTCACCTTCAAAAAGAAACGGAACTTCAGCTTTAATCTCTTTATCCATTCTTACCTGATAAAAATCTATATGAATAAATTCTCTACTTATCGGATTTTTAGCCACATCATGAATTAATACATTTTTCGTTTCTTCTTTTTTATCATTTAGATTTTGAATTTTGAGTTTTAATAGCGTGCTTTCTCCGGCTTTTTCAAAAACTTTTCTGAATTCCTCATAATTAACCTGAATTGAAATTGGCTTATGATTTGAACCATAAACTATAGCAGGAACAATCCCTTGTTTGCGAAGGGACTCCAATTTTTTTCCGACATTTTCTCTTGTCTGCGCTTTCAACTCCAATTCCATAATGTTTTTATACTATCAGAACTTAATTTAAAAATCAAGCTTTTCCGTCGCTACCAAAAAGTTTTATTTTGTCTTTTACCACAATTTTGACTGCTTCCATTGCCGGTTCAAGAATTTTGTAGGTTTTTACCTCACTTAAATATTCTTCTAAATACCCTTTTAGGGCGTTACGATAAGCAAGACGTATTTCAGTATTAATATTAATTTTTACTATTCCCAATTTGATTGCTTTTTCAATATCATCTTTTGGTGTTCCGGAGCCACCGTGTAAAACCAACAATGTTCCTGGCACTGCGCGCTTTATATCTTCTAATCTGTCCAAATACAAATGCGAATCATCGCAATTTTCTTTCATACCATGAATATTCCCGATTGCGATTGCCAAACTATCAACTTCAGTTTCTTGCACAAATTTTTTTGCTTCTTCCGGTTGAGTTAAGTCTGACGGTTTAATTGTCACTTCTCCATGAATATCCGAACCGCCGGGCAAATAACCAATCTCTCCTTCAACCATAATATTTGGATTTATGCTTTTCGCGTATTCGATTACTCTTTTTGTAATTCTCACATTTTCTTCAAATGGCAATTTGGATCCGTCAAAATGAACACTATCGTATCCGGCATCAACAACTTCTTTAACACTTTCAAATGTTTTGCAGTGATCGGCGTGTAAAATTATCGGCAAACCAGTTTTTTCTTTCCATGTTTTAATCAGCGCAACCACCTGTTCAATGCCAATAAATTCCCTCTCCCCTTCCGAGGTTCCAATAATTATCGGTGAATTTAATTCTTTTGCCGCTTCTACTGCCGCAATTATCTGCTCATCGGTGGAAATATTGAATTGCCCGATTCCATAACTATGTATCTGTGCTTTTTCAAAAATTTCTATTGGTTTCATAAATTATATTTCTTTTGGTTTGTAATCTGCGGGTGCGTTTTTAAGAATTTCTTCAAGTTTTTCACGCGATAAAAGACCAGCTCTTGCTCCAATCTGTTGCGTTACCGACATAGAATTGACCGGGCCCCACCTTAACGCTTCTTCCGGACTTTCCCCTAATAAAACAGCAATCACAAATGTTGATGAAAAAGCATCTCCCGCGCCGGTGCGATTAATCGGCGGTTTTGGATCCGGATAAATCGGCATAAAATAACATTTACCCTCATTATAAAGATATGCTCCTTCTTTGCCGTCCGTAATTGCAACAATTTTTGGACCCAAATTATGTATGCCTAAAAGCAATTTTTTAATATCTTTTTCATCATTTTCTAATACTCTTTGCGCTTCTTCTTTATTGCAGGTAAAAATATTCGTTCTTTTATAAATTCCTTCTAATGCTTTTGCTCCAAATTTCATTTGATATGTTCCGGGTTGAAAAGCAAGTTTAATCTCTGGATGTTTGTCTAAATATTTTTCTATTTCTTTATGAAATTCTAAAGAATTCGGACCCAGAGACGAAAGATAAAGCCATTTCGGACTACCAATGTCTGGAAAAACATACGGAAAATCTTCATGTTTTATAAGAATTGTTCTTTCTGGCCCAAAAAGTAAAACATAATGATAATTTGTTTTTTTATGTTTATGAATCTTAACAAATTTTGTATCAACTTTTTCTTTTTTTAATACATCAAAACATTCTTTGCCTTGATAATCTTTTCCAAGATTAGTAATAAATGCGCTTTTTAATCCTAATCGCGCCGCGCTAACCGATGCATTGGAGCTATTGCCTACGGCCGGCACAATAAAAACATCTTCGTAAGGAATTTTATCTCCAAAATTCATACAAATTTTTTTATTACCATCGTTACCGTCTTTAACCTCTGCCTCTTTTAGCTTAATAAAAGCATCAGTAACAATATCCCCTATTCCAATAAAATCATATTGTTTCATAATTTTCTTTTAACTTATTAATTACTTGTTTAATATCACCGCTTTGATAAACATACGTTCCCACGCAAAACAAATTGGCTCCGGCATTAAAAATTTCTTTTATATTTTTGTCACTTACCCCACCGTCAACCTCAATATTTCCACCCGGCCAAATATTGCGTAAGTTTCTAATTTTTTCCAATATTTCTAATTCGAATTCCTGTCCGCCTTTTCCCGGCTGAACCGACATCAACAAAATTAAATCTAAATCATTTAAAAACGGCTTTGCAACTTCGATACTTGTTTCGGGATTTAATGCGACACCGATTTGTTTTCCATTTTTATGCACTTTATTAATTATTTCTTGAATTTTTTCTGATGATTCATAATGAACAATTATTCTATCTACAACCTCCAGCCAACTATCAATAATTTTTTCCGGATTTTTTACCATTAAGTGCGCTTCAAGTTTAACTTTTGTTTTAAAATCTTTTAAATCTTCGGGGTTATTCCACGTAAGATTTTCCACAAAAACACCATCCATTATATCCAATTGCACCCAATCAACATAATTTTCAACCAATCTTATTCTCTCTTTAACTTCTTCAAACGTTTTAACTAAAATTGTAGGAATTATTTCCGGTTTCATATAAATATATTTGTTTTAAAAATTTATTTTATATCAGTTCCCGTAGAATAACTATCAAATTCTGTTTGATTTATCGGCATAATCTTACTCCAATCATATTTTAATCTGTTAAATGTTTCTGCAGTTTGAATCCATCTTTTTTGATTATTTTCTAACTTATAAACCCTAGGAGCATTTTGTAATTTAATCAAAAAACCATTTGGAATTGCCGTAAGTTCTACTCCCGATACTTCGATTACATCTTCCCATTTATTGCCATATGAATTAAATATTGTTTCTGTTTGTATCCATTTTTTGAGTCCGCTTTCCGTTAAATAATAAACTTTTACATCACCAATCGCTCTCGTCAGTTTTACTCTAGAATATGTATCTAAAGTTATTTTATCAGTTATTTTAATATTATTCCAATTATAATTCATTTGATTGAATACTTCTGCTGTCGGTATCCAGAATTTTTTATTATCAATAATCCTATAAACCCTATTATCTTCATTTATTTTAATCAAAAGAGGTTCTCCGTCTAACGGTTGATTTTGCGGTATTTCGACAACGGCAGTATCAACAACGGTAATTGTAATTATTTCTGCATCAGTAAGCTTGCCATCAGAAACCGTAAAAGTAATATTATAAATGCCAATTTGATTTGATGATGGCGTCCAATTAAAACTTTTGTTGATAAAAGTTGCCCCCGAAGGAATATTTATTATTGAATATGTTAAAGAATCATTATCGATATCTGTCGCTGAAACTATAAAATTTAAATTATTTCCCTTTATTGCTGTTTTATTGCCAATGGCAGAAAGAATTGGGGCGGAATTTACTATCGGTACATTGTTTACGGTAATCATAATTAATTGGGTTGCTGTTGCTCCTCCTGCGCCAGAACAAGATAAGGTATAGGTAGAAGTTGTTGTTGGACTAACATTTAATGTTCCTGAAACTGCTCTGCTGCCAGACCATGCTCCTGAACTGGTACAGCT